>ENA-UOXB01000973-UOXB01000973.1-bioreactor-metagenome-genome-assembly--contig:-NODE-973-length-14963-cov-4.393279_pt1 | contig 14963 bp, 12 predicted proteins | sample MGYA00238158_ERZ761615 | MGnify/ENA primary metagenome ERZ761615 (study PRJEB28904, sample SAMN06267902) | bioreactor metagenome | isolation source: Joint BioEnergy Institute, California, USA | place... | reverse complement strand
GCGGTCATGAGTGGTAACTACGTGCAACGTGGGGTACCCGCCATTTTTGATAAGTGGCGTCGCACAGAACTCGCTTTAGCTGGTGGGGTCGATATTGTTTTTGAACTGCCCTTTGCGTTTGCTGTGCAACCCGCACATATTTTTGCACGTGGTGCCGTACAACTGCTAGCGGATGCCGGCGTTTCAAGTATCGTTTTTGGTGCTGAGCATGCTGAGTTGGATTTCTTAGCGCTCGCACAGCAGGCCCGTGACCGCTTGGCGGCGGATGAACATTTCTCAGCTGATTATTCACAAACCTATGCCACAGCATTTAATGATGTTCTGGCTGAGGTTGTCGGCTTCCGATTGACGGATCCGAATGACATGCTTGGGTTTGCTTACGCTACGGCCGTTATTGAACTTGGTTTAGCGGATAAGATTCGCCTACAACCGATTCAACGCATTAAAGCTGGGTATCATGATACGACGCTTTCGGATGATCACATTGCGAGTGCAACCGCGCTACGTGAGTTGATTAATCAGGAGGCACCTGCAGCTGAATTTGCTGACTATGTTTCGCAACCTGCAGCTGAATTGTTAGCACAAGGTGCGCAAACGGCTGATTGGTCTGAAACGTGGTATGATGCGCTGCGTTATAAGGTATTGACCACGCCAATCGACGAATTGGAAAACATTTATCAATTGACCGACGGGTTGGCCTACCGTCTTAAAGAAACCATTGAACGGGACACAACAGCTGACTATGAGACGTTTATGACAACGTTTAAGTCAAAGCGTTATACGCAGGCGCGCTTGCAACGCACGCTGTTGTACACTGTTTTGAATATAACGGACGCTGAGATGCAAACGGCGATGCAACGACCTTATTTGCGCATGTTAGGTGCAACAACGATCGGTCGCCGATATTTGAAGCAACAACGTGAGTCATTCACGTTGCCGTTGATACATAAAGTTGAGAAGGATGACCTGACTGGAATCTTAATGCTTGATTACCGAGCTGGTCGCTTGTATCAACAGTTCTCACGGACACGTCAGGACAAAGCGTCACCGCTAGATACGGGACGTATTCCAGTTTTTATAGAAAGAGGATAATCACATGAAGTGGCAATATGCTGAACTCCAAAAGTACAAGACTGAATCATTGCAATTCAGTGAGGTCGTTGATTTGAAGGAGCCTTTGTTGGCAACTTTTGGTGACGTTGTATTGGACGTTACACCGCTGACGGTTACTGGATTTGCGCAAGCTGATCGTGAAGATATCATTATTCACGCTAACGTGAAGGGTAAGTTGGTGACGCCATCAACGCGTTCATTGACGCCAGTTGAAATGGATGTTGATTTCGATATCGATGAAGTTTACTTGCAAAACGAAGAGCACGCTGATCGTTACGAAATCGAAGACTCAGTTATTTTGATTGAAGATGGGTTGATTGATTTTGATCAAGCGTTGATGGAATACGTTGCTTTGTCAGTGCCACTTCAAGTCTTGACGGAAGAAGAGAAGGACCAACCAATGCCAGAAGGTAAGGGCTGGGCTGTCATTTCTGAAGACGATTTTGAACAAAAGCAAGAAGAAGCACCAGCACAAGCCAATACACCTTTGGCTGGCTTGGCAGATTTGTTCAAGGACGAAGATTAAAAAATGAACGCTTACCGGCGCTGAACCGGTGGGCGTTTTTGCACATTTTGATGGGGAAGGAAAGTTTGCATAATGGCTAAGCCAAAAGAAACACCAATGATGAAACAATATAACGAAATTAAGGCGCAATACCCTGATGCGTTTTTGTTTTATCGTCTAGGCGATTTTTATGAATTATTTAATGATGACGCGGTGTTAGGGTCACAACTTTTGGAGTTGACGTTGACACAACGTAATAAGAATTCTGCTGAACCAATTCCGATGGCGGGTGTGCCTCACCACGCCGCACAAAACTATATCGATATTCTGGTTGATAAGGGTTATAAGGTTGCCGTTGTTGAGCAAATGGAAAATCCGGCTGAAGCTGAGGGGATGGTTCGCCGTGAGGTTGTCCAACTGGTGACACCTGGAACACGTATGCGCAACACAGCGGATGCGGCTAAGGAAAACAACTACTTGGTTAGCTTATCAATGACGCCAGTTGGTGGCTTTGGACTGGCTTATGCGGACCTTTCAACTGGTGAAGTGAAGGCGACGTCGGTTTCAGCAACGAACGGCGTTTTGAATGAAATCAGCCGTTTGGAGACGAAGGAAATTGTGACGAACGCTGAGTTGCCCGATGAATTGATGGCCAACCTCACAAGTTTGGGTATCTTGGTTTCTAAGCAAGAAGAAGGGCCAGCCAACGCTGAAACGTCATATTTGACGCAACAGCTGGAAGTGCCAGAACAAAAAGAAGCGGCTGATATTTTGTTGGCTTATTTGTTCACAACGCAAAAGCGTTCATTGGATCACTTGCAGATGGCAACGCCTTATGAGATTGCGCAATACCTCAAGTTAGACCGTAATTCACGTGCTAACTTGGAATTGACGGTTAACTTGCGTACGCAACAACGTTCAGGCACACTTTTATGGTTGTTGGATAATACCAAGACAGCGATGGGGGGGCGTGCATTGAAGCAATGGTTGGAGCAACCGTTGCTTGATCGTGAGACCATTGAAGCCCGCTATGACAAGATTGGTGAATTGTTAAAGGACTTCTTCTCACGCGCGGCTTTTCAAGAAACGTTGAAGTCTGTTTATGATTTGGAACGTTTGGCTGGCCGTGTCGCCTATGGTACGGCGAATGGTCGTGACTTATTGCAACTACGTAATTCATTGCGCCAAGTGCCGGATATTATGGTGACGCTTGGTGATTTAGACCCAGCTGTCTTTGGTGACTTGCTACGTCGCATGGATCCAGTGTCAGATATCGAAATCTTGATTTCAAAGGCGATTGCCGAGGAACCACCTATTTCAGTTACTGACGGTGGTGTGATTCGCTCAGGCTACAACAGCCGTTTGGATGAGTACCGCGATGTGATGAAGGGCGGTAAAAAGTGGCTAGCCGAGCTGGAAGCCAAAGAACGTGAAACCACTGGTATTAGTACATTAAAGATTGGCTTCAACAAGGTCTTTGGTTACTACATTGAAGTTACGAAGGCTAACATTGGTAAGCTTGACCCTGACCGTTACACGCGTAAGCAAACGTTGGCAAATGCCGAACGTTTCATCACGCCTGAATTGAAGGAACGCGAGCAAATCATTCTGGAAGCTGAAACAAAGTCGAGCGATTTGGAATACCAATTGTTCACCGAGGTACGTGACCAGATTAAGGACAACATTGCCCGTATTCAAAAGTTGGCGGCAACTTTGGCTGAACTGGACGTTTTGCAATCACTTGCGACGGTAGCTGAGCAGTACAAGTTCACCCGTCCAACCTTGGTTGATAGCCAAAAGTTGGTTATCAAGGATGGTCGCCACCCGGTTGTTGAAAAGGTGTTGGGCCACCAATCATACGTTGCCAACGACGTCTACATGGACGAAGACGAAACGATTATGCTGATTACTGGACCGAACATGTCTGGTAAGTCAACGTACATGCGCCAATTGGCCTTGACAGTCGTGATGGCACAAATTGGATCATATGTCCCTGCTAGTGAGGCGGAACTACCAATCTTCGATCAAATCTTCACCCGTATCGGGGCTGCCGATGATTTGATTTCTGGAAATTCAACGTTCATGGTTGAAATGGCCGAAGCCAATACAGCGTTGCAAAATGCGACGAAGCGTTCACTGATTTTGTTTGATGAGTTGGGCCGCGGAACGGCAACGTATGACGGTATGGCTTTGGCACAAGCGATTATTGAGTATGTTCACAATAACACCAAGGCCAAGACGCTCTTCTCAACTCACTATCACGAATTGACGGCATTGTCAGATGAGCTTGATCATTTGCGCAATGTCCACGTTGGTGCAACGGAAGAGAATGGTGAATTGGTCTTTTCACACAAGGTTTTGACAGGTCCAGCTGACCAAAGTTACGGTATTAACGTGGCGAAGTTGGCCGGCTTGCCAGACTCATTGATTGCCCGGGCGTCTGATATTTTGGCAAGTCTTGAAGCACAAGATGTGACGATTTCAGAAACGTTAGTACAACCACAACCAGTATCAGCCAAGTTAGCTGAACCAGTAGCTGAACTACCAGTTACGCCGACACCTGAGTCAGTTGTTGAAGAAGATACGCAGCTTGACTTGTTTGCGTTGGAACCAGCAGTTGATCCTGCGCTACAAGCCATTTTGGATGAAATTAAGCAAACCAACATCGCAACGATGACGCCACTTGATGCGATGATGAAACTAAATGAGTGGCAAAAGCAAATGAAGTAATAAGAGGGCTGCGTTATGGCAGAAATTCATGAATTATCAGATATTTTAGCTAACCAAATTGCGGCCGGTGAGGTTATTGAACGACCTGCATCTGTTGTCAAAGAATTGGTTGAAAATGCAATTGATGCTAACAGTCATCAAATCGATGTGCTGGTTGAAGAGGCTGGTGTAAAGTCGATTCGCATTATTGACGATGGTGATGGTATTGAGGCTGATCAAGTTAAGAAAGCGTTCTTGCGTCATGCGACGTCTAAGATTACGTCACGTAATGATTTGTTCCGTGTGCACTCGTTGGGGTTCCGTGGTGAGGCGTTGCCATCAATCGCGTCAGTTGCGGATGTTGTCCTAGAAACGGCGACTGCTGATGCGCCACAAGGGACGCGTGGTCACTACAAGGGTGGGGAACTACTTGAAGAAGTCGGTACTGGGGCACGCAAGGGAACCGATATTACGGTGTCAGAGCTGTTCTTTAACACCCCAGCCCGTTTGAAGTACTTGAAGTCACAATCGACGGAATTAGCACAGATTGTGGATGTGATTAATCGTTTAGCGATGAGTTATCCTGATATTTCATTCCGTCTATCACACAACGGCAACGAAGTAATGCGTACAGCAGGTAACGGCAATCTACAACAGGTCATTGCTTCGATTTACGGTGTACAACAAGCCCGTAAGATGTTGGCGATTCAGGCTGAGGACAATGACTTTGAGTTGAACGGTTATATCTCACTGCCTGAATTGACGCGTGCTAATCGTTCATACATTTCAATTTTGATTAACGGACGTTATATCAAGAACTTCAACCTGAGTCGCGCTCTTGTTAAGGGGTATGGATCAAAGTTGATGGTCGGTCGTTTCCCAATTGCTGTTTTGCAAATTACGATGGATCCGCTATTGGTCGATGTGAACGTGCACCCACAAAAGCATGAAGTTCGTCTTTCTAAGGAAAGTCAGTTGATGGATTTGATTGAGCGGACAGTTAAGGAACGCTTTGCGAACCAGAATTTGATTCCGAACGCCTATGAAAACTATCTAGGCGAGGAGCAAAACGCAGCTGAAAATGACGAGGCGTTCTTGGCGCAGCTAAACGAAGCGTCAAAGCCATATGTTAGCTCATATGAACCGGACACACCTGCCAATCACCCAGCCCCTATGTCGACGGCGGATTACGAAAAATTGGCTGATAACTTCTCGGTTGACGATATCGCGCCGGTTGTTGTGCATAATGCGGATGAGCTAGAAGGAACCGCGGTGAGTGAATTCGCTGAAAAGTATCAAGATGCCGATGCAGTTAACCCCTTTGATGAAGGGGGCGTGACGATGGCAGCCGAGCAAGAATCACTAGACCTGAAGGATGACACCATTACGGCTGTTGATGAGCACGGGCAAAGCTTCCCCAAGCTTGACTATATTGGTCAAATGCACGGTACGTTCTTGTTTGCGCAATCTGAAGAAGGGCTGTACTTGATTGACCAGCACGCCGCTCAAGAGCGTGTGAAGTATGAGTACTATCGAGAGGAAATCGGTAAGGTTGGCATGGAAATGCAGAAGTTGCTGGTGCCAATCGTGTTGGAATATCCTAAGATCGATATCTTGAAGATTCAATCACACGAAGCCGAGCTAGCTAAGGTTGGGTTGCATTTGGAGCCATTTGGGGACGACGCGGTGATTGTCCGTGAACACCCGGGGTGGTTTGAGAAGGGACAAGAAGAAGATACGATTCGTGAAATGGTTGATTGGATTTTGCGTGATGGTAATCTAACGACTGCCCAGTTCCGTGAGCGTACGGCGATTATGATGGCCTGCAAGCGATCAATCAAGGCTAACTGGTCAATGAATGACTTCGAGGCCAAGGGCTTGATTGATCAATTGTCACACTCAGAGAACCCATACAACTGCCCACACGGACGCCCTGTTTTGGTAACGTTCTCAACTTTGGACATGCAAAAGATGTTTAAGCGTATTCAAGATTCACACGAATCTTGGATCGAATACGATAACCACCCCTTTTAATTTGAAAGTGTTTCGTATTCGCAATATACTTGTATCAACAAATACGAAATGACAGATTTTAAAAGAGGTAGATTATCATGAAGGCTCGTGTATTTTACGCTACAATTACTGGTAACAATGAAGATGTTGCGGACGTTATCATCGACACGTTCGAATCAGAAGGTGTTGAAGTGACGAAGGAAGACATCTCAATGATTGACCCACACGACATTTCAGCTGATGAGACTGATATCGTGGTGGTTGTACCTTACACGTTTGATAAGGGAACGGTTCCTGACGAGTCATTGGACTTCTTTGAGGACTTGGAAGACGCTGATTTGACTGGTATTGTCTATGGTGTTTCAGGTTCTGGTGATGACTTCTACGGTAAGGACTTTGCCGTTGCTATCGACAAGTTCGAAGCGCAATTTGAGAAGTCAGGCGCTACTAAGGGTGCCGATGGTGTCAAGGTTAACTTGAGCCCTGATGTTGAAGCAACTGAAGAGTTGCAAGCATTCACCAAGGCTTTGATTGAAAAGGCTAACGCTTAATGACAACAACAATTTATTAACAACTTAAGCCGCTGAACTTTCGGGTTCGGCGGCTTTTTTTGCGCTCTTATGACTACGTATGTGTTTGAAAGGGTGTTGTATGGTTGAATATTCTTGTATACTTTTACAAGTGGTTTAATGAAAAAATAATGAAATTTACATTAAGTAAGCGTGAGTTTTACTGAAGTTGGGTTTAAGTTTATCTTGATACATTGCTTATTGTGATTTTATTATCAGACACCGTTAGTGGTGCAAAATAGATAGAGGAGCAGAGAGTTTGAATAATTCCGATAAACGAGGTGACGTCTTTTCCAAACAGTCACTCGAACGTTTTTTGCCCTGGCTGATTCCAGTCGGGCTAATCATTATCTGGCAGCTTGCTGTTGATGCAAACTGGGTGGATGGGACATATGTACCTAGTCCACTGGCGGTTGTCGATAAAGGCGTGTCACTCTGGCAAGCGGGTACGCTGCAAGAGAACATGGGGATTTCTTTGTACCGAGCCACGATGGGATTAATCATCGGTGGCTTGATTGGGTTTGTCTTAGGTGTCGCGAATGGTCTGTCAAAGACAAGCCGCGCCTTGTTCAACTCAACGATTCAAATGGTACGTAACATTCCGCACCTGGCTTTGATTCCGCTGATTATTATTTGGATTGGTATAAACGAATCAGCTAAGATTTCATTGGTGGCGATTGGTGTTATGTTCCCAATCTACATTAATACCTTCCACGGCATTCGATCAATCGACCCCAATTTGATTGAAATGGGCCGTTCGTACGGTTTGTCGAAGTGGCAAATGTTCACGAAGATAGTGTTGCCCGGGGCGATGCCCACAATTTTGATGGGCTTCCGTTACGCTTTGGGTGTGATGTGGACGACTTTGATTGTGTCTGAGACGATTTCATCAAGCTCAGGAATTGGGTACATGGAAACCAATGCGCAACAATTTTTAGATATGCCAACCATTTTCTTGGCAATTTTGATTTATGCCATTTTAGGTAAGGTTTCAGATTGGATTGCACAATTGTTCGAAATGTTATTGCTTGAATGGCAGCGTGCGGAAGGTGGTAAAGCGAATGTCAAATAACACAGCCGTCGTACAAATTCAAAACGGCGAAAAGCGTTACGGTGAGCACCAAGTTCTAAAGTCTGTTAATTTTGATATCCAAGCAGGTGAGTTTGTGGCCTTCGTTGGAGAATCTGGTGGTGGTAAGTCAACTTTGCTACGCTTAATTGCTGGTTTGGAATCAGTTTCAGCGGGCCAGCTTTTAATGAATGGACAAGCTTTGACAGGATTGAACAAGTCAGCTCGAGTGATGTTTCAAGATGACCGATTGTTACCATGGTTGACGGTTTTGGATAACTTGTCATTCAAGTCACGCAATAAGGATGCACAGGCCCGCGCTCGCGAGCTGTTGAACTTGGTCCAACTTGCTGACTATGCAGATTATTTTCCTGGTCAATTGTCAGGCGGACAAAAGCAACGAGTTGCTTTAGCACGTGCCTTGATGTCTTCCCCAAAACTATTGTTATTGGATGAGCCGTTGGGTGCGTTGGATGCCTTGACGCGTTTGCGTATGCAAGAGTTGATTGGTGACGTCGTGTCACAGGAAAATTTGACGACGATATTGATTACCCACGATGTTCGCGAAGCCGTTAAGATGGCTGACCGGGTTGTCGTAATTAAACACGGTAACCTTGGGTTAGAAGTGTCAGGGCATCGTGGTTCTGATGATGAAATGGCCATGATTCAAGTTGCTGATGTCGTTCAAGACTTCATCCTGGCGGACTAGAGGGAAATAACATGAAACGTAGATTTTTAAAAATTTTATTAACGGTGTTATTGGTTGCCTGGGCTGGGGGGACATATTACGGATACCGCCAAACGGTTACGTCAGGCGAAAACTTGGAAACGGTGACAATTGGCTACCAAAAGGGTGATCCGGTAGATGTTTCACGGGAACGTGGCGTACTGGTCGAAAAGATGGCAGAACATGGCTATAAAGTAGTCTACAAGGAGTTTGCTGACGGTGCCTCGGAAATGCAGGCATTGGCGACGGGTAAAATCGACTATGCCCGGACTGGGGATACACCGCCAGTTACTGCCGCGGCCAGCGGGACAGACATTGCTTACATTGCCGCCGGCGCAACACGGTCGTCTGGTTCTGCAATCCTGATTCAGGAAAACTCGGCCATCGCGTCGGTTACTGATTTGAAGGGCAAGAAAGTTGCCTACACGCAAAGCACATCATCACAGTACTTGTTGCTGATGGCGTTGCAAAAAGCTGGCTTGAGCAAAGAGGATGTGACCTGGGTAAACATGAAGCAGTCAGATGCCGCCATTGCATTTTCTAAGGGCAAAGTCGACGCTTGGGTAACTTGGGATCCATACACAGCGCAAGGTGAAGTGACCCAAAACGCCAAGGTGTTGACGACTGGTGAAGGACTTTCAAATAACCGTGACTTTATCTTGTCAACGCAGAAGTATGCAAAGAAACACAAAAAGGTTAACAAGTTGTTGGTAAAGTATTTGGCTGCTGACATGACTTGGGCAAATGAACATCCAAAGAAGTTAGTTAAGTTGCTGACGAAGGCCTTGTCAATGAAGCAGGATATCGTTGAAAAGATGGTGAGTCGTCGTGATTGGACTTTGAGAACAGTGACAGATGAGGTTGTCGCTGAAGAGCAACAAATCGCCGATGTGTTCTACGAGAACGGTTTGATTAAGAAGCAAATTAACACGACCGATAACGTTATCGCAATTAAGTAACAACATATTTAGAGAGAAAGGGCTGACATGACAGTATTAATAGACAGGTTACAAACACAATTGGCTGAGCGCGCAGATGACGTGATGATGGTATCATTGGCAGATGATCGTTCGTACACTGGTCAAGAAATCGCGAACTTGGTGGCTGATTTGGCTGACACTTTTCGTGTTGCCGGTATTGGCAAAGGAGACGTGGTATTGCTGGCGTTGACCAACGCAGTTAGCTATCCCGTTATTGAGCAAGCATTGTGGACGATTGGTGCGATTGCCCACCCGATTGCACCATCGAGCGCAGTGACTGAAATCAAGTCAGAGTTTGACGAGTATCACTATGTCGCGATGATTGTGGATGATAGTTTTCAAGAAGTGTTAGCAGGGGACGAACAATTTCGTGCGCAACCGGTGGCACTAGGCGAGTGGACGTTGAACCTATATCACAACACCGATGTAGCGCCAGCTGGGATGCCGGTTGATGACTTAGCGGACACCGATTTGGCTGTCATTTTGAATACATCGGGTTCAACCGGTAAGCCTAAACGGGTTGGGCTGACTCACGCACAACTTTTTAACTCAGCAACACACATTGGTGAGTCACAGGGGCTAACAAATGCTGATGCCACGATGGTAGTGATGCCAATGTTCCACGTAAATGCGCAAGTGATTTCTATTCTTGGAACACGCTTATCGGGTGGCAAATTGGTCGTCGCGGAGAAGTTCTCAGCATCAAAGTTCTGGGATGCAGTGGCCGACCACGGTGTCACTTGGGCATCAATCGTACCAACGATTATTCAAATTCTAGAGATGAATGAGACGGCTAAGCAACGTTTCGATGTACGGCGTGCCGAGATGCACATTCAGTACGTGCGCTCAGCGTCATTCTCATTGCCAGCGGAAAGTTTGGCAGTCTTCGAAGCAACCTTTGGCATTCCGGTTATTGAAGGGTATGGCATGACTGAAGCTGCGTCTTTGATCGCGTTGAATCCGTTTGATGCACCTAAAGCTGGAACGGTTGGGCTACCGGTCGCAACGGATATTGCTTTGTTAGTGAATGGCGAATTAACCACGGATGCTGATGTAGCCGGTGAAATTTTATTGCGTGGGGATCACGTCATTACGGATTACGTCGATTCAAACCCAAGTTCGTTCTATGAGGGATGGTTACGCACGGGTGATCTTGGCCAATTCGACACTGAAGGGTACTTAACAATTGTTGGTCGCATCAAGGAAATTATCAGTCGAGGTGGTGAAAAGGTAGCACCGGCGGCGGTTGAAGGGGCGATGCGTCAATTAGAATTTGTAAAGGATATTGTGGTTGTCGGTTTGCCAGATAAGTTATATGGCGAAGAAGTCACGGCAGTAATTATTGTGAACGATGGGGTGACCTTGTCTGAGACGAATATGACCAAGGCGGTTTTGAAACATGCAGCAACAACATTGTCACGTCCAGCTCGTCCCACTAAGGTCGTTTTTGTCACTGACTATCCACGTAATCCTACAGGAAAGGTGATGCGCCACAAGTTGGTTGAACAACTGGCGTAGTAATTTATGGCAGAAGCAAAAAAGAAGAAGCCGTACCTTTATGAGGTTGACTTCTTACGTATTATTTTTATTTCGGGGGTCTTGTTGAATCACGTGACCTCGATGATGGGCGGGTATATCGTGAATGAATCTTGGGAACAGGAATTCCTGGATATGACGCACCTTTCACTGCACTTCACGCGAATGGGATTCATGTTCATCACGGGATTGGTGTTATTTTTACAGCACTACAACAAAGACATGCACATTTGGTCTTTCTGGAAGAAACGTTATCTCGGGGTATTGATTCCTTTCGTCAGCTGGACATTCATCATTTTGATGTTGGATATGTTAATTCACAGTCGCTTTAGTTGGGGAACCTTTTGGCCAAGGTTTGGTTACTTGGTGACCCATGGTACTGATTACTACATGTACTACATCATGGTGACCTTGCAACTTTACTTAGTATTTCCGCTACTAGTATGGCTTTTCAAGCGCTTTAATAAGCATCACTGGCACATTTTGTTCATCTCATTCTTGGTGCAAATTCTGCTATTGGTCTTCTTGAAGTATGGGATGCCACATTTGCATACGTCAGACTGGCCATTCTTGCTGAAAAATTATGGCTTTAATCTTTTGGTTTACCAATTCTACTTTGTTTTGGGTGGCTTCGCGTCGATTCACTACGCGGAATTCGTAGACTTTATTAAGCGTAATCACGGCTTTATCGGGTGGATGACAATCATTTTGGCCATTGGTACGGTCGGCGAGTTCTGGTACAACCAAACTGTGCTTGGTTTGACTTTGAAGAAGACGTTAGAAATCCACCAACCTTATATCTTTGTCTATGATTTGTTTATTATCGGCTTCATTATTTGGTTGGGGCAACAATACGTGACATATCGTGAAAACGGTCTTCCTAAGTGGTTTGTTGCTTTCGTCTCAACCGGTGCGAAAATTTCGTTCGGTATTTACTTGTCACAAACCGTAGCACTCTGGATTGTAGAGGCCGGGGTGTCCGTCTTGAATCTGCCAACGTGGGGTAACTTTTTGATGATTCCGTTGGTGTTTGCACTGACGGTTGCAGTTGGTTACGGTATTTCTTACGTTGCGTTTAAGCTACCGCCATTTGGATTCTTGGTTGGTCGACCACAATGGCACCTTTCAGATTTATGGCGCAAACAAAATTGATTATTTGACTTCACGGACAAAATTTGCTTCTTTAGACTTCGGAAACAAATCACAATTCAGCCATATATGACTTGTATGATATTTCTAAATTAGAGATAGTCATATGGGGGAAACATTATGGCAGATTATTCAGCAATGTCGACGGGTGTTGGAAAGTTGAACTATTCATTTTCAACATCTACTGCAGCCGAATTTGGCGTAAAAGTAGAAAACGCAAGTGGTCGTCCGAACCACTATCGTGAAGCACAAATCAAGCGTATTCAAGATCGTGTGGCCACTAAGCCAGATATCACGTTTGCACGTTTGCGCGCTGATTTGAATTTGGAAACAGCTGATTTGCGTCAACTCGCGCGTGAAGCTGGTGTTGAACTACGATAATTAACTTAAAAATCCGATGTTTTTCTATCTGAAACATCGGATTTTTTCTTTATTTATGAACGAAAAGTCGATATAAGAAACAAAAAATCGCGTTTTTACGAACAATGGCGTATAATAGGAACTATCTTAAAGAAAAACATCGTCAATGTACGGTTATTGGGGGGCTATCATGGCTAACTTTACATCAATGTCAACAGGGGTCGGACAATTAAACTATACCTTTGCAACGTCTGCAGCATCAGAATTTAGCGTGACGGTTGAAAACGAAAGTGCCCACAAGAGTGAGTATCGTGAGCGTCAAATCAAGCGTATTCAAGATCGTGTCGCTAACAAGCCGGGAATTTCATTTGGACGACTACGTTCGGATTTACATTTGGAATCTTCTGAATTGCGTCAACTAGCGCGTGAGGCTGGCGTAACTTTGCAATAGTTAACTAAATTTATTGAAACTCAAAAAGATTGGTAGCTGATACCAATCTTTTTGTTCGTTTAAAAATAATTTGCTGATGATTGACTTGTCCACAGACCTTTCTGGCACTAGAATAGACTGACTAAGAGAAACGAAGGGGGTACCTAATGAGTAAGCTAATACGGCGAGTCGTGCCGGCTGTCTTGGTAGGAGGTGTCGTAGCCGGTGGCTATTACGGGTACCAAGAGAACACGTTGAATATCCGCGGCACAATTCAACACGAAGAATTGAAGCAGCGGGTTAAGGTGTCTAATGAGAAAATTAACCTATCTGATCGACAAGCTATTGTTAATCGGATGATGAAGGAAACCCACCGCGCTGAAGGCTTGCATAAACAAGGCTTTGTCAGCATGCCATCACTGGGAATTTTGCAACCAATCTTCGATAATGCATACAGTGAGGTTGGCTTAGATGCTGGGGCAAATTATGCGAATCGCACGGCTGATGATCCGGATGGTAAACAGGTGCCGGTTATGGGACAAGGGAATTACGGCTTAGCTAGTCACAATTTTAATGATGGTAAAACTGGCTTTTCTGCCTTGCAGGAAAGACTTAATCAGGATGCGCCTTACCTTGTTGATGGTGAACTAAAAGGGAGCGATTGGTTAAATGGCCAGCCAATATACATGGCAAACCGGTCAGGTATTTACGAATATAAGGTGACGAACCAAATCTTGGTAAATAAGGGAGATACCAACGTGTTGCGCCAAACACAATCACCGCAACTGACGATTATCAGTTGCTTATTTCCAAGTACGCAATATCGTATTATTACGAAAGCGTCATTGGATAAGTCGTGGGAATGGCACGATGCACCAGATAAGATCGTTCACTATTTTGACTTGACGGTCCAAAAGACTAATGCTCATGCGTCATGGTTTAATCCTGGCGAAGAAGAAGGCGTTAACTAATGATGCACCAACAGTTAAGGGTTTCATTTTTCGAGTTTTCGAGTATAATAAGTTAAGAATAAAGCGTTGACGAAGATAAGTCGTTGAACAAGATTGTTTATAGAGAGTTTGCCATCGGTGGGAGGCAGATAACGGTCGTTGAACGGTACTACTTCCAAGCGAACTGGTGAACCAGTTCCGTTTCCCGCGTTAAGGGACGATGAGGTGAGGGGGAACCCTCTCGAATTCGGGTGGTACCGCGTGCAAACGTCCCGTTACGACAAGTATAATTGTTGTAACGGGACGTTTTTGTTTTTCGCGCGTCAAGTCGCACGCAGATTAAATAGGAGATTACACAATATGGCAGATGTAAAGATTACATTCCCAGACGGTGCTGTGAAGGAATTTCCAGCTGGCGTAACGCCGTTGGAAATTGCTAATGGTATTTCAAAGTCATTGGCTAAGAAGTCTGTTTCAGGTAAGTTGAACGGTCACTACGTTGGTATGAACGATGGCATTCAAGAAGATGGTGCTTTCTCATTGATTACCAAGGATGATGCAGAAGGATTGCAATTGTTGCGTCACTCTGTTTCTCACTTGTTGGCACAAGCTTTGAACCGTTTGTACCCAGACCAAATTCACTACGGTGTTGGTCCAGCCATCGACAACGGTTTCTACTACGATACTGATAAGGTTGAGGGTAGCCAAATTTCAGCTGAGCAATTCCCTGAGATTGAAAAGATGATGAAGCAAATTGCTTCAGAAAACTTGCCAATTGTTTCTCGTGAGATTACGCGCGACGAAGCTTTGGAAATGTTCAAGAACGATCCATACAAGATTGAATTGATTAACG
>ENA-UOXB01000971-UOXB01000971.1-bioreactor-metagenome-genome-assembly--contig:-NODE-971-length-14978-cov-8.659452_pt1 | contig 14978 bp, 13 predicted proteins | sample MGYA00238158_ERZ761615 | MGnify/ENA primary metagenome ERZ761615 (study PRJEB28904, sample SAMN06267902) | bioreactor metagenome | isolation source: Joint BioEnergy Institute, California, USA | place... | reverse complement strand
GCTGCTTGGCTGCCCGCAGCTCGCTCACCTCCCCCAGCTTGACGCCCACGGCCTGGGCCGTGCGAATCATCTGCAGCAAGGTCAGGTGGTAAGGCGTGTAGCGTCGGTAACTGCCAAGACGCTGCGGATTGATCAGCCCCATCTGCTCGTACAAACGAATGGCTTTGGGCGTGCATCCTGACAACCTCGCCACTTCACCGATGTACATGTACAGCCCCGTCAGCGTTCTATTTAGGGCGAGAGCTTAATGGCTGCCTAGGGGAGCTGTCTTCAGGTCGAGGGGCCGACGTTCGCAAATGGCAGAAACCGGCCATGAGCAGACATCCGTACAGTCATTGTTCTACGTTGAACGGCCCCACGAAAATTTTCTTTGCCGAGAGAGAAGAGTATTGCGGTTGCCGCAGCCAATTCACCTGGCTCATCTGCGCCATTGATAAACATGACACCTCGCCTAGTAAGTCTGCTGGTCGGCAAGCCCATCAATCACCTGTTCTGTTATCTCGCTGAGGGCCACTAGAGGATCCTCAGGTAATTCACCAAGAATCAGCAGCCTCGCACCTGCATCCTCGGCTGCATTCGCCACGGCCTTTTCCACGGGGCGACTCGTCAAGACCAAGCGCACCTCATTGTCCCGAATTGCGGACTTGAACGACTCGAGTGACGCATCAGCATCCGAATCGGACGTCGATGGAGGCAGCACCTCGATCACGTCGAGATTGAGGCTGCTCGTAAGGTATTCGAACCCCGGCGACAGGCTGATCACACTGAGACTATCCAGCTCAGCCAATCGACTTTCGCTCGCTGCGCTCAAGCTCAGTAGGCGTTGCTTGATATCCGCCAGGTTGCTCGCTATCTGCTTCGCATCATTAGGGCTCAAACGCACCAAATCGGCAGCGATCACATCAGCCATTCGGCCAAGGTTGTTGATGCTCAACCATGGCCGGTCCTCCAGTGCGTTGCTGCCCGCCGAGGTCAGCGCGATGCCTGGTAACGCACCGTCCACTGGGCGTGCCGCATCTATTTCGACGATACGAATATTGCTGCGCCTCGCCATAGGATAAAGCGGATCCTCCGGCCATAAGGATCGCACGGCAATCACCGCGTCAGCGCTGCTCGCCGCTTTCTCCAGAGCACCGGCGCCGCGCCCCGTAAAGAAAGATACCTGGCGGCTGGCCGGCAGGTTGGCAGGCGCTGCACGCACGACCTGTGCCTCTGCGCCTTGCAGGAGAATGGAGCCGAGACCGTAGGTGATCGGCAGGCTGGCGAGTACCCGCACAGGCTCACCAGCAGCCGTCATCGAGGCAACGAGTAAGGCACCAATAGCAGCGGTGAGATTGACGAAGACTTTGTTCATCCCAGACTCCCTTTGAGACTTGGCAACAAGCTGCGGGCGATAGCGGCAACGGCGAAGACGATGCCAGCCATGATGATGATCGATGCACCGGACGGCACCGGCAGCTCGAGGGCGATAGGCAGAAAGATACCGATCAAGGTACAGAAGGTGGCTATCAGTACTGATAGCCAGAAGAAGCCTTTCAATGACTGGCTGAGCAAGCGAGCAGCGGCGGCTGGAATCACCAGCAGCGCGCCGACCAGAATGGCTCCGATGACTTTGACCGCAGCCACCGTGACCAGCGCCACCAGCATCACGAACAGATAGTCCAACGGTTTGACCAGGACGCCACGCACGCTGGCAAGCTGCGGGTTGAAACTGGCCAGCATGAAGCGGTTGTACATCGGTATGGTCAGGGCCACCACCAGCAGTGAAACCAGGGTCAGCACCGCAAGATCCTGGGCGTTGACCGTTAGCACCGAGCCGAACAGCACGTTCTCCAGGATATGGATATTGATACGCCCGGCCAGCACCAGCAGGAGGCTGGCACCCACAGCCAGCGACACGGAAAGGAACACGCCGATCAGGGTGTCCGGCGATAAACCCGTGCGGTTGCGCAGGTAGTTGAGCAGCAGACCGAACAGCAGGCAGTAACCAAACAGGCTGCCATAAGGGCCTGTGTAGGGTTCGCCGAGCAGGATGCCGATTGCCACGCCGGTCAGCGCTGCGTGGCCGACCGCCTCGGAGAAGAAGGCGAAGCGCTTGACCACCACCAGGGTTCCCAGGCCACCGAGCACCGGACCGATCAGCAAACCGGCGAACAGGGCGTTGACGACGAAACCGTAGGCCAATGCCTCGGGCAGATAGCCGGCACCGGCCCAGCCCTGAATCAGCAGACGCATTTGCTCGAAGAACGCGCTCATACGCCGCCCTCCCCGCCAGCCGGCGGATGGCTGGCAAACAGTTGCAGCAGCCTGTCCGGCTTCAGCGCTACCTGAGGCGTATCGTCGAACAACACACGACGATTCAGACCGGTAACGCGATCGGCCAGACGCCCGACTGCTTGCAGATCGTGTTCCACCCAGAGCACGGTCATCCCAGACTGACGCCAGTCCACCAGCAATTTCTCGAACACCTGCATGCCGGGTTCGTCCAGGGCGGCCATGGGCTCATCCAGGATCAACAGTTGCGCTGCCGGCACCAAACCCTGGGCCAGCAATACGCGCTGGCGCTCGCCGCCGGACAATGCGCCCATACGCCGCTTGCGCTTGTCCAGCATGCCCACGCGTGCCAGTGCCTCTTCGATGGCCGGAGCATGGCGCCGTGACAGACCAAGAAAGGCCGGTCGCATCTGGCACATGGCGGCCATGAAGTCGTCCACCGTCATCGGCAGACTGCGATCGAACTCCAATGCCTGAGGCACGTAGCCGATGACGCCTGGCGCATCCGGCCAGTCGAGGCTCAGTTCACCACAGTGCGGCATCTGCCCGAGCAGGGTCTTGATCAGCGAACTCTTGCCGCCGCCATTGGGTCCGACCAGCGCATGCACGCTACCAGCTCGTACCTGGAAGGAAATTCGCTCAAGGATACGCGTACGGCCGAGCTCGAGGTTGACATCGGCGAAGTCGATGGAGGGGCCGGCAACTGTTGCGACGCGCAAGGTTTCGATGGCGCTCATGCACCGTTCTCCTGGATCGCACGCACCACGGTATCGAGGTTGCGAGTCATCTCCTCCTCGTACTTGCGTGGGGTGTACTCACCGTAGGAAATATGCGTGAGCGGATACAGGCGTACGCCGGACTCGCTCTGGATGGTCTCGACGTAGGTCGAGGGAAAGTCCATCTCCGAGAAGATCACTTGCACATCCAGCTCCCTGAGCTGGTCGATGGTCTTCTTCAGCTGGCTCGGGCTCGGCTCGATACCGTGCGCAGGCTCGACCACCGCCGTCACTTCCAGGCCGAACTCACGCAACAGGTAGTCGTAGGCGCCATGGATGGTCGCCACGCGCAACTCGGCACCCCGCTCCTGGCTCAATTGCCCCAGCGCCTGGGCACGCAGGGTGCGCAGGCGTTTGCCGTAGGCGCGCGCATTCTGCAGATAGGCCTTGGCATTGTCCGGGTCGAGCTTGCCCAGTTCACGGGCAATGGTATTGACCTGGGCGATGGAGGCGCTGATCGACAGGAAGGTGTGCGGGTTGACCACCTTGCCCGCCCCGCGCGCCGCCTGGCCGGTAGCCGCGAGCAAGGGCACGCCGGCATTGGCCTCGATCAGCACCACGTCTGGCTTTTCGCTGGCGGCGATCATGCGCTCGGCGAAATCATCGTGGCCCACGCCGTTGAGAACCACCACATCCAGGCCACCGATACGCTTGATATCCTCGGCCCGCGGCTCATAGGCATGCGGGTTGAAACCGGCTGGAATCAGTGGCACCACCTCGGCCTGGTCACCGACGATATTGCTGACATAGCTGTAGTAGGGATGCAGAGTAATGCCGATGCGCAGACGCTTGCCCTCCGCCGCACTGGCCAGGCCTGGCAGCACCGCGGCGCCAAGACAGATGAGGACGGCAGCCAGCAGGCGGCGGCGCAACGAAGAGCGATGAAGGGTCGACATGAGCAAATCCAAAGTCAGTGGCGGTGTTGCCGGGTAACGCCGGCATCGAACTGGCTGGCAACCTGGCGCCAGCCGTCATCAGTCAGCGCCTGGTCGCGCAGATCCTTCGGAGCCTCGGTCAGAGCAGCGCGGTTGAGCCAGACGCTGGTGTTGTCATCGTCGAGGCGCAGCAGGAAGGAACCTGCCACTGCCTCGGCTGCGCTGCGACCGAAGTAGGCGGCATGGGCGTCCGTCTGCAGTAGCTGCCAGGCATGGCTACCACGATTGACGGCGCTGGCATCGGCGATGAAGGGCGGGAAGCCCTCGTCTGCCAGTAACTGCGGTTCGGGCAGCGCCTGTTCCTCTTCCCGGTACAGATGAACCTCGTCGAGGGCCACCAGCAGATCAGTGTGAATGCCCTGCTCGGCAGCATTCAGGTCACGGCGGGCGTCGAACTGATCGGCAGCTATCGCGACGCTTGGCTCGGACTCAGATCGCAACACCACCACCGCCCCCGCCAACAGCACGATAATCAGGGCTACCAGAAACACATGAAGCGTTTCATGCCCCGCGCCGGCGGGACGTATCACCTGAACGCTCATGGGGCTTGGATATCCGTGTGATCGATCTCGACCACATGGCCGGGGCCTGCGTCGAACAGCACGTAGAACTCACCCTCCGGGCGTTTGAAGCTCAAGCGTGAGTCACCGTCGAGCTTGCCTGCCACGAGAATCTCCTCGTCATATCCGATTACATCGAGGGTCACTCCGGGTGCGCCACTGCCATCGGAGAAACCGCCAATGCAGAGGATTTCCTCCTCGCCTTGGGGTTCGCACTCACAGATCGGGTTGTGAGCCATGGCCACAGAACACAGGGTGCTGGCGCCGACCAGCAGCGACAGTCTGTAAAGGTTGTTCATGGCTTGACTCCTTGTCGGTTGAGCCAGGTCAAGGTGGCAGGTGATGCCTGAGCGAGCGGGATGGACGCCTGATGCATAGAGCCGTCCCAGCCCTCCATGGTGATCCAGAGTTCGGCGTCGGCCTTGGTACGCGCTGGGATCGGTACGCTGGCGCCCATCCGATAGGGGCTACCGAAGAAGATCGCGCCGGCGGCACGCAGGCTGCGCGGCTTGCCGATACGCAGGTAGGTGGCCTTGACCTCGTCGAGGCAGGCCGCACACAACGCCGCGTTGAAACTCTTCATGTATCCGGCAGGCCCTTCCAGGCGCGGTGGTTCTTCGAAAAGCTCGGCCAGGCGCAGGCTCCAGGGGCCGACCTGCACCTCGCCCACCTCCCGCTCACCCAGGCCGCTATCGCCACGAAACAACGCGACCTGGTGGAAATACTTGGGCATGAAGGCCAGCGGGATGATCACCAGCAGGATGTTCAGATGAAATCGCCATTTGCGCCAGAAACGACCCAACGTGGTGGATGGCATGGCCGCGACCTTGCTCATGGCTGCCCCTCCATGACGTCATCGAGGCGAATCGGTGCTGGTTTGGGCTCACGCACCGCGCGGGGTCTGCGCTTTGCCAGGGCGGCGGTGGCTTGAACAGTGCGTTTGCTCCAGATCAGCAGGCCGCTGAGGACCATCATGCTCAGAAGCAAACCGAAGACGAACCACACCAGCTTGAGCCATAGCCCACCGAAGTCACCGGTATGCAGGGGGCGCATCGACTCGGTGACGAACTCCAGAGCGGAACGATCCGACAGCAGTCGGGTTTGATCGACATTGCCGTTATAGGGATTGACCGAAGCGCCCTGAAACATCAAGGGATACCAGCCGCGCCCCCAGACGGAAATATGACTGTATGCATTATCCGGCAAGCCAACGAAGCTGGCCTCCAAGCCTGGAATACTGCCGCTGGCTATCTCGATGGCCTTATCGATATCGATACGCAGCACACTGACGCCCGGCTCGACCAGAGGGACCTCGTCGCGTGCCACCACTGGCGGTATGCCTTCGGTGGAGATGGAGATGTGGTTATCGAAAAGCAGCGCCTGGATCAGAAACCACACGCCGGTGATGGAGATGACGGCGATGAACCAGATCGACCAGATACCCGATAGTCGATGGAAATCTCCCCAGAAGATGCGCGCCCCCTGATTGAAGCGCAGGGTCGGCTTTAAGAAACCTCTCCAGAACTTCTTGTAAACCACCAGACCAGTGATCAGCGAAGCAAGCATTGGCAGGCCCATCAGGGATACCAGATACCAGCCCCAGCTGAAGCCATTTGTGAACGGCACCAGCCACCAACCATGCAGAGCACGGGTGAACTGACGGAAATCAAACTGCGGGCTGACGCCCTGGATGGCACCGGTGTAGGGATTCACGTAGAGCGTCGGCGAGGTGCCATCCGGGTAGCTGGCCCTTACAGTCAGTGCAAAATGATCCTCCTGTGGCCGACTGATCGACTGAACGATGGTTTCCGGTTCTACGCGATTGATCTCCTCCAGTATCCGAGCGAAGGAAAGACGCTCGGCATTGTCCGCAGGCTTGCTGGCACGAACATCCGGATTGGCCAGCCAAACGATTTCCTGGCTGATCGTCGCCAGAGTACCGGTCACGCATACGATCAGAAGAAAAAACCAGACCGGCATGGCTAACCAGCTATGGACGAGAAACCAGATTCTAGAGCGGGACTTCTTGGACATCGGTAAACCAGGAGTAGATGCCATACGATGGCAAAGGTGCATGAGGCGCAAATAGCGCGTTCTCCTGTGTAGACGGATGAGATGGGAAAAACCTACAGGTGCAGATGGAAGAAATTTTTATTCACTGCAAGGAGCGGAGCACACTTAGCAACACCACGATCCAGATCTGGTGATACTCCCGCGCCTCTAATCCCGGTTCAGCAAGCGGGACCTGAGAGCAGACCAATGCCCTCGTACGGCAGCAGAGGAACTCTTAACGTCGACGAGTCACCATTGCGGACAGTTTTCAAAAAGCTGGTTTGAGCCCTATAATCGCAACTAATTCTTATCTGCATCAAGGTAATGGGAGCTCCCGGGGTGTCCAGCGTTTTGCCGTCCTCATCGCTGCATGGTGATATTCAAAGGCTCTACGACAATCACCATGGCTGGCTGAAAGGCTGGTTACGTCGTCGACTGGGTGATCGCGAACGAGCCGCCGACATTGCCCAGGACACCTTCCTGCGCCTTCTGGTGACACGGCGTATGCCAGAACATGGCGAAGGTCGCCGTTTTCTTGCACAGATCGCCCGCAACCTAGTCATCGACCAGTGGCGTCGGCAACGCATCGAGCAAGCCTATCTGGACAGCCTGGCCGCCCTGCCCGAACCCGAAACCCCGTCGCTGGAAACCCGCGCGATGGTCATTGAAACCTTGCTGCAGATCGATGCCATGCTCGACAGCATGCCGAGAAAAGTGCGTGAGGCCTTCTTGCTGTCACAGTTCGAAGGCCTGACCTACCCACAGATCGCAGTGCGACTGGAGGTTAGCGTCAGCTCGGTGCAGAAGTACATGCTGCGTGCCATCGCCGCCTGCTACCAGGTGCTTTACGCAGAATGAACGCCACCAGCGAGGCGCCCATCGCCCCCGCCATCGTCGAGCAGGCTAGCCATTGGCTAATGCTGCAATGGGGTGGCGAGCTGGACGACGAACAGCAACGTCGCTTCAGCGAATGGTACGCCGCCGACCCCGAGCACGGTCGCGCCTGGCAGCGTCTGGAGCATCTGCAGAGCACCCTGACCGGCGTACCGAGCGACACCGCCCGTGCCGTGCTGCGTGAGCTGCCCGATGCGCGCCGACGGCAGACCCTCAAGCTACTCAGCGCACTTTTGCTCGTCAGCGGCAGTGGCTATTTCGCCCAGGCGCAGTTGCCCTGGCGCGAAGCCATGGCCGACCTACGCAGTAGCACCGGCGAACGCCTGCAACGCATTTTGGCCGATGGTAGCCGGCTGAGCCTGAACAGCGGCAGCGCGGTGGATATCCTGTTCAACGCCAGCGAGCGGCGTATCCGCCTGCTTGATGGTGAACTGCTGCTCGACAGCGGCCATGACCCGGCGCAGCGGCCGCTGATCGTCGAGACCTCATCCGGCGAGATCCAGGCCCTGGGCACGCGCTTCTCGGTATATCAGCGCAATGGTGGTAGCCAGGTAGAACTGTTCGAGGGCGAGTTGGAACTGCGTCCACGTCATGCTTCCCCGGTGCGTCTGCAAGCCGGGCAGAGTCGCTGGTTCTCGGCCACTGGGTTCGGCGAACTCGCCAGGGCCGATATCAACACCGTCGCCTGGCAGGACGGCTACCTGATTGCCGAGCGTATGCCATTGGGACAGTTCATCGCCGAGCTTTCCCGCCATCGCACCGGCGTACTGCGCTGCGACCCAGCCGTTACGAACTTGTTGCTCACCGGTGTATTTCCACTGGCAGACACCGACCGTGTGCTGACGGCTCTTCAGCAATCGTTGCCCGTGAAGGCACACAGCATGACGCGGTACTGGGTCACAGTCGGACCGGCCTAGAGCGATCGGCAAAGAAATTTGCACAGCCTTTGTCGGTTTTGCAGATTCGTTCGGGATACCTCTTGAATTCAACCAAGAAGCATTCTCAAGAGGATTATTCAGAATGCCGCATCTGCCCGTCTCTATCCGCTCCAGGCTCACTCTCGCCGTTCGCCATGCTCTGTTCGCCGGCCTGCTCACCGGCGGCCCGCTCTTGCTTGCTATGCCCCTTACCCACGCCACCGCCAGCGAACAGGCGCGCAGCTACGTCATTCCTGCCGGCCCACTGGACCAAGCGCTGAACCTTTTTGCCAGCCAAGCCGGCATTCTGCTTTCCGCCGATGCACGACTCACCATAGGAAAACGCAGCCCTGGGCTCAATGGCGACTATGCCGTAGATGAGGGGTTAGCCAACTTGCTGGCCGGTACGGGGCTGCGGGCGCACAGCACAGGTGGTGACTATGTATTGGAAGTTGCAATGGACGGTGGTGATGCGTTGGAACTGCAGTCGACGACAGTGAGGGGAGTCCAGTTGACGGATACGACTGAGGGCACTGGCAGCTACACCACCGGCGAGACCAGTACCGCCACAAAACTCAATCTGAGTCTGCGCGAAACACCTCAATCTATCAGCGTGATGACCCGCCAACGTATCGAGGACGAGAACCTGACCAGCATCGAGACCTTGCTGGACCGGACACCCGGCATCTCGGTACAGAATATTGGCTCGGGTCGTTACGACATTTCGTCTCGTGGCTACAGCATCGACAATTTTCAGCTCGACGGCATTCCTACCGCCCTTGACGTCGTCTCGCAAAATACCCCTCAACTACAGGCGGACATGGTGATCTATGATCGGGTGGAAGTACTACGTGGCGCGACGGGTCTGCTAACAGGTGCAGGAGAACCTTCCGGCACCATCAACCTGATACGCAAGAAACCCACTCATGAGTTCAAGGGGCACGTGGCCGCTGGCGTTGGCAATTGGGATCGCTATCGCACTGAATTCGACTTATCGGGAGCACTGATCGAAACGGGCAACCTACGTGGCCGTTTCGTTGGCGCTTACGAAGAAGGTGGTACTCATATCGATCACTACGAGCAGAAGAAAACCGTGCTCTACGGTGTATTGGAAGCCGACCTGAGCGATCAGACACGTCTCACGCTGGGACTGGATTATCAGAACACCGATCCTCGAGGTACGTCTGGCTCAGGGTTGCCGCTGTTCTACAGCAATGGCGAGCAAACCAAATTCGCTCCATCGAAAAATGCTGCCGCTCGCTGGAGCAGGAACGAAACCGACGTTTACAACACCTTCATGACGCTAGAGCACAGACTCGCTGATGACTGGGCACTGACACTGTCGGCCAACCATATGTACGGTAAACGTGACTTCAGTGGCGCAGATGCTAGCTGGGGATTTCCGGACAAGGCGACAGGTGAAGGTGTGATGCTCTATGGGGGAGCAGGTCAAGCCAGGCAGAAACAGACTGGAGCCGACATCCAGATTCAAGGGGCATTCGAGATGCTTGGTCGCCGCCATGATTTAGTGGTGGGAGCCAATTGGAGCGAATACGAAAACCAGCATGAGCCCAATAACGACGACATCGAAGGGCGCTCGATCAATATCTATACCTGGGACAATCTGACTGCGACCACTTCCGCTGCGGAAAAACTCATGGATTACGATGGTTGGCAGAAGCAGTACGGCAGCTACGCAGCCCTGCGCCTGAAACCATTAGACGACGTAGCGGTGATTATTGGTGCGCGAGTCAGCAACTACAAATACCAGCTCTCGCAGATTTACTCGGTTCCGGCCTTTACCCAAAACAACAGCGTCACCAACATGCAAGAGTCCGGCGTAGTCACGCCCTATGCCGGCATCGTCTATGACATCAACGACACTCACTCGGTCTACGCCAGTTATACCAGCATCTTTAAGCCGCAAAGCGAACGCGACCGCACTGGAGCAACACTGGCTCCACGCGAGGGCGACAACTATGAAGTCGGCCTGAAGAGTGAGTTCTTCAGTGGGCGCCTGAACAGCGCCATTGCACTCTACCAAATCCGCCAAGACAACCTCGCCGAAGCCGAGCCCGGACAGACCGTCCCGGGGACATTCCCCCTACAAGCAGCCTATCGAGCAGTCAGCGGTGCCAAGACAGAAGGTATCGACATCGAGCTGGCCGGAGAGCTAGCAACCGGTTGGCAAGTGAGCGCAAGCTACAATTACAGCAGCACTGAAGATGCCCAAGGTGAACGCATCCGGACCACCTTCCCTCGTCAAATGGCTAAGGTTTGGAACACCTACCGACTCCCTGGAGAATGGAACAAACTCACGATTGGAGGAGGAATCAACTGGCAGGACCGCATCTACTACAACGCAACGACCTGGCAGTTGCCGGGTATAAACCTCGAAGGTGAACAAAAATCTTATGCCGTTGTGAATCTCATGGCGAGTTACGACTTCAGTGATCATCTGTCCACCACTCTGAACCTCAACAACCTGTTCGACAGGGAGTATCTGCAAGGATTGGACAGCACCTTCCACACCGGCATTTATGCGCCGACACGAAATCTCATGGTCAGCACGAAGTACAACTTCTAAAGCCGGCGATGAATGGATGGGAGGCCAAGTGCAGCACTCCCATCTACCTGGCAGATCGTTCCCAGTCTCCGCCACATACAGCGCTCCAACCCCCTTCCGACACATCTCCGCCCTACAGAACCCCAGCCACCTGCCACTAGGAAGCCTTTCACTATGGTGGTGAGCCATCTAGGACGAACGAGCAGCCCCATCATCCCTCTACGCTGCCCCCATTCCCTATTCGCCTTCCTTAGCCGTAGAATTGCGATAAATTCTTATTCGCAATTTGCAGGAGACAGGATGTTAACGCTGCTCCCCGAGACAGCCACGCACGCTCAGTTGGATGCCCTCTATCGCAACCACCACGGCTGGCTGAAAGGCTGGCTGCGCCAGCGCCTAAACAATTCCGCCGATGCAGCTGACCTGGCGCAGGACACCTTCGTCCGCGTGCTACTGGCACGTACCGCCGACAGTCTGCGCGAGCCGAGGCATTATCTGGCGACGGTTGCTCGGGGGCTGGTGATCGATCTCTATCGGCGCCGTTCGCTAGAGCAAGCTTATTTGGAGGCGTTGGCGCTAAGACCAGAGCAATACGCGCCGTCGGCAGAAGAGAGAGTGTTGATTCTCGACAGCCTGCTGGCCATCGACCAAATGCTCGACGGCATGGGTGAGCGTACACGCGGCATCTTCCTCGCGGTTCAGCTTGATGGGCTGAGCTACGAGAAAGCCGCCGCGCGCATGGGCGTTTCCGTGACCACCGTGCGTAAACATCTGGCTAAGGCGTTGCTCCATTGCCTAATGCTGGAGGAGGCATGAAGGCGATTCTCGCAGAGGCAGTGGACTGGCACGTGCGGCTCAACGACAGTCAGGCTGATGCTTCCATCGAACATGAGTGGCAAGCCTGGCTACACGCCGACTCGCGTCACGTCGAAGCCTGGCAACGCTTGCAACAGTTGCAGCAGCGCCTGGCCGTAACCTCTCCACAGCTTGCCGTCGCCGCCTTGCAGGGCGCGCGCCAGGGGCGGCGCCAGGCGCTGAAGGTACTGGGCCTGTTGCTCGGTGTGGGCGTGGTCGGCTGGCAGGGTTATCGGGCCTCGCCGTTGAGCGCCGACTACGTCACACGGGTCGGTGAACGTCGGCGCGTGAGACTGGCAGATGGCAGTCGCCTTGAACTGAATACCGATACTCGGGTGGATGTCCGCTTCAATGTGGCTGAGCGCCTGATCCATCTGCAACAGGGGGAAATTCTCGTGCAGACCGAGCAGGACGCTCGGCCGCTAAGGGTGCAGACCGGAGAGGGGCTCATTCGTGCGTTGGGTACACGTTTTGTAGTGCGTCAACTCGACCGCGCTACAGAAGTCTCGGTCGAGGAACACGCAGTGGAAGTTCAGCCACACCTGGCCGCTGCAACGATTACGCGTGTAGAGGCCGGACAGCGTTTGACCTTTAGCGCTTGGCAGACAGGGATCATACAGGCGGCGAGCAATGCTTCGGCCTGGACCCAAGGCATGTTGGTGGCAGTCGACTGGCGACTGGATCGCTTGCTGGGCGAGCTGTCGCGCTATCGCCACGGCTACCTGGGTTGCGCTCCTGAGGTAGCGGCTTTGCGCCTGTCCGGCGCCTTTCCATTAGATGACGACGAAGCCGTACTCGACAGCCTGCAGGATGCACTACCGATCACAGTCCGGCGCCGGACTCGCTACTGGGTGCGTATCGAGAAACGCGAGGCGTAATCCGTTACGCAGGGTCAACCTGGGATGCGACTGCACAGGCATGTCCATACAACCGAGGTCTATTCGATCCTATCGGCACAAACTTGGAGAGGGACAAACTTTTTTCAAGCCTGAAGGTAACAGATTCTCATTGCCTGTTCGGCTCCTCTGCACGCGCGCCGCAGACGCCCGCTTTTGCCATTCGCACAGGAGCCATTCGATGTTCGCTAGCCCTACCCCACTCGCCCGAAACATTCGCCGGGCCGCGCTGATGCTGAGCCTGTCCGGCTCGCTGCTAACCACCGCCAGCGCCTGGGCGGCCCCGCTCAGCTACAGCATTCCTGCCGGCAGTCTGGCCGCCGCGCTGAGTCAGTTCGCGGCTGCCAGTGGCGTCACTCTCAGCTTCGGCAGCAGCGAAACCGCCAACCTCGAGAGCGCCGGCTTGCACGGGGAGTACGAGATCGAGGAAGGCTTTGCCCGGTTGCTGCAGGGCAGCGGCCTGATCGTGCAGAAGGCCGGGGACAAGCGCTATGTGCTGGTCCGCGCCCAGCCGAACGAGGCGTTGGAACTGAGTGCGGCGACGGTCACTGGCAATCAGCTGGGTGCCAACACCGAGGGCACCGGGAGTTACACCACAGGCTCGGCCAGCACCGCTACCGGCCTCAACCTGTCGATGCGCGAAACGCCGCAGGCGGTCAGCGTGGTGACCCGCCAACAGATCGAAGATCAGAATCTCACCGATATCACCCAGGTGCTCGAGCAGACTCCAGGCGTGGTGGCCAACAGCATGGGGCCAGCAGGTAGCGACGCCAACCAGATCTACGTGCGTGGATTGACCTTGGACAACTTCCAAGTCGATGGCATCAATCGCACTAGCACCTACGGCTTCAACGACGATCTGGCCGACATGGTTATCTATGACCGTGTCGAAGTGGTGCGCGGCGCCACCGGCCTGATGACGGGCACCGGCGACCCCAGCGCGACAGTTAACCTGATCCGTAAGAAACCGACCTACGAGACGCGTCGCAAACTAACGCTGCAGGCAGGCAGCTGGGACAACTACCGCAGTGAACTGGATATGTCCGGCAAGCTCTCGGACAGCGGCCATGTGCGCGGCCGCGTGGTTGCAGCGAAGACCGACAGCAAAAGTCATATCGACCGCCAGGCGCTGGAAAAGCAGGTGGCCTACGGCGTTCTGGAGTGGGACATCAGCGATGCCACAATGCTCACAATCGGTGCCGAGTACCAGGATCTGGACAATGACGGTGCCGGCAACCACGGTTTCCCCATGTACAACAGCGACGGCAGCCATTTCAAACCGTCGCGCGCCTTCAACTCCGGCTCCGACTGGAGCTATCACAAACGCGAAACACGCACGCTGTTCACAACCCTGGAGCACACGCTGAACAATGGCTGGCAGCTCAAGTTCAACGCCGAGCACAGCCGCCGCAGCTATGACGATGCCTTTGCCACCGCGGCCAATGGCGCCGTCAACGCCGACGGCAGCGGCATCAGCACCTGGACCGGGCGCTGGGCTGGCGATCCACGACAAACCTCGTTCGACGTATCGGCCAGCGGCCCCTTCAGTCTGTTTTCCCGCGAGCACGAGTTGTACCTGGGCGCCAGCCATCACCGCTCCTACTACCGAAACGGCGGCTACCCGCTGTGGACCTTCCAGACCATCGACAACATCTTTACTTGGGATGGTTCGCTGCCAGAGCCGGACGCGATCCACAACAAGTCCACACAAGATGCGCTGGATGAAACCCAGTTGGGCCTGGTCGCTGCCACACGCTGGAGCCTTACCGACGATCTCTCGCTGATTACCGGAGCGCGTGTCATCGACTGGCAGCGCGACACCTCCTCGCACCTCCTAGCCACAGGAGCAGTAACCCGCTCCAGAGAGCAGGAGAACGGCATCGTCACCCCCTATGTCGGCCTGATCTATGACCTCGATGAGCACTGGTCGGCATACGCCAGCTACACCACCATCTTCAATCCGCAGAACCGGCAGCAGGCCGATGGCAGCTATCTTGAACCCAAGGAAGGCGAGAATTACGAACTAGGCGTCAAGGGGGAGTTCTGGGACAAGCGTCTGACCACGGCACTGAGCGTGTTCGAGGTACGCCAGGACAACCTTCCGATCGCCGACCCCAACAACCCCGGCTATTCGATCGCCGAGTCAGGTACCAAGACCCGTGGCTTCGAAGTGGAAATGGCCGGCGAACTGCTGCCGAACTGGCAGGTTTCGGCCAGCTACAGCTATGCGGTAATTCAGGATTCGGACAACGA
>ENA-UOXB01000966-UOXB01000966.1-bioreactor-metagenome-genome-assembly--contig:-NODE-966-length-15044-cov-6.422577_pt1 | contig 15044 bp, 12 predicted proteins | sample MGYA00238158_ERZ761615 | MGnify/ENA primary metagenome ERZ761615 (study PRJEB28904, sample SAMN06267902) | bioreactor metagenome | isolation source: Joint BioEnergy Institute, California, USA | place... | reverse complement strand
AGGCGCTGCGCGTCGATATCCACCAATAGGCACTTGATACCGCGTTCGATCAACGCTGCGGCAATCGCACGGCCCAACCCACCCGCACCACCGGTGATCAGCGCGACCCAGCCGGTGAATACCCGTTTATTCGCCATGAGCGCCAGCCTCTTGCAGCGCGGGAACCCGTACCCGCGTATCGACGGCCCGACCTGGGGCCACTTTCATGGTGTCGTAGAGGTGAGCGCCCAAGGCTGGCCAGTTCAGCTCGGCTCGCAGCTTTACCAGGTAGGCCAGGAAAGCCCGCGCATCCAGGTACACAGCGTGACGATCCGAGTTCACGAATTGAATGCCGCCGCTCAGGTCAGGCTCATCACGCTGGATCAACTGGTCGAACTGCGCCGCGGTCGCGGCACCGTCAAGCTGCGCGCGAAAGTACGAAGCCAGCGTCAGCGCCTGGCTATCGAACGTTTTGAACGCGCTGGAGTTCTGGTCGAGGTAGCCGATCGCACAGAGGTTGCGGTGAGTACGGCTGAACATGGACAGGTACATCAATGGGCGCCCGCCCTTCCATTCGAAGAACTGCGCAGCGCATTGCGCCCCCCACTTGTACCCGGTCGCACACAGCACCAGATCGATCTGCTCGCGGGTGCCATCCTCGAACACCACGAAGTCACCGTCAAAACGCTCGATGTTTTTGCGCACGGCAATATTGCCGTGCTGCAAATGGTGCAGTAGCTGGGAGTTGATGATCGGGTGGGTTTCGAACAGGGCGTGGTCAGGCTTGGGCAGCCCCCAGCGTGTCAGGTCACCGACCAGTAGGCGCAGCAGCCCTTTGAACACCGGGCGGGCCAACCACAACGGCAGATGTGGGCCCTCGTTGAATCTGTCGACCGGCATGCCGAACACATGCTTGGGAATGAAGTAATAGCCGCGGCGCATGCTGATAAAGGCTTGCTCGGCATGGATCGCCGCCTCACAGGAAATATCCGCACCGGAATTGCCGGCGCCGACCACCACCACGCGTTTGCCCTGAAATTCGCGCCCGGACTTGAACGTATTGGAGTGACGGATCTCACCGTTGAACTGCCCCGGGAACGACGGCATGTTCGGTTTCCAGTTTGTGCCAGTGGCAAGCACCACCCAGCGATAGCGCTTTACAACGCCACTGGAAAGGCTGACGCGCCAGCGGTTTTCCGAGTCTTTCTCGATCAGCTCGACTGAAGTATTGAATTGAATCGCCTCGCGCAAGCCAAAGGCGTCGGCAAAACTGCGCAGGTAGTGGGCGATTTGACGGTGGGAGGGATAGTCCGGGTAATGCTCCGGCATGGGATACCCGACGAAGCCGGACAAGTCACGGGAAGAGATGAAGTGCGCCGACTCGTACATCGGCGTACCGCTGTTATGAATGTCCCAGATACCACCGACGTCCGCGTGCCGCTCGAACTGATCGTAGGGGATGTTCTGCGCCTTCAAGGCGCGCGCCGCACTCAACCCGCCGGGCCCTGAACCGATTATGCAAACGCTGTCGCCCTGATCGATCACCTGGGCATTGCCGAGCGCACTCATGGCTGATTCCTTGATTTGTTATTGGATAGGCTTTGCACCTGAAATGTAAAACACGCATGATCCCTGCATGGGCCTTGGGCGGACAGAAAGGGTTCTTTGCCGGACAACTACGGACCAATGCCCCTGTTCATGAACCATGAGTCTTGAACCATGCTTGAGCACTCCGACGACACTCACCATTGGACTCAGCACCCCCAGCACGATGAAGCCGTGGTGGTGCCCAACGTCGCGCGCGCCCTGCTCAGCCTGGTCAATGAGCGCGGGATATCCACGGCACAGCTGTGCCGTGGCCTGGGCTTCGGCCATGAGGAGCTGCTGGATCTGGACATGCGGTTGTCCTACCGCCAGACCCGCACGCTGATCACCCGCGCCCGGCGGATTCTGGGCGATCCCGCGCTGGGCTTATCGACGGGTATTCGGCAGACGCCGGTGTCGTGGGGATTTGCGGGGCTGGCGATGTTGACCTGTGAAACTCTCGGCGAGGCGATGCGCTACGGGCTTGAGCATCAGGGCGACACGGGGGCCTTGATGGAGCACCAGGCTAGCCAGCAAAAAGATGAGCTGGTGATCGAAGTCAAACCCAAAGTATTTGATCTCGACATCGAGCCATTTCTGGTGGAAGAGGCGTTTTCCAGCGTGGTGGCCGTTGTACGGCGGCTGGCAGGCCCAAGCTTCAGTCCATTGCGTATCGAGTTGGCGTATTCACGCCCGGCTTATGCGGACAGTTACAGCCGGATTTTTCGCTGCCCGATAAAGTTCAAGGCCGGCAGGAACCGGCTGATCAGCGCGGCGCAGTGGTTAACCACGCGCCTGCCGGACTATGACGACATCAGCTGCGCACCGCTGCGCGCCAAGCTGGATCAACTGCTGGATCGTGGCGTGAGTTACGACGCACTGGTCGAATCACTGCGCAGTCATATTCGCGCCCATCTGGACGACCCGCAGGCGCTGCAGACCTTTGCCAGACAACTGAACATGAGCGAGCGCACGCTGCGTCGACGCCTGACGGTGTCAGGGGTTTCCTATAGCCAACTGCTCGACCAGATCCGCCATGAACGCGCCTGCGATTTGCTGAACAATACCGCCATGACCTTGGCGCAGATTGCTCACACGCTCGGCTACAGCGACGCACGCGTGCTGCGTCGGGCGTTCAAACGCTGGACGGGCACCTTGCCGAGCGAGCAGCGCCAGCGATGAGGATCAGCCGGTTTTGTGTAGCGAAACGGCCGCCTCATGACGCCCGTCAACCGTCTGCACGCATGGCAGTTGTTTACGCAACACCCACATCGTGACCGATTTGGGCAGTGCCCTGGCCAAGCGGATCACCCATCTCATCGGCCAGGGAAACAAATAATCCCACCGGCGGCTGCGCATGGCGTACAGCATATGCTCGACCGCTGCGGCCTCAGGTATTTCCAGCGGTGCCGGCATGCCGTCGTTGGCGGTTTGCGCAGTGGCGACAAACCCTGGGTAGAGCGATAGAAAACGAATTCCTCGGCCACCGAACTCGATGCGGCAGGTATCGATCAACAGGCGCAGTGCGCCCTTGGCGGCGCTGTAGGGGCCCTGCAAGGGCACACCGAGAAAACCGGCGAGTGAATTGGTGTGCACCACAAAACCATGTCCCTGGCGGCTCATCTGCTCCAGGGCTGGGAACAGGTAGTTGACCACCACATCGTAATTCGAGCGCATATACGCCGTGACATCTGCAGCTTTCATCTCGCGCATATCCAGCGCGGGTGCTCCGCCGGCATTGAGCACTACCACGTCGAGGCGGCCATAGCGCTCGACAATTTCAGCCACCAGGCCAGCGGCCGCACGTTCATCCAGGGCATTCACCGCCGAGACCTGGCATTTGCCGCCCTGGCCTGTGATTTCCAGTTGCAGGTCATTCAGCAGGTCCTTGCGCCGCGCAGTGGCCACCACCCAGGCGCCCTCCTGCGCCAGGCGCACCGCCAGGCCCCGCCCCATGCCGCTGGACGCGCCGACGACCAGCACCACTTTTTGCGCGAAGCTGACGTGCTTGCTCGCGGGGCACCGGCGTAGCAAGCCGACCAGAGTCAGTGCAATCAGCGAGAACGAGGTGCTGACCAGCAGCACACGCTCGGCGTTCTCCCCCACTACCCACTGCGAAGCGATCAATGGGCCGAACGCGCACCCAAGCAGTTGCATACCGGGCACCAGTGCCGCGATCCGCCCGGAGGGATCGAGCTGCAGCGCGATGCGTACCTGGAACGGCGTCAGCATAAGCCAGACCAAACCAAACGCGCCGCACAACACCAGAAATATCCTGACACCCAGATCAGCCGAAAAATACATTCCCAGCGCGATGCCGCCCAACAGCAGTGCCGCGACAGCCAACAGCGAATAGTCAGAAACGCGGCGGACCAGGACGATCCCCAGGCACCCGCCCACCACCTGCATGAGCAAGGTGCCGGAGATGAGCAATTGTGCGTTTTGCGCATCAAGCCCCACGTAGTTGCTCAACGGCTCAAGGTAAGCCCAAAGCCCGCCGATGGCACTGAGCTGCATGAAGACCAGCCCCAGCAGTAACAGATGATTAAGGCCCCAGCCGAAGGTGGTAGCAGCCGTTTGCTGCACGTGCTGATTGGCCAGCCGGGTGGGCTGCCACCTGACCAACAGCAAACAGGCTGCCGTCAGCGCACCTAGAAACACGAAGCCATTGGACGACGTGCTCGGAATGGGTAGCACCCAATATGCCAGCACCGCAGCCACCAGGGCCTGGCCGAGGGTTTGCACCACCATGAACACGCCCGCGACCCGGTCAGGAGCCGGGCCCTGGACAATCAGATTCACGGTCCCCCATAACAGCAAACCTTCGGCCAGGCCGGCCAAGGCCCGCGTCGCCGCGAGGGCTCCATCGCCGGTGGTTCTGGCCGTGACCAGGTCCATCCCCGAGGCGGCCAGGATGGCGACGACCGTGATCGCCCGCAAACTGAACCGCGAACGCAGCGAATCGCCCAGTACCACGCCCAGTCCCAGCGCCAGGATTTCACCCATGGCGACCAGGCCGACGCCCTCGAGTGACAGGCGGTTCTGCGCCAGCAACTCGCCCAGCAACAAGGGTTGCAGCCCCACCATCAGCACGGCGATAGAGCCCAGCGCCAGGGCGACACTCAGTTGCTTATGGGAAACAGCGGGCGAAATGTTCATGCCGCTACACCTCTTGACGGGTTTCAGTAACCACGGTTTTCCGGCGGAATCTCGCCTCGGGCAAAACATTGCGCAGCACGTCGCTCGTCTTTAATCAGCCGGCTGTTGGCAACTCGCACGACCCACCAGGGCAGCAATGTCATCTTGGCACCGGTGGCCTTGGCGAGGGTGAAGGCCTTGGCGCACTTTTCAAACAGCTGTGCATTCATCGCCATCCGGGCACCGGTGGTGCCCAGGGTCGCGGGCATACCCTTGATCAACACGGCATTGCCGCCACGCTGCAGGGCGCCGGCAATGTCGTGAACCGATGCCGCCGGCGCCCCCATGTGGCCAATATGGCGCGCCTGTTCATCGAACAGAATCGGCATGACCCCGCCAAAGTCCGCCAGGCACTGGGCAAAGTCCCCTCCGCCCAGCAGGATGGCGCCGACGTCACTGCGGGCACGGTAGATCGCCTGGTGGGTATGGCTATCACCAGGCTCGTGCGGCGCCCAATCGAAGTGGGTGGGAGCCAAATCGTCCAGTCGCCCCCACCACATGCCTTGCTCACCCGGTACACGCAAGGAAACACTGCCCCCCTCCTGTACCAGATCCACCAGCCTTTGCCGGATTTCCAGCCATTGTTGCCGCAGTACATCGCGCATCACGCTCACCTCACACCAGCTTGAAAACCGCATCGAACCGCTCGAGTGCGTCGTCGATGACATCGTCGGTATCGGCCAGGCTGGTATAGATCCGGCTGCCGGCCAGGGTGATCAGCCCGTGGGCGGTGTAGGCAGCGCCCATTTCTTCCATCATGTGCTTGCGCGACTTGGCTTCGTTGCGTGCCCGCAGCAACTTGAGCGGGTTGCTGGTATCGAGCAACAGCACGCCTGAGGTTTGCAGGTGCACGATCGAGCCCAGGTTATAGGCCACATAGGGTAAGCCACGGCGGTTGATGATTTCTTCCAGGCCCTTGCGCATACGGTCGCCAGCGCGCCCCGCCAAAGCCGGTGCATTCAATTTGCGCGCCTCGATCAGGGCGTAGTAACCGGCGACGCAGGACAACGGATTGGCCGACAAGGTGCCACCGACAAACGCACGTCGTGCCGTGGTGCCGATGCCGCCGGCGAGCAATTGCATCACATCCTTTCGCCCGCCGATCGCACCCGCCATCGGGTAGCCGCCGGTCAGGCATTTACCCAATACGGTGATGTCCGGCATCACGTTGAAATAGCCTTGTGCGCCGCCCATGCCGGCGCGAAAGCCGGTCACCACCTCGTCGAAAATCAACAGGGCATCGAATTCGTCGCACAGTTTGCGCAGTTGCCGGTTGAAGTCCGGGTGCACCGGGCGCGTGCCACTTTCCGGGCCGAACGGCTCCACCATGATCGCTGCCGTGCCGCCACGCAGGCGGTTGATCTGCAAGCGCCTGCGCAGCGCGTCCAGGTTATTCGGCGGACTTTCCTGGGTGTTAGCCGTGGCGCCGCGTGGGATGCCGACGGCTTCCAGGCGGCCGGTGCCTGGCAACCGCATGCCGTATACCAGTTGGTCACTCCAACCGTGATAGGCCCCACCGATCTTGATCACCCATTTCTTGCCGGTATAGGCGCGCGCCAGGCGCACCGCCGCCATGACCGCCTCGGTACCGGAGCCCAGCAGGCGAACCATGTCGATGCCAGGCATCACGTCGCAGACCAATTGCGCCAGCTTCACCTCGTATTCATGCAGCAGGCCGGTGACCGGGCCGCAGTCGTCCAGAATCCGGTTGACCTGCTCACGAATCGCCGGATGGTTGGAGCCCAGCAACGTCGGCCCGCCGGCCTGTAGAAAATCGATATAGCGGTTGCCGTCCACATCGGTCAGGTGGGCGCCCTTGGCCTGGGCGATGGCGAGCGGGAACGGGTGATTGAACGCGAGGTTATGCTGCACGCCCCCGGGAATGAATTTCTTGGCCTCTTCAGCGAGCCGTTTCGACCCCTGACAGCGTTCGTCGAAGTAACCCATGACTTTGTTTAGCGCTTCACGCTTCAAGGGGCGAATCGGCTGTTTGACCAGCGCATCGAAACGCCGATACAGCGAGTCGACATCAGGCCATTGCGAGACCGCTGCATCGGCTGCTGCGGGCAATGTGATGGGATCAAGGGGTTTGTTCATGATGGGATCTCGGAAGAAATGTGGGCATCGGCAGCGTTGGAACGCATCAGGGCGTCGACCAGGCGTGCCACGGCAGCGGGTGACTGTGATTGATGGCGGGACTGTTCGGTGATCTGGCGTAACAGGTAGTCACGGCAAAAGGTTTCGAGGCTCTCGAGGCGCAACAGGGTCGTCTGGACATCCGGGCCACAGCACAGCACCCCGTGGTTGCGCATCAGGTACGCGTTGTAGTCCCAACGAATGGCCCGGCCGAACTTGCCGGCCAGCCAGCTGGAACCTGAAGGCGCGTAGCCGACCAGGGGAATGTGCTTACCCAGGCAATCCCACAGCGCAGGGTCGGGCACCTCCATCGGTTTGCCGAGCAAGGTGCAGGCGCTGGCTACGGGCTGATGCGTGTGGATGCTGCACTGCACGTCCGGGCGCGCGCGCAGAATTTTTGCATGCAGCCCGCTTTCAACCGAGGGTGCTCGTTCACCGGAGATCTGCGCCAGATCCTTGAGGCGCAGCACGCAGACATCCTCCGGGCGCATGGCGAAATAGTCGGTAGCCGACGGCGTAACCGCGATGTGCTGCGCGTCGAGGCGCAACGCGAGATTGCCGCCCGTGGCCGCGAAAAATCCGCGGTGACACAGGTGCTGCGAGAGCTCGACGATTTGCTCTTGAACATGGCTCATGAGGCAGCCTTCTGTATGGGGTTCAGCCGCTGGTAGAGCGGCGCAAGGCGCTTGCGCACCTCCTGGAACGTGGCGAATTGATCGTCGTAAAGCGCGCGGCTCGCGCGCGACGGTTCGAACAGTCGGTGTGGGCGCTTGAGGCTGGGCAGGTCGTGGAACTGCAACTTGCCCAATGCCACAGCGGCAATGAATGCGGCCCCGCGTGCATTGGTCTGGATGGCGTTCTGCGGTTGCTGGATCACGCGCCCACAGACATCAGCCATGATCTGACACCACACGTCCGATTGGGCGCCGCCACCGGTAGCCACGATCACGTCGGCGGGCTGGCCGAGAAAACGCGCGAACGGTTCGAACATCCAGCGCGTATTGAGGGCGACCCCCTCCATGAAGGCTCGGATGATGTCCTCCCGCGAGTGCTCCAGCTTCAGATTGAACAGGCCGGCGCGCAGGCTTGGGTCACTGATCGGCGAGCGCTCGCCACATAGCCAGGGCGTGTAGATCAAACCTCTCGATCCCGGCGGCACGCGTGCGGCGATACGGTCAAGCAAGGCATAGACGTCCGGCTGCTGTTCATCACTGAGCAGCTCATCCGGGTGGTACAGCACCTTGTCGCGCAGGAAGGAAAGGTTCGCGCCCGCCGCCGACTGCATGGCCATCGCCAGGTAGCGACCGTCGACGGCACTGGGTACCGCAGCAATGTGATTACGCACGCTGGTTTTCTTGAACGGGACGTGAGCCCCCACCCATGACGAGGTGCCCAGATAGAGGTGCGAGGCAAAATCGCTGACGCTGGCGCCGACGGCGACCGCCGAGGTGTCGACCGCACCCGCCACCACTTGCGTGGTGCGCGCCAGCCCGAGGGCTTCGGCCAGTTCCGGGCGCAGCGTGCCGATAACGTCGGTGGAGCGCACGAGCTCGGGCAGTTTGCCGGCCTCGATTCCCAGTGTCTTGACCAGCCCATCGTCGTAACGGATATGGTGAGGGTCGCGGTTATCGGTGATCCAGGCGGTCAACATCGAGTCGCTGGTGGCGCAATAGCGCCCCGAGAGCCGCAGGTTCATGTAGTCGAGCACGTTGAGAAACTTGTGGGTTCGCTCGTAGCGCTGCGGCTCGTGATCGAGGATATAGGCCATGTGCCCGGCGGCATCCATGCCGGACAGCGACGCCACGCCACCGGTCAGGCGCAGTGAACGCCAGAGCTTGAGCGGCCCGTAGCCAGCCAGGCTGAACCGCCCTCCCCCCATGCGTTTTTTCACCGCGCCGGCCCCACGTTTGTCCAGCCACAGCATGGCCCGTCCAATGGCCATGCCGTCGCGATCGACACACACAGTGCCTTCGCTCTGCGTCGAGCAACATACCGCGATCACCTGGCGCCGCCGCACTGGATCGGCACCGAGCAGTTCGTTGGCGCCATGCAGAAAAGCGTCCCACCAATCCTGCGGTTCCTGCTCGACGCTCAACCCGCTCACGTGCAACGGCACACTGTGAAACACCCACGCGCGGATATCGCCTTCCAGTGAAACCAGGGCGCACTTGCAACCGGAGGTGCCGAGGTCCACAGCGAGGACGAGTTGCTCCAGACCGGCGGCGGCCTGAGGCGCCCGGGAAAAGAAAAGCGAAGTCATAGTGGTTTACTCAGAAAGTGCGTGAAATCGATACGACCCAGCGGTTGTCATCCGTGGAGCGCACATGCCCGTCGTCCTCGACCATGTACAGTTCACGCGCCTTGGTATTGACCCCTATCCAGTCGATACCCCAGTCGAACCCAAGCCAGCGATGACTCAGGCCGACGGCGTAGTCGGTCGCATTTGCCTCGGAAAAGTTGACGAGTTGCTGGTAGCCGGCGTGCAGCTTCAGCGTGGTGTTGATCCCCAGCGCGTATTTGTAGTCGAGGTCATAGAGCATGCTGCCGCGCGAGTTACGGTCGCCCTTGGCGTAGCAGTCCAGGCCCTTCGTGGGGTCATCGCGAAACTGCAGCTGGGCGCCGCACACACCGCCGGTGTTGGCGCCACGGTAGGTTTTGGACAGTACCCGAGCGATCCGACCTTCCAGCGCACCGTAGCCAATTTCCAACACCGCGAACTGGCTGTTGTAGTTGGTCGTACGCTCATCGGTTGGGGTGAACGTCGTGAAGTCGAATTTGTTCGGCGCCTTGAACTGCGCGTCCGGGAACATTTCCGCGGCCAGGCCCACGCCGTAATGCCAAGCCTCCGGGTCGCCAAAGCGATAACCGCCCGCCAGTAAAACGCCCACTCCGTCGCCATCGATGAATTGTTTTTTGCTCACGGTGGTGAACTCGGCCAGCGCAACCAGGCCACTTTCATGGGCAACCTGAACGGTGACTCGGGCGCCGGGGCCATTCAAGGAATCGGAGATACCCCGGGTCCGGACATCGGATACAGCCTTGGCGGTGACATCAATGGCATAGCTGGCCATTTCGTCGGCGATCGCCAGGGATGGGCTGACGATAGGCCACAGCAAGGCAGCCATCAGACAATGGTGTGTCGTTGCACGCATGATGCTCTCCTACAAGAAAGGTCGGGTTTACAAACTGCAAACCGGTGCAGGAGGCAGTGAGGCAACGCGTTCGAATTGCTCCGTCTTGCCGAGGATCTCGGTGCCGACGAAAGCCCGGACATTGAGCAGCCCCTGTTTGACCCGAACGACGCCTTTGTATTTTTTATGGTCGCGGGGATCGAACACCCAGCCATCGCGCCATGCGTCCTGGTCGAAACGGTCCAGTTGCATGATCTGTACGCCGCAATCGCTGGTGACGGACGCCTCGTCCTTGACCCAGACCACCTTTCCACACAGCGCGCCAGGCTTGTCGACGCAATCGTCGACCTTGACCACAGCATCCTTTTCCGAGGTAAGCCAGAGACCTTTGGCTTCCTGTGGACCTGCCGCCGCATGTCCGATGGCAGAGCACGCCAGTGCCAGTGAAAGAGACAGCCATTGCCGAGCGTTCATAGTCATCACCTGTATTTTTTGTTGTTCAGAGACCACCGCACTAGCGACGCATCGGTTATGATAGTCATCGCTACACGATAGTTATAACTACCATTATCTGGCTCAGCAACATTTTTTTTCATTTAGCTAAGCTGACTTTCCAACCTTTCTTCGTCAGGTGCCTATGGCCAAGCCCAACACTGCCCGCGCCCGTGCCGCTACCGCCGGGAAGACCCAGGATCAAAAGAAATCGCCTGCACAGCAGCGCAGCTCCGAAACCTACGAGCGGATTCTGGTCGCCACCGCGCAGACCCTGTGTGATGTGGGAATCGAGCGCCTGTCCACCAACCTGGTTTGCCAATGCGCAGGGCTGACGCCGCCGGCGCTGTACCGTTACTTCCCGAACAAGTACGCGCTGCTGACCGTGCTGGGTGAGCGCCTGCTGGAAGAACAGAACGAGCTGATCGATCGCTGGATTACCCCGCAATTGCTGTCCGGCCCGACCGAGGATCTGGAGTCGGTGCTCAGCGAACTGATCCTGGACACTTACCGGGTCACTGATGCCACCCTGGGCGGCATGTGGATCCTCAAGGCGCTGCGCGCGGTGCCGGCGTTGGAGCACGTCAGGCTCGACTCCCACCGCAAGGTCACAGGTGCACAGGCGGAAATCCTCGCTCAGGTGTTTCCGCACGCAGACCCACAGCAACTCGCCACCGCTTCCAGGGTGGCGGTCGAGATGATCCACTCGACCATCGAGTTGTTGTTTGATGAGTCCCTGGACCCCAAGAGCGTGTGTGCCATGGTTGCCTCGATGCTTGTCAGCCACCTGGGTCGCTTGACCCCGGCTTCGAGCCTGTAAAGAGAGAGGCGCGAACATGGCCGGTGCGAACCCCTTTACCGGCCGGATCGCACCTTCAATAGCCGCTATGTGGCCTTTACCCTCCCGGCAGCGAGACTACGCGTCACCTCACTTAACGCTGAACTCATTGGGTCCGTCATGCGCCGTGTCGAAAATCCCCCGCCGCCCACTGTTCGCGATTACGCCTATTACCGGGAGGCGCTGGCTGGGGTGCAGCTGCCCGCCGCCTTCATCGACCTGGATGCGCTCATCGCAAACCTGCAGCGCCTGGGCAACCGTGCCGGGAGCTTGCCCGTGCGGCTGGTGACCAAATCCATACGTTCGGTGGAGATGCTCCGCACGATCATGGCCGCGGGGCCATTCATGCAGGGCCTGCTGTGCTACTGCGCCGCCGAGGCCGCCTGGCTGGCCGGTTTGGGGTTTGACGACATCGTCGTGGCTTACCCGACGGTCGATGAACGCAGCCTGGTAAAAGTCGCCTGCCAATTGCGCCGAGGACGCTCGATTACCTTGATGGTCGATGACCCCGCCCAGGTGCAGGCGATCAACGAGATAGCCGTGACAGAAGGTGTGGTCATACCGCTGGCGATCGATCTGGATATGTCATCGGTTTTTCCTGGGCTGTACTTTGGCGTGCACCGCTCGCCGATCAATGACGTGGCGAGTGCGCTCGGGCTGGCAGCCAACATCGCCTCGCGCCAGAGCGTCGTATTGCGGGGGCTGATGGGCTATGAAGGGCAAATTGCCGGGCTGATGGACGCAGTGCCAGGGCAGGCCATCAGGAATGGAATCATCCGTTTTCTCAAGCGCCGCTCCATTACCGAAGTCAATAAACGTCGTGAGCAGGTCGTGCAGGCATTGCACAAGGCTGGCCATACCCTGCAATTCGTGAACGGCGGCGGCACGGGTAGTTTTGAAAGTACCCGCCTTGACCCTTCGGTTACCGAGTTAGCAGCCGGATCCGGCTTGTACGCACCGACCCTGTTCGACCATTACCAAGCCTTTGAACTGATGCCCGCTGCCGGTTTCGCCTTGCCGGTGACACGCACCCAGGCACCCGGCGTGATGGTGTGCTCAGGCGGCGGTTACATCGCCTCCGGGCCAGCGGGCAAGGACCGGCTGCCCCGGCCATGGCTGCCCAGCGGCTGCCGGCTGATCGACAACGAAGCCGCCGGCGAAGTACAGACCCCGTTGCTGCACACCCTGGCGCACGCGTTGAACATCGGTGAGCCTGTTCTGTTTCGTCACGCCAAGGCGGGCGAGCTGTGTGAGCGTTTCGATGAACTGTTGGTAATCAGCAGCGGGCGCGTGGTGAACCGTGTACCGACTTACCGCGGCGAAGGCAAAAACTTCTTCTGATGGCTCACGCGTTCTCACCGCCCCTTTCCTGCATTTTTGCCCAAGGATACCGTCATGAATCAGCCTCTCAGCAACCTGCCCTCGTCGCTTGAGCCCGTGCCGTTAATCGATGAATTGTTCACGGCTCAGCAAGCCGCCGTGCACGCCCAGGGAGCCCCCACCTACGAGCAGCGTATCGCGGCCCTGAACGCCGTGTTGCGCCTGGTCAGCGATCACCAGGCGCAACTGCTGGAAGCGGTGTGCGCGGATTTCGGCAACCGCTCGTTTGCCGAGACCCAACTCAGCGAGCTGATGCCCATCGTCAACGGCATCAAGCATATTCGCTCGCACCTCAAAGCCTGGATGCGCCCCAGCAAACGCAAAGTGGGCTTGGCCTTCAAGCCCGCCACGGCGCGGGTGATCTATCAGCCCCTGGGCGTAGTCGGCATTCTGTCACCATGGAATTACCCGCTGACACTGACCCTCGTGCCGCTGGTCGAAGCGCTGGCGGCAGGCAATCGGGTGATGATCAAGCCATCGGAACTGACGCCCAATACCGCCCTGCTGCTGCAAGAGCTGCTGGCCAAAACCTTCCCCGCCGACCAGGTCAGCGTGGTCATCGGTGATGCGCAAGTGGCCAGCCGCTTCAGCGAACTGCCGTTCGACCACCTGATATTTACCGGCTCTACCCAGGTCGGGCGCGTAGTAATGGCGGCTGCGGCGCGCAACCTGACACCAGTGACGCTGGAATTGGGCGGCAAATCCCCAGTGGTACTCACTGCGGATTTCCCACTCAAGAAAGCTGCGCGACTGATCGCCATCGGCAAACTGTTCAACGCCGGTCAAACCTGCGTCGCCCCCGACTATGTGCTGGTGCCGCGCCATCTGGTCGAGCACTTTGCCAGCGAATGGGTGGCAGCAGCCAAGCAGCTGTATCCCACCATCGACGGCAACAAGGACTACACCTCGATCATCTCCCAGCGCCACTACGAACGTCTGTTGAATCTGGTCGATCAGGCCGTCGTGGCCGGAGCCAAGGTGTGGCAGGACAAGGCGTTCGACCAGACTGCCGAGCGCAAAATCCCGCCCACCCTACTGACTGACGTGCCCTTGAACAGCGATATCATGCGCGAGGAAATTTTTGGCCCGCTGTTGCCCGTCGTGGCCTATGACACACTCGACGAGGCACTCGCTTTCATCAACAAGCGGCCCAAACCGTTGGCGCTGTATTGCTTCTCCAATGATCGAGCCAGCATCGACCATGTGGTGCAGCAAACCCGCTCCGGTGGCGTGACCATCAATGGCACGATGCTGCATGCCACCCAGGACGACCTGCCCTTTGGCGGCGTCGGTGAAAGCGGCACAGGCGCCTATCACGGCTATGAAGGCTTCGTGCGCCTGTCCCATGCCCGAGGCGTATTCAAACTGAGTCCCTTCAATATGTCCGACAAGGTCTCGGCACCCTATGGGCGGCTGACCCGCCTGGTGGTCCGCCTGATGCTTGGCAGGTAGACGCACAGCGAGGAGCCCTCCATGCTTGCCCCACTTCGGCACACCGCGGATTTACCGGTGAACCTGCTGCGCAGCCTGGCGGATCTGATTGCGCAATTAGGCCTGGACTCCAGCCGGCTGTGCATGGGGCTGGGGTTCAATGTCGCCGATCTGGGCAACCCGCAAAGCCGGGTTTCGATTCGTCAAGCCTGCCTGATGATCAAACGCGCCCTGGAGATGACCAAGGGGCGCGACCGAGGACTGGGCCTGGACATGAGCGCGACCGAGTCCATCACCGCCATGGGCCTGGTAGGTTACGCCATGTTGACCAGCGCCACGCTCGGCAGCGCGATAGCCCTGGGCATCGACCTGCAGAAGCAGACCGGCGCGCTGTTGAGCTTTGAGCATATTGAATCTCCCGGGCATATCACGCTCCAGGCCACATGCCCGTTTCATGAGCCCGAGATTCTGACCTTTCTTGTCGAGGAGGCCTTCGGGATGCTGCTCAATATTGCCCGTTCGCTGGCGGGCCCGACGTTCACCCCGTCCTTGATCGAACTGAGTTATCCAAGGCCTGCTTACGCCGATCACTATGAGCACTTGTTCAGATGCCCGGTGCACTTTGATCGCAAGAGCAATTTATTCGTCTGCGCCAACCGCTGGGCCAATACCCCCATCGCCACCCACGACGCGCTGAGCAATCGACAGGTCGTCGAGCTGCTGGAGATGAGTGCCGATAGAGGTGGTGAGCTTGAATTCATCGAGTCCGTCGAGCGCATTCTGCGTCGTGATCTGCGTACGCCCCTCAGCCTGTCAGCAGTTGCCTCACAACTGTGCATGAGCGATCGAACCCTGCGCCGCCGCCTCGCCCAGAA
>ENA-UOXB01000961-UOXB01000961.1-bioreactor-metagenome-genome-assembly--contig:-NODE-961-length-15086-cov-21.228528_pt1 | contig 15086 bp, 12 predicted proteins | sample MGYA00238158_ERZ761615 | MGnify/ENA primary metagenome ERZ761615 (study PRJEB28904, sample SAMN06267902) | bioreactor metagenome | isolation source: Joint BioEnergy Institute, California, USA... | reverse complement strand
GAACCCGCCGAAGATCTTGCGGCGGACCTCCCCGATGGGCGATGCGGCGTCGACGGTGAGGCGTGCGGAGGTCATGTGGGGCGTCCTTGTCCGGAAGGTAAACGTTGTAAATCATGATGGCGACGCGGATGCCGGGCGTCAAGGCCTCCGCCCCTCCGACCGCGTCGACGGATGCAATGGATCCGGCCCGACACGCCGGTGCCCGCCCGCGAGGCACGGCGTGGCGCGCACGAACTCTTGCATCCGCGAACGCCAGGCCCGCGCACCACGCGCCGCGCCGCCGACCGCGATCAGCGACGCCCCGGCGCCGACTCCCGCACGCGCAGCGTGAATTCGCCCGACTGCACCCGGTGAGGGATGTCGGATGCCGCGGCGACGCGACCGAGCAGGGTGTCGACCGCGGTCTGTGCGATCCACCGTCGGCCGGGATCGATCGTGGTCAGGGAGGGGATCGAGTACTGCGCCTCGTCGAGGTCGTCGAACCCGACCACGGCGACGTCGTGAGGCACCCGGAGTCCCGCCTCCTGCAATGCGCGGATGGCACCGAGCGCGAGGGTGTCGTTGAGCCCGAAGACGGCGTCGAAGGCGACGCCACGGGCCACGAGGTCACGCACGGCGTCGGCTCCTCCCGAGCGGTCCCAGAAGCGCGTGGCGACGATCAGCTCGGGGTCGAGCGCGACCCCGGCCGCCGCCAGCGCGGCGCGATGCCCCTGCAGGCGAAGGCCCGCCGCGCCGTCGGCATCGCCGTCGTGGGCGCCGAGGACGGCGATGCGACGCCTGCCGGCGCCGAGCAGATGCGCCGTCGCCGCCTGTGCGGCCTCGGCGTTCCGCATCGTGACGTGGTCCAGCGGCGCGTCGAACACCCGCTCCCCGAGCAGCACGGTCGGGTACGTCCCCGGGCGCGCGGCGAGGTCCGCCGCATCCAGGCCCAACGGACTCATGATCAAGCCGTCGGTGAGACCGAGGCGGGGGCTCCGGAGCAGCTCGCGCTCACGCTCCCGCTCGCCGCCGGTCTGCTCGACCAGGACGACCACGCCGCGCTCCTCGGCTCGTGCGATCACCATGCCGGCCAGCTCGGCGAAGTAGCTGAGCGCGAGATCGGGGACGGCGAGGGCGATGGCGCCCGTTCGACCGCTGCGGAGGTTCCGCGCCGTCAGGTTCGGCGTGTATCCGAGCTCGGCGACCGCTCGCTCGACGTTCCGGCGGGTATCGGGTCGGACGTGGGGGTGACCGTTGATGACGTTCGAGACCGTCTTGATCGATACACCCGCCAGCCGCGCGACGTCGTGCAGTGTCGGTGTCATCCGGCCCTCCTGGGCGTCACTGTACCGCGCGCGCAACCCCCGCGCGGACCGGCGGCGGCGTCACTACGCTGGCGCGATGAGCTCCTCAGCCAAGACCGCAGCACACGGCGCGAAGAACAGCAGGGCGGTGCACGTGCTCGCACGAGCGGGCTTCGCAGCGAGCGGCGTGGTCCACATCATCGTCGGCCTCATCGCTGTGTCCCTCGCCCTGGGACTCTCCGGCGGAGGGCAAGCCGACCAGTCGGGAGCCCTCGCCCAGCTCGCGGCCGCCCCCGGAGGCGTGTTCCTGCTGTGGGCCGCCACGATCGGCCTCGCCGCTCTGGGGCTCTGGCACCTGTTGAGCGCCTTCCTCGACCGCAGTGCCTCCGACGGCAAGGAGCGCGCGCTCCACATCGTGAAGAACGCGTCGAAGGGCGTCGTCTACCTCGTCATCGCGTTCAGCGCCGGCACCTTCGCGGCCGGCGGATCCACGAGTTCGGCCGGGTCGACCCGCTCGCTCACCGCGGATCTCCTGTCGACCCCAGGCGGTGTGTTCCTCGTCGTCGCGATCGGCCTCGTCGTCATCGGCATCGCCGGGTACCTCGTCTTCAAGGGCGCGACCCGCCGCTTCGAGCGGGATCTGACTCTGCCGTCGGGCACGGCCGGCCGGGGCGTCCGGATCCTGGGCACGGTCGGATACATCGCCCGAGGTGTCGCATTCGCCGGCGTCGGCGTGCTGTTCCTGGTCGGCGCGGCGACGAACGACCCCGAGAAGTCGACCGGTCTCGACGGAGCACTGCGGTCATTCGCCGAGCTCCCCGCGGGCAAGATCCTCCTCGTCCTCATCGGTGCGGGCTGGATCGCGTACGGCGTCTACGCCTTCTTCCGCGCCCGCTACACCCGCCTCTGACGTGCGGTCGTCGAACCTTCCGCACGACGACGCCCGCGCGGGCCAGGATGGGGTCATGCATCTGCCCTCGCTCGCCGACCTCCGCGCGAGCGCGCGCGTCGTGTCTCTCCCGCTCCACACCCGGTTCCGCGGCATCGACATCCGCGAGGCGATGCTCTTCGAAGGCCCCGAAGGGTGGACCGAGTTCTCGCCGTTCACCGAGTACGGCGATGTCGAGTCGGCGTCGTGGCTCGCCGCGGCGATCGAATTCGGCTGGCAGCCGACCCCGGCAGCGCTGCGCGACGAGATCGGGGTGAACGCGACGGTGCCGGCGGTGGCCGCGGCATCCGTCCCCGATGTCCTGGCGCGATTCGACGGATGCCGGACCGCGAAGGTCAAGGTCGCCGAGCCCGGTCAGGTGCTGGCCGACGACGTCGCGCGGGTGCGCGCCGTTCGCGAGGCGATGGGTCCTGAGGGGCGCATCCGCATCGACGCCAACGGCGGGTGGAACCTGGACGAGGCGGAGCACGCCGTCCACTCGCTCGCGGCGTTCGACCTCGAGTACGTGGAACAGCCCTGCGCGACGGTGGCCGAGCTTGCCGAGCTGCGCGGACGCATCCGGTACATGGACATCCCGGTCGCCGCCGATGAGAGCGTGCGCAAGGCCGACGACCCGGTCGCCGTCGCGCGGGCCGGCGCGGCCGACCTGCTCGTGATCAAGGCGCAGCCGCTCGGCGGGGTGCGGCGGGCCCTGTCGGTCGTCGCCGAAGCGGGGCTCCCCGCCGTCGTGTCGAGCGCCCTCGACACCTCGGTCGGCCTCGCCATGGGGGTCGCCCTGGCGGCATCCCTCCCCGAGCTGGACGTCGACTGCGGATTGGGGACGGCGTCGCTCCTCGCGGCGGACGTCACCGGCGAGCCGCTGCGGCCCGAGGGCGGGATGCTGCCCGTCCGCCGCGTCGTGCCCGATGCCGCGCTGCTCGACGCGCACGCCGCGACGCCGGAGCGCCGGGACTGGTGGCTCGCCCGCCTGGAGCGGTGCCACGCGGTCCTGCAGGCCGGCTGACGATCCCCGGGAGACCCGGGTCAGCCGACGAGGAGCGGCACGAGCTGCTCGAGCCGCGACTGCATGGCCCGGTTCGCCTGACGCTCCGACAGCCGCTCGAGTGCGGCCTGCACGCTGCACTGCTCCGAGACGTCGAGCAGCAGTTGGGCGGCGTCGGCGACCGTCATCCGCAGGGGCAGTCCATGCCGTTCGCTCACGTCGCCGACGATCGTCTCGATGCGTCGCAGCATCTGCGCGCGCCACGAGAGGAACGCCTCCGCCAGGCGCGGGTCGCGGAGCGCCTGCGTGCGGACCTCGCTGAGCAGCTGCGGCTCCATCCGCTCGGACAGTGACATCGCGGCGATCTGACGGACGAGATCGACCACGTCGCCGCCGCCCGAGAGCGTCTTGACGCGCACCGACACCTCGTCGAGCTTGTCCTCGGACAGCTGCGTGATGAGGGCGAGGAAGAGCTCGTCCTTCGACTCGAAGTTGGAGTAGAACGCGCCCCGCGTGAATCCCGCGCGCTCGCAGATCATCTCGACGGATGCCGCATCGAGCCCGACCTCGGCGAACACCTCGTGTGCGGCTTCGAGCAGGCGCGCACGCGTGTTCTCGCGACTTCGCGCCATCTCACACCCGCCCTTCAGGATTGGGAGCTGTATTCGGGTCTACGATACACATGTGTATTGGATACAGCGCTGTATCGAAACCGTCCGACTCTGATCCAGGAGCGCCTGTGTCCACCATCCTCTTCACCCTCGGCCGATGGGCCTACCGGCACTCGTGGCGCGTGCTGATCGCCTGGATCCTGCTGCTCGGCATCATCGGCGGCGGTGTCGCCCTCTTCATGAAGGGCACCGACAACTCGTTCACGATCCCCGGGACCGAGGCGCAGCAGGGACTCGAGCTGCTGAACCGCACGTTCCCGCAGGCCAGCGGGGCGAGCGCCCAGCTCATCGTCGTCGCCCCCGACGGCGAGACGGTGAAGGATCAGCCGCTCCGCGGCGAGATCGACGACCTGGTCACCCGGCTCGGCGACATCGACGGCGTCACCTCGGCGACCTCCCCCTTCGACGAGATGGTCACCGGCCTCGTGTCGGACGACGACCGCGCCGCGCTCGTGCAGATGCAGTTCGACGGTACGTCCACCGAGGTCAGCCACGCGACCGTCGACGCGGTCGAGAAGGCCGCCGCCGACTTCCACGCGAACCTGCCCGACGGCGCACAGTCCGCGCTCGGCGGCGACCTCTTCGCGGCATCCATCCCGGCACTGTCGATCGTCGAGGTCGTCGGTGTGCTCGTCGCACTGTTCGTCCTGATCGTGACGTTCCGCTCGTTCGCCGTCGCCTGGTTCCCGCTCGTCAGCGCTCTGATCGGCGTCGGACTCGCGATCGCCCTCATCTTCCTCGCAACCGCGGTGACGACGATCTCCGCCACGACCCCCATGCTCGCCGTCATGCTCGGCCTCGCCGTCGGGATCGACTACGCGCTGTTCATCGTGTCGCGACATCAGGACCAGGTCCGCGCCGGCATGGATCCCGAGGAGTCCGCCGCCCGTGCCGTCGGCACCGCCGGATCGGCCGTCGTCTTCGCCGGAGTGACGGTCATGATCGCCCTCGTGGGACTCAGCATCGCCGGCATCCCGTTCCTGTCGACGATGGGCATCGCGGCTGCCGTCGCCGTCGCGGTCGCGGTCGCCGTCGCGATCAGCCTCACCCCCGCACTCCTCGGATTCGCGAAGGGTCGCGTCGTCGGCTGGGGCGGGGGGATGCTGCAGCGCGGCGTCCCGACCCGCCGTCGCCGCGCGGCCGAGGTCGACGCAGAGGCGACCGAGGGTGACGACGCCGCACCCGAGCCCGAGCCGGCACCCGCCGCCGGGCCCGTGGCCCCCGCGCGACCCAACCGCTGGGTGATGCTCGTGACGCGGCATCCGATCATCGCGACCGTCGCCGTCGTCGTCGGACTCGGCATCATGGCCATCCCGTCGGCGAGCCTCCACCTCGCACTGCCGAACGCCGGTGTCCAGCCGCCGTCGAGTCAGGCGCGCCAGGCGTACGACCTGAACGCCGAGTACTTCGGCGCGGGGTCGAACGGTCCCCTCGTCATGGCCGGCACGATCGTCACCTCGACCGATCCGCTCGGCCTCATGGACGATCTCAAGAAGGAGGTCGAGGCGATCCCCGGCGTGAAGCGCGTCGCCCTCGCGACCCCCAACGCCACCGCCGACACCGGCCTCATCCAGATCGTGCCGACCACGGCGCCCGACGACCCGGCGACCGCCGACCTCGTGCGCGAGCTCCGCTCGCACCACGACGAGTGGCAGGACGAGTACGGCGTGGATCTGAAGGTCACCGGCTACACCGCCGTCGGCATCGACGTCTCCGACCGGCTCGGGGCCGCACTGCTGCCCTTCGGCATCTTCGTCGTCGGGCTGTCCTTCATCCTCCTGATGATCGTGTTCCGCTCGATCTGGGTGCCGCTGAAGGCGACCCTCGGCTACCTGCTGTCGATCCTCGCCGCGTTCGGCGCCGTCGCCGCGGTGTTCGAATGGGGCTGGCTCGCCGATGCCCTGCACGTGACGCGCACCGGCCCCGTGATCAGCTTCATGCCGATCATCCTCATGGGCGTCCTGTTCGGCCTCGCCATGGACTACGAGGTGTTCCTCGTCTCCCGCATGCGAGAGGACTTCGTCCACGCGGTGCGCGCCCGAGGCGGACGCGCGAACCGCGAGACCGCGATCGCGGCCGTCCGCAGCGGTTTCACCGCCTCGGCCCGCGTCGTCGTCGCAGCGGCCGTCATCATGTTCGCCGTCTTCGCCGCCTTCGTCCCCGAAGGCGACAGTTCGATCAAACCGATCGCCCTGGGCCTCGCCGTGGGCATCGCCGTCGACGCCTTCCTCGTCCGCATGACCCTGACCCCGGCGGTCATGGCCCTGCTGGGCGACAAGGCCTGGTGGATGCCGCGCTGGCTCGAGCGGCTGCTCCCCAAGGTCGACATCGAGGGCGAGGCGGTCGAGCACGAGCGCGCACACGCCGACTGGCCCGAGCCCGACTGGAACGGTGCACTCGCTGCCGACGACCTCGAGGTGCGGGCCGAGTCGGCCGACACGGACGTCGTGCTCTTCTCGGGCGCGCACGCCCGGGTCGCGGACGGCGGCACGCTCCTCGTGACGGCAGCCGATCCGCACGCCTCCCGCGCGTTCCTGCTGACCGTGGCGGGGCGCATCGCCCCGACCTCCGGCCTGCTGCGCGTCTCCGGTCACCTGCTCCCCGGGCGCGCCGCATGGGTGAGAGCCCATGTGTCCGTCGCCGAGCTGACCGGCTCGGAGTCGCCGCTCGCCGACCTGCGGCGAGCCCTCGCCGGCCGCACCCGGTTCGTCGTGATCATCGGTCTCGACGCCCTCACCGGAGCCGACCGCGATCAGGCCGCCGCCCTCCTCCGCGACGCATCGAACGCCGTCGCCGCGAAGGCCGGGCAGCTCACCGTCGCGGCCTCGGCCCGCGACCTCGGCGCCGCCCGCGAGCTGCTCGCCGACGCCTACCGCCCGAAACCCGACACCCTGCGTCTCGACACCTCCGCCGCCCTCGACGCCGACACCCCCACCCAGGTGATCCCCTCATGACTCTCCCCATCGAACGCGCGCAGACCCGGCGCCCCATCTCGTGGCTCACCCTCCTGGGTGTGCTCCTGCTGCCGGCCGTCATCGGCGGCATCCTCGTCGCTGCCCTCTACAACCCCACCGAGCGGCTCGACGCACTGAACACCGCGATCGTGAACAACGACAAGCCGGTGGAGGTGAACGGCCAGACCACACCTCTCGGCCGCCTGCTGACGGCGGGCCTCGTCGAGGGCTCCGACGACCTGGACAGCAACCTCACGTGGACGATCTCCAACTCGGATGACGCGAAGGAAGGGCTCGAGGACGGCACGTACGACGCGATCGTCACCATCCCGAAGAACTTCTCCGCCGCGGCGACCTCGACCGCTCCCGGCAAGACGCCCGAGCGCGCGACGATCGAACTGACGTCATCGCCCGACTCGCGCATCGTCGACGAAGCCATCACGTCGCAAGTGACCTCGACCGCGGCATCCGTCCTCGGAGAGCGGCTCACGAGCGGCTACCTCGAGAACGTGTTCCTCGGCTTCACGACGCTCGGCGAGCAGCTGGGCAAGGCGGCCGACGGGGCGACCCAGCTCACCGACGGCGCCCAGAGCGCCGCCGACGGTGCTGCCCAGCTCGCCGACGGCGCGTCGACCGCGTCCGACGGCGGGTACTCCCTGGCCGACGGCATCCGCAAGCTGCAGACCGGTGCCGACGGCATCGCGAGCGGCGCCGGCGCGATCTCCACCGGCGCGTCGGGCCTCGCCACCGGCGCCCACCAGCTCGCCGACGGCGCAGGCGCCGCGGCCGACGGGCTCGACACCCTCGCGGGTGGCGCGGACCAGCTCGCGGACGGCGCTGCCGCCACCTCGCGCGGTCTCGACGAGTGGTCGGCGGGCGCACGGCCGATCGCGGACGGCACGAAGGAGCTCGCCGACGGCCTGGCCAAGGCCGCCGAGCAGACCGCCGCGATCCCCGCGATCCCGTCGGAACTCGTCGACGGGGTGAAGGCCCTCACCGCCAACGGCGAGCAGAACAGCCAGGCCGTGACGTCCATCGTCGACGCCCTGTCGTCCGCCGCGAAGGCGTGCGTCCCCGCGCAGGCGGGCACCGCACTGTGCGACCAGTTGACGGCCGCCGCGGCCCAGGCGACCAAAGCGCTGCCCCAGCTGCAGAACACCGTGGGCGACTCGGAGCAGCTGGCGAAGGACCTCGACGCGCTGGCGAACTTCGGCCCGAACCTGAGCGAGGGTCTCAGCACGTCGGCCGCCGCCGCGAAGAAGCTCGCCGGCGGAATGGACCAGCTCGCCGACGGGGCCGACAAGCTCGCCACCGGCGCGGGCGGGCTCTCGAGCGGCGCCTCGGGCCTCGCGGACGGCGCGGGCGCGGCGGCGACCGGCGTGCGGCAGCTCGCCGGCGGTGCCGACAAGCTCGCGGGTGGAGCCGACAAGCTCTCGTCCGGCGCAGGCCAGCTCGCGACCGGTGCGCAGGCCCTCGCCACCGGCGCCGGCACCGCCGCGGACGGCTCGGACCAGCTCGCAGACGGCGTCGGCTCGCTCGCCGATGGCGCCGGCGAACTGTCGACGGGTGTCGGCAAGCTCGCCGACGGCACCGGCGACCTCGCGACCGGTCTCGACAAGGCCGTCGACGGCGTCCCGAGCTACACGAAGTCCCAGGCGGCGGACCTCGCGTCGATCGTCGCGAACCCCGTCGTCGCCGAAGGCGCGGGCACCTCGCTGTTCGGCGCCTCCGCCGTCCCGCTGCTCGCGACGCTCGCGCTCTGGTTCGGTGGGCTGGCATCGTTCATCGTGCTTCGCGCCGTCCCCCGCGCCGCACTCTCGTCGCGCCGCTCATCCGCCGCACTCGCACTGCGCGCCCTCGCCCCCGGAGCGCTGCTCGGCGCCCTGCAGGGCGTCCTGGTGGCCACCGTCGTCCAGCTCGCCGCCGGCTACGACTGGGGCGCCTGGTGGCTCTTCGCCGCGATGTGCGTGCTCGCCGGCGTCGCGTTTGCGGCGGTCAACCACGCCCTCGTCGCGCTGTTCGGCGGCATCGGACGGTGGGTCTCGGCGCTCGTCGGCGTCATGGCCCTCGCCACCGGGATCGTCTCGACGGTTCCCGGCACGCTCCTCGACGTGGCCGGCCTCCTGCCGACCGCCCCGGCCTACACGGCCATGCTGGCCGCATTGACGGATGCCGGGGGCGGCGCACCCGCAGCCGTGGGACTCGTCCTCTGGACGCTCGTGGCGATCGGCGCCGGCATCCTCGCCGTCACCCGGCACCGCTCCACGTCGGCCCGGGCCGTCCTCACCCAGCCCGCCTGAGCCGGACGCGGCGTCGGGCCCGCAGGGCTCGGCGCCGCCCGGTCGACGGTAGCGCGCGACTCAGCCGGCGAGGCGGATCGTCGTCGTCATGACGAGTTCGAGGCCGCCCGGGACCTCGGTCGACGCGAGCGCCACGGTGATCGCCTCGATCCCCGCCAGGGATGTCAGGTGCGTCCCGCCGCAGGGCAGTTCGACGGCGCCCTCGGGCAGCTCGCAGCGCCAGGTGCGTCGGCCCGCGAGCGTGTGGTCGTCGCGGTGGATGCCGATGGCTCCCGGCGCGCCCGCCCACTCGGCGAGGGTCGCGTCGGCGCGCGCTTCGACGGCTCGAAGGTCGGCCAGCGCAGCGGGGTCGAACCCCTTCTTCCGCAGCGATTTGCCGATGCGGTAGACGTCGGTGGAGCCGTACGGGGTGATGCGGGACGTCTGGATGGCGAGCATGTCGAACGCGGGACGACCCGCGGCATCCGTCGGCACCTGCTTCGTCCAGGCGTCCTCGAGCGCGGCGTCCAGGGCGAGGGATGCCAGGTGGCAGGCGGTGTGCCCGGCGGACAGCGCAGCGCGCAGCTCGGGGTCGACGTGAGCGTCGACGCTCTCCCCGACGGCGGGCGCGGCCCCCTCGACGACGTGGACGACGACGAAGGTCCACCCTTCCGTCCCCATGCGGACCGGCAGGTCGGGTCCGATGACGAGCGCGCCGTCGCGGATGCCGCCCGTCAGCGTCGCGAGCACCGGCACGTCGCCCGCGGCCGTCCGCAGCACGCCGATGTCGGCGGGCTGGTCGGGCCACGCCGTGTCGACGGGGTGGAACGGGGTGCGGTCGAGCACGACTCCGGAACGCCCGTCGGGCAACGGCGCGATGTGGACGACGTCGGCCGTTCCCGTGAGCTCCCCGTCGGGGTAGGTCACGACGGTGGCGGGGATGACGGTCACGGGATCAGCTGGGCAGGCCGCTGTAGGAGTGCAGCCCCTGGAAGAACTGGTTCACGATCGTGAAGTTGAACAGCACGGCGGTGAACCCGACGATCGACAACCAGGCCGACCGCGTCCCCCGCCACCCGCGGGTCGCCCGCGCGTGGATGTAGCCGGCGTAGACCACCCAGATCACGAAGGTCCAGACTTCCTTGGTGTCGAAGCCCCAGTAGCGGCCCCACGCGTCGTTCGCCCAGATCGCGCCGGCGATGAGGGTGAAGGTCCAGAGGACGAAGCCGATGATCGCGAAGCGGTAGGCGAGGGACTCGAGCACCTCGGCGCTGGGCAGCGTCCGCAGGAACGGCAGCCGGGTGCGGGGTGCGGCATCCGAGCCGACGGCCGCGAGAGCGACGCGCTCCCGTCGCGACTGGAGGAGCTGCACGATCGACAGGGCGAACGCGAGTGCGAAGAAGGCCGACGCGAGCGAGGCGACGAAGACGTGGATGACGAGCCAGACGCTCTTCAGCGGGTCCGACAGCGGGACGACCTCGACGTAGTAGGCCAGGGCGGCACCGCCGAGGAGGATGACGATGAGGCCGTTGATGAACGCGCCGAGGAAGCGGAGGTCGTACTTCACGAGCACGGTGAGGAACACCATCACGACGAGCATCGTGCCGGTGAGGGCGAACTCGTAGTTGTTCGACCACGGCACACGGCCGGCGGCGATGCCGCGGGTGACGTCAGCGCCCACGTGGAAGAGGAAGCCGATCGTCGTCAGCACGACGCCGAGGCGCGCGAACAGGTAGCGGCCGCGCTTCGACGGCGCGGCTTCGAGGGCGACCTTGGCGGCCGCCTCCTCGGCGTGGATCTCGTCGATGGTCTGACCACCGCCGCCGGCCGCGACGAGCGTGCGCGCCTTCGCGTCCTGCGCCTTGATCGCCAGCTCGGAACGGCGAGCGAGGTCGACGGTGAACGCGAGGAAGCCGAGCGTGTAGATCGCGATCGCGGTCCACAGCAGCAGCACGGAGATGTCATCGAACGACATGAGGGTCCTCCGGAGGAGATGGGTGGGTTCAGTTTACGTTCGCGGGGACGGCCGGGGCGGATGCCGGTTCGTCATCGAGCACCCTGCCGTGCCGCCGGGCGAGGTCGGCGACCGCGATCGCGATCGCAGGATCCTCGCCGCGGGCCAGTCCCGCGTACTCGAGCGTCACGGCGTCGCCGTCCGGGGTCGCCTTCACCCACATGCGTCGGCGCGGGACGAACAGGGCCGTGAAGAGACCGACCATCGCGAGGATCGCGAACGCGAGCACCCACGGGGCGCTCGAGTCGTTGTGGATCGACAGCGAGACGTAGCGCTTCACCGACTCCGCGGCGCCGTTCTTCGTCTCGTCCTCGAAGGTCACGCTGCCGCGGCCGCCCGGCAGCTGGACGGTCTGCCCCGGCGAGAGCTCGAGCGACGGGGTGTCGGCGTTGCGCCCGGCGATCTCGGTCATGCCGTCGGTGTCGAGCGCGTAGACGGAGCGCGCGTCGCCGTTGTCGATGCCGAGGTCGCCCTCGTAGACGAAGAACGTCAGGCGCGGGTCGACGAGGTCGCCGTACGCCGAGGTGAGGGCGCCGCTCTGGAGCGTGGCGACCGTCGGGTAGAAGAAGCCGACGAGGCCGAGCTGCTCACCGCCGGTGTCGGGGATCTTGACGACGCCCGACGAGGTCATCGTGGGGCTCTGCGGCAGGAACGGCACCGACTCGCTGAACACGACGTCGCCCGCGCCGTTGCGGACGGTGATCGTCGGGGCGTAGCCGTTGCCCATGAGGTAGACGCGGTCGCCCGCCATCGTGATCGGGTGGTTCACCTCGATGACCTGGTCCTCGGCCTTCTGCCCGGGGAAGCGCGTCGTCACGTGAGCGGCGAAGTCGCCCGCCTGCCCCGACGGCGGCGGCGCGTAGGTCACGTCGAAGCGGTCGAGGGTGATGGAGTACGGCGTCAGCGCCTCGGTGTCGACGAAACGACCCGGGTTGAACGAGGTGTAGCCGAGGCCGAGTGAGTTGACGAAGCCGTCGCCCTCGGTGATGACCGTCTGACCGGTGTAGGTGAACCCGCCGCCGATGCCGACCGAGAGGAGCACTCCCACCAGCGCGCCGTGGAAGATCAGGTTGCCGGTCTCGCGGAGGTAGCCGCGTTCGGCGGAGACCGAGGCGACGCCGTTCCGGTCGTACCGCTCGACGCGGTAGCGGGCCGAGCGCAGCTGCGCCTCGGCGAGGTCGACCGCGTGCGCCGCGTGACCCGCGGCATCCTCGCCCTCGGGAACGGCGACCCGCGACTCGACGTGGTCGTCCAGACGGGACAGGCGCGCAGGGGTGCGCGGCGGGCGGGCGCGCAACGCCTTCCAGTGGTGCTTGGTGCGCGGCAGCACGCAGCCGATGAGGGAGATGAACAGGAGGATGTAGATCGCCGAGAACCACACCGACGAGTAGACGTCGAAGAGCTGGAGCGTCTCGAAGGTCGGGTAGAGGTCGGGGTTGGTGGCCCGCCACTGGGTGACGCCGTTCGGGTCGGCGCTGCGCTGCGGCACGAGCGATCCCGGGATCGCCGCGATGGCGAGCAGCAGCAGCAGCACGAGGGCCGTCCGCATGCTCGTCAGCTGCCGCCAGCCCCACCGCAGCCAGCCGACGATGCCGAGCACGGGCTGAGTCGGCGAGCCGTCGTCGGCCGCGCCCCGCTCGCCCGTCTTGTCGAGGTGGTCGCTCGGTCGGAGCGGTCCGTCGACGGCCGTCGCGCCGGAACGGTCAGAAGAAGGTCGGGACACCACCGATCACCCCCTGGAAGTTCGAGATGAGCGTCGTCCACACTCCGGTCACCATGAGGACCCCGAGCGCGACCAGCAGGACGCCACCGACGATGTTGACCGTCCGGATGTGGCGGCGCACGAACGAGACGGAGCGTGTCGCCCAGCCCGCGCCGAGCGCGAGGAGGACGAACGGGAGCCCGAGTCCGAGGGAGTAGGCGACCGCCAGCGTCCCGGCCCGGAGGGGGTCCGCCTGGCTGTAGGCCATCGTCAGGATCGCCGCGAGCGTGGGGCCGATGCACGGCGCCCAGCCGATCCCCATGGCGACACCCAGCAGCGGGGCGCCGAGGATGCCGAGGTTCTGCGTGAGCTGCGGACGATAGATCTTCTGCGCGAAGCCGAAGACGCCGACGAAGACCAGTCCGAGCGCGATCACGACGAGACCCAGGATGCGGGTGATGAGGTCCTGGTACTCGATGAAGAGACGTCCGAGGGTGCCGGCGAACACGCCCATCATCAGGAAGATGACGGTGAACCCGGCGATGAAGAGGGCGACCCCGAGCAGGAGGCGTCCGCGGGCCGGCGCATCGACGCGGGTCCGCGTCGCGGCTCCCGCCGGGGCGGTGCCGGCGGCATCCGTCGATGTCACCCGTGAGGCGCGAGGGGTCATGGCCCCGCCGAGGAAGCCGAGGTACCCGGGGACGAGCGGCAGCACGCACGGCGAGAGGAAGGAGACGAGTCCGGCAAGGGCCGCGATCGGGATCGCGATCCACAGCGACCCGTCGACCACGATCGAACCGGGGTTCATCCCTTCTCCGCCAGGGTGTCGTCGACGAGCTCGCGGAGCGTGGTCGCATCGGGCAGCTGACCGAACAGTCGTGCGGCCACCCGGCCCTTGCGGTCGACGACGAGCGTCGTCGGTGCCGCCTGGAGCGAGGTCCAGTCCGCGAATGCGAGCTTCAGGTCGACGTCGCCACGGGCGAGGATCGACGGGTAGGTGATCTTGTACGTCTCGTCGAAGGAGGTCGCCTGCTCGGGACCGTCGTAGATGTTGACGCCGAGGAAGTGGGCTCCGTCGCCCTTCGTGTCCTGATAGGTCTGCTCGAGGACGGGTGCCTCCGCCCGGCACGGACCGCAGGCGGCGTACCAGAAGTTGAGGACGACGACGTCGCCCGCGAAGTCGGTGCTCGAGATCTCCGACCCGTCGGTGCTCGTGCCCGTGAACGACAGGGCGTCGCCGCGCTGAGCGGCGGGGATCGTCTCGACGCGACCGTCGCTCGAGATGAAGCCCTGCGTGTTGCCTTCGCGGTACAGGTCGGAGAGGTTGTCGTTCTCACTCGAACAGGCTGCGAGACCCGCGACGAGCGTCAGAGCCGCGACGGCGGCGAGGATGCGGCGTCTCATACGGCCCCCACGTCCACAGCGCCGGCGGTCGGGGCCGGCTCGGCGTAGTCGACTTCGCGCCAGACGTCGCCGTCGAGCTCGAAGCTCGTGATGCTCGACAGGTCGCACCGGCGGCGACGCGGGTCGTGACGGAGCGGGAGTCCTGCGACGGACAGGTGCGTGATCCAGATCGGGAGCTGGTGCGAGACGATCACCGCGTCGCCCGAGGGCGTGCGGTTCCACGCGTCGCGCATCGCCGCCTGCATGCGCTCGACCACCTCGAGGTAGGCCTCTCCCCAGCTCGGCAGCGCGGGAGTGCGCAGGTGCCACCAGTTGAGCGGGTTGCGCAGTGCGCTCCGCATCCGCTTCCCCTCGAAGACGTTCGTCGGCTCGAGCACACGGGCATCGATCACGGGGGTCAGCCCGAAGAGCTCCGCGATCGGGGCGGCGGATTCGCGCGCCCTCTCGAGCGGGGACGAGACGAGCGACTTGACGGGACGCCCCTGCGCCTTCAGGTGCTCGGCCGCGGCACGGGCCATGTCCTGACCGTCGTCGCTGAGGTGGAAGCCCGGAAGTCGCCCGTACAGCACGCGGTCGGGGTTATGGACCTCCCCGTGGCGCACGAGATGGAGGCGGGCGGCAGGCACGCCTTCAGTCTACGTGAGGGGGTCCTATGCAGGGCCTGAGCGCCGGCCGCATGCGGGGCCTCAGCCGGCGGCATCCTCCGTCGACTCCCGGCGGTGACGGACGGCGGCGCGGATGCGGACGAACAGGAACCACGCGATGAGGGCGACGACGACGACGATCACGATGTTCTGGAAGACGCCGGCGTACTCCTCGACGATGTGCCAGTTCTCGCCGAGGAAGAA
>ENA-UOXB01000960-UOXB01000960.1-bioreactor-metagenome-genome-assembly--contig:-NODE-960-length-15087-cov-6.903473_pt1 | contig 15087 bp, 12 predicted proteins | sample MGYA00238158_ERZ761615 | MGnify/ENA primary metagenome ERZ761615 (study PRJEB28904, sample SAMN06267902) | bioreactor metagenome | isolation source: Joint BioEnergy Institute, California, USA | place... | reverse complement strand
AACCCAATTACGTATCGCTGAAACCGAAAAATATGCGCATGTGACCTTTTTCTTTAGCGGTGGCCGTGAAGCAGAGTATGAGGGCGAAACCCGTATTTTAGTACCTTCTCCAGATGTGGCGACTTACGATTTGCAGCCTGAAATGAGCGCGCCTGAGGTCACTGATAAGCTGGTAGCTGCGATCGAGTCTGGCAAATACGATGTACTCGTCGTCAATTATGCCAATGGTGATATGGTTGGGCACACGGGTGTCTTTGAGGCGGCTGTGCAAGCGGTAGAGGCTTTGGACGTTTGTGTTGGCCGCGTAGAAGCAGCAGTACGAGCTGCTGGTGGCGACATGCTTATTACCGCCGATCATGGCAACTGTGAACAGATGCAAGATTATGAAAGCGGACAAGTACATACTCAGCACACCACAGAGCATGTGCCATTAATTTATGTTGGCGAGCAAAAGCTACAAGTCCGTAGTGGGGGCAAGCTCAGTGACGTGTCTCCAACTATTTTGGCATTGATGGGTGTTGAGAAGCCTGTTGAGATGACGGGTGAGAGTTTATTGCTGCCAGCATCTTAATGTTGTATGGCGTTCATCGTTGGTTCGGCGATGACACTAGCGTCTCAATGAAGCGATAGTAATGCTACTAAAAGGTATAGCAAAGAGAGGGATAACTTTTATCTCTCTCTTTTTTAATGAATGCGCTGTCTGTCATTTGCAATACTATCCTAGTCCTAGGCGTGCGCTTGGTGCTATCTTATAAGATAATGTAAATTGATATATTTATAACGATAATTTTGTACATTCTACTATTTGAAAGAGTTTTCTTATGCATCCTATCTATTTTATTGGCAGATCTAAGTTGAAGCGATTAGATAAGCAGGCCATAAAAGCGTTTATAGCTCCTGATGCCATTCGACGTATATTGATTGTCAGTTTGGTCGGATTAAGTGCTACCAGTATGCAAGCTCAAGCAGCAGTGTCAGCCAACAACACTGATAATCCGACAGCAAATCTACAACTCATTAGTCTAAATGCTGATGAGATTGCGGCGCGAAACAATATGAATGAGTTGTCTGATATCGCTGATATGTTAGATGCGGCGGATGATTATGATGACTCGATAGATAGCGTTGCAGATGAGACAGCTTTAACGGACGACATGAACGACATTGATACGAGTATTCCACCTGAAGCGGCGCACGTGTCTTTAAACGCGATTTCTCCAGAAACGCTGAAAACATTTGTCGCTGTGGTAGATTTGGTGCGCCGAGAATATGTGGACGCAGTCAATGACGAAGAGCTTTTTAATAATGCGATGAGTGGTATGCTGACCAAGCTTGACAGTCATGCTGAGTTTTTAGATGCTGAGGCATATGAAAACTTGCGCGCGTTTACAGAAGGGGATGTTGGAGACATTGGTATTAAGGTGGAATATGAACCAAACGCTGGCTACTGGGTAATTACCGAGGTTGTCAATAACTCGTCTGCTGACAAAAAAGGCATCGCCGTCGGTGATTATCTTCATCAGGTTGGTGAGTTTAAACTTGATGAAGATAAAGAAAGCAATGATGTTGAGCAGCTTTTGACGGGTGTGGCTGGCACGCAGATAGATATTGTGACGTCTAAAGCGGGACGCCGCAAACATACCACTACTTTACAGCGTAACAACAGCCATCCTCAAGTCATTGAAACCAAGCTTATTGATGGCATTGCTGTTGTAAAATTACCTGCGTTTCAAAACAACAGTCGCGAAAAGATGTTAGAGAGTTTGATTAATCTCGATGCCCCTGTTTCAGGTATTTTGCTAGATATGCGCGACAATCCAGGTGGCGTATTGACCTCGGCGGTAAACGTCGCCAGCTTATTTATGAGTGATACCGATGTGGTACAAGTACAATCGCGTCAGAATGATTCGCGGGTATTGTCGACTAAAGGCGATGCAATACTCAAACGTCTACCTATGGTCGTTTTGCAAAATCGTTATTCAGCATCAGCAGCAGAGGTATTGGCCAGCAGCTTACAGGCACAAAAGCGCGCCACTATCGTAGGTGAAGTCAGCTACGGAAAAGGGTCTGTTCAGTCAGTCATACCCTTAAATGATGAGCAAGCCGTCAAGCTAACAGTCGCTAACTATATGACGGCATCAGGTGAAAAAATTGATGGGATTGGCGTAAAGCCAGATGTCACTTTGTCAGGAAGTGAAAGCACTTGGGAGCAGCAAGCGATGGACTTACTAAAAGCGCGTGCGCTTGATTCAGGTATTAGGTTCGTACGCAAGCCTATTGAAGAGGTCAAAACAGTAGCGGCAAGGGTGGCTAAGTAGCAACGACTTAGCCCATTGTTTTACTATAAATAAAGGGTAGAAGTCTTATTCTTCAGACTCATCCTCAGCGATTTCTAGTTTTTTCATGCGATAGCGTAAAGAGCGAAAGGTTGTGCCCAGTAGTTTTGCTGCTTGTGTTTTATTCCAGTCAGTTTGTTTTAGCGCTGTGATAATGAGCTGTTTTTCTTGTTCTTGTAGGTAGTGCTCTAACCCTTGAAGAGGCAGCTGACCTTCTGTGGATTCGTTTGGGCTTACCTTTTCATCTATCTCTTGCTGATCAGATGAGAGGGGAGTTGTCTCTTGGTTGTTATGAGAGGCTGTATTTTTTGATGGCCCTGCTTGCTGACTTGCTGGACGCTGTACCATTGAGGGATAATGCTGAGTATTGGTGCGATATGGGTGCAAATTAGCTGTCATTTGCTCAGGTTTTGCTGTTACCGCTTTGCTTGCAATCTGGCCCGCCCCTTCTTGTTTTTCCATCGGCTGAGTGGCAATTGACTCGTTTTGTTTGTACTCAGGTTGTTTGTCATGATCTATGTTAGAACCTTGACTATGATCCTGAGAGGCCACAACAGTAGAGCTTATATCGCCCTCTATTTCTGGAAGACCCAAGTGACTGATATCAATCATTGACGTCTCAGCAAGCGTTACTGCACGTTCAAGCACGTTGCGCAGCTCCCGCACGTTGCCCGCAAAGTTATGATGTTGCAAACGCTGGGCCGCCTCGGTGGTTAATAATGGCGGCTCTTCTAGTTGCCACTCTTGAGCAATCATTGCCAAGAAATGCTCGGCTAAAACAGGTATGTCGTCACGACGTGCATTGAGAGTGGGTAGCTTTAGTTCAATCACATTGATGCGATAATATAGATCTTGTCTAAATGTCCCATTTTGCACCAACTGACTCAAGTTTTTGTGAGTCGCGGACAATATGCGGATATCGACTGGTATCTCTTTGGTATCGCCAATGGCTCTTACTGTTTTTTCTTGAATGGCGCGCAGTAATTTTACTTGCATTGCCAACGGTAGGTCTGCAACTTCATCCAAAAACAAGGTTCCGCCATTAGCCTGTTGAAACAACCCTTGTTTGTCGGCGACCGCACCCGTAAAGCTGCCTTTTTTGTGACCGAAAAACTCAGATTCCATCAGCTCTGACGGTATCGCACCGCAATTCACTGGTACAAAACTGCCTTCTCTGCGTGGACTTATATCATGAATCAATCTGGCAACCACCTCTTTGCCTGTACCTGACTCGCCCGACAAAAACACAGGCGCTTGTGAGCGTGCCAATTTCAATATCGTGTTTTTTAAAGGATGCATCACGGCAGAATCACCGATTAATCTGGTATCGAGCATTTTTTGCTCAGGTGAGCATTCGGGTGTCGCTTTCGCTTCGTTGTCCTGATGTATCACTTTTAGTGCGCTTTCTACTAACTGCCGCAGACGTGGCAGCTCAAGTGGTTTATTTACGAAGTCAAAAGCGCCAAGCTTCAATGCTTCAATAGCCAGATCCATACTGCCGTGAGCAGTGATAACCGCTATAGGGGTGCTTGAGCTATTGCTGATTTCTTTTACCAATTCTAAGCCTGAACCATCAGGCAGCTTTAAGTCGGTCAGACAAAAGTCATAATCATTTTCTCGCCAGTATGATCTTGCTTGCGATAAGGTATAGGCCACATCGCTTTTGATGCCCATTTTGGTCAAAGTAATTTGCATCAATCGACACAAATCTACTTCATCATCAACGACTAAGGCGGTAGTTGTCATACATAATCTCATCGTAATCAATAGCTATTCAATATTAAAAACCAACAGGTGTTAATAGTAAAATATTTGGTATAAGGTAGGTTTCTGATTCAGGCAACACTTGCAGTAATGTCGCTTTTGATCAGTCACATCAGAGTATTGACAGCCGGCGCTATCAAGCGAAAGCAGGTTTTTTCGTGTTCAGAGACATAAAGTAGGCGTGCTTGATTGGCTTCACAAAAGGCTTGTGACAAATACAATCCCAAACCTGTGCCTGCTTTATCAGTCGTAAAGAATGGATTAAATAAATGCTCTAATTCTTCAGCGCTCACGCCATTGCCGCCATCCAACGTATCAATTATAACATCGTTGTCTACACAATAAACCTCGATTTCCACGTAGGCATGGGGGTGGGCATAGCTACTGTGACGCAAACCATTGTTAATCAAATTGATTAAGATTTGCTCTAGCTGATGATTATCAAATGAGATAGCAAGTTGTGTTTTTACTCGTAAAAAAACATCATGGCCTTGGAAGTAATTCTCTAAAAATGTAGGCATCCACTCAGCCAGAACGATCGACTCTTGGTGGGCTTTTTGTTGACGCGACAGTTTTAGAACATCTTCAATAATGCGGTTTACCCGCTTTGTTTGCAAGAATATCATTTTGTAGAGTTCATGATTGCCAGCTATGTCGATATGAGTGGTACTACTTGTATTAGGATTAGTTGCGGCGTTTTCTACATCCGCTTCAGTCACATCTTCCATCAATAGCTGACTGGCTTGCGATATCGCGGCCAAAGGGTTTCTGATCTCATGGGCAATACTGGCGGTTAGTTGGCCTAAAGACGCCAGTTTCAATTGCTGAGCACTGGCTTGCTCGCGGCGTAAATCTTCTAGAATAATCAGTTTGCTGTCGTCTTTTAATGGTGTGATTTGTACGCGTAGCTTGCCGAAGACAGAAGCATTTGCCACAGCGGGCAGCTCATAAGTAAAGGTGCGAGATTGGCCTGCCGCTACTGACAAACAGGCTTTAAACAGCTGACCATGTTGTTTGCTCAGCTGCTGCTCAAAGTTATCAAGAAGGGCGTGACGGTTTTCATTTTGCGCATCTTTTATATCAATGGCGGTATGTTCTACTGAATCTGGCAGATTGTGAGACACGCTAAGCAGTTGATGAGCGGCAAGATTCGCTAAGACAATACGCTGGTTATCAATGACGATAACGCCGTTGACCATTTGCGTAATGACTTCTTGATTGATGACATGCAGTCGTTCCACTTCTTTGGCATGACTTGCTGCTACTTTTTCAAGTTGTACTAAGCGCTGCGATATAGACCAGCTTAAAATACCAACCGCCAAAAAGCTGGCTGACATGAGTAAAGCATCACCCAGATTGGCCAAACTCATACTGTTGGCGATGGCATAAAAAAATTGCTGATAGATGACAAAAATAATGGCAAGTAACGTGATGATAAGCGCTTGTGAGCTGTGCAAAAGCATAAAGCTGGCTGCGACCACAACCATATATAGCATCGTTAGTTGTAAGTCAGGCGCACCAGCCGTATATAAAAGCAAGCTTAGAATAATGACATCTAGCACCAAACCAAAAGCCAGCTGACGTCGCACATTTTTAGAAACGACGTAAAACAATCCGAGTAGGATAAGGCTTAACAATACATAAAAACTGAGGACGGTTTGCTGTAAGAAGCTTGGTAACAAGGTGCTATTGTCGGAGCGTACATTGATATATACCATCAGCATAAAAAACAGGCTGACGATGAAGCGATAGCTGCTATAGATCAATCCCAATCTACGTAACTGAGGCAATGGTAGCGTATCGTCTTGATGTAAATACTGGGTGAGGGTAGAGACGATGCTCGTAACAAGCTTCATAAATTGACCGTCATAGAGGCAAAGTGATTTATGGTTGAATCAAACCATGGCGAATCGCTAAATGAGTCAATTTGACATCACTGTCAACCCCAACTTTCTCATAAATACGGTAACGATACGTATTGATGGTTTTGACACTGACAAACAACTGATCGGCAATTTGCTGAGGACTTTGGCAATTGACGACCATCATCGCTACTTGTTTTTCGCGATCACTCAATAAGTCAAAAGGTGAGTTTGCGTTGTCTGATAATAAAACATCGGCCAATTGTTCAGCGACATCTTGACTAAAATAACGTCCGCCCTGATACACCTTTTTGACCGCTCTTATCATCTCATCAAGGGGTGTGCCTTTTGTAATATAACCGTTAACGCCTGCTTTAATAAGCATCGAAGGATAAGGCTGTGCTGACATACTACTGACTGCCAATATCTTGATACCCATGTCGAGCTGGATTAAACGTTTGGTTGCTTCAAGTCCGCCGATGTTGGGCATATTAACGTCCAGCAAAATCACATCAGGTCGCAATTGTTTAGCCAGCTTAATGGCCATGTCACCACTGTCCGCTTCGCCAACGACCTCGATGTCGGCGCTGTCTGACAGCATACGGCTAATACCCATCCGTACCAAATCATGATCATCTACTACCAATACTTTAATCATAATTACACTCTTTATTGTTTGTCAGAATGAGACAGTTGCTCACGCAAAATGATAGGCAGTTCTCAGTAATTTAAAGGATTATTTTAATTTTTGAAAACGTGAAGTAATGTTAATATATAATGCAGACATCGTTGGATAATATAACAAAATATGAATGATGAACGCCTGCAAAGTTAACATATATTGCTGAAATGTGAAGCAATGTTTCTGCAATATAAAGTGGTTGTAGCAAAGTTTGAATTAAGACAAAATAAGCCATTAAATTGGCGCAAGCGATTAGACTTAAATACAAACCATGATACACTAAAAATATAAAAACTCTATACGAGTACTTACAAACACATCCATAAACGCTACGTGTGTTCTTGGCGTCAAAAAGTATGTAATTGACGCATCGACGTAGTCACGGAAGCAGGAGGCATAATGAAGCAACTACCATTAACCAAACAGCAGCTAGTCGCTGCTATGATTTCATTGAGTTTGGGCAGTGTTGCACAAGCCGCACTTACTATTAATGGTAGCCCCGATACTGGCTCTAGTGCTCGTATGAGTTGGGGCGGCGCTGATAGTTTGTCAGAAGCGCGCAACATTATGTACAAGTCAACTGGTTCTGCGATCAAAAAAGTCGATAATGGCTATGGTACAACCAGTATTACAAATACCAATAACAACAGCTTTGCCAGTAATAGCAATAGTTACAACAGTAATGCCAATAACAATCGCTTCAACACAACGTACCGAGGTGCATTCGGTAGCAGTGATATGATTCCGATTAGCACAGACTCACGTAGTGTTGCTGTGATAGACGCAGAAACTGGCGAATCTATCTATGAAAAAGATGCCGATATTGCACGTCCCATGGCAAGTATTACCAAAGTCATGACAGCGATGGTAGTGTTGGATGCAGGCCTTGATATGCGTGAAGAGATCACGCTTGATCCAGAAGATTTCGTTGGCCCTAAACGCGCCAGCTCAAACCTTAAGTCAGGCGATCGTCTAAACCGTGCTGAAATGCTATTAATGGCATTAATGAAATCAGAAAACCCTGCCGCAAAAAGTCTAGCTCGTAACTACCCAGGTGGTTACACCGCCTTTATGCGTGCCATGAACCGCAAAGCTCAAGACTTAGGTATGACCACTGCTTTCTTCGGTGATCCAACGGGTCTTGATAAGCGTAACGTTGCTTCATCAAATGACCTTGTTAAAATGGTACGTGCCGCTGGTAACTATGATGTGATTCGCCGTTTTTCTACCACGAAAAACTACGACTTTTATGTTTCTAACTATTCAAATGGTAACCGCACTTATAAAGCCAATAATACCAGTATGCTGGTTCGTGATGGTGCTTATCCAATCGGTATCTCAAAGACAGGTTTTATTAATGAAGCGGGTCGCTGCGTTGTCATGGAAACTCGTGTCAATAATCGTCCAGCGATTATCGTTATCTTGGGCGCAAACAGCTCAGCCACACGCTGGGGCGATGCCAAAAATATTTTAAACAGCTTAGCGACTCGCCGTACGGTGTAAGCTGACTGATTAAACTTTTATAAAAAAGGCTGTTATATCGTATAACGGCCTTTTTATTGCGCCAAAATTAAGGACGCACGATATGAGTCAATCACCAAAGGCTATTAGGCCGAAACTATACTTACTTACCAACGACGATCCGTTCACGCTTCTGTACCAAAAATTAGAGGTGGCCTTGGCAACAGGTGTAGTCGGGCTATTACAAATTCGCCGCAAGCAGACATTGGCATTACCAGATGGACAGTCAGTGCTCTACGAAGAAGCTTCAAAGATTGTGAATTTGGCTCACGCTCATAATGTGCCAGTCGTAATAAATGATGATATCAATCTGGCGGCAAAACTTGGCGTTGGCGTCCATCTTGGTCAAGAAGATGGCAAAATTGATGATGCCAAACAGCGGTTACAACCCAATCAGATAATTGGTCGTACTTGTCACGGCGATATCCGTTTAGTTGCTGAGGCGAAAAACGATGGCGCAAGCTATGCAGCGATGGGAGCCGTTTTTGCTTCTACCACCAAACCAAATGCCAAAACCATCAGTGATGAGCAATTAATAGAAGGGTGTCAGCAGGACATAGAAATATGTGTGATAGGTGGTCTAACCGCCGAAAACATCACAAAGCTGGCAGGACTATCCATTACTTACGTAGCAGTGGTTGGCGATATTATGGACTTACCTGTAGAGCAAATTGCTCAGCGCTGTGAACAATGGCAACAGGCATTTTGCGAATGGAAAACACCTACTTTATAGTAGGTGCCTTTGTAATCTGAGATAAAAGTATAAACTGATATAAATAATCAATTATGCGGCATGCTTCATACATAAAGTTGCGTAGGGTAGTGCTTCCAGACGTTGTTCCTCAATTTGCTCGCCGCATACTTCACATTCGCCATAAGTACCATTTTCAATCTGACTCAAGGCATTTTCAACATAAATTAAGCTCTGACGTGCTTCTTGCTTAAGGTTTTGACGCATGTCGTTTTGACGATAAGAGATGGCTTGATCTTCCCAATGTTCATTGAGATCGTCTTGTGGGTTTTGAGTGTGGTCTTCGATTTTTTCAATTCGAGTCTCATATTCTTCTTTTAGGTTTAATAGGTTTTGTTTGGCATTGTCTAAATCGATACTCATGGTATGCTCCTCATTGGTTATTTTTGTTATCAACCTACACAGCATAAAGCGCTTATCCGACAACTACCACCACGAAATGTTACGGATGTTTAAAGACGGTTGCGCTACTCGCAAATATTTTTTAATTAGCTGTTCTACGTTATTAACTGATTGGAGTCAGATTGGTCACACGTTTTTTTATGCTATCGACAGAAAACTGGTAGAATACATCGCCGCTAAAAGCGTAAATAACCATCAAGAACACCCATAAGATAAGCAGTCGTTGCCCTATATTTTTATACAAACATATGAGTAACGAGAGCAATCTTAATTTTTTAACTGACAGATTAACCGACAGAGTGATGCATAGGAGCAGGTAATGAATTTTTTGCGTATGAGTGAGCTGAGCTTAGCGGATAAAGTGGTATTGATTCGAGAAGATCTAAACGTACCTATCAAAGACGGTAAAGTTACCAGTGACGCTCGCTTGCAAGCAAGTTTGCCTACTATCAAGTTGGCATTGGAAAAAGGCGCTGCCGTTATTGTCTGCTCACATTTAGGACGCCCAACTGAAGGCACGCCTGAAGCCGTTTATTCATTAGCGCCAGTTGCAGACTATTTGACGGATAAGCTTGGCTCACAAGTATCTAGCCCTGTTCGTTTGGTTCGTGATTATTTGACTCAAGGTGTGGATATTAAAGCTGGCGAAGTGGTACTACTAGAAAACGTACGCTTTAACGAAGGCGAGAAGAAAAACGATGCGGTTCTAGCAAAGAAATACGCTGACTTATGCGATGTGTTTGTCATGGACGCTTTTGGTACGGCTCACCGTGCGCAGGCGTCAACAGAAGGCGTTACTAAAGCGATGCGTCAAGAAGATAAAACCGTATGCGCAGGCCCACTCCTAGCCGCTGAGCTTGATGCGTTAAGTTTGGGTCTTGAAACACCAGCACAGCCAATGCTGGCTATCGTTGGCGGCTCAAAAGTATCGACGAAACTAGAAGTACTCCATAGCCTAGCTGAAGTGTGTTCACAAATTATCGTTGGTGGCGGTATTGCCAATACGTTCTTGGCGGCACAAGGTCATAGTGTTGGTGCTTCATTATACGAAGCGGATTTGGTTGATACCGCACGCGATATCATGAGTAAAACCGAGATTTTATTGCCAAAATATGTGGTCGTTGCCGACAAGAATGACATCAATTTTGACGATTTTACTGGCTCATTACAGCAGGCCACAGCCACGATTAAGTCCGTCGACATGATTGGTGACAACGATATGATATTGGATATCGCACCCGAGAGCGCAACACAGCTTGCTGATGCCATCATTAATGCAAAGACAATATTGTGGAACGGTCCAGTGGGTGTTTTTGAAGTAGATGCTTTCGGTCACGGCACTCAAATTCTTGCCGCTGCAGTCAAAGAAAGCGCGGCTTTCTCAATTGCTGGAGGCGGAGATACCTTAGCTGCCATTGATAAGTATCAAGTGGCCGATGGTGTCAGTTACATGTCAACAGGCGGCGGTGCCTTTTTGGAGTTTGTAGAAGGCAAGGTACTGCCAGCCGTTGCAGCTCTACAAACGACTGCTTAAACCTTTAATATTATTGCACATTTTAGCAACATTAGATATACAATCAATAACAAATATCTGAGTTAGTCTATAGGCAATACAGTACGACCATTTTTAAAATTAAAAGTCTTAGATTTGAATAGTTATTCAGTATTATTTCCTAGTAATTATTTGTTTCTATAGTGAAAATTATGATTGCATGTCTGATTTGCGCTCTATAAAATAGCGCCACCATGTATTTTGACATGCTTTATTGATGAGAGGTTTATTATGTTAAAACGTCATTTGTTACTTGCTAGCGTATTGGCTGGTACTTTTGCAGTTACTGCTTGTAGCCAACAAACAGAAGATCATGCTGAAGCTGCTGCTGAGTCTGCAGCTGATGATACTGCTGCTAACGCTGACGCTGCCGCTGCTGAAACTCAAGAAACAGCTGCTGAAGCTGAAGCTGCTGCACAAAACGCTGGTACTGAAATTGCTGAAGGCGCTGAAACCGCTGGTGCTGAGGCTACCGATGCACTAGCAGATACTGGTGAAGCGGTTGTAGTTGGTGCGAATGAAGCTGTTTCTGCTACTGCTGGAGTGGTTGCCGATGGTGCATCTGCTGTTGAAAACAAAGCTGGTGAAAACGCAGTAGAAGCAGAGCAACAGTACTAAGCATTTAATGAATGACCAAGCAAGTCGCAGATCTATGATTCGCTAAAGCACAATAAAGGTCGTTCATTTCTTTATAAGCCCTCAAAATACTCAAAAAGCCTTGGTAATCGCCAAGGCTTTTTGTTTTTCTATTATTTAACTGGGTAAATAACACGTATTGCGCAAAAGGTTTATTTAACGTGATTAGAAGTATTAGATAGAGAATAAGTAAATAAATAGTCCGTTAACCGCTACGAAGACAGCGCAATTTTTGCTATAATTCTTCGTGCATTAATTGACTCAATATACTGAAACCTGCAGACAATGTATGGTACTTAAACAATTATTTAAGCAGGTTTTGGATCAATTATTCCTAAGTCTTATCTCAAAGCGATTGTTTCAAACGCTGTTTTCAATACACTATTTAAAATTTAATCAGAGAGCGTTTTATGGCCTTAATATCCTTGCGTCAACTTCTAGATCATGCCGCTGAACACAACTATGGTGTTCCTGCCTTTAATGTCAATAATTTAGAGCAAATGCGCGCAATCATGATGGCTGCGGACGCCTGTGACTCACCTGTGATTGTCCAAGCCAGTGCTGGTGCCCGTAGTTATGCAGGGTCAGCATTTTTACGTCATCTGATTATCGCCGCTATCGAAGAGTGGCCACATATCCCAGTGGTTATGCATCAAGATCATGGTATGTCGCCTGCCATTTGCCAGCGCTCAATTCAACTTGGCTTCTCATCAGTTATGATGGATGGCTCACTTGGCGAAGACGGTAAAACGCCTATGGATTATGATTATAATGCTAGCGTCACACGTGAAGTGGTTAAGATGGCACATGCTTGCGGTGTTTCGGTAGAAGGTGAAATTGGCTGCCTAGGTAGTCTTGAGACAGGTATGGCAGGCGAAGAAGACGGTTCTGGCGCAGAAGGTGTACTGGACCATGAGCAGCTATTGACCAGCGCGGACGAAGCAGAGCAATTTGTAAAAGATACCAACGTCGATGCATTAGCTATCGCCATTGGTACTAGCCATGGTGCCTATAAGTTCACGCGTCCACCTACTGGTGATATTTTATCAATTGAGCGCGTAAAAGAGATTCATGCTCGTATTCCTAATACTCACCTTGTGATGCATGGTTCGTCATCAGTACCGCAAGAGTGGCTAAAAGTAATTAATGAAAACGGTGGTAATATTGGTGAGACTTACGGCGTACCCGTTGAGCAAATCGTTGAAGCGATTAAGCATGGCGTACGTAAAGTAAACATCGATACAGATCTGCGTTTGGCATCAACGGGCGCTATTCGTAAATTTTTGACAGAAAATCCAAGTGAGTTTGATCCACGTAAATACTTTAAAGCGTCTATGGTCGCGATGTCAGATATTTGTACCAATCGTTTTGAAGCCTTTGGTTCTGCTGGACAAGCACATAAGATCCGCCCGATCAGTCTTGAAGGCATGGTTGATTTTTATAAGTAATCAAACCATTGTATTGTTTAAATAAAGTGTTTGGTTAAATTCTTGGAAGGGCGCTGGACATAAGTAATCCCAGCGCCTTTTTTTAATAGAGGTTTGATAGGTACTTAATCAAGGATAGTAAATAATGATAGGACTGATCACTGGACAAGTACGATACCTTATGGCCCCAACTGCTTGCATCATGACGGCATCAGGAGTCGGGTATGAGATTGAGCTGCCATTGCCTTCATTTTGTCAATTACAACTAGAGCAGCAGGCCAGTATTTGGACGCATTTTCATGTCCGTGAAGATGCGCAGCTACTATATGGCTTTATTGATCGTAGAGAGCGCGATGTGTTTCGCCAATTGATTAAGATCAATGGCTTGGGCGCAAAAATGGCGCTTGCTATGCTGTCTGCCATGTCAGCAGCTGAGCTTAAGATGCATGTGGAGCAAGAATCAGAGGCCGCCCTAACTCGTATCCCAGGTATCGGTAAAAAAACGGCGCAACGCTTATTGATTGAGCTAAAGGACAAGCTTAAGAACATTGAGGTGGACAACACGTCCTTAGAGCTTACTTACCAGCCTGTCGCTGTGTCTCACGAAGGCAGTATCATCGCTGAGGTCGAAGGAGCTTTGATAAGCTTGGGCTATAAAGAAAAAGAGGCTCAGCAAGCTATCAAAGCCGCCAAAAGTAATGGTGATGTTTTTGAAGATACGCAAGGTTTGTTAAAGGCCACATTACAGCAGTTGTCTGGCTTTTAAATACGTCTAGATCCAGTAAAATCAAACTGACTCGTCATAGAGAATGAACAGATAAGCGACATTGATTGTCGCTTATTTTTGTTTTGGTGGGCGTTTTAAGAGGTTTTGCATGACTTATGCGCAGCGTTTGGTTATGCTATTTGTTACTTAATTTTTTTTAATATAATGATAAAACCTATGATGCAAGATCGTTTAATTAATCCGCTAGAAGGGGCAGGTGACGCTCCAGATGCCAATATTCGACCAGCATTGCTTGCTGAGTATATTGGTCAGCCAGTGGTACGTGAGCAGATGGAAGTATTTATTGGCGCTGCTCGGGGCCGTGATGAAGCATTGGATCATACCCTAATTTTCGGGCCACCCGGTCTTGGCAAGACAACGCTTGCCAATATCATCGCGCGTGAGATGGGTGGCAATCTGCGCTCAACCTCTGGTCCTGTACTTGAACGTCCAGGTGATCTGGCAGCGATGCTGACCAACTTAGAGGCAGGAGACGTGCTATTTATCGATGAGATTCACCGTCTAAGTTCGGTGATCGAAGAGATACTGTATCCAGCGATGGAGGATTTCCAGCTTGATATTATGATTGGTGAGGGGCCTGCTGCCCGTTCTATCAAGCTTGATTTGCCGCCCTTTACTTTGGTTGCAGCGACCACTAGAGCAGGGCTACTGACGTCACCGCTAAGAGATCGTTTCGGTATTGTTCAGCGCCTTGAGTTTTATAACATTGCTGATTTGACCACGATTGTCAGCCGCGCCGCGCGTCTTATGCGCGTACCGATGAGTGAAGATGGAGCAATTGAGATTGCACGCCGCGCTCGCGGGACTCCAAGGATTGCCAATCGTCTATTGCGCCGTGTGCGCGATTATGCCGAAGTCAAAGGTGATGGGAGTATTAATGGCGCGATTGCAGGTAGTGCGCTGGATATGCTGGCAGTCGATAGACGCGGTCTTGATCACTTAGACAGACGATATATTGAGATATTACACGAGCGTTTTGAGGGTGGTCCTGCCGGTGTTGAGGCGATTGCAGCCGCCATGGCTGAGGATCGTGGCACGCTTGAAGATGTGATTGAGCCGTATCTTATTCAGCAAGGCTATGTACTGCGTACTGCGCGCGGGCGTGTACTGACTCAAATGGCTATTGATCAAATGTTATAAAGCCAAACCACAGAAATATAAGCGGTCATACTTTTATATAATAAAGTTTCGATCAGAAAAAAATGCGCGTGCTTTGATTTAAAGTACGCGCATTTTTTATTGGAAATTTTTAAATAAGGGACGGTTCGTTCTCAATAAAATGAGTATAAATATCGCGACGTACTATCTAGATAGCTATCGATTGAATTGAGGACAAATCCTAGTAATGCTGTACTTATTTTAACTAG
>ENA-UOXB01000959-UOXB01000959.1-bioreactor-metagenome-genome-assembly--contig:-NODE-959-length-15095-cov-9.569282_pt1 | contig 15095 bp, 18 predicted proteins | sample MGYA00238158_ERZ761615 | MGnify/ENA primary metagenome ERZ761615 (study PRJEB28904, sample SAMN06267902) | bioreactor metagenome | isolation source: Joint BioEnergy Institute, California, USA | place... | reverse complement strand
TAGAGTGCGCCTTCGAGACCGATCATGGACGCACCATGCGCACAGCGGCGGGGTCGGGAATGTGCATCTTCAGCTGTTCGCTGGCGAGCGCTTCGATGCGATTGTGCGCAGTCCAGGTGCTCTGCTCGAGAATCAGTCGTCCCCACTCGGCCTGCGCCTTGTCACGCACGCTCAACTCCCCATACAGCTCGTTGAGCAGCAGGCGATTCCAGTGCGCGCTGTAGGACACCGCCACGGCGGACACCAGAATGGCGACGAACAACAACAGCATCAGAAAGCTGCCGCTGGGCATGGATTTGATCAGCCGACGGCTCATCGCAACTTCTCCGCGATGCGCATCACCGCACTACGCGAGCGCGGATTGGCCTTGAGTTCGGCCTCGGCGGCGTAGACCGGCTTGCCGATCAGCTTCAGACGCGGTTCGAAGGCTTTCGGGATGATTGGCAGGTCACGCGGCAGCTTGTCGGCCTCGCCCTTGGCCTGGCGCTTCATGAATTGCTTGACGATACGGTCTTCCAGCGAATGGAAGCTAATCACCACCAGGCGACCACCTACCTCCAGCGTTTCCAGCGCCGCCTCTAGCCCGCGCTCAAGATCACCTAATTCGTTGTTGACGTGGATGCGGATGCCCTGAAAAGCGCGAGTAGCCGGGTTCTTGCCCTTTTCCCAGGCTGGATTGGCCTCGGTCAGGACTTTCGCCAAATCAGCAGTGCGAGTGAACGGCTGCTCAGCGCGGCGCTGCACCACGGCGCGCGCCATGCGCTTGGCGAATCGCTCCTCGCCGTAATCCTTCATCACGCGGGCGATTTCGTCTTCGTCCGCCGTGGCGATCCAGTCAGCGGCGCTCACACCGGCATGCGGGTTCATGCGCATGTCCAGCGGACCGTCATTGAGGAAACTGAAGCCGCGCTCCGGATCGTCCAGTTGCGGCGAGGACACACCGAGATCCAGCAGGATGCCGGAGACCTGACCGGAAATGCCGCGGACAACAGCTTCGTCGCCGAGTTCCGCAAAACTGCGCTGCACAACGACAAAGCGGCCGTCTTCGGCCGCCAATGCTTCCCCTGTGGCTATCGCCAGGGGATCCTTGTCGAACCCCAGTAGCCGCCCACCTGGCCCGAGTTTCTGCAGAATCAGCCGGCTATGTCCTCCCCGCCCGAAAGTGCCATCCATATAGCAACCGTCAGCGCGCACGGCGAGCCCCTCGACGGCTTCGTCGAGCAGCACGGTGATATGGCGCAAGGTATCGGTCATGGTCACAGGATCAGGCTACGCAGTTCATCGGAAAGGGCTCCCGGCTGCTTGATGGCGGCCAGGTCGTTTGCAGCTTGGGCATTCCAGGTTTCTTCATCCCACAGCTGGAACTTGTTCAGGTGGCCGACGAGCATTGCGTGCTTGTCCAGCTTGACGTGCTCACGCAGGCGCGGCGGGATCAGGATGCGCGCACTGCCGTCCATTTCGAGATCCACCGCATTCCCGACCAGCAGACGCTGCAGGATCCGGTTCTTCTCATCCAGGGAGGCCAACACGCTCAGCTTTTCCTCGATCCGCTCCCACTCCACCAGGGGATAGATGTTCAGGCAGGGGTCATTGATGTCGATGGTCACGATGAGCTGGCCTGCGCAACGCGAAACGAGCTCGTCACGATACCGACTCGGCATCGCGAGGCGCCCTTTGGCGTCGAGACTGATGGCGTTAGCTCCGCGAAACACGGTTGCGCTTCCCCTTTAATTAGCTGTCCGTGCCCATAAAAACCCACTTCATGCCACTTTTCACCACTTGCGCACACTATAGAAACGCCTACGCCCCACCGTCAAGGCGCTGCGGAACGGAAAAATCCTTACAGGACCGGTATTTAGCGAACAAAAGCGAGGAGAAAAGGGATGCCGAAGCCAACTTTAGGCAGATAAATTCCAGCCATTCCAGCGAGCTGAATTCAGAACTTAAAGTGATTTGTTAAGAGTAAGAATTTTTCGGTATCAGAAGAGCGGAGGATAGAAGCGCAAAACGAGAAGAAGGAGGGAGGAGAGTCGATCTGTAAGCCGGGTTCTGTCGAGGACAGCCATTCCTCTACGACGTACATCACTGCACGCCTTTAGCAACCTACCCGGTTCCAGCGCGGGCCACGCCGATGGAACCCTATTTGGTCTTGCTCCGAGTGGGGTTTACCTAGCCACGGACTGTTACCAGCCGTGCGGTGCGCTCTTACCGCACCTTTTCACCCTTACCGGCGCCGAAGCGCTTAGGCGGTTATTTTCTGTGGCACTTTCCGTAGGCTCGCGCCTCCCAGGCGTTACCTGGCACTCCGCCCTATGGAGCCCGGACTTTCCTCCCCCTTCTTGCGAAGGCAGCGACTGTCCGATCGACTCTCCGCCGGCAAGGGTACCGGGCGTGATGGCAAGCTGCAAGCGAGACAGGCGTCACAAGAGCTAGCCCTTGCGCTCCAAAGCCACTTGATAGAGGAGGTTCTTGCGCACCCCGGTGATCTCCGCCGCCAGAGCGGCCGCTCGTTTGAGCGGCATTTCCGCCATCAGCAGGTCGAGCACACGCAGCGCTTCGGCGCTGACCGCCTCCTCACCCGCCGGAGCCTGCCAGCCCGCTACCAGCACCACGCACTCACCACGCTGCTGATTACTGTCTGCGGCCACCCAGTCGCATAGCTCTGCTAGCGGCAACCCCTGCAGGGTCTCGAAAGTCTTGGTCAGCTCACGCGCCAACAATGCGGGGCGATCATCGCCAAACACATCTCGCATGTCCTGCAGGCACTCGAGGATACGGTGCGGCGCCTCGTAGAAGATCAACGTACGTGGCTCTTCGCGCACCTGATCCAGCCGCGCACGACGCCCCGCAGCCTTGGCCGGCAGAAAGCCTTCGAAGATGAAGCGATCCGAGGGCAGACCGGCAGCCGACAGCGCGGCGATCAGCGCACAGGCACCCGGCACCGGCACCACCGCGAAGCCGGCTGCACGCGCCTGGCGCACCAGGTGATAACCGGGATCGGAAATCAGCGGCGTACCGGCATCGGAAATCAGCGCCACATCCTCACCTGCCTGCAGCCGCGCCAGAAAGCGGCCGCCCTGGTCACGCTCGTTGTGCTCATGACAGGCAGCCAGCGGCGTTTCGATGCCGAAATGCTGCAGCAGACGCGCCGAATGCCGGGTGTCCTCTGCAGCGATGAGCGCTACGTCACGCAGAATCCGCAAGGCCCGCGCACTGATATCGTCCAGATTGCCAATCGGCGTGGCGACCACATAAAGGCTGCCTGGCTGGACGCTTGCGACTGCGGGCTGACTCACTGGAAACACCTCGTTAATTGAATGAGCGCTCATTCTAGCCGGTTCCGCCCTTGTGGCATCGCACCGATCTCGGGGCTTGGGTACAATCGCCGCTTGATTTGCTCAAGTATCAGGATGACCCGATGATCGCTAGCCTGCGTCCTCTTTCCGCTCTTTTCCTGGCCGGCCTGCTCGCCGCCTGCGCCAGCTCGCCCTCCAACAACCTGGGCCAGCTGCCACGCACGCCGCAAGCCAGCATCGAGCAGATGCTCCAGCAAGCCGCCGAGAGCAAACCGGAACAGGCCGCCCTGCTACGCCTGTCGGCAGCCGACCAGAGTTACCAGCAAAATGACGTGGCGCGCGCCACGCGCATTCTCGAGCAGATCGACATTGCCAGCCTGCCCCCCGCGCAACAGATCTTCGCCAGCACCCTGAAGGCCGAACTGGCCCTGGCCCGCAAGCAACCCCAAAGCGCGCTGAAAGCCCTGCAGCACCCCAGCCTCGAACGCCTGGCCGAACTACCGGTCGAGCAACAGATTCGCACCCAGCTGGTTCGTGCACGTGCCCTGGAAGCCGATGGCCAGACGCTAGCCGCCGCTCGTGAGCGCGTGTTCATCGCTCCACTGCTGAGTGGCCAGGCCGCCCATGACAACCACGAAAACATCTGGGCACTGGTGTCCACACTGCCAGCGCAAACCTCTGCCGGTGCCGACAGCGACCTGGCCGGCTGGCTGGAGCTGGCCCAGTTGACCAAAAGCAGCGCCACGCTCGAACAGCAGCAGGCCGCCATCGATCAGTGGGTCGCGCAGAACCCGCAACACCCGGCCGCCGAACAACTGCCCGAAGCACTAGGCAAACTGCGCGAGCTGGCTAGTCAGCCGCTGACCCGCGTCGCCCTGCTGCTGCCGCAGGAAGGCCAGTTGGCCAGCGTTGCTCGCGCCCTGCGCGACGGCTTCCTCGCCGCGCATTACGAGGCCCAGCAGGCCGGACAGAACCCGCCGGATATCAAGCTATACGACAGTTCGCGCATTGGCTCGCTGGACGCCTTCTACCAACAAGCGCAGGCCGACGGCGTGCAACTGGTAGTCGGCCCACTGGAGAAACCCCTGGTCAAGCAACTCAGCGATCGCGAACAACTGCCCATCACTACCCTCGCCCTGAACTACAGCGATGCCGGCCAGGAAGGCCCAGCGCAGCTGTTCCAGTTCGGCCTGGCGGCCGAGGACGAGGCCCGCGAAGTGGCGCGCCGCGCCTGGAATGACGGCATGCGCCGCGCCGTCGCCCTGGTACCGCGTGGCGATTGGGGTGATCGTGTACTGGATGCCTTCCGCCAGAGCTGGCAAGCCCAGGGCGGCACCCTGATCGCCGCCGAGCACGTCGACCAGCCTGTGGAGCTGGCCCGCCAGATCGCCGACCTGTTCCAACTGCGCGAGAGCGAGGCCCGTGCACGCCGCCTGCAAAATACCCTGGGCACCAGCCTGGACGCACAGCCGGCACGCCGCCAGGACATCGATTTCATCTTCCTTGCCGCCACGCCGCAACAGGCACAACAGATCAAGCCGACCCTGGCCTTCCAGTACGCCGGCGACGTGCCGGTCTATGCCACCTCGCACCTGTTCACCGGCGCCCACAGCCAGGCTCAGTATCAGGACCTGGAAGGCATCCGTTTCTGCGAAACCCCCTGGCTGCTCGACACCCATGCACCGCTGCGCCAGGAAGTCATGAACCAGTGGCCGCAGGCCGGCGGCAGCCTGGGCCGCTTGTACGCCATGGGCGTCGACGCCTATCGCCTGGCCCCGCGCCTGGGCCAGCTCAAGGCGCTGCCCGACTCGCGCATCGACGGCTTGTCCGGCAGCCTTAGCCTGAACGCCACGCAGCGCATCGAACGCCAACTGCCCTGGGCAGAGTTCCGTGGTGGCCAGGTACAGCGCCTTCCCGACAGCATCAATTGAGCGCACACAACGACCTGGGCCGGGCCGCCGAACAGGCGGCTCGTCAGCATCTGGAACGTAACGGCCTGCGCCTGATCGAACAGAACTGGAGCTGTCGGCGTGGCGAGCTCGATCTGGTCATGCTCGACGGCGATACAGTAGTATTCGTCGAAGTCCGCGCCCGCCGCCATAGCGCCTGGGGCGGCGCCCTGGAGAGCATCGATGCGCGCAAGCGTGGCAAGCTGGTCATCGCCGCAGAACTCTTCCTCCAGCAACACTCATGCTGGGCCCGCTACCCTTGCCGCTTCGACGTGGTCGCCATCAGCACTGACGGCGCCACTCGCCTCGACTGGATCAAGAACGCTTTCGATGCCTGACGGCCGTACATTCAAGGTTTAACCGATGGACATGCAATCCCGAATCCGCCAGCTCTTCCAAGCCAGCATCGACACCAAGCAACAGGCTATGGAAGTTCTGGCGCCCTATATCGAGCACGCCAGCCTGGTGATGGTCCAGTCCCTGCTCAACGAGGGCAAGATTCTCACCTGCGGCAACGGCGGCTCTGCCGGCGATGCCCAGCATTTCTCTTCCGAGCTGCTCAACCGCTTCGAGCGCGAGCGCCCGAGCCTGCCGGCGATCGCCCTGACCACCGACAGCTCGACCATCACCTCGATCGCCAACGATTACAGTTACAACGAGGTGTTCTCGAAACAGATTCGCGCACTTGGTCAACCCGGTGACGTGCTGCTGGCGATCTCCACCAGCGGCAACTCGGCGAATGTCATCCAGGCCATTCAAGCTGCGCATGATCGCGAGATGATCGTCGTCGCCCTCACCGGCCGCGACGGCGGGGGCATGGCCTCGCTGCTGCTGCCGGAAGACGTCGAGATCCGCGTTCCAGCCAAAGCCACCGCACGCATCCAGGAAGTCCACCTGCTGACTATCCACTGCCTGTGCGACCTGATCGACAGTCAATTGTTTGGGAGTGAAGAATGAAGCGTTTCGCCCTGATTCTGGCCGCTCTGGCCGTTACCCTGACCCTGGCAGGCTGCGGTAGCCGCAGCATCGGCAACAAGATCGACGACCAGTTCCTCGGCCCGGAAGTCGCCTCGCGCATCAGCAATGCGCACGCCGACCTGACCAGCCCGACCTCGCGCATCGTGGTCACCAGCTACAACGGCGTGATCCTGCTTGCCGGACAAACCCCACGCAGCGAGCTCAAGGATCGCGCCGCGCAAACCGCGCGCGGCGTACAGGGCGTGAAGAAGGTCTACAACGAATTGCAGGTGCAGCAACCGGCATCCCTGCTCGCACGTAGCAACGACTCGCTGCTGACCACCAAGATCAAGACGCAGATGCTGGCCGACAGCAGTGTGCCGAGCGCACGCGTGAAGGTCGTGACCGAGAATGGCATCGTCTACATGCTGGGCCTGGTAACACGCGAAGAAGCCAATGCCGCCACTCGCGTGGTACAGGGCGTATCGGGCGTACAACGGGTCGTACGCCTGTTCGAATACACCAACTGATTCGAAACTAGCGACACTACAAGGGCGCCCATGGGCGCCCTTTTCATTTCCTACTTGACCACTTTCAGGCTTGGCCGGCCGCTTGGGCGCGGCGGCTCGCCACCGGACGGCCCGTCATCATCCGGCCCGGACTCTTCAGGACCACCGGCGACCGGCGGCTCCATGTCGAAGACCATGCCCTGGCCGTTCTCCCGCGCATAGATCGCCAGGATCGCTGCAGTAGGAATATAGAGACTGTGCGCCACACCACCGAAACGCCCTTCGAAGCTCACGGCCTCGTTGTCCATGTGCAGATGGCGCACGGCACTGGGCGAGGCATTGAGCACGATCTGGCCGTCACTGGCGAAGCCAGAGGGTACCTGCACCCCAGGGTGCTCGGCATTGACCAGCAGGTGAGGCGTGCAATCGTTGTCGACGATCCATTCATACAGGGCGCGAACCAGATAGGGACGACTGGAATTCATGATCTCCTCCTTCTCAGCGCATCGCGCGCTCGGCAGCGGAAAGACTGGCCTGAAAGGCCTCACGGGCGAACTGGCGCTCCATGTAGTCGAGCAGCGGCTTGGCCGGTCGCGGCAATTCGATACCCAGCACCGGCAAACGCCAGAGAATGGGCAATAGGCAGCAATCCACCAGGCTCAGTTCCTCACTGAGGAAGAATGCCTTATCGGCAAACAATGGCGAAACGCCTGTCAGGCTCTCGCGCAACTCCTTGCGCGCCAGCTGACGTTCGGCCTCCTTGCTGCGCTTGTCGAGAATACGATCGACCAGCACGCACCAGTCACGCTGGATGCGGTGCATGAGCAAGCGACTATTGGCCCGCGCCACCGGATACACCGGCAACAGGGGCGGATGCGGATAGCGCTCATCGAGGTACTCCATCACCACGGACGCTTCGTACAGCGCCAGGTCCCGATCGACCAGCGTCGGCAGACTGCCGTAGGGATTGACTTCGGCAAGCTTGGGCGGACAACGGCCCTGCTCGACATCGATGATCTCGACGCTGACACCTTTCTCGGCGAGCACCAGACGCACGCGATGGGAATAGTGGTCGGCGGGGTCGGAGTAGCAGGTCAACCTGTTGGTCACCGCCATGGCGATCCTCCTCGCTTTTTTTGATTTTCCAGAAACACGAAAAATTGCCGGAGCAATTTTTTCGTCGCAGACACGGCGACCAGAGGCAACCGTCAGAAATGGCAGGGTAGAAAAACCTGCGCGCCCCTCAGGGCGCGCAGGTCTGCTACCGCTTGAACGCTTTAGTGAACGTCCTTCCAGTACTCACGCTTGAGCAGGTAGGCGAACACGAAGAAGAACGCCAGGTACAGCAGCACATAGGTGCCGATGCGCTGGGACTTCAGCTTGACCGGGTTGGCCGAGTAGGCCAGGAAGGTCACCAGGTTCTTGATCTTCTCGTCGAACTCGGCCTCACTCAGCTTGCCGGTGTTCGGCTCGATGGTGAGCTGATCGCAAGCTTCGTGAGTGATCGGCGCACCGGTCAGCGGGTCGAATTGCTTCTTGCCCTCGGTGACGACCTGAACCTGCTTGCAACCGATGACCTGATTGCCCTGCAGACCGACCAGCACGTTAGGCATACCGACGTTCGGGAACACCTTGTTGTTGGAGCCCAGCGGACGCGAAGGATCCGCGTAGAAAGTGCGCAGGTAGGTGTACAGCCAGTCGTTGCCACGCACACGTGCGACCAGGGTCAGATCGGGCGGAGCGGCACCGAACCAGGCCTTGGCGTCATCCGGCTTCATGCCGATCTTCATGTGGTCGCCGATCTTGGCGTCATTGAACACCAGGTTGTCCAGCATGATTTCATGCGGGATGCCGAGGTCATCGGCAACGCGCTCGTAACGCTGGTACTGGGCCGAATGGCAGCCCATGCAGTAGTTGGCGAAGGTACGTGCGCCGTCCTGCATGGCAGCCTTGTCGGTCAGATCGATATCGACCTTGTCCAGTTGCACATCATGACCACCGGCAGCGAAGCTGAGGGCCGGCAGCGCAGCGAAAACAAATGCAGCAAATAGCTTTTTCATCAGCCAGTCACCCTTTCCGGAACCGGTTTGGTCTTCTCCATCCTGGTGTAGAACGGCATCAGGATGAAGTACGCGAAGTACAGGAAGGTGCACACCTGCGACAGCAGGGTACGACCCGGGGTCGGCGCCAACACACCCAGCACGCCCAGGATGACGAAGGAGATGCAGAACACCACCAGCCAGATCTTGCTCAGCCACCCCTTGTAGCGCATCGACTTGACCGGGCTACGGTCAAGCCACGGCAGGACGAACAGCACGGCGATGGCAGCGCCCATGGCGATAACGCCCAGCAGCTTGTCCGGTACCGCACGCAGAATCGCGTAGAACGGGGTGAAGTACCAAACCGGAGCGATGTGCTCGGGGGTCTTGAACGGGTTGGCCGCTTCGAAGTTCGGCTTCTCGAGGAAGTAACCGCCCATTTCCGGGAAGAAGAACACCACGAAGCAGAACACGAACAGGAAGACCACTACGCCGACGATGTCCTTGACGGTGTAGTACGGGTGGAACGCGATACCGTCGAGCGGCACACCGTTCTCGTCCTTCAGCTTCTTGATGTCGACGCCGTCCGGGTTGTTCGAGCCGACTTCGTGCAGCGCCAGGATGTGCAGCACGACCAAGCCGAGCAGAACGATCGGCAGCGCAATCACGTGCAGGGCGAAGAAGCGGTTCAGGGTGATGCCGGAGATCAGGTAGTCACCACGGATCCACTGGGTCAGGTCGTCACCGATCACCGGGATGGCACCGAACAGCGAGATGATCACCTGGGCGCCCCAGTAGGACATCTGGCCCCACGGCAGCAGGTAGCCCATGAAGGCTTCAGCCATCAGCACCAGGTAGATCAGCATGCCGAAGATCCACACCAGCTCGCGCGGCTTCTGATAGGAGCCGTAGAGCAGACCGCGGAACATGTGCAGGTAGACCACCACGAAGAATGCCGAAGCGCCGGTGGAGTGCAGGTAGCGCAGGATCCAGCCGTACTCGACGTCACGCATGATGTATTCGACCGAGGCGAAAGCCCCCTCAGCCGACGGCTCGAAGCTCATGGTCAGCCAGATACCGGTAACGATCTGATTGACCAGCACCAGCAGTGCCAGCGAGCCGAAGAAGTAGAAGAAGTTGAAGTTCTTCGGTGCGTAGTACTTGGAGAGATGGTCTTCCCACATCTTGGTGGCAGGGAAGCGCGCATCCACCCATTCCATGAATTTGCTCATCAGGCTTTCTCCTGGTCCACACCGATGATGATCACATCATCCGTCTCGTAGGTGTGCGGCGGCACTGGCAGGTTCAGCGGCGCAGGCTGGGCCTTGTACACGCGACCGGCGAGGTCGTAACGCGAACCGTGGCAGGGGCAGAAATAGCCACCGACCCAGTCCGGCCCCATATCGGCTGGCGCCACTTCCGGACGGAAGGACGGCGAGCAGCCCAAGTGGGTGCACAGACCTACCAACACCAGCAACTCTGGCTTGATCGAGCGGTTTTTCTTGTCCACGTACTCCGGCTGCACGGAGGCAGCGGATTCCGGGTCAGCAACGCTGCCTTCGATCTTGGTCAGGTTGGCCAGGATTTCCTCGGTACGGCGCACGATGAACACCGGCTGACCGCGCCATTCAGCAACCATCTGCTGACCCGCCTCGATCTTGCTGACGTTCACCTTCACCGGTGCACCGGCCGCCTTGGCCTTCGCACTGGGGAACCATGACCCCACGAACGGAGTCGCAGCACCTACCGCCCCTGCTGCACCCACCACGGAGGTGGCTGCAACCAGGAAGCGACGCCGGCCTGCATTCACGCCGTCATTGCTCATTCAGTCGTCTCCCATCAGCTTTGTGGCCTGTTGTTCAGGCCTCTACTAAGTAAAAATCGGGCCGCGCAAAAAATTCGCCAAATGGTAAAGAAAAGCCCCTTTTCTGACAAGGTAATTACCCTGGAAGAGATCGGCGAAAGCCTTGGCGCGTGCGGCCTGCGCGTCTGCGGCACGTTGTCGCAGCACTTTGCCACGCCCATAAAAAACGCCCAGCTCCGTAAGGAAACTGGGCGCTTTTGGAAGCGTAGACGCGATTAACGCTTCGAGTACTGCGGACGCTTACGCGCTTTACGCAGACCGACTTTCTTACGCTCGACTTCACGGGCGTCACGAGTGACGTAACCGGCTTTACGCAGCGGGCTGCGCAGGGTTTCGTCGTACTCGATCAGAGCGCGGGTGATGCCATGACGGATGGCACCGGCTTGACCGCTGACACCACCACCGGCAACGGTGACGAAGATGTCGAACTTCTCGACGGTCTCGGTCAGCTCCAGCGGCTGACGCACGACCATGCGAGCGGTCTCACGGCCGAAGAAGGTATCCAGGCTGCGATTGTTGATCGAGATGTTACCAGTGCCCGGACGCAGGAATACGCGCGCGGTTGCGGTCTTGCGACGGCCAGTGCCGTAGTTTTGAGTCGCCGACATAATGAACTATTCCGTTAAATCTTCAGTTCTTGGGGCTGCTGAGCGGTGTGCGGGTGAGCGGCACCCTTGTACACCTTCAGCTTACGGTACATGTCGCGACCCAGCGGGTTCTTCGGCAGCATGCCTTTGACCGCGGTCTCGATCACGCGCTCAGGAGCACGAGCGATCAGCTTCTCGAAGTTGATCTCTTTGATGCCGCCCGGAAAACCGGAGTGGGAGTAGTACTTCTTGTCGCTGGCTTTGGCACCAGTTACACGCACCTGCTCGGCATTGATCACGACGATGTAGTCGCCGGTATCAACGTGCGGGGTGTACTCAGGCTTGTGCTTGCCACGCAGACGGCTCGCGATTTCGGTGGCCAGACGACCCAGGGTCTGACCAGCAGCATCAACGACGAACCAATCGCGTTTTACTGTTTCCGGTTTAGCAGTAAAAGTTTTCATTCTTTATAGCCTCAGGGGCCGCCCAGCAAAAATAGACGGCGGATCTTACTGAATAGTGCGTACTTTGACAAGTCAAAGGCAGCCGCATACGGACGCTATCGGGGGCTCGGGTCAGCGCGTCCACAATACGGCAAGATTCTTCGGCAGGCGGCGCATCACTTCCACCGCAGAAAGAGGTGCCGGATTATCCGGATTGCGAAAAAAAATTCAACCTGCTTGTATGACTCTTTTACCCAAGGAGTACCTCATGGAATACCGCAAGCTAGGCCGAACCGATCTCGACGTCAGCGCACTGTGCCTGGGCACCATGACCTGGGGCGAGCAGAACAGCGAGAGCGAAGGCCATGCCCAGATCGAACGGGCCAAGGCCAGCGGCATCAATTTCATCGACACCGCCGAGATGTACCCGGTACCGCCGCGCGCCGAAACCTACAGCAAGACCGAACAGATCATCGGTAGCTATTTCAAGCGCCACGGCGACCGGGCCGACTGGATCCTGGCCAGCAAGATCGCCGGCCCCGGCAACGGCATCAGCCATATCCGCGATGGCCAGCTCAAATTCAACCGCGAGCACATCGTCGCCGCGCTGGACGCCAGCCTGAAACGCCTACAAACCGACTGGATCGACCTGTACCAGTTGCACTGGCCGGAACGTCCGACCAACTTCTTCGGCCAGCTTGGCTACAAGCACCGGGAAACCGACTTCACACCACTCGAAGAAACCCTGGAAGTGCTCGACGAACAGGTCAAGGCCGGCAAGATCCGCCATATCGGCCTGTCCAACGAAACGCCGTGGGGCACGATGAAGTTCCTGCAACTGGCCGAGAGCCGCGGCTGGCCGCGCGCGGTATCGATCCAGAACCCCTACAACCTGCTCAATCGCAGCTTCGAGGTGGGCCTGGCCGAGGTGGCGATTCGCGAGCAGTGCGGCCTACTGGCTTATTCCCCCCTGGCATTCGGCATGCTCAGCGGTAAGTACGAAGGCGGTGCACGCCCGGCTGGCGCACGCATCAGCCTGTTCAGCCGCTTCGCCCGCTACACCAATCCGGAAGCCGAAGCGGCCTGCTCACGCTATGTCGCCCTGGCTCGCGAACACGGTCTGGATCCAGCGCAAATGGCCCTGGCGTTCGTCACCGCGCAGCCATTCGTGACCAGCAACATCATCGGTGCTACCAGCCTGGAGCAACTGGACAGCAACCTGGCCAGCGCCGAGCTGAAGCTCTCCGAAGAAGTGCTTGCAGGCATCGAGGCGATCCACAAAGCGCAACCCAACCCCGCCCCTTAAAAGAGTGAAGGCTGATCACGCCTGGCATCGCGTCGCGAGGCCAGGCGATCAGCCAGTCGGGTCGGCTCGGGCAAGCGGTGACGCCGGACACAGGCCATGACCAGTTCCGGCGCACGCTCGAGACTGACCCGATTGCCCGGCGAGACGATCAGTGGCCGCACGCGATCCTTGCTGCGCAACACCCAGCCAATTCGCTCGCCTCTCCTGCTCAGCAGCGCGACGCGCGAACCTCGCAACTCATTCAGCTCGGCGTGATGCCCCGTAAGAACCTTCTTGGCCACGCCAATGGTCGGCAAGCCGCTGACCACACCCAGGTGTGCAGCGATGCCCAAACCGCGCGGGTGGGCGATGCCATGGCCGTCGACGAAGACGATATCCGGTACGTGCGGCAGATCAGCCAAGGCCCGCAGCAAAGCAGGCAATTCGCGAAAGGACAGCAGCCCCGGCACGTAGGGCATGCTGGTGGGGATGCGCACCACGCATTCGGCCAGAGGCTGCAGAGTATCGGCGTCCAGCAGCACTGCGGCAGCGCGGGTGATGGCGCCGCCCTCCTCGAAGCCTACATCCACGCCCGCCACACGCCGTAGCGGCGGATAGTCGTCTTCCAGGCGTACTTGCCGAGCCAGTTGCGTCTGCAACTCGCGGGCAGCCGCTGGGCTACCGTCCCAGCCCGCAAATGGGGAGGCGGCCAGATCGCTCAATCGGGTCATGAGGCTCTCCAGGCATTTCTGCCTTGGAGCCGCGGGGCTACGCCTGAGTTCGCCCCGCGAACCGCCGCCCAATCACACCAGCGAGCGGGAAATGATCTCCTTCATGATCTCGTTGGTGCCGGCATAGATGCGCTGCACGCGCGCGTCAGCCCAGGCTCGCGCAATCGGATACTCCCACATGAAGCCGTAGCCACCATGCAGCTGTACGCACTCATCGAGCACCTTGCACTGCAGGTCGGTGGTCCAGTACTTGAGCATCGCCGCCGTCGGCACGTCGAGCTTGCCCTGCAGGTGCAATTCCAGGCAGCGGTCGATGAACACCCGCCCAACCTGAATTTCCGTCGCCATCTCGGCCAGTTTGAAGCGAGTGTTCTGGAAATCCGCCACGGCCTTGCCGAATGCCTTGCGCTCACGGGTGTAATCCAGCGTCCACTTCAGCGCCGCCTCGGCCGAAGCCAGGGCGCCGATGCCCACCGTCAGGCGCTCCTGCGGCAGCTCCTGCATCAGGTAGGCGAAGCCCATGCCGGCCTGGCCCAGCAGGTTCTCCTTGGGTACGCGTACATCCTGGAAGAACAGCTCGGAGGTGTCCTGCGCCTTCATACCCACCTTCTCCAGGCGCTTGCCCTTGGAGAAGCCCGGCGTGTTGGCCTCCACCAGGAACAGGCTGGTGCCCTTGGCACCGGCCTTCGGGTCGGTCTTGGCCACGACGATCACCAGATCGGCCAGCCAGCCATTGGTGATGAAGGTCTTCGAGCCGTTGATGACATACTCGTCGCCATCGAGCACCGCAGTGGTCTTCACGCCCTGCAGGTCGGAGCCGGCACCCGGCTCGGTCATGGCGATGGCGGTGACCATCTCGCCGCTCACCAGCTTGGGCAGGTAGTGCTGCTTCTGCGCCTCGCTGCCGTAATGCAGGATATAGGGCGCGACGATATCCGAGTGCAGCGAGAAACCGATGCCGGTCAGCCCCAGGCGACCGATCTCCTCGATCACCACGGTGCTGTAGAGGAAGTCGGCAGCCATGCCGCCGTATTCTTCGGGGATATGCGAGCAGAGCATGCCGGCCTCGCCCGCCTTGTTCCACAGCGCCCGATCGATATGGCCGTCCTTCTCCCACTGATGGTGATGAGGCACCGCTTCCTGCTCGAGAAACTTGCGCACGCTGTCACGAAACAGTTCATGGTCGGAGCTGAATAGGGTTCTGGGGATCATGGCGCTACCTGTGGTCATCGTGGGTTCAGCGCTCGACTTTAGCCAAGCAAACGCTTGCTTACACTGGACACAAGCGCCAAAAAATAAGACGATCCAGCCGCCTAGTGACCACTTAGCCTTTATAAAAACAACATATGGTTAATCATCAGTCAGGCGCCTTACGGCGCGTCAGCATCCTCGCCACCGACGGCGTTTTCGCTTCCACCCTCATGCAGGCCAAGGA
>ENA-UOXB01000956-UOXB01000956.1-bioreactor-metagenome-genome-assembly--contig:-NODE-956-length-15111-cov-9.283608_pt1 | contig 15111 bp, 16 predicted proteins | sample MGYA00238158_ERZ761615 | MGnify/ENA primary metagenome ERZ761615 (study PRJEB28904, sample SAMN06267902) | bioreactor metagenome | isolation source: Joint BioEnergy Institute, California, USA | place... | reverse complement strand
CCGGCACAACCCCGAGTTCACCATGCTCGAGTTCTACCAGGCCTACGCCGACTACCGCGACAACATGGACCTGACCGAGGAACTGTTCCGCGAACTGGCCCTGGCCGTGCTGGGCACCACTGACGTGCCGTATGGCGACAAGGTGTTCCACTTCGGCGAGCCGTTCGTACGCCTGTCGGTGTACGACTCGATTCTCAAGTACAACCCGGACATCAGCGAAGCTGACCTGAACGACGTCGAGAAGGCCCGCGCCATCGCCAAGAAGGCCGGCGCCAAGGTGCTCGGCCACGAAGGCCTGGGCAAGCTGCAGGTGATGATTTTCGAGGAGCTGGTGGAGAGCAAGCTGGAGCAGCCGCACTTCATCACCGAGTATCCGTTCGAGGTGTCGCCGCTGGCCCGTCGCAACGACCAGAACCCCAACGTCACCGACCGCTTCGAGCTGTTCATCGGCGGCCGCGAGATCGCCAACGCCTACTCCGAGCTCAATGACGCCGAAGACCAGGCCGAGCGTTTCCTCGCCCAGGTGGCCGAGAAGGACGCCGGTGACGACGAGGCCATGCACTACGACGCTGACTTCGTCCGTGCCCTGGAGTACGGCATGCCGCCTACCGCCGGTGAAGGCATCGGCATCGACCGCCTGGTGATGCTGCTGACCAACTCGCCGTCGATCCGCGACGTCATCCTGTTCCCGCACATGCGTCCGCAGGCCTGATGGCAAGACAAAAAGCCGCCTTCGGGCGGCTTTTTGCTGCTTGTCGTTCCGTCTCCGGAATGATTTTTTCGTATGCCGAGCCGGCAAGCGAAACGGAGTCTTTTGGTTGCCTGTCCAACCCATTACTCTCCTTGCCATAACCAGAGCGTAGAGGAACGATCTATCGTGAGCTCCGTACCTGCGTCCCCGAATGCCACCCAGGCTGCCAATGCCGTTGCCGAAAGCGTCCAGTACCAGGGCCGCAAGGCCAGCCGTCAGGGCAGCGAGCAGCGCCGCCAGGCGATTCTCGATGCCGCCATGCGCATCATCGTGCGCGAGGGCGTGCGCGCCGTGCGCCATCGCGCGGTGGCAGCCGAGGCGCAGGTGCCATTGTCGGCCACGACCTACTATTTCAAGGACATCGATGACCTGATCACCGATACCTTCGCTCTCTTCGTCGAACGCAGCGCGGCGCAGATGGCGGCATTCTGGGCCAGCACCCAGGGGGCGCTGGAGGAGATGGTCGGTCGCCTGGATGGCAGCGAGCAGGCGCGCCGGCAGTTGGCCGAGGAGATTGCTGAACTGGCGGTGCAGTACGTGCAGCGCCAACTGCGTGAGCGCCGCGATCACCTGATCGCTGAGCAGGCGTTCCAGCAGGAGGCGTTGCTCAATCCGCGTCTGCGCGAACTGGTGCGGGCCCACCGGCAGATTCTGCAGCAGGGCGTGACGCACTTCTTCGAGGTGCTGGGCTCGCGTCAACCCGAGCAGGATGCCGTGCTGTTGACGGCCACCATCGTGCGGATGGAGTATCAGGGCCTGCTGGACGGCGTGGATCATCTGGACAGCCAAGGAATGCTGGCCATCCTTAAGCGCTACATGAATCTGGTTCTGGGGCTGTAACCGTCGATCATCAGGTCGAACGGCCTGCACAAGGAGAGCGTAATGAAAGCCTGGCGCGTACTGGTCGCCCTGTCCTTCCTGCTGTTGAGTGGCTGTCTGGTTACCTTCAAGGACCCGATCCCGGCCAACGAGGCCGCGCCCATTCCACTGTTGGGCGAGTGGACCCGGCAGGACGAGTGGGGCGATCAACTGTATCTGGAGATCACTCGCGCCGGCTCCAACCTCTATGAGGCACGCATCTACGAAGGCAGCCCGGACAACGACGCTAGTCTCGAGGAGTTCGGCTTCACGGTCGCCCACCATGGTCGCCGCTGGTATCTCTCGGCGGGCTTGCCGAAAAGCCTCGGCGCCAACTTCGCCATCGCCGGCTTCGAATTGACCCGTGACAACGAGCTGGTGGTGTACAACCTCGATACTGACCGCATCCTGCAGGACATGGACAAAGGCCTGTTGCAGGGGCAGACCGTTGCCATGCCCGAGGCTGACGGTGCACTGATCACCAGCCCGCTGGACAAGGTATTCGCTTATCTCGACGACCCGGCCAACGCCGACCTGTTCGTCGAGGTCGCGCGCTACCAGCGAGTGGCCGAATAGGAATCGCAATGAACAGCCAGCAAAAACTGGACGACTATCAACTCTGCATCCGCGCCCTCAGCGACCGCATCGTCGAGGCGCAGACCCCCATCCGCGTGCTCGATGCGGTGAAGTGGGACGACGGCATCCGCGATGGTTTTCTCAAGGCCAAGGGCAAGCAAGCGCCGGCGGTGGACCGCGACTATTACCTGAGCCGGCCACTGGCCTTCGATGCTGCCGCGAAGAAACTGGAATTCCAGAACATCGAGCGCGACATCACTCGCCAGCTCGGCCAGTTCAACCCGGTCGGGCAGATCATGCGGCGCATGTGCAAGGAATACCGCATGGTCATCCGCATGCTCGAAGCGCGCGGCACCGAGGACTTCGGCCTGATCAGCCAGGAGCTCTACGGCGCGGCTTCCGATGCCTTCCACGCCGGTGACCCGACCCTGGCCGATCTTGGCCTGATGCTTTCGGACTACCTCAACAACATCGCCGCACGCGGTGATCTGGAAGATGAGCCCAAGGTACTTGGCGCCAGTGACGCGGTAAGCATTCTGCAGCAGCGCTTGGCCGGCGTTTTTGGCGATGACACCATCCGCGTGTTCGAGTCCGACGGCATCCTCGCTGACGCCGCGGCTGGCGCCGACTACATCAAGATTCGCAGCGATGCACGTTTCAACGAACGCGACGTCAAGGCGCTTGAAGTGCATGAAGGGCTGGTGCACGTAGGCACCACGCTCAATGGCCTGAACCAGCCGATCTGTACTTTCCTGGCCAAGGGGCCGCCCTCGTCGACCGTGACCCAGGAAGGCCTGGCGATCCTCATGGAAGTGATTGCCTTTGCGTCCTATCCGACGCGCCTGCGCAAGCTGACCAACCGCACGCGCGCCATCCACATGGCCGAGGAGGGCGCTGATTTCCTCGAGGTATTCGAGTTCTTCCGCGAGCAGGGCTACGGCCTGGAAGGCAGCTACAGCAATGCCAGCCGCGTGTTCCGCGGTTCCTTGCCGAACGGCCTGCCGTTCACCAAGGACCTGTCGTACCTCAAGGGTTTCATCCTGATCTACAACTACATCCAGTTGGCGGTGCGCAAGGGCAAGCTGGAGCAGATTCCGCTGCTGTTCTGTGGCAAGACCACCCTGGAAGACATGCGCACCCTGCGCAAACTGGTGGATGAGGGCCTGGTGCTGCCGCCCAAGTACCTGCCGCCGCAGTTCCAGGACATGAATGCCTTGTCGGCATGGATGTGCTTCTCCAACTTCCTCAACCACCTGAGCCTGGATCGCATCGAGGCGGACTACGCCAATATCTTGTAGAAGCTGCAAGTGGCAAGCGGTGTGCTCGATCAACTTGCAGCTTGTGGCTTGAAGCTTGTCGCTAACCGAAGGTTCCCCCATGCCCAGTCATCAACTCGAATACGAAATCCTTGGCGCTTCGGCGCAATCGGTGGAAATCATCCTCGATCCCGGCGAGACGGTGATCGCCGAGGCCGGGGCGATGAACTACATGACCGACGGTGTGCGCTTCGAAACGCGCATGGGCGATGGCTCGTCCAGTGGTCTGCTGGGTAAGCTGTGGAGCGTCGGCAAGCGCATGCTCACTGGCGAATCGATGTTCATGACCCACTTCAGCAACGCCGGCAAAAGTCAGGCGCGAGTGGCCTTCGCCGCGCCTTATCCGGGCACCGTTGTGCCCATCGATCTGGCGGAGATCGGCGGCCGCCTGATCTGCCAGAAGGACGCCTTTCTCTGCGCGGCTCATGGCACCAGTATCGGCATCAGTTTCGCCAAGCGCCTGGGTGCCGGTTTCTTCGGCGGTGAGGGCTTCATCCTGCAAAAGCTCGAAGGCGATGGCCTGGCATTCGTGCATGCCGGCGGCACGGTGATCCGCAAGGAGCTGAACAATGAAACCCTGCGTCTGGACACCGGCTGCCTGGTGGCTTTCAGCAGTGGCATCGACTACGACATCGCCTTGGCGGGCGGGCTGAAAAGTATGCTTTTCGGTGGTGAGGGCATATTGCTGACTACGCTCAAGGGCACCGGTACGGTTTGGATTCAGAGCCTGCCGTTCTCGCGCTTGGCCGAGCGCGTCTATGCCGCGACCGTACAGGCCCGTGAAGAAGTACGCGCCGGTGGCAAATAGCCTAAGGACACTGGCGTTTGTGCTGGCCGGCCTGTGGCTGGCCGGTTGCAGCGGCCTGCTGTTCTACCCCGAGCCTGGGTTGCCGATCACCCCCGAGCGTGCCGGCCTGGAATACCGTGATATCGAACTGTGTGCCGCCGATGGCACCCGGTTGCACGCCTGGTGGTTGCCGGCCAAGCAAGGTGTCGCGGTCAGGGGCACGGTGTTGCACCTGCATGGCAATGGCGGCAACCTGGCCTGGCACCTGGGCGGTGTGCACTGGCTGCCGGAGCAGGGCTATCAGGTGTTGATGCTGGATTACCGTGGCTATGGTCTGTCCGAGGGCAAGCCGCGTTTGCCCGAGGTCTACCAGGATATCGACGCGGCCTTCACCTGGCTTGACCAGGCGCCGCAGGCAGACGGCGCGCCACTGTTCCTGCTGGGGCAGAGCCTTGGCGGTGCTCTAGGCGTGCATTACCTGGCGCAGCATCCACAACGCCAATCAACCTTGCGGGGCATCGCTCTGGATGGTGTGCCGGCCAGTTATCGCGATGTTGGCCGCTATGCCTTGAGCAGGAGCTGGCTGACCTGGCCGCTGCAGGCACCGTTGTCCTGGCTGGTGCCGGATGGCGACAGTGCGATTTCCAGCATCGATCAACTCGCAGGCGTGCCCTTGCTGATCTATCACAGTGTTGACGATACGATCGTGCCGCTTTCCAATGGCCAGCGTTTGTATCAAGCTGCGCGCCCGCCACGTGCCTTTCAGGCGACCCGTGGCCCGCACGTGCAAACCTTTGCCGAGCCCGCCCGGCGTCAATCGCTACTGGCGTTCTTCGCTGCGCCGCAGGCTTACGTCGAGCGGCGGGGGCAGGCTACCGAATCCGCAACAGAGAGTCCGCAATGACCGAACGCAATCCCATCCCTCTGATCCTCACGGGTGTCGCCAGCATCGTCGGCACCGTTGGCGTGCTCTGGTACTACGGCTACGTGCATTTTGCCAAGCCGGAAGATGCCTTGCTGCTGTCCGATTTCACCATGCTCAAGACCATTCCCGGAGAGGACTACAAGGTTTCGCTGAAGCCGGCCGACCAGGTGGCGCAATGCATCGACGGTGTGCTGGTGTTGTTTGACCTGCAGCAGAAGGGACTGACCGGCGTGCTGGTGGACAACAAGAAACAGGCCGTGCGCTGCATGGGGCAAGAGACTCCGGCGCTGGAGCAGTAAGCTGAAGGAGGGTGCCGCGGGGCCGCCTATCGGCGCACAGCCAAAAAGAAACCCGCCATCAGGCGGGTTTCTTCATTGCAGCACTGCGATCAGGCACCGGTAGAGGAACGCGGAGCCACAGGCTGGTTATCGTTGGAGATGGTCACCTCCACGCGACGGTTCTGCGCACGACCGGAGTCGCTGGAGTTGTCCGCAACCGGATACTCCTTGCCGTAGCCCTGAGCGACGATACGCGTCGGCTCCACGCCGGCACGAATCAGTGCGCGACGTACCGATTCGGCGCGACGCTCGGACAGACCCTGGTTGTAGCTGGCCGAGCCGACACTGTCGGTGTAACCCTCGACGATCACCTGGCGCTCCGGATTTTCTTGGAGGAAACGTGCCAGTTGCGTGATGTTGGGTAGTGCGCTGCTCTTGAGATCGGCCTTGTTGAAGTCGAACAGAACGTCACCGAAGGTCACCAGTGTGCCGCGCTCGGTCTGCTTGGCATTGAGGCTTTCCTGCAGTTTGCGAATCTGCGCATCGCGGGCATCGAGCAGAGCCTGGGCACGCTGCGCCGAACTGTTCTTCAATTCAGCTTCGGCGGTGCGCAAGGCGATGGTCTGCTTGGCCACCTCGACGCGCTGGTTGGTCAGATAGGCCAGTTGGTCGACCTTCTTCTCGTCTTCCTTGTCCATATAGGCCTTGTCGGCCTTGTTCAGCCACTCCTGAGCTTCCTTGGTTTCCAGCGCGGCGACCTTGCTCGATTGCGGATCGCTCTGCAGCGAGGAGAAGTTGCTCCGCGCCGACTCCAGGTTGGCATTGGGTTGGTGCGAGCAGGCGGCAAGGCCGACGCTCAGGGCCAGAAGGGCGGGGATCATCACGTGTTTACGCATGGCGTTCATCCTTTGATCTGTCAGCGAATGGGTGGGTGGCACGGCGCTCATTGAGCGTTGCGCATGCCTTCCTCACGCAGTTCCTGAACACCCTGGCGGGCGTCCTGCAGTGCTTGTTCAGCCTTGGCTGCCTGGGCCTTGCGCTCGGCGACTCGGGCATCCCATTCGGCCTGTTCGGCCAGGCGGCGGGCTTTCTCATAGTCTTCGTCGTGCATGGCCATCTCGGCTTCTTTCAGCTTGTCCTGCGCCGCTTTCATTTCCACGGCCGCGAATTCGGTACCGCCGGCACTGATCGCCGCGTTCACGGCCGATTGCGTCACGGCGTACTGTTCGGTCGGCGGGTTACCGGCGCAGCCAGCGAGCACCAGGCTGCTGCCCAGTATCAGGGCAGCGAGTTTGATCCCGTGCAGACGGTTGCGTGGGGCTTTCTCGATATGGGTCTTCATGGCGGCTAACTCCATTTGAAACACTCCTATGAATGACGATATCTGTGACAGCTGGCCCGCGTGCTTTCCCTCTGCCAAGGGTGACGGTGAGTCACGGGGCTTGCAGTTGGGACCTGAACATTTCTGGAATGGTTCAGAAAAAATGACAGCCTACTCATAATTTTAAGGATGACCGGTCGGTCAAGTAATTGAGTTTTTGAGCCTTTTACAAGGCGGGCTGTAAAGCGCAGCGGCAGACTTTATCACTTGGAAAACTGCGGTTTTGATGGCTTCTGTTCAGGCAATAAGCAACTGGGGCCAGTGCTCGGGTTACGCCGAGCAGCCCGCGGGCGATGTCGCGTAGAGGCGCCTTGGGAGCAGCGCCTCTAAGCGCTAAGTGCGCGGATTTGAACGATATATCGAACGAATACGGTCGGCAGCATCAATGGCTGGTGCCCTTGGCTGACTCGCTCAACTCGCGCAGGTACTTACGCGACAGCGCCAGAAAACGAGGGGTTGGGCCGATGTCTTCGTAGAGAGGGTCGCCCTGTTCGTCCAGTGCCACCACCTTGTTGCCTTTGACATAGGGCAGGCTGGCCTCCAGCTCTTCCAGTGCCGCGCCGATCAACTCGCCGAGCAGCTCTTCGCTGTGGTGCTTGGGGTACATCTCGGTGAGTGCCGCCAGGCGAGCGGCCGATTCGACATCCAGATGAATGTGATAGCGGGTTGGGGTCAGGTGACCCTTGGCATTCTGTTCCCAGTGTTTTGCCAGTTCGCGAATTCTCATGTCGTCGCTCCTCACGGGGGCGCAGGCGATGCCGGAGAGCGGTCCACTGCGCCTATCAGCAAGCCTAGACCCAGCACGCAGGCTTGCCTGGGTGCACGTCGCACCCTTGTAAGAAGATGGCGCGCTGGGCACTCTGTTGACCATGCTCAGGAGAAGGAGTGCGACATGGCGGAAATAGATGCGCGTCTGCGTGAAGAGGTGCACCTGCTGGGTGAACTGCTAGGGCACACCATCAGCACCCAGTTGGGCGATGAGTTTCTCGACAAGATCGAGCGCATACGCAAGGCGGCCAAGGCCGGCCGCAGCGGTTCTGATGCCGGTGCCGAGCAGTTGACCAGCACCCTGGGTGACCTCGGCGACGACGAGCTGTTACCCGTGGCCCGTGCGTTCAACCAGTTTCTCAATTTGGCCAATATCGCCGAGCAGCAACATCGCGTGCGTCGCCGCCGTGCGGGCGAGCCCGAACCGTTCGAGCTGCGCGTGCTGGACGAGTTGCTCGAACGCCTGCTCGCCGAGGGACAAGGTGGCGATGAACTGGCGCGTCAGCTGGGGCGCCTGGACATCGAACTGGTGCTGACTGCGCACCCCACCGAAGTAGCGCGGCGTACCCTGATCCAGAAATACGATGCCATCGCCGCGCAACTGACGGCGCTTGATCACAGCGACCTGTCACGGGGTGAACGTGAGCGCATCGTCGAACGCTTGCAACGGTTGATCGCCGAAGCCTGGCACACGGAGGAAATCCGCCGCAGCCGACCCAGTCCGGTGGATGAGGCCAAGTGGGGCTTTGCCGTCATCGAACATTCGCTGTGGCAGGCCGTGCCGCAGTTCCTACGTCGTGCCGATCAGAGTCTGCAGGCCGCCACCGGCTTGCGCTTGCCGCTGGAGGCCGCGCCGATTCGTTTCGCCTCGTGGATGGGCGGCGACCGTGATGGCAACCCCAATGTCACCGCTCGGGTGACGCGCGAGGTGCTGCTGCTGGCGCGCTGGATGGCTGCCGATCTGTACTTGCGCGATGTCGATCACCTGGCCGCCGAGTTGTCCATGCAGCAGGCCAGCGATGAGCTGCGCGCGCAGGTGGGCGACAGCGCCGAGCCCTACCGCGCGCTGCTCAAGCAACTGCGCGAGCGTTTGCGAGAGACACGCAGCTGGGCGCAGCAGGCGCTAACGGCCGATATCGCAGCGGGGCCTTCGGTGTTGCAGGACAACCGCGATCTGCTGGCGCCGCTGCAACTGTGCTATCAGTCGCTGCACCAATGCGGCATGGGTGTCATTGCCGACGGTCCGCTGCTCGATTGCCTGCGCCGTGCCGCGACCTTCGGTCTGTTCCTGGTGCGCCTCGACGTGCGGCAGGACTCTGCCCGGCACGCTGCGGCGCTGTCGGAAATCACCGATTACCTCGGTCTTGGTCGCTACGGCGAATGGGATGAGGAGGCGCGCCTGAGCTTCCTTCAGCGTGAACTGGATAGCCGCCGGCCGTTGCTACCCAGCGACTATCGTCCCTCGGCCGATACGGCCGAAGTGCTCGCCACCTGCCGTGAGGTGGCCGCTGCTCCTGCTGCCTCGCTGGGCTCTTACGTGATCTCCATGGCCGGTGCCGCTTCCGACGTGCTGGCGGTGCAACTGCTGCTGAAGGAGGCTGGGTTGCGCCGGCCGATGCGTGTGGTGCCACTGTTCGAAACCCTGGCCGACCTCGATCACGCCGGGCCGGTTATGGATCGTCTATTGGGGTTGCCCGGCTATCGTGCACGCCTGCATGGCCCGCAGGAAGTGATGATCGGCTATTCCGACTCAGCCAAGGACGCCGGTACCACCGCCGCTGCCTGGGCGCAGTACCGCGCCCAGGAGGAACTGGTGCGCCTGTGTCGCGAGCATCAGGTCGAGTTGCTCCTGTTCCACGGTCGTGGTGGCACCGTGGGGCGTGGTGGTGGCCCGGCTCACGCTGCCATCCTGTCGCAACCGCCTGGCTCGGTCGCGGGACGTTTCCGTACCACCGAACAGGGCGAGATGATCCGTTTCAAGTTCGGCCTGCCGGATATCGCCGAGCAGAACCTCAATCTCTATCTCGCAGCCGTGCTGGAAGCCACGCTGTTGCCGCCGCCGGCCCCGGAGCCTAGCTGGCGAGCGATGATGGATCGCCTCGCTGATGTGGGCGTGAAGGCCTATCGCGGCGTGGTGCGCGAGCATCCGCAGTTCGTCGAGTACTTCCGCCAGGCTACGCCGGAGCAGGAGTTGGGCCGTCTGCCACTGGGCAGTCGTCCGGCCAAGCGGCGTGAAGGGGGTGTGGAAAGCCTGCGCGCGATCCCCTGGATCTTCGCCTGGACCCAGACCCGACTGATGCTGCCGGCCTGGCTCGGCTGGGAGCAGGCGTTGGGGCAAGCGTTGGCGGGGGGCGACGCCGAGTTGCTGAAGGATATGCGTGAGCGCTGGCCTTTCTTCCGTACGCGCATCGATATGCTGGAGATGGTGCTGACCAAGGCCGACGCCAGTATTGCGGCTCTGTATGACGAGCGTCTGGTCGAATCGACGCTGCAGCCGCTGGGTGCGCAGTTACGCGACCTATTGTCGCAGGCCTGTGCTGCGGTACTGGAACTGACCGGCCAGTCGTGCCTGCTTGCGCACAATCCGGAAACCCTGGAATCGATCAGCGTACGCAACACCTATCTCGACCCGCTGCACCTGCTGCAGGCCGAGCTGCTGGCGCGCTGCCGGCAACGTGAACAGGCGCCGGAGAGCCCTCTGGAGCAGGCGCTGCTGGTCAGCGTGGCGGGTATCGCCGCGGGTTTGCGCAACACCGGTTGAGGGGCAAATGGTGCTGGCCAACGCATGCCTGGCCAGCGCCTCATGCCGGGTCCAGGGCGTCAGGAGGAGGGTTTTTATCCGACTTTTGGCGGCTTGTGCGCCTGGGGTGCGCTGTGTATCTTGAGCAGCCTTTTGGCCGCTACGGCTGCCGCACTACATTCAAGAGATTGGCCCCACGAGGCGAGTCCGACCGATTACTACATAACTCTTGAGGAGCACATCGATGCGCGTGATTCTGCTGGGGGCGCCCGGTGCCGGCAAAGGTACCCAGGCTCGCTACATCACCGAGAAGTTCGGCATTCCGCAAATCTCCACCGGCGACATGCTGCGCGCAGCGGTCAAGGCTGGCACCGAGCTCGGCCTGAAGGCCAAGAGCGTGATGGACGCCGGCGGTCTGGTCTCCGACGACCTGATCATCAACCTGGTCAAGGAGCGCATCGCTCAAGACGATTGCGCCAACGGCTTTTTGTTCGATGGTTTCCCGCGCACCATCCCGCAAGCCGAAGCGCTGCGTGATGCTGGCGTAGCCCTGGACCACGTGGTGGAAATCGCCGTCGACGACGAAGAAATCGTCAAGCGTCTGTCCGGTCGCCGTGTACACCCGGCTTCCGGCCGCGTTTACCACACCGAGTACAACCCGCCGAAGGTTGCCGGCAAGGACGATCTGACCGGTGAGGAGCTGGTTCAGCGCGAAGACGACAAGGAAGAGACCGTGCGTCATCGTCTGTCCGTCTACCACTCGCAGACCAAGCCGTTGGTGGATTTCTACCAGAAGCTTTCCGCCGCAACCGGTACGCCGAAGTGCAGCCATATTCCGGGCGTCGGCAGCGTCGAAGAAATCACCGCGAAGACCCTGGCCGCTCTGGACTGAGTCCACGCCGCCAGCCGTCATCGCACCAAGGCCCCGAAAGGGGCCTTGGTCGTTTATGGAACACGGATAGGTTTTGGTCGCTCTCAAGCATGTCCCTGACCACGGGGTAGCTAGTATCGTGGTGCAAGCTTCCGGCCTGTGTCGGGGCCGCCGATAACCTATAAGGAAGAGGGCATAAAATGACCGAGAAACGCATCTGGCTGGGCCTTGCGGTATCGCTATTGAGCACTCCGCTGGTATTTGCCGAGACCGCCGCACAGAGCAAGACTGATTGTTCGGTCGCGCAATTCACCATGGGTTTGCGCTTTCAGCAACAGTCCGCGGAGGTCCAGGCGCTCCAGTTGCAGGCCTACAACATCGCCACGGAGAAGCTCGACAAGGCCGTAGCGGCGGCGAAGGATCCTTCCAAGCTGGCCATCGTCACCGACCTCGATGAGACCGTGATCGACAACAGCGCCCTGTTGGCACGCGACCTGGCCAACTGTCACCAATACGATGCCTGGGATACCTGGCTGCCGTGGGAGCGTGACGGCACGCCCGAGCTGATCCCCGGTGCGAAGAAATTCCTCGAACATGCCGACAAGCTCGGCGTGACCATCCGCTACATCTCCGACCGTGCCGACGAGCAGAAGAAATACACCCTGGCTACCCTCACAAAGCTGGGGCTGCCCCAGGTATCGGAGGAGAGTGTGTTGCTGCTCGGCCCGCCCAAGGTCGAGCGTCGCGCCATCGTCAGCGCGGATCACCAGATCATCATGCTGCTGGGCGATACCCTGCATGACTTCGACACACGTTTTCGCAAGACGCCGCTCGACGCGCAGCGCAAGACTGTCGCCGACGAGGCCGATAAATGGGGCGTCGAGTGGATCGTGTTCCCCAACGCCGGTTACGGCACTTGGTCCAAGGCGCCGCTCAAAGGCTGGGAGGCCAAGCCGGTAGTCGAGCCCTGGTAAGGCTGCGCTGACCCCTTCGGTCGCTCGGTGCAAGCCGGGCGCCGTCATGGCGCTGGAAAAAAATGTGTCGAGCCGGTCTAATGCCGGCTCTTTTTCTTCAGCCGTCCGAATGCAATGACCACTCTCCTGGCCCTGGATACCGCCACCGAAGCCTGCTCCGTCGCGCTGCTGCATGACGGTCGCGTGCTCAGCCACTATGAAGTTGCCCCGCGTCTGCATGCGCAGCGCCTGTTGCCGATGATCCAGCAACTGCTGGGCGACGCCGGCATCGCGGCTTCGGCGCTGGACGCCATCGCCTTTGGCCGTGGCCCCGGTGCCTTCACCGGTGTACGCATCGCCATTGGCGTGGTGCAGGGCCTGGCTTTCGCGCTGGATCGGCCGGTGCTGCCGGTCTCAAACCTGGCTGTGTTGGCCCAGCGTGCGCTGCGTGAGCAAGGCGCCACCCAGGTTGCGGCAGCGATCGATGCGCGCATGGATGAAGTCTACTGGGGCTGCTATCACGCCGAGGCGGGAGAAATGCGTCTGCTCGGGCAGGAAGCGGTGTTGCCACCCGAGCAGGCCGAAGCACCGCGTGGTAGCGGTGGCGAATGGTTCGGTGCAGGTACGGGCTGGGGCACCTTTGCCACGCGTATCGCCCTCCAGCCCACGAGCGTGGATGGCAGCATGTTGCCGCATGCCGAAGACCTGCTGAGTCTGGCTCGTTTCGCCTGGGCGCGCGGTGAGGCCTTGCCTGCCGATCAGGCGCAGCCGGTCTACCTGCGTGACCAGGTCGCCACGCCGAAGGCTCCGCCGGCATGACTACTGGTCGGATGCTTGGCGTCAATAACGCCGTGGCATTTGCCAAGTTCGATGCCCGCCGCTACATTGCCAGCACTGTTCATCGTTCAGCCGAGCCCACCGAGCAATCCTAGATGCGGATCGACGGTTACCTACCTTCCTACTCGCCAGATCGCGGCCCTCGTTCGGGGACTGCGGTCACGCCCTATCGTGAGGCGCAGCGGGAAGTCGAGGCTCAGCGTGAGCAGCCGGCTGCTCCGGCGAGCAGCCAGGGGCTCGAGCAGACCCCGCAGATTCGTCGTGTGCAGGCCAGCAGCAGTAACACCGACAGCCTGCCGAGCCGGTCGCAGGACCTTGGTTATCAACAGCCCTCGCTGAGTAATCGTGCCGCTCAGGCGTTGGCCAGCTACAGCACCACCGCCGCTTACGCCAACGACTACGACGCGCAGGAAGTGCTCGGCCTCGATCTTTACGCGTAACCCCGTTCCATGGCGTGTCTCACGCCCCTCAGCCAGGTCCGCTACATAGATCGATGAGTGCTGCGCTTCCCTATTTTCTTGGTTGTCCATCCTGGAGCGAAGCGGCCTGGCGCGCCACGCTCTACCCGCGGGACACGCGCCCCACGGATTTTCTCGGTCGCTATACCGAGGTATTCAATGCGGTAGAGGGCAACACCACGTTCTACGCCAGGCCCAACGAGCAAACGGCCGCTCGCTGGGCGCTGGCGATGCCGGCGCACTTTCGTTTCTGTGCCAAGTTGCCTCGCGATATCAGCCATAGCGAGGATCTGTGCCAGCAGCTCGACGAGGTCGCGCAGTTCCGCCAGCTGCTGGCGCCGCTTGGCGCTCGGGTTGCGCCATACTGGCTGCAATTGCCGGCTGCCTTCGGCCCTTCGCGCTTGGCCGAGCTGGCTGCGTTTATCGAGCAGTGGGGCGACTGGCCGCTGGCCGTCGAGGTGCGCCACCCGGAATTCTTCGCCAAGGGCGATGCCGAACGCGTGCTCAATCGCCTGTTGCATGAGCGCGGTATCGAGCGCATCTGCCTGGACTCGCGTGCGCTGTTCAGCTGCGATTCGCAGGAGCCTGCCGTGCTGCATGCGCAGGCCAAGAAACCGCGCCTGCCGACTCGGCCCACCGCGTTCAGCCAGCATCCACAGCTGCGTTTCATCGGCCATCCCGAACTGCTGGCCAACGACCCCTTCATGCAGCCCTGGCTGGACAAGGTCGCCGGCTGGATCGAACAGGGGCTCGCTCCCTACGTCTTCGCGCACACCTCTGACAATCGCCTGGCGCCCGAGCTGGCACGGCGTTTTCACCAGCAACTGATGCAGCGCCTGCCGGGCTTGCCCGAGTTGCCGGTGCTGCAGACGGAACCTGAACTGGAGCAGCTCGGCCTGCTCTGATAGAGGATGGATATGCTGATACGGATAATCGGCCGTTTGCTGTTTCTCGCCCTGCTGCTGTGTGCGGCGCTGCTGGTAGCGCTGTGGCGTGGCTGGGTTGAGGTGGCGCCACGGCTCAACCCCTGGGCGCCACTGGACGTGCGCGAAGCGCCGAACCTGCTGACTCCGTTCAAACTCTGGCGCCTGAGTGAGGATCGTGAGCTGTGTGACTTGGCTCTGGCGACTTCCGAGCTGCGTTTCACACGCCTTGAAGACAGCACACCGCATCCTGGCTGCCCGATTGAAAATGCCGTGCGTATCCAGGGGGCCAGCGTTGGCCTGAGCAGCAGTTTCATGGCTACCTGCCCGCTGGCGGTGAGCTTCGCCCTGTTCGAGCGACATGGCTTGCAGCCGGCTGCGCAGGCGGTGTTCGGCCAGCCGGTGACCCGTATCGAACACGTCGGCAGTTTCGCCTGTCGCAGCATCGCCGGCAGTCAGCGGCCCAGCCAGCATTCCTATGCCAATGCGCTGGACATGGTCGGCTTTCGCCTGCGCGACGGCCGGCGCATCAGCGTGCTTCACGACTGGCCAGGGGAGGGCGACAAGGCGCGCTTTCTACGTCTGGTACAGGAGGCGGCGTGCGAAAGCTTCAACGTCACCCTGGGGCCGGAATACAACGCCGCCCATCGTGATCATTTTCACGTGGACATGGGCATGTGGCGGATGTG
>ENA-UOXB01000951-UOXB01000951.1-bioreactor-metagenome-genome-assembly--contig:-NODE-951-length-15191-cov-9.860465_pt1 | contig 15191 bp, 14 predicted proteins | sample MGYA00238158_ERZ761615 | MGnify/ENA primary metagenome ERZ761615 (study PRJEB28904, sample SAMN06267902) | bioreactor metagenome | isolation source: Joint BioEnergy Institute, California, USA | place... | reverse complement strand
CGAACATCGCCCGCGGCGTGTCGTCGTCCAGCGGCGCGCCGCGGTTGGACACCGCGACGCGCACCGCCTCGGGCTCGCCGGCGACGGTGATCCGGACAGGTGCGCTGGAAAGTCCGTACTTGGCGGCGTTGGTGGTGAGATTGTGGACGGCCTCGCGTACGCGCGACGCATCGAAGCGGCCGCGCACGTCGCCCGCCACGTCGAGGTGGATCGTCGTGGCCGGCAGCGCGGCGCGCAGCAGCTCGGTCTCCTCGGCCAGCGCCGCGCCCAGATCGCAGTCCTCCGGTTCGATCTTCATGCCTTCGCCGAGCTTGCTGCGGCTGTAGGTCAGCAGATCGTCGAGCAGCCGGGTCATGCGCTGGCCGCCGCTGAGGATGCGCTCGACCTGGCGCGCGTACGGCGTGTCACGCGTCTTCTGCGCCAGCGCATCGGCCGAGAACACCACCGCCGTCAGCGGGCCGCGCAGGTCGTGCCCCAGCGTGCCCAGGAAGATCTGCCGCCACGATTCGACCTCGTTCGAGAACTCGGCCAGCGATTCGGCGACGGCTTGGTCGATGGCCTCGTTGAAGCGCACCAGATCCTTGATCGACTCGGTCACCAGGCTCTCGTCGGTGGCCCACAGCCGGAGCACCGACGCGCGCAGCGCACGGTACTCGGCCACCATCTGGTTGATGCCGAAGCCGGCCACCGCACGCGTCCTGCCGTGGTAGGTGGCTGCGGTCTCCGCGTCCGCCCGCATGCGCGCGCGACCTTCGGACTTTTCGATCCGCTCGCCTGCGCTCTGCGGTGTCCGCAGGTCGGCCACCACGGCCTGCAGGATCTGCGGCAGATGGTTGCGCAGTTCCTTCGCACTCAACGGAACGCCGGGCGGGGCCTGGGTTTCGGCGAAGCGCACGGCGTCTTCCAGGATCGCTTCGGCGTTGCGTTCGATGAAGTCGGCGAGTCGCATGGGCATGGCGCTGGCGGGATCAGCCGATCCTATCCGAAGGTGAACCGGTCGTCGGTACGGAAACCGGGGTCGGCGAACGCGGTCGTCCGGTGTCGCAGTCCCTGCGCCGGCCGCGCCCGATGCTGCGCCGATGGACTGGCAGACCGATCCCCTGCTGCGGGAAGAACGTCCCGTCGCGCGACGCGCGGCGCGTGCGATGCCGATGCCCTACGCCTGGACGCCGTGCGCCGGCATGACGCTGCTGACCTGGAACGGCCATGCGGTAGGCGGCGTACATGCCGACGGGCGCTGGTGGCTGCGGTGGCGGCGCCGGCAGCTTGGGGGCGCCGCCGGGTCCGAGCGCCAGGCCCGGCGCTTCATCGCGCGCTGGCTGCATGCGCGTCGTGACCGCGCGCCGCTCCTCGACGAGGACCTGCCGCCGAAGACGCTGGTTCCCCTGCAGGCCTTCCTGCGCGACTACGAGGCGTTCGGCCGCTAGCAGGCTCCCGCCGGGCTGCCTCCCGGCAACGCGCCGGCCGGCCGGGCGGACGCTCCGGGCGGCCCAGCCGATGTCACACCGGTGTCATCGACACCGGCCAACGCGTCGCATCGGGAAGTGAGATGTTAATCACTTGTTCAGTTTAATTTTGCGGATAGCGTCGACGGATCTTGCCGGATCCGGCAAGGGCCCGGTCGAACGGGCGACGTGGCCCCCGTCGCGTCGTGCCCGCCCAGCGCCGGGACGTCCGCGATCGCCTTCCGGCGATCGTCCATCAGCCTTCTGAGGGATGTCCGAATGTCTGCCAAGCCCGTGCGTGGTATCCGCTTCAAGCGTCTGGCCTTGTCCACTTCCGCCGCCCTCGCCGCGCTGGCCGCCGTGCCCGCGCTTGCGGGCGACGTGCACCTGTCCGGCCTGGAGGCCGCGCAGCCCGGGGGCTTCCAGCAGTTCATCGTGAAGTACCGCGACGGCAGCCTCGGCACCGCCGGCGCGCCCGCGGACGCGAAGCTGGCACGCGCCCTCGATGCCGCGGCCGCGAACGCGCTGGGACGGCAGGGACGTGGCCTGGCGCTGCAGCATCTGCGGCGGATGTCGCTGGGCGCCGACGTGGTCAAGGCCAACCGCGCGCTCGACCGCGCCGAGGCCGAAACCCTGATGCGCCAGCTGGCCGCCGATCCCGACGTCGAGTACGTGGAAGTCGACCAGCGCATGACCATCGCGGCCACGCCCAACGACCCGCGCTTCGGCGAGCAGTGGGGCTTCGGCACCAGCAGCGCCTCGATCAACGTGCAGCCGGCCTGGGACAAGGCGCAGGGCGACGGCGTGGTCGTCGCGGTGATCGACACCGGCATCGTGCCGCACCCCGATCTCGACGCGAACGTGCTGCCGGGCTACGACTTCATCAGCAACGCCACCGCGGCGCGCGATGGCAACGGCCGCGATGCCAACCCGCGTGACGAAGGCGACTGGAGCGCGGCCAACGAGTGCTATTCCGGCTCGCCGGCGTCCAACAGCTCGTGGCACGGCACGCACGTGGCGGGCACGGTGGCGGCGGTGACCAACAACGCGGTGGGCGTGGCCGGCACCGCATACCGTGCCCGGATCGTCCCGGTCCGCGTGCTCGGCAAGTGCGGCGGCATGCTGTCGGACATCGCCGACGGTATCGTCTGGGCGGCGGGCGGCACGGTCGCCAACGTGCCGGCCAATGCGTATCCGGCCGAGGTCATCAACATGTCGCTCGGTGGCGGCGGCACCTGCTCGGCCACCTACCAGAGCGCGATCAACGCCGCCGTCCAGCGCGGCACGACCGTCGTGGTGGCCGCAGGCAACAGCAACGCCAACGCCGCGAACTTCCAGCCCGCCAGTTGCGCGAACGTCATCAACGTCGCGGCGACGACGTCCGCCGGGTCGCGTGCGAGCTTCTCCAACTACGGCACCAGCATCGATGTCTCCGCGCCGGGCCAGGGCATCCTGTCCACGCTCAACACCGGGACCACGACGCCGGGCTCGGCGAGCTACGCGTCCTACAACGGCACCTCGATGGCCTCGCCGCACGTGGCCGGCATCGTCGCGCTGATGCAGTCGGCGGTGACCACCCCGCTCACGCCCGCCCAGGTCGAGACGATCCTCAAGAACACCGCGCGCGCGTTGCCCGGCAGCTGCTCGGGCGGCTGCGGCGCAGGGATCGCCAACGCCGACGCCGCGGTCGTCGCCGCCCAGGGCGGTGGCACGCCCAACCCGCCGGCCGGCAACGTGCTGCAGAACGGCGTGCCGGTGGGCAACCTGTCGGCCTCCAGCGGCGCATCGGTGAACTACACCATCGAAGTGCCGGCCGGACGCAGCACGCTGACGGTGCAGATTTCGGGCGGTACGGGCGATGCGGACCTGTACGTGCGCCAGGGCAGTGCGCCCACCGACACCGTCTACGCCTGTCGCCCCTACCGCAGCGGCAACAGCGAGACCTGCACGATCAATGCGCCGGCAGCCGGCACCTGGCACGTGCGGGTGAAGGCGTACAGCACGTTCTCGGGTGTCACGTTGCGCGGCAGCTACTGAGCCTCGCCGACGCGCGGCCGGCCGGCGCCCGGGCGCCGGCTGGTCCTGGCGGCGCACCCTTGGCGGGCGCCGCCGGCGCGGATTAGGATGCAGGCGCGTGGCCGGGACGGCCGACGCAGGCAGGGCGCCCGCAGCGTCCGGATCAGGCGGTCATGGAGGACTCGCGATGCTGGGAAAACTCGTGCTGGGCATGGTGCTGGTGATCGGGGGCGTGGTGGCCTACGAACACTCCAAGCGCATCGACGAGGCGCAGGTCCGCGCCTATGCCGAGGCATCCCTCGCCGCCACGCGCGGCTTCGACAGCGGTTTCGTCTGCGACGCGATGGCGCATGACTTCAGCCTGCACATGATCGAGCACGTCGCCGCACCGGGCGCGCGCATCACGACGCTGCGCGACGAAGGGTGCGAAAACGTGCGCAAGGAATTCGCGATCCTGCGCTCGCTGTCCGAACGCACGGGTGGATTGCTGGTGCTCGATCTCGCCTACGAGATCACCCGGATCGAGATCGCACCGGGCGGACGGCATGCGTTGGTCGAGGCGACCAGCACCGTCAAGCTCGGGCCGCGCCTGCTGGTGCGCATGCGCTCGAAGGAGCGACTGTCGACCCGGTTGTGGCGTGTGCGCTCCCACGGTGGCGAAGGCCACAGCTGGACCTACATCTGAGCGACGGCGGCGCCGCGCGATGCGGCGCCACCGTCGCGGCTTCCGTCACGGCGAGACGTTGCCCTCGATCGAATCGTCGAGCGTGCGGCCGATCGCGGCGCCGATCACCATCTTGGTCGCGGCCACGAAGTCGCCGTGCTTGTTGTCCCAGTAGTAGCCGCCGGTCGGCGCCACCTTGATCACGGTGATGCGTGCATCGTCCTTGCCGTCGGTGAACCAGGTTTTCATGATCGGGTTCCACAGCTGGTCGATCTTCGCGCGGTCCCGGCTGATGCTCGCGTGGCCGTCGAGCGCGAGAAACCCCGAATGCTTCGAGGACTGCAGATACAGGCGCACCGCGGGATCGGCCTGGATTTCCGCGTTCTTGTGGCTGTCGGCGCTGCTGAGGAACCACAGCGCGCCGTCCTCGTCGGCCTGCTGGATCGACATCGGGCGCGTGCCGCCCGTGTCGCTGCCCGACAGCGGCCGGGTGCAGAAGAAGCACGACTGGGCATCGTCGGACATGTCGCGGATGCGGGCGACGGCGGCGGTGCCGCCCAGGTCCTCGCGGTTGTGTTCGGGTTGTTCGCGGTTGATGGAATCCATCGACGGCTCCGTAACGGAAAGGGGAAGGGGACGGGCGTCAGGACGGGCGTCGCGCGCCCGCCGACGGCGTGACGTCGGCGGTGGCATCGGTCGTGTCGTCATCGTCCAGAGCGGCGTCGCCCGACGCCTGCACCGGCGCACTGTCGGCGCGCGTGTCGTCGAGCGGATTGCCGCCGTTACGGTTCTGCAGCGCGCGGTAGGCGAAGTAGCCGATGGCGCCGACGGTGGCGAGTCTGAGAAGTCCCATGTGGGTGTCTCCGGTTGAGAGGAAAGGAAGGGTCCGAGGCTCAGTCGGGCGTGCCGGGCGATGCGTTGTCGTCGGGCACACCGGTCGTGCCGGGCTGCGCGCCGTCGCGACCGGGCGCGCCGGTCTGTCCCGGTTGCGCATCGCCGTGACCGGGATCGCGACCGGGCTGGGTGAGGTCGGTGTCCGGGGCATCGGACGGGCGTGGCGTCTGTGACATTCGCAAAGTTCCGTCTGCGGGGAGATGCGACGCTGCCCGCACCGCCGTGAACCCCGAGCGAGCCTGCTGCATTCATGTGCTGCGTCCGCTGCACCGGACAGGCGGATTTCATGTGTGCGCAGACGGGGTGAGGGCGTCGTTCGCCTCAGCCGTACGCTTCATGCCAGTCGGCATAGGGCGTGTGCTTCGCCAGGTGCCGGGTGTAGTCCGGTGCATCGTCGGTCCACCAGACCGGCCCACGCTCGCCAAGCGCGTGTTTGGCGGCATCGACGTCCCGCCGCGCACGCGCGAGCGCGTCGAGGTCCTGTGCCCGGCGCGCATCCCGGACCGCGCGGCGCGCCTCCATCAGCGCCGCGACGAGGGACTGCCGCGTGTCCGGCGGCAGTGCCGGGTTGCTCGCGCGCCACAGCCGTCCGCGCACGACCAGATACCGGCCGTCGGGGGTCAACGGCGCGGGCACGGGGGACGCGCGGATGGCGGGTGGGGCGACATGGCGTGACCAGCCTTGCCGTCTGCGCGCCGTGCCCGCGTGAAGCACCGCGCCTTGCGCTGTCGCCCGACATGGACAAGCCCGCGGGCACTGGTCAGGATGCGGGCGGGGAACCACATCGGGACGGAACGAGATGACGCGATGGATGCGCGGGCTGCACGTGTGCGCGTGGGTCATGGGGATGTGCGCCACGATGATGGCGGCGAACGCCGCAGCGGAGGTGGACACGCTCGATCTTGCGCCCCATCTGCGGCAGTCGCAGTTCCAGCAGGCGAAGATCTCGCCCGACGGCGACTACTACGCGGTGATCACGCCGCTCGAGGACCGGACCGCGCTCGCGGTCGTGCGCCGCTCGGACAACGTGGCCACGGCCAAGATCGTCGGCCGCCGCGATTCGGTCGTGGCCGACTTCTGGTGGGCCAACGACACCCGCATCGTCGTGTCGCTGGCCAACCGTCAGGGATCGCGCGACACGCCGGTGTCGATCGGCGAGCTGCACGCGGTCGACGCCGACGGACGCAACCCGCGCCTGCTGGCGAGCCCCTACGGCGCGCGCGGGCCGCTCGACGATACCGTGCAGTTGGTCCTCGAGCCCTCGGTGTTCCTGTTCGACACCCTGCCCAGTGATCCGCGCGCGGTGCTGGTCTACTCGGTGCCGCAAGCGGACGATCCCAACATCCGCGTCGAGCGGATGGACATCTACAACGGTCGACGCCTCGCCATCGCCACCGTGCCGGTGCGACGCGCCTCGTTCCTGGCCGATGCCGAGGGCCGCGTGCGCTTCGCGTCGGGCGCGAACACCGACAACGTGCAGAAGCTGTTCTACCGCGATGACGACGACAGCCCGTGGCGGGTGATCCACGAAGCCGCCGCGACCGGGCGCAACGTGCAACCGCTGGGGTTTTCGGTCGACGGCCGCACGGCCTATCTGCAGGTCGAGCAGGCGGACGGCCCCGACGCGATCGTCGGCTGGAACCCGGCCACCGACGTGCGCACCGAACTGCTGCGCGATGCACGCGTCGACCCGTCCGGTATCCTCTACGCGCTCGACGGCCGCACGCCGATCGGGGCGTCGTACGTCAGCGACCGCGTGCGCAACCGGTTCTTCTCCGATGCGGATCCGACCGCACGCCTGTACCGGAGCCTGGATCGCGCATTCGACGGCGACGCGGTGCGCATCACCTCGGCCAGCGGCGACGGCCGGCTGGCGCTGCTGCACCTGTGGAGCGACCGCAACAGCGGCGACTACTTCCTCTTCGACACGGTGGACAAGTCGGGTACCCGGATCTTCGCGCAGCGCGAGTGGTTCCACCCGGCCGACATGCACGCGACGCGCGAGATCGCCTTCGACGCGCGCGACGGTCGCCGCATCCACGGCTACGTCACCGCGCCTGCCGACGCGCAAGGCCCGCAGCCGATGATCCTGCTGCCGCACGGCGGGCCCTACGGCGCGTTCGACAGCCTGGCCTTCGACGACGACGCACAGCTGCTCGCCGCCGCCGGCTACGCGGTGCTGCGGGTCAACTACCGCGGCTCGGGCAACTACGGCCGCGCGCACATGGATGCCGGCGCCCGCGAGTGGGGCGGCGCGATGCAGGACGATCTGACCGACGCCACGCAGTGGGCGATCGCGTCGGGTCTCGCCGATCCCGGGCGCATCTGCATCTACGGGGCGAGCTATGGCGCCTATGCCGCACTGATGGGCGTCGCGCGCGAGCCGGCGCTGTACCGGTGCGCCGTCGGCTACGTGGGCGTCTACGACCTGGAACTCCTGCACCGCGAGGCATCGGCGGGCAGTCGTTCCACGCGCACGTGGGCGGGCGAATGGCTGGGCGCGCGCGGCACGCTGGCCGCCAGCTCGCCGGTCAATCTCGCCGACCGCATCCGCGCGCCGGTGTTCCTGGCCGCGGGCGGCCGCGACGAGCGGGCGCCGATCGCCCACAGCCAGCGCATGCAGCGCGCACTCGAACGCGCGGGCGTGCCGGTGGAGACGCTGTACTTCCCGCACGAAGGGCACGGCTTCTACACCGAGCCGCACCGGCGCGCGTTCTACACGCGGATGCTGGCATTCCTGTCGACCCACCTCGGAGGCGCGGTCGCGCGCTGAGCGGGCTCAGGCGTCCTGCGGCCGGCGCGGCAGATAGACCTTCAGCGCCGTGCCCCGTCCGGGTGCGGAGGCGATCTTCAGGTGGCCGGCCGACTGCTTGACGAAGCCGTACACCTGCGAGAGCCCCAGCCCGGTGCCCTTGCCGACGGGCTTTGTCGTGTAGAACGGCTCGAAGGCGCGGGCCATGACCTCGGGCGTCATGCCGGTGCCGGTATCGGCCACGGTGATCAGGACGTATTCGCCTGCGGGAATCTCGCGCGCGTCGGCGCGGCGGGTGTGACCGACGCAATGGTTTTCGGTCGAGATCGTCAGCTGGCCGCCGTCGGGCATCGCATCGCGTGCGTTGACGGCGAGGTTGAGGATCACGCTTTCGAGCTGGTTCGCATCGACGTGCGCCTGCCACGGTGCATCGGCGAGGCGCATCTCGAGGTGGATGTCCCGGGTCAGCGAGCGCGCGATCAGATCGGACATGTCGACGACCAGGCGGTTGACGTCCACCGCGCCGGGCTGCAGCGGTTGCTGGCGCGCGAACGCGAGCAGCCGTCGCACGAGCTGCGCGGCACGCGTCGCGCCGTCGATGGCGGTGTCGATGTAGCGGCGCGCGCGGGGATCGTCGTCGCCGATGCGCTTGGCCAGCAGGTCGAGCGGGCCGATGATCGTGGCCAGCATGTTGTTGAAGTCGTGGGCGATGCCGCCGGTCAGCTGGCCGACCGCCTCCATCTTCTGGCTCTGCCGCAGCGCTTCCTCCACGCGGGTGCGCTCGGCCACTTCCTCGCGCACGCGAGTCTCCAGCCGTTCGTTGAGTTCCTGCAGGCGCGCATCGGCCGCGCGTCGCGCGGTCACGTCGATCGCCACGCCGAGCACGCGCAGGCAACGGCCACCTTCGAACAGGCCGCGGCCCTTCGCAGCGACCCAGCGCACGACGCCGTCTTCCTTGCCGACCGTGCGGTACTCGACATCGTAGAGCGCGCGTCGCGCCGGATCGGACGCGGCCTGGAACGCGGCGACCGTGGCGTCGCGGTCTTCGGGATGCAGGCCGTCGTAGAAGTCGCGCAGCGAGATCGGGGCCTCGGGAGAAATGCCGAACATCGCGCGGGTGCGCGCGGGCCAGATCAGGACGTCGTGGACGAGATCGACGTCCCAGAAGCCCAGGTCGCCCGCTTCGGTCGCCAGGCGCAGGCGCTCCTCGCTTTCGGCCAGCGCGGCCGCGGCGGCCTTGCTCGCCGACAAATCGAGCATCGCGCCGATCATGCGCAGCGGCGTGCCGTCGTGGCCGCGCAGCACGGTGCCGCGGTCGAGCACCGAGGCGTGACTGCCGTCCGCGCGGCGGAAGCGGTACTCGTCCGACCACGCCGTGCCGCCGCCGTCGATCACCGCGTGGATGCCTGCCTCGACCCGCGCGCGGTCGTCGGAATGCATGTGGTCGAGCCACCACGCCGCGTCGCTTTCGACCACCGCGTGGCCGAACAACGTGGTCAGCGCGTCGTTCCAGACCACGTGCCCGTCGGCGATGCGCCAGTCCCAGATCGCATCGTTGGTTGCGCGGGCGGCGAGCTGGTAGCGCTCCTCGATCTCGCGGTGCTCGGCTTCGACCTGCTTGCGGCCGGTGATGTCGAGCGAGGTGCCGACCAGGCCGACGACCGTGCCGTCGGCATCGCGCAGCGGTGCCTTCGTCGACAGCCACCAGGCCTGGCGACCGTCGGGAAAGCTCACCAGTTCCTCGATCTGCTCGCCCTGGCCGCTGGCCATGATGCGCTCGTCGGTCGCCATCACCGCGGCGGCCTGCGCAGGATCGGACAGCAGTTCGGCATCGGTCCGGCCGATGTAGGCTTCCGGCGGGCGGCCGATCAGCTCGGTGGCACCACGGTTGCCGATCAGCAGGCGGCCCTGCCGGTCCTTGGCGTAGACGACGCCCGGCGCAGCCTCCAGGAACGAGCGCAGCAGCGTCCGGGCCTCGTCGCGTTCGGTCTCCAGGCGGCGACGCGCCTCGATGTCGACCAGCACGCCGTGCAGTCCGGTGACCGCGCCCGCCGCATCGGTGTCGACGCGGCCGATGGCCTCGATCCAGCGATAGACGCCGGCGATGTTGCGCACGCGGTAGCGGTGCTCGAAGCGCGTGGCACGCGCAAGCGTTTCGGCGATGGCCGCCTGCAGGCCGGCGAGGTCGTCGAGGTGCACCGAGGCCAGCAGGACCGACAGCGGCTGCTCGGTGCCCGCGCTCGACGGATCGAGTCCGAACGCGGCGGCGAGCGCGGCGTCGACCGTGACGCGGTCGCGCGCGACGTCCCAGAACCAGGTGCCGACGATCGCGCCTGCGTCCAGGACCATCTCGACGCGCAGGGCGTCGCGTGCGTCGGGAACGGCGGGCGGGGAAGGCGTCAAGGCATGCTCGCGACGTGCGGTGGAGGTCATCCGGAACGCCCGGAGCCGGCGGCGCTGGCCGCGCGAGTGAGTATCGCTCACCCGGTGCGGGGGCGTGCGTCGTTCACGGGATGCGACGTCGAACGCACGCACGCTCGCAGGCCGGGTCGCCAGGGCGCGACCGTGCGACGAGGCCACGCGATGATCCGCAACCGTGTTCCCACCCCTCGGGCCTGGCAACCGTGGGCCTGCGCCATCGCGTTCGCATGCGCGCTCGCCGCGTGCACGCCCGGTCGCGATGGACCCCCGGTGCCGGCCGATGCCACACCCGCGGCCGCGATGCCCGGCGCGGCCACGCCGGACGGACTGGACGAGGACGACCTCGCGGCGGCGGCGCTCGACGGCGAGCTCGCGTGTGGCTTCAGCCGCGCGGACGGCGAACTGCTGCTGCTGGCACGCGGCGACGTCGGTCGCGACACGCCGTCGCAGGCCGTCGTGCGCCTGGGCGCCAGGCGGGTGCGGCTCGAGGCGCCGGGCGGCTTCGACGGGATGACGCGTGCACCGGTGTTCACCGGTGACGCGCTCAGCGTCCGTATCGAGCGGACCGGACCGCCCGTCGACGGCGGAGAGTCGCCGGCGCACCCGGCCACGCTGGTCTGGCAGCCCCGCGATGGCGGCGAAGGCCGCGTCGACGGCCAGTGGCGATGCGGGCCATGAACCCCGGCGGCGCGCATACTCGGCCCAGCCCGCGGTGGTCCGGCGTGGCGATGCGCACCAGGAGCGTCGGATGACACACGCCGATCCGGTCATTGAAGTCACCCGGCAGTCCGGGGGACTGCTGCATGTGCGCGTGCGTGGAACGGCCAGTTTCGACAGTGCGCTGGCCTACTGGCAGGCGATCGCGGACGCCGTCGAGGCGCAGCCCGCCCGGTATCTGCTGTTGATCGACGAGTTGCGCGGTGCGTCCATTCCGGAAGCCGACTGGAAGCGTCTGGTCGGAATCGTCGGTCCGCGACTGGGCGGGCTGCGGATCGCCCACGTCAAACCGCACGGCCTCGACACCGTCGAGCACTGCGTGCTGTCGGCAATGGCGGCCGGCCTCGATGCGCGTGCGTTCGACGATGCGCGCATGGCCGCGCTGTGGCTGCGATACGGCTCGCCCGATGCCTGAGCGGGGCGCGCGGTGCGCACGGGGACGAGCCGCGCCGCATTGGCGAGGGGCGCGCTCGTGAACGGACGTCGCACGCCATGACGCTTGCCATTGCACCATGCGCCCCGATCTTGCACTGCCCGCCGCCACCGGTCCCGCGCCGACATGCCCCGTCCCCTCCCGCCTGCTGCAGGCCCGTCGCGACGCCCCGGCAGGGTCCGCCGGGCGCTGGCCCTGTCGACCATTGCCCTCGGAGTCGTTGCCGTGAGTGCCTGCACCCTGTCCTACGTACGCACCAGCCAGCCCGTGTCGGCTTATGACGCATCACCGCAGGCACGCGACGGGCGTTTCGCCAACCCGCGGCCGCGCCCGCCCATGGGCCTGGCCCAGGGCGTGCGCGTGTGGTGGGACTTCATGTTCAACAAGCCGCGCGGCACCACGCCGCCGCTGCCGACGCCGGTCGATCCGCTGACGGCCGGCGCCCTTGCCGCGGCGCCGGACCGGAGCCTCTGGCGGCTTGGCCATTCGACGCTGTTGCTGAAGCTGCGCGGCGGCTTCTGGATCACCGATCCGGTGTTCGCCGAACGTGCCTCGCCGGTGCAGTTCGCCGGTCCCCGGCGCTGGCACGCCCCGCCGATCGCGCTCGATGCGCTGCCGCCGCTGCGGGGCGTCGTGCTGTCGCACGACCACTACGATCATCTCGATCGCGCGAGCATCGAGGCCCTCGCCACGCGCGCAGACGTGTTCCTGGCACCGCTCGGGGTCGGCGACCGCCTGGTCGCGTGGGGCGTGCCGCGCGGCAAGGTGCGGCAGTTCGACTGGTGGCAGGCCGCGGAGATCGACGGGCTGCGCTTCACCGCCACGCCCGCCCAGCACTTTTCCGGACGCGGGCTGCTCGATGGCGACCGCACGCTGTGGGCATCGTGGGTCATCGAAGATCCCGCGCGAACGGACGACGTGACCGGACTGAAGCTCTACTTCAGCGGCGACACCGGCTACTTCGACGGCTTTTCCGAAATCGGCCGGCGGCTGGGACCGTTCGACGTGGCGGCCATCGAGACCGGCGCCTACGACCCGCGCTGGGCCTTCGTGCACATGCAGCCCGAGCAGACCGTGCAGGCGCATCTGGACCTGGGTGCGCGCACGCTGTTGCCGATCCACAACGGCACCTTCGACCTGGCGATGCACGCCTGGGACGATCCCTTCGAACGGGTCAGTGCGGCCGCCGCGGCGCGGGATGTGTCGCTGTCGACGCCACGCATGGGCGAGCGCGTCGATCTTGCGGCGCCCGGGCCGACGCAGGCCTGGTGGCGGGAGATGCGGCGCGAGTGAGTCGCACCGCCGCGGCCGGCGCACGCCGGCCACTGCGGTCCCGCGGCGCGCGGCGCCGAACGCACGGCGCGCGCAGCGTCTGCGGTGTCAGGGCGCGCCGAAGCCGGGACTCGAATGCGCGCTGCTGCGCGGCACCGAGACGTCGAGATCCTCCTCGGCGATCAGCGGGTCGCCGTGCGGCGCGGTGCGCGCGCCGTCGTCGCGCAAGGTGCGGCCGTGCGAAGGCGCGTCGGGGATCATCTGCGCATCACGATTGCGTTTCCAGCTGCGGTAGGCGAGGTAGCTCAGGGCGCCAGCGGCCACGATTCTCAACATCTTCATGACGGCTCCATCGATCGGGGGGATCGACAGGGTGGCGGCGACGCAGTGAGCCGCGCGTGACCCGTGCGCCGACGCCGTCGGGGGACCGGTCTTCAATGCGACGGCGACGCGGCCTTGCGGTCGAGCAGGTCCGCCTCGGCACGCAGGAACACCGTGCCGGTGTGTTCGCCCGCCGTACCCTGCGTAGTGCCTGTGACGAAGCGCATCCCGTGCGCGGCCGCGCGGCCAGCCAGCTCGGCCTGCAGCCGGTCGAGCGTGCGCATGGCCTCGGGTCCGTGCAGCACCGCCACGTACTCGCCGCTGCCACTGCTGCGGCTCACCGCATCCGGGCCTCCCGGCGGCAGGGCCGCTTCGAGCGCCGCGTCGAGATCCTGCAACAGCTTTTCGGTGGCGCGTTCGCCCAGACGCGCCACGGTGCCGGCGAGGTCCTGCAGTTCGGTCAGCACGAGCAGGTAGCCGGGCGCCTCGGGCGCGGATTTCGGCTGCACGGCCACCGGCGCGACGGCGTTGGCGACGAACGCCTCGTGCTCGTGTGCGCGCTCGCGCGCGCGCGCATCGAACAGCGTCATGGTCAGCCGGGCGAGCGCCTGCAGCGCCGCGCGCTGCGCGTCGGTCAGATGGCGCGGCATGTCGTCGAGCACGCAGACGGTGCCGATCGCGGCCCCCTCGGGCGTGACCAGCGGCATGCCCGCGTAGAACCGCGCGTCGCCCTGCGTGCCGTCGACCAAGGGGTTGTCCGCGAAGCGGGGGTCCCGGGTGAGGTCGGTAATCTCCAGCAGCGTGTCGGGCGCCCGGATCGCGTGATCGCACACCGCGATGCTGCGCTCGGTCTGTGCCCCGTCGAATCCGGTGCGCGCCTTGAACCACTGTCGATCGTGGTCGAGTAGCGAGATCAACGCCGTCGGCGTGCCGCACAAGGTGGCGGCGAGCTGCACGATGTCGTCGAACGCGCCTTCGGGCAGGCTGTCGAGCACGTGATAGCGATCGAGCGCACGTTGGCGGGAGGCTTCGTCGAGGGTCGGAATGGACGTGGCCATCATGCTGGACTCGGCGTTGCGGGGGGACGGCGATGCTACTGCAGGGCTGCGTCAACGCAGGGCGTCGGTCTCGTCCTCGCCGGCGGCAAGCGCCGATCCGTGCCGGTGCCCCGACGACACCGTGCACCTGCGGCTACCACCACCGGCCGCGTGTCCGCGACAGGCGTGGTCTGCCAGATCCTCACCGTGCCGGCCTGCTGACCGGAATGCCGCCCGGCAGCGGCACGCAGATCGACGTATCGGGCGCGTGGACCCGCGGACGCCTGCACCGCGATCACCCGTGCGTGCCGGTACTGCACGCGTCGGGTGACGGCGGTTCGACTTTCGTCCGGGTTGCACCGCGTCCTGTTGCCGTGCAACTTGACAGCGTTGTCATCCCGAACGACAGTCGCGCCCTTCGCGTGTGTCCGCACGCATCCGACGCTTCGCAACTCCCTGGGGAGGGAACACATGGATCGACTCCGCCGGTCGCGGCTGTACCTCGCGCTCACGCCGCTCGCCTTCGCCACGATGGTCTTCAGCGCAGCCGCGCAGGAGCGCGCCGGCCCGACCGCGCCGCCCGCCGACGAGGCGGCGACACTGGATGCCGTCATCGTCACCGTCGAGCGCCGCGAGCAGGATCTGCAGAAGTACGCCGGTACCGCGCAGGCGATCTCGGGCGACGACGCGCGTGCGCTCGGCATCAACAACGAGCTGCGCAACATCCAGACCGTCGTGCCGGGCCTGAGCATGGCCAACCAGGAGGGCAACCTGGAAATCTTCATCCGCGGCGTAGGCTCGGCCAACAACACCGAGCTGGGCGATCCGGGTGCGGCGCCGCACATCAACGGTGCCTACATCGCGCGGCCGCGCGGGCTGGGCGGCATGTTCTACGACGTCGAGCGCGTGGAGATCAACAAGGGTCCTCAGGGCACGCTGCGCGGCCGCAACGCGCTCGCCGGCTCGCTCAACATCGTCACCAGGCGTCCGGATCTCGAAGCATTCGGCGGCTACGCGCAGCTCGAGGCCGGCAACCGCGATCACCGCGCCGGCGAGTTCGCGCTCAACCTGCCGCTCGGCGGCTGGGCCGCGCTGCGCTTGGCCGGCTACAAGGTCGAGAAGGACAGCGCGTTCCGCAATGCCGGCGACCCGCGCCTCGACCCGGCCGGCATCCAGGACGAGAAGGGCGGTCGCGTGTCGTTCCTCTACCAGCCCGACG
>ENA-UOXB01000948-UOXB01000948.1-bioreactor-metagenome-genome-assembly--contig:-NODE-948-length-15236-cov-22.572163_pt1 | contig 15236 bp, 16 predicted proteins | sample MGYA00238158_ERZ761615 | MGnify/ENA primary metagenome ERZ761615 (study PRJEB28904, sample SAMN06267902) | bioreactor metagenome | isolation source: Joint BioEnergy Institute, California, USA... | reverse complement strand
CCGATGCCACCGGATCATCGGCAGGCGTGAGGATGCGGTTGCCGGTACTGATCTGCTCCTGGGTGCGAATGGCATTGGCGTAGTTGCGCTGCAGGCCTTGAACGCCGTTGTTGAATGCCTGGAGAGTGGAAATACGCATAACTGCCTCACCTTCTCGAGCGGTACCTGGTCTGTTTGCCAGCGCCGCACCCGCTTGGGGATTTGTTCACCATCCGGCCAGCGCTGGATGGTTGATCGTGTGTTTGTGGGCTGAAGCCCACCCTACCAGCCGAGCGCGTTCACGCCACTACCTGAACGCCCCGATCAGGGTATCGAACAAAGAGCGGGCAACTTGAATCACCTGGGCCGAGGCGTTGTAGTACTGCTCGAACTTGATCAGGTTGGCCGCCTCTTCGTCGAGGTTGACTGCGGAGAGCGAGTCACGGTTGTCCTGCGCCTGTTTGAGGATAGCACCGGTGGCGTCGTTATCCTGCCGCGCCTGGGCAGTCAGGGTGCCGACCCGCTCGATCAGATCGCCATAGCTGTCGGTGAAACTGGAGCCGGTGGCGATGCCCGTTACGCTGGGATCGACCCCCACCACCTGCTTGCTCTGCAGGCCGACCAGCGCCAGGGCGTTACGGTTGTCGGAGACGCCGTTCTGGTTGAAGCCGATACTGAAGCGATCACCGTTTTCCGGCCGGCCGCTGAGGCTCATGTTGACGCTGGTGCCGTCTGCCATGGTCAACTGGAAGTTGTTCTGCTGGCCCGGCTCGAACAGCGGTGTCGGCGCTGGCGTGATCGGCTGCCCTTTATTGTCGACACGGGTCAGCGTCGCACCAGCAGGCAGACCGGTGAAGTTGCCAGCGGCCGAGTCGTAGGTCAGCGTGAGTGGCGGGAAAGTAGCCTGCAGGGCCGCTGGATCGATATTGCTGCCATTGGACTGCAACGTCGGCTGGCTGATCACGCCATTGCCGCGGTTCTGCAGGTTGGCCTCGGCGCGAATCGGCGCCGCGAAGGCCAGCTGATCGGCCTGGTCGAGGACTGTCGACATGGTCGAGGCGCCAATGCGGGTTGGCTGCAGCACGAACGAATCGCCAGCCGCTGGTGCGGGCGTGCCGAGCACGACCTGGAAACCCTGGTTGCGCCCACCGCTGTCCTGAAAACTAAGGGTACCGGGCGGGTTCTGCGTCACGGTCATCGGCTGATTGTCGCTCAGGCGACGGGCCGAATAATTGGTGCCGTCGAACTCCAGGCGATAGTCGCTGGTGGTCAGCACGGAGCTGTCGCTGATGTTCAGGATCGGTGAGGCATTGCTGCTATTGGTGGTGGACGGCAACACGCGCAAGCGCGCCAGCGACTCTTCGTTGAAGTCACCAAACAGCTTGGTACCCACCTGCCCCTTCAGGTCCAGGCCCTGCCCCAGTTGGCTGTTGACCTGGTCGCTGATCGACAGCGCCAGGCGCCCGAGGGAGTTGAAGGTCTTGTCCAGCACCTCTTCGCGATAACGCAGAAGGCCGCCCAGCTCTCCCCCGGTCACCTGGGTCGTGATGGTTTGCCGGGAGGCGCCGACGATAAACTGGATCTCGGCGCGATTCGGATCATTGGCGCCGGGCACCACTTCCAGGCGCGCGGCGTTGCTGCCGATCACCAGCGGCTGGCCGGAACCGATGAAGACGTTCTGGGTGCCGTCATTCTGCGCCACGACATTGACGCCCACGAACGTCGACAGCTGGCGCAGTGCTTCTTCACGCGCATCCAGCAGGTCGTTGGGCTGGCTGCCATTGGACTGGGCAATCGCGATGGATTCGTTGAGGCGAGCGATGGAGCCAGAAAGCCGATTGATCTGCTCGGTAACGGCGCCCATCTGCTTGTTGGCGAAGCTGTTCTGCTCGCTCAGGCGGTCGTAGACGGTATTGAAACGCCGGCTCAGGCCCTCTGCCTCGGACAGCACCAACTGCCGGGCCGGCAGGTTGGAAGGATCCTCGGCGGCCGTCTGCAATGAGGAGAAGAATTTCTGCAGCGACGGCGTGACGCCCGTGGTGGTGCCGGCCAGCAACGCATCGAGCTGGTCGATCTGACTCTTGTAGGCCTTCACGTCGCTGCTCAGCGCGGTGCTGCTGCGCAGCTGGGTGGTGAGAAACTCACTGTAGCTGCGGCGAATGTCCACCAGCGAGGTGCCGCTGCCAATGTAGCCGGCACCGCTGAATTCCGGCGTACGCGTGGCCTGGATGGTGTCCTGGCGCGAGAACCCGGGGGTGTTGATGTTGGTGATGTTATGGCCGGTAACGGCCAGCGAAGTCTTGTTCGCCGCCAAGCCCGACAGGCCAATGTTCAGTAAGTCAGCCATGCTTCATCATCCCTTGTTCGAGGGCGCGCCGTTGGCGGCGATCATCTGGTAGGTCGACAGCTTGCGGGCGATCTGCGACACCTTGCGGGCGTACTGCGGATCGGTGGCATAGCCGGCTTTCTGCAGTTCGCGGGCGAACTGCTCGGGGTTGGCGGTGGAGCTCAGCGCCTTTTCGTAGCGTCCGTTGCTCTGCAGGAAGCTCACGTAATCCTCGAAGCTGTGGGCGAAGGATTCGTAGGAGCGAAACGAGGCCGCTTCCTTCACCGGCTTGCCGTTCTGGTACTCGGTGGTCATCACCCGAGCGGAATCGCCGCTCCAGGTGTTGTGGGTCTTGATGCCGAACAGGTTGTAGCTGCTGCTGCCATCGCCCTGCTTGATGATCGACTTGCCCCAGCCGGTTTCCAACGCCGCCTGTGCGACCAGGTAGGTGGGATCGACGCCCAGCTTGGCCGCGGCCTTCTCGGCCATCGGCAACATGGTTTCCATGAATTCCTTGGCCGATTTGAACGAGGTGCGGCTGGCGATCTCTTCGCTGCCGTTGATGTTCAGGCGGCGCTCGGCCGGTGCGGCGTAGGCCTTGGCCGGCAGCCAGTCGCCCTTGGCCAGTGGCTTGCCAACGGCGTCGCCAGCCGGGGTATTGGCGACGGTGGTCGCCGTAGCGGCTTCGGCGCCCGGCACGATGCCGGCCTGGATGCGCTGGGCCAGCTTGCCTGGCAACGACAGGCGGCGCTGGTTGATCAGCGTCACGTCGTTACGCTCAGGGTCGACCGCGGCGGTGATCTTCTCGACTCGGGCCGGTGCCAGACCGGCAGCCGCCTCGCCACGTGCCAGCGGCTTGCTCGGCGCCGCCGGCACGGGCGCATCGACCTGGGCGAACGGGTTGGGCCGCTCGCTGGCGTTCTTCATCTTCGACATCTGCCGCGCCATCACGTCGGCCAGGCCGATGCCGTTCTTGTTGCCGGCCATGGTCACCGACAGTTGCTGGTCGTACATGTCCTGGTAGGTCTTGGCCTCGTTGCTGTTCATGAAGTTGCCTTCACCGAACACCTCGTTGGCCGAGCGCATGGTCTTGAGCATTTCGTTGAGGAACAGCGACTCGAACTCCTTCGCAACCTTGCGAATGTTCTCCTCATTGTCGCCACCCACCTTGAACTGGTTGAGGCGATTGAGATCGGTGTAGGCACCGCTATCAACGGTGCTGGTGCCGGCGGCCGAGAGTCGAGTATCCATGTCGCGTGTCCTTTAAATCACGATCAGGTCGGCCTGCAGAGCGCCGGCTTGCTTGAGCGCCTCCAGGATGGCCATCAGGTCGGAAGGCGCAGCGCCTACCTGGTTCACCGCCCGCACGATCTCGTCGAGGGTGGTGCCGGGGCCGAACTTGAACATCGGCTTCATTTCTTCGTCGGCGCCCACCCGCGAGCGCGGCACCACCGCAGTCTCGCCGCCGGACAGCGCGCCCGGCTGGCTGACGATGGGGTCTTCGGTGATGGTCACCGTCAGGCTGCCGTGGGTCACGGCGGCAGGCTGCACCCGTACGTTCTGGCCGATGACGATGGTGCCGGTACGCGAATTGATGATCACCTTGGCCACCGCCTGCCCGACATCGACCTCGAGGTTTTCCAGGATCGACAGGTAGTCGACCCGCTGGCTCGGATCGAGCGGCGCGCTGACGCGAATCGAACCACCATCCAGCGCCTGGGCGACACCCGGGCCGAGCAGCTCGTTGATGTGATCGACGATGTTCTTGGCGGTGGTGAAATCCGGGCGATTGAGGTTCAGGGTCAGGGTGTTGCCCTGATCGAAACCGCTCGGCACCGGGCGTTCGACCGTGGCGCCACCGGGGATGCGCCCGGCCGACGGCACGTTGACGGTGATGCGCGAGCCGTCGGCGCCGCTGGCGTCGAAGCCGCCCACCACCAGGTTGCCCTGGGCAATGGCGTAGGTGTTGCCGTCGATACCCTTGAGGGGCGTCATCAACAGGCTGCCACCGCGCAGGCTCTTGGCATTACCGATGGAGGAAATGGTGATGTCGATGGTCTGCCCGGGCTTGGCGAACGGCGGCAGGTCGGCATGGATGGACACCGCCGCGACGTTCTTCAGCTGCACGTTGCCGCCTTCCGGCACCTTGATGCCGAACTGCGCCATCATGTTGTTGAAGGTCTGCACGGTGAACGGCGTCTGGGTGGTCTGGTCGCCGCTGCCATTGAGGCCGACCACCAGGCCGTAGCCGATCAACTGGTTACTGCGCACGCCCTGGATGCTGGCCAGGTCCTTGAGCCGCTCGGCTTGAGCGGTCGAGGCCAGCAACAGCGCAGCAACGGTGATGATCCATTTACGCATGATCACTGACCTCAGAACGGAAACAGCGGGCTGGCGAAAAAGCGGTCCAGCCAACCTGGCTGGCTGGCATCGGCGAAGGCGCCGGTACCGGAATAGGTGATGCGCGCATCGGCGATACGGGTCGAGGCCACGGTGTTGTCGCGAGCCACGTCATCGGAGCGCACCAGGCCGGCGATACGCACCAGCTCGTCACCGGTATTGAGGGTCATCCACTTCTCGCCGCGCACCACCAGCAGGCCGTTGGGCAGCACTTCGGCCACGGTCACGGTGATCGAGCCGGTCAGGCTGTTGCTCTGCCCCGCCTGGCCGGAGCCGTTGGTGTCGCGCTGCGCGCCGTACTGGGCGCTGAGCCCGAGGTTCTCGGCCTTCAGCGGGTTGAGGCCGGAGCTCGGGTTGTCGATCGATACGCCACCGCCGAACAACGAGGTCAGGCCGATGTTGGCGTTGCTGTCCTTGGATATCTGCGAGCTGGCGTTCTTGCTGGCCTGCATCCGCTCGCTGAGGCTGATGGTGATCACGTCACCCACGCGAAAGGCCTTGCGATCGCCGTACAGGTTGTTTTCGAACCCGGACTGGAAGATCGAGCCATTGTTCTGCGCGGCCGGCAATGGCGTGCGCGGCAGAACGGGTGCGTAGTAGGGATCGTTGGGCTTGGCGACAGGCGCCACGCAGCCACTCAGCACTACGCTGCCGAGCATCGAGAACACACACACCAAGCGGTTCATAACCACTACCTCACAGCGTTCAGGCGTATCAGGGGGCGGGCCGGTGCCCTACCCCGGGGTCTTAAAGATTCTGGGTAACGAAGGACAGCATCTGGTCAGCGGTGGAGATGACCTTGGAGTTCATCTCGTAGGCGCGCTGGGTGGTGATCATGTTGACCATCTCCTCGACCACGCTGACGTTGGAGTTTTCCAGGGTGTTCTGCAGGGTCGTACCGAGGCCGTTGAGGCCCGGCGTACCGACCTGCGGCGCACCGCTGGAAGCGGTTTCCAGGAACAGGTTGTTGCCGATCGCTTCCAGACCACCAGGGTTGATGAAGTCGGCGATCTGCAGGTTGCCGACGACCTGCGGCTGCGGGTTACCGGTGGTGGTGACCGACGCGGTGCCGTCCTCGCCAACGGTGAAGGTACGCACTTCCGGCGGCAGCACGATGGCGGGCTCCAGGGCAAAACCCTGGGAGGTGACCACCTGGCCGTTGGAATTGAGGTGGAAGCTGCCATCACGGGTGTAGGACACCGTGCCATCGGGCATCAGTACCTGGAAGAAGCCACGGCCATTGACGGCCATGTCCATCGGTTGCTCGGTGGTCTGCAGGCTGCCGGCGGTGAAGATCTTCTGGGTGCCGTTGATACGCACACCGGTACCCAGCTGCAGGCCGGACGGCAGTTGGCTGTCCTGGCTGGACTGGCCGCCTGGCTGACGACGGATCTGGTACAGCAGGTCCTCGAACTCGGCGCGATCGCGCTTGAAGCCCGTGGTGGACACGTTGGCCAGGTTGTTGGAAATGGTCGTCAGGTTCATGTCCTGAGCAGACAGGCCCGTCTTGGCGACCCAAAGTGCCGGAAGCATAGCGTTCTCCTCGGGTGCCGGATTCATGGCACCGCGTGTTGGTTATCAGCTCATTTGCAAGACGCGCGCCATGGCGGTGTCATTATCTTCTGCCGTGCGCATCATCTTGACGGACAGCTCGAATTGCCGGGACAGCGCCAGGATCGAGGTCATCTCCTCGACCGCATTGACGTTGCTCGACTCGAGAAAACCCGAGGTGATCTGCACCGTGGCATCTGCTTCCGGCGGCTGCGGGCCGTTGAAGCGGATCATGCCGTCGGTACCCTTTTGCATCTGCTTGAGATCGGGATTGACCAGCCGCAGGCGGTCGACCTCGGCCAGCACGCGGGGCGCCTCGCCCAGGGCACGGATGCTGATGGTGCCGTCCTGGCCGATCTCGATCTTCTGCTCCGGCGGCACGGCGATCGGCCCGGCATTGCCCATCACCGGCATGCCATTGCCGGTGCGCAGCATGCCCTGGGCGTCAACGTTCAGGCTCGCGGTGCGCACGTAGGCTTCGGTGCCATCCGGCGCCTGCACGGCCAACCAGCCCTTGCCACCGATGGCCACGTCCAGGTCACGCCCGGTTTCCTGCAGCGTACCCGGCGTGAAGTCGGTGCCTGGCCGCTCGCTCATGGCGAATACCCGGGAAGGCTGGGTCTCGCCGAAAATCGGCATCGAACGCGCCTGCTCGAAATCACGGCGAAAACCGGTGGTGGAGATGTTCGCCAGATTGTTGGCGTGGGCACGCTGGGCCAACGTATTGTTGTGGGCACCAGTCATGGAGACGTACAGCATCTTGTCCATGTTTTCCTCCGAGGTGGGCAACGTGCCCGCGGCTCTGTCCACACCTCAAAAGCAATACACGTGCCACATCGCAAAGATAAAGCTAAGCAGCTGAATTTAAAGGAATTCAATAAAACAAAAAGGCTCCCGAGGGAGCCTGTAATTTGTCGTTCGGCGAGCCGTTGCCGGTTCCGGCAACGGCTCCCTGACGCTATCAGCGCAAGTTGATGATGGTTTGCGTAATGGCGCTTTCGGTTTCGATGGTCTTGGCGTTGGCCTGGTAGTTGCGCTGCGCCACGATCAGGTTGACCAACTGGTCTGACAGCTCGACGTTGGAGTCCTCCAGCGCGCCCGATTGCAGGCTGCCCAGGGTACCGCTCCGCGGCGTGCCAACCACCGGCTCGCCGGATTCCGAGGATTGCACCCAGGCGGTCTTGCCGACCGGGGTCAAGCCCTGCATGTTGGCGAAATTGGCCAGCACCAGCTGGCCCTGCACCTTGGTCTGGCCGTTGGTATAGCGAGCGAAAAGAACACCGCTCTCGTCGATTTCCAGGCCCGCCAGCTCACCGGTGCTGTAGCCGTCCTGCACGACCTTGGCCACCGAGAAGGTGCTGTTGTACTGGGAGGAGCCGCGGAAGTCGAACTTCACCGCATCACTGGCTTCGGAGCCGTTGGCGGCCCAGGTGGTGCCTTCGGCATTGGTGGGCGCCGCCGGAATCCAGCCGTTCATGCTGATGGTGCCGTCCGGATTGACACTCAGCCCGGCGCTCAGGCCAGCCGGATCGACGGTCTGCAACTTGCCGGCAGCGTCGAAGCTGATGCTGGCCGAGAGCGGCTGGGTATTGGCCGGGTTCAACGGGTTACGGCCGTCGACCAGAATCTTCACGTCCCAGTTGTTGGCCCCGGTCTTGACGAAATACTGGGTGAAGGAATGCGCATTACCCTGGGCGTCATAGATGTTCACCGAGGTGGAGCGGTTGTAACTGGTCGGGTCCGCTGGATTGAACGAAGCGTTGGCCGCCGTGGTGCCCGCTGCAGCACCCGCCGCATTGGCAGCTGCCAGCTGTGCCGGGGTAGCCGCCGCGGTCGCTGCAGCGATTTCCGCCGGCGTCGGGTTGGGGTTGCCTGGCAACAGCGAACCGTTGAACGCCGTCTGGTAGGCACCGTCATACGCGCTCTGGCGCAGTACCGGCACGGTCTCGGTCGAGTTCAGGTTGAACGGCTGGGTAATGGTGCTGGTCGAGCGCGGCGCCTGGCTGCCGGTTTCCACCTTCAGGTTGCCGATGATGCCGTTCTGCAGGTTGCCATTGGCATCCACCCCGTAACCCTGCAGGTTGTGCCCGAAGTTGTTGACGATGAAGCCTTCACGGTCGGTGCCAAAATAGCCGGCACGGGTGTAGCTGATATCGCCGTTGTTGCTGGTACGGAAGAATCCACTGCCTTGAATAGCCAGATCCAGCGAGTTCTTCGTGTAGTTGATGTTGCCCTGGCTGAACAGCTGGGAAACATCACTGAGCAGCACGCCACTGCCGATCGGGTTGGAGCCGCTGCTGAGCATCGACGAGGCGTACAGGTCGGCAAATTCGGCACGTGACTGCTTGAAGCCGGCAGTACCGGCGTTGGCGATGTTGTTACCCGTCACGTTGAGGTCACTGGTCGCAGCACGCAGGCCGCTAAGACCGATATTGAACGACATGAAAATTCTCCTTGCCGAAAACCCGGCAGTTACAGCCTGTTAGTTACTGACCAATGACCTGCACCTGCGACAACGGCACGTTGCCGATCCCCGCCAGGTTGAGCATCAATTCGTTGCCACCCAGGGTGACGCTGTCGACGTTGGCCGGCAGCATGGTGTACAGCCCCTTGGTTTCGTTGCCGTACGTGGCCTGGGCCTCGAACTTGTAGGTACCCGGCTTCATCACGTTGCCGCTGGAGTCCTTGCCGTCCCAGATGAAGCTGACGTTGCCGGCCTTTTGCTCGCCCAGGTTGATGCGATTGACCACCGTTCCGGCACTGTCGTAAACGTTGACGTACACGTTGCTGCTGCTGGTCGGCAGCACGGCGCTGGCCTTGAAGCTCTCGCTGGTATCGACGACGGCCTTGTCGACCGGCACGATCACCTTGCGACCGACCAGCGAGGACGCCTGCAGCGCCTGGGAAGACTGGTACCCGGACAGGATGGTCTCCATGCTCGAATTGAGCTTCTCGACCCCCTCCACGGTGCTGAACTGCGCCAGCTGCGCGATGAACTCGCCGTTGCCCTGGGGCTCCAGCGGGTTCTGGTTGTTCAGCTGGGCCACCAGCAGGTTGAGGAACTGGTCCTTGCCCAGCTCCTTGTTCTGCGTGCTGTCCTGCTTGACCTGGTACTTGTCCAGTACGGAACTGGAGCCTACGCCATCAACGGTGCTCATCGTTCACTCCCGGCTCACTGACCCAAGGTCAGCACGCGCTGCATCATCTGTTTGGCGGTATTCATCATTTCCACGTTGGTCTGGAAGGCACGACTGGCGGAGATCATGTCCGCCATCTCCTCGACCACGTTGACGTTGGGGTAGTACACGTAGCCCGCCTCGTCGGCCGCCGGATGATTGGGCTCGTAGCGCGGCATCAGGCTGCTCTGATCCTCGACGATGCCCAGCACCTGCACGCCGGCACCGGACTGATCCTGATCGGCGAACAGCGAACCGTTGTTCCCGCCCTGGGCATTCTGGAAAACCGTGGCGAACACCGGATGGCGGGCGCGATAGGTCTGGTCGATGCTCGACGAGACGGTTTCGGCGTTGGCAATGTTGCTGGAAATGGTATTGAGGCGCGTACTCTGGGCACTCATGCCGGTTCCGGCGATATTGAACACACTGGTCAGGGACATATCAGGCTCCTTTATTCACCACGCAGGGCACTGATGAGCCCTTTGAATTTACTGTTGAGCAGCGTGAAGCTGGTCTGGAAGGCCACCGCGTTCTCGGCGTAATTGGCCTGTTCCACCTGTGCATCGACGGTGTTCTGGTCGATCGATGGAGCAGTAGGGATGCGATAAGCCAGGGCCGCATCGCCCATTGGCACGCCTTCTGCTGCGATATGCCGACTGTTGGTGGTCTGCAACCCCGAACTGCCACTGCTGCTGCCCTTGGCTGCCTGCTGTGCCAGCACCGAGGCGAAATCCAGGTCGCGGGCCTTGTAGTTGGGGGTGTCGGCGTTGGCCATGTTGTTGGCCAATACCTCGGCACGCTGGGCGCGGAAGCCCAATGCCTTCTCGTGGATGCCAAGTGCCTTATCGAAACTGATGCTCATCTCAGGAACCTTTGCCGTAGCGGCTCGCCTGTTTTCGTGCAAACACCACAGCAAGGCACGTGCCAATTTATTTTTTTACTTGTAAATCAGGCTGTTCGCTGAAAAACAGGCGGCTTCGAGAGGCCAGGCGGCAAAGCTTTTCCGCCGTTTGGCAAGGAGGGAGCGGCAAAATCAACGAGGACTTGCCGCTTTTCTGACGCGGCGGCGACAGAACACTGTCAGCCGAATTGCACGTGAGCCAAACAAAACGGGAGGCCAAGGCCTCCCGTTTTTTCACGCTGCAGCTGGATCACTTGGCCTTGTAGATGATGCCTGGGCTGCATTGCACCATCTGATACTTCTCGGGCAGGCCGTTAAGCGCCTCCGAGGCACCAAGGAACAGGTAACCACCCGGTTTGAGCATGGCGTGAATACGCGTGAGGATGTCCTTCTTCACTTCGGCCGAGAAGTAGATCAACACGTTGCGGCAGAACACGATGTCGAACTTGCCAAGGCTGGCGTAGCTGTCGAGCAGGTTGAGCGGCCGGAATTCCACACGGCTCTTGACGGCCGGCTTGACGACCCAGCGCCCCGGCCCCTTGGGGTCGAAATAACGCTGCAGACGCTCCTGGGCAAGGCCCCTGCCCATGGCCAGGCTGTCATATTCGCCTGACTTGCAGTTGTTCAGCATGGTGGGCGACAGGTCGGTGGCGACGATCTGGATACCCGCCTTGAGCTGGCCGATATTGCTGCGTTCGAATTCATCGATGCTCATCGACAGCGAATAGGGCTCCTGCCCCGACGAGCAGGCGGCCGACCAGATACGCAGGCGCTGCCCGGGATACGCCTTGATAAGCTCGGGCAACACGCGATTCTTCAGCACTTCGAAGGGATAGGTGTCGCGAAACCACAGGGTTTCGTTGGTGGTCATGGCATCGACCACCTGCTCGCGCAAACCACTGCGCGGCTGGTTCTGCATGCGCTGCACCAGCTCGCCCAGGGACTTGATGCCGGCGGTCTCCATAAGCTTGTTCAGCCGGCTGGAGACCAGGTACTGCTTGTTGCTGCCCAGCACGATGCCACAGGCCTTTTCCAGAAAGATCCGGAATTGCTCAAAATCCAAATTACCTGAAGACACTCGTGAGGCCTCGCCCATCTACTGAATCGGATACGACGAACGCTCCATGAAACGCTCGCCGGTTTGGCTGACGCTAAACGCCAGCCCTGATAACGCTACAACCTCAGCCAGCCTTGATGCGCTCCACCACGCGGGAAGCCAGGTCATCCGGGCGGAACTTCGCCAGGAAGTCGTCGGCCCCCACTTTCTTCACCATGGCCTGGTTGAATACGCCAGACAGTGAAGTATGCAGGAGAATGTGCAGCTTCTGCATGCGCGGATCGGATCGGATCGCCGCGGTCAGGGTATAGCCGTCCATTTCCGGCATCTCGATATCGGAAATGATCATCAGCAATTCCTGCTCCGGCGCCTTGCCCTCCTCGACCATCGTGCGCAGGAACTCCAGCGCCTGGCGCCCGTCGTTGAGCGCCGTGACCTCGACGCCAACGGTCTGCAGGCAGCGCATCACCTGCTTACGGGCGACCGAAGAATCATCGACGATCAGCACGTGCTGGCTGACGGCCTTGGTCTGCACTTCGTCATCGATCACACCTGCCGAAATCGCCTCGGAGGTAGGCGCCACCTCGGCGAGAATCTTCTCGACATCGATGATCTCGACCAGCTTGTCATCCAGCCGGGTAACCGCCGTCAGGTAGTGATCACGCCCGGTGCCCTTGGGTGGCGGGTGGATCTCTTCCCAGTTCATGTTGACGATGCGCTCCACCGAGCGCACCAGAAAGCCCTGCACCTTGGTGTTGTACTCGGTGATGATCACGAAGCTGCCGTTGAGGTCAGCCAGCGGCCGCTTGCCAGTGGCGATGGACAGATCCAGGATCGGAATCGTGCCGCCGCGAATATTGGCCACGCCGCGCACCACCGGGCTCGACTTGGGCATGATGGTGAGTTTCGGACACTGCAACACCTCCTTCACCTTGAAGACGTTGATCCCGTACAGCTGAGAGCCGTCGAGACGAAACAGCAGCAGTTCGAGGCGATTTTGCCCAACCAGCTGAGTTCGCTGGTTGACCGAATCCATCACACCGGCCATGTACGGGCTCCCAAGATTCCAGTAACACATCAGATTTGGTTAGCGTAGCAGGCGGCACGCGCCTTGCTTCGAACCAGACATGAATGCACAAATGACAATTATCCGACGCGCGAAAGCCAAGAGCCTTCGTTGCCTGGCAGTTTTACCTGCTTTGCTGGCGCTCGGCTATAGCACGCTGACAACTGCCTCCGTCACCCTGCCCGATCAGCTTATCGGCGAGACCCAGCGCTTTCTTGAGCAGGCAGTTGCAGACTATTTGCAGCGCAGCAGTATCCAGGCGCGCCACGAGGTGCAGATCAATCGCCTCGACCCGCGCCTGCGCCTGCCGCTGTGCGACAAGCCGCTGACGCCCACCCTGGAAACACCGGCCGAACCCGTTGGTCGGGTCACGGTGCGGGTGCGCTGTGATGGCACCTCCCCCTGGACCGTATTCGTTCCCGGCCAGGTGCGCCTGTACCGCGAGGTGGTCACCGTGGTACGCCCGGTCAAGCGTGAAGGGGTACTCGGCGAAGGCGACCTGACGCTCGCCGAGCGCGACGTCGGCCTGCTCAACCAGGGTTATCTGATCGACCTGGAGCAGGCGCTTGGCCGCAAGACCACCCGCCCGCTGCAGCCCGATCAGGTACTGTCACCCACCTTCATCCGCCAGGCGGAGGTCATCCGCCGTGGCGATCAGGTGGTGATCAGCGCACGCAGCGGCGGCATCAGCGTGCGCATGCCCGGCGAAGCGCTTTCCGATGGCACCGTGGGCAAGCAGATCAGCGTGCGCAACCAGCGTTCGCAACGGGTGGTGCGCGCGCGCGTGGTGGGCCCCGGGCAGGTGGAAGTATCGATGTGAGAACGGCTCGCGCAACGCACTGGCTGACGAGCGGACAAGGCTGCTTTAGACTGTGTCAGCGACGCGAATTTTTTTGCCTAAAGTTTTTCCAGGCACAGCCGACACACTAGGCAAGCGTCCACACACCGTCAGAGGTTTTGCATCATGGTCATCGACTTCAACCGACTCAACAGCTCCACGCCAGCCAGCACGACCCGTGCAGGCAGCACCCAGGGCGGCAAGAACGAAGCCATCGACAACAAGGCCGCCGGCAGCACCGCTGCGGCTCAGCCGACAGCTGCAGGCAGCAAGAGCGGCGAGTCCGTGCAGCTGAGCAGCGAAGCACAACAGTTGCAGAAAACCGTCGACAAGCTGCGTGACCAGCCTACCGTCGACAGTGATCGAGTGGCCAAGCTGAAACAGGCGGTCGCTGACGGCAGTTACCAGGTCGACAGCCAGCGCGTCGCCAGCAAGCTGCTCAACTTCGAATCCCAGCGCTAGTCTTCGGCTCGCTCTGGGGTGTTGGACGCCCGGAAACCAACCTGACGCCAGTCTGCTGCTATGTAGACGCGCCTGGAGGTTTCACCCCAGAGAGCCTGAATCATGAACATCACGCCCCTGCTCGACCTGTTCAACGAGGATATCGGCCACGCAGCGCAACTGCTTGAGCTGATCGACGCCGAATATGACGCCCTTGGCGAACATGACCTGAGCAAACTGCAGGACATTCTGGCCAGCAAACAACCGTTGCTGGCCACGCTCGAGCAACACGGCAGGAACCGCAGCCAAGCGCTGGTCAGCCTGCAATTGAGCCCTGATCGGGCAGGCCTGCAAGCGCTCGCCGAGCGCTCGGACAAGGGTGACGAGCTGCTCCAGCTCAGCGAGCGGTTGAGCGAATTGCTCGAACGCTGCCAGGAAGCCAACCTGCGCAATGGCCGAGTCATTCGCTCCAGCCAGAAGTCCACGGCCGGCATGCTCGGCATCCTGCGTGGCGCCGAAACGCCGTCCCTCTATGACAGCAGCGGCAGTACCGCTAAGATCGGCAACAAGCGCCCGCTCAGTCAGGCCTGACATAACGACAAGATGCGCGGTGATGCACACAGTGCCTCACCTAACGCTGTAGTACCTTGCCCCCGGAGATCACTGGACCGTGTCCAACCCCTTCGCTCAGGACAGTGGGCCGCAACCTCCCAAGGTGCTCAAGGCGCCCGTGGAGATCATTGCCAACCTCCGTATCCTGCAACAACACCATGACCCGCTGACCCTTACATTCCATGAGCGCAACCAGCGCTTCCAGAGCTACGTGATCGAGATTGATCGAGAGCGTAACCTGCTGGTTCTCGATGAGATGATTCCCAGCGATGGCGAACGCTATCTGCAAAATGGCGAAGCCTTCAGCGTCGAGTCGCAACATGACGGCGTACGCATCGCCTGGGATTGCCCGGCCGGCATGCGTACAGGTGAGCACCAGGGAGAACGCTGCTACGTTGGCGCCATCCCTGGCGAGGTGCTTTACCACCAGCGCCGCAACGCCTTTCGCGCCCCCCTCAAGCAGTCGGAACAGGTCAAGGTGCAGCTCGGCGGAACACGCCTGCGCACGCCCCTCGACGGCCTGATGCTGGATATCTCGGCATCGGGCTGCAAGGCTCGCTTCGCCGGCGACGTCAGCAAGCAGCTGCAGCCCGGGCAGATCTACGAGACGTTCTGTGCACAACTGCCGGTCGGCAAGCTGGAAACGGCCATCGAACTGCGCCACGTGCGTTACGACGACAAGCTCGACGTCACCTTTGCCGGCCTGCATTTCGACAACCTCAGCGGCCTGCAGCAACGGCTGATCGAGCGCTTCGTTTACCAGCTGCAACGCGAGGCACGGCGCTTCGAGAGCGATACCTTTCTCTAGAGTCGCAGAATCAAGCCTGAGGAGCCGCTGCTGGCGGCTCCGATGCGCTCTCTTCGCCCTCGGCATGCTCGGTTGCCACGG
>ENA-UOXB01000947-UOXB01000947.1-bioreactor-metagenome-genome-assembly--contig:-NODE-947-length-15237-cov-7.612041_pt1 | contig 15237 bp, 8 predicted proteins | sample MGYA00238158_ERZ761615 | MGnify/ENA primary metagenome ERZ761615 (study PRJEB28904, sample SAMN06267902) | bioreactor metagenome | isolation source: Joint BioEnergy Institute, California, USA | place... | reverse complement strand
CCTTGCACTGACTGCCTCGCCTACGTTTTTAGAGGAACCCTTGTGTTGGCAGTGGGGAAAGTCACAGCGCGCTCGGCTGATGCTTGAGGTGGCCGAAGCTGGACGGTGCGCGGGCGCGTTCGGGCAGTTGCAGCTGGCCATCCTCGACGCGCTTCTTCAGGTATTGGTAGGTTTGCAGCGCCTGGCTCCACATGTGCTCGCCGATGCTGATGGTTTCGTAGTGCTGGCCGGTGGCTTCGAACTGCGGCAGCGGGCGGATCTGCGTGTGGTAGTCGCAGGCATAGAAGAAGGGGAAGGAGTAGCGCTCCTGGCTGACCTTGCGCACACGGTGCGAGGTGGCGACGAAGGTGCCGGCGCTCATCACTTCGAGCATGTCGCCGATGTTGACGACGAAGGTGCCCTCGCGCGGCGGTGCGTCGATCCACTGGCCAAGGTCGTTCATCACCTCTAGCCCCGGGCGGTCGGCGAGCAGGATGGTGAAGCACTCGTAGTCGGTGTGTGCGCCGATGCCGGGGGCGTCCTGGGCATCGCCGTCGAAGGGGTAGTGGATCAGGCGCAGCTTCGACGGCGGGAAGTTGGCCATCTCGTCGAAGGTGTTTTCCGGCACGCCGAGGGCCAGGGCGAAGCCACGGAACAGCGTGCGGCCAAGTTGGAAGATGCGCGCGTAGTAGGCCTGCACCGCTTCCTTGAAGTTGGGCAGCGTGGGCCAGTCGTTGGGCCCCAGCAGCGGCGTGCCGGCCAGCACCAGCGGATTGTCGGCGGGGACTTCGAAACCGATGTCGAAGGCTTCCTTGTGATCCGGCTTGCCGGTGCCGTAGCGCTCCTCGCCCTCGGGCACGAAGCCCTTGTGGCTGGCCGAGGTGCCGATGTAGTGGCGCATCTTGGCGTCCAGCGGCTGGGCGAAGTAGTCCTCGGCGGCGCGGTGCAGGCCGTCGATCAGCGCCTGCTCGATGCCGTGGCCGCTGATATAGAGAAAGCCTACCTCGCGGGCGGCGCGGCCCAGCTCCTCGGCCACGGCCAATCGTGCGGCCTGGTCGCTGCTGAACAGGCCGGCGATGTCGACCACGGGGATTTCGGTGAAATGCTTGGCGTTGGTGTTCATCACGACTCCTCAGCGACTGGTGAAACGGTGGAAGTGCTGGCGCTCGCAGCGCGCCATCCACTGGTTGAGCTGCCACAGGTCGGCCACCGGCACGTCGGTGAAGGGCAGGTGGTGCAGGTAGCCGTCCGGGCCGAATTCGGGGGTCAGGGTGGTGGTCTGCAGGCCGCGTTTTTCCTGGCTGCTCCAGATGCTTTCCCAGTGGCGCTGATGGAAGGCCAGCACCTCGGCGTATTCCGGCGCGCCAGGGTGCGGCACCTGCGGGCCCTGGTCGTAGCCCACGCGGGCCTGGATATGGTCGACCCGCTCGATAAAGGCGGAAAGGTCGTCGGCGGGATCGTCGAGCAGGCGCTCGCAGGTCACCAGCCAGTGGCTGATGTCGCTGGTGAAGCGCAGTTCGGGCACCTGGCGAATCACGTCGAGGGTGACCCAGGGGCTGTACAGCGAGCGGCCACGGTGAATCTCGAAGCACACCTTCAAGCTACTGGCATCGGCCAGTTCGACGGCATGGGCGAAGAAATCGACCTGCTCACTCAGCGACCAGCGGTCATTGCCGGGCAGCACGTTGACCAGCCGAGGGCCGAGTTCGGCGGCCCAGTCGAGCTTCATGCGCAGATCTTCGAGGTGCACCTGCGGGCTGTCGCTCTGACGCGGCAGCACCGGCGTGGAAGTGAACAGGGTGGCGATATAGGGGACGTTCTGTTCGCGCAGCAGGCGGGCATTGATGGCGCGCTGCGCGGCGGTCTCGGGGATGCGCGCTTCGAGTCCGTCGAAGCCGGCACCGAGCGCTTCGTCGAGCGCTTGCTGCCAACTGCCGCGATAACCCCAGAGGGTGCGGAAGATTTCCAGTCGCATGGCCGTCTCCTGGAGAGGGCGAAGGTCAGCGGCAGATTGGCGAAGGGGCGTGGTGTAGCGCCCAGTGGCGTCCGGTTCGGGCCCGGCGCCTGGTTATGGCTGCATTGTTGGCTCAGCACGCGAATGGGTTAAATCGCATTGAGCAAATACTTAGTTCAGTGATTACTGAACTATTGAGCTGACATACGTCGATGCGTAGGAGCGGCTTCAGCCGCGATCATCGCGGATAAATCCGCTCCTGCAAGAGACTGAACACCGCGTTTCCCTGGATGTCTGCGGGGCTTGCATGGCGCTACACTGGCGCTCCGTTCATCCGCCGTACGCCCCCATGTCCTTTGCCTTGCCCGACCTGAAACTGCTGAAGATTTTCGTCGCCGTGGTGCGCCACCAGGGCTTCGCTTCTGCGCAACAGGAACTGAATCTGTCCACTTCCGCCATCAGCACCTACATGAGCCAGCTGGAAAGCCAGCTCGGTATCGTGCTTTGCCATCGCGGCCGTGGCGGCTTCAGCCTGACCAGCAAGGGCGAGCTGTTCCATCAGGAAACCCTGCGCCTGCTCGGCGAACTGGAAGGCTTCGAGCGTTATTCGGCGGCGCTCAAGGGCGAGCTGCGCGGTACGCTCAACCTCGGCGTGCTGGACTCCACCGTCAGCGACCCGGCCCTGCCGCTGGCCGAGGTGATCGGTGCCTACAGCCAGGAACACCCTGGCGTGCATCTGCACCTGTCGGTGATGAGCCCTTACGAGCTGCAGTTGGCGGTATTGGACAACCGCCTGGATCTGGCCATCGGCGCCTTTTCCACACGCATGAACGGCCTGGTCTATCAGCCGTTGTACCGTGAGCAGCACTGGCTGTACTGCAGTGAACGGCATGCCTTGTTCGAGCAGCGGCGGATTCCCGAGGAGCTGATCACCCAGCAACGCATGGTGGGCCGTGGCTACTGGAGCCAGGCCGAGTTGGCGCGCCATGGTTTCAAGCACAGTGCGGCGACCGTCGAGTCGATGGAGGCCCAGCTGATTCTGGTGCTTTCCGGCGCCTATATCGGCTACCTACCTGAGCATTACGCCCAGCACTGGGTGGATCAGGGCAAGCTGCGCGTTCTGTTGCCTGCTGTCTTTGGCTACCAGGCTCCGTTCTCCCTTATCCTGCGCCGCGGGCGCACCCGCGAGCCTTTGATTCAGACCTTCCGCGATCTGCTGAAGACGCAACTGAATCAGAACTGAAACAGTGTCGCCTTTCTTCTCCGAAAGGCGTACAGCCTAACGCTGGCGCGCTTATTAGGCTGTGCTAGTACTTATTCATACGTCTGCCTCAACTCCAACGCCACCAGGGAAGCCTAGATGCGCCAGAACCTGCCCGTGACTCAGCGGGAAAGAACCTTCCCCGCGGAAGAACGCCTGATTTCCACCACCGACCTCAACAGCAAGATCACCTACTGCAACGATGCTTTTGTCGAGATCAGCGGTTTCACCCGCGAGGAGTTGATCGGCCAGCCGCATAACCTCGTACGACACCCGGACATGCCCCCTGCGGTGTTTGGCCATATGTGGGAGACGATCAAGCAGGGCAAGCCCTGGATGGGGATCGTCAAGAATCGTTCGAAGAACGGTGACTTCTACTGGGTCAGTGCCTATGTCACACCGGTCTATGAGAACGGTCGCATCGCCGGCTACGAGTCGGTGCGCTCCCTGCCGACGGAGGCGCAGAAGCGGCGTGCCGAGACGCTTTATGCTCGTCTGCGAGCGGGCAAGTCGCCGGTGCCGAAGCTCGAGTACTGGACTTATGATCTGGTGCGCTCCTGGCCATTGATTGCAGCGTCATTACTGATCGTTGCGGCGCACTGGCTGATCTCGGGCTGGCCGCTGATGGTGTTCATCCTGCTGACGCTGTTCGCCCTTGGGTCTTATCAGCTGTACCGCACTCGCCAGCTCATTCGTCGGACCTTGGCCGAGCATCCGAAAGCCTTCACCAGCGGCCTCGTGGCGCTGACCTACAGCGATAATCGCGGTGCCCAGGCGTTGCTGGACATGGCGATGATCAGCGAGGAGGCCCGTTTGCAGACGGCGCTGACGCGGCTGGAAGATGCCGGCGAGAACGTCAAGAAGCGCGCCACCCAGTCTGCAGAATTGTCGCGCTCTGGCGCGCAGTTGCTTGACCAGCAGCGGGCAGAAACCGACCAGTCGGCGACAGCCATCAACCAGATGGCGGCGACCATTCAGGAGGTCGCACACAACGTACAGAACACCTCGCATGCCGCCGAGGAGGCGGATCGCCTGGCGCGGGAAGGGCGTGACCTCGCCGTGGGGAGTCTCGATTCCATGCGACAGATGGCCAAGGCCGTCAACGATATCGGGCAGGCCGTCAACGAGTTGGCCAATTCCACCCAGTCCATCGGCAGTGTGGCCGATGTAATCACCTCGATTGCCGAGCAGACCAACCTGCTGGCGCTCAATGCCGCTATCGAGGCGGCGCGCGCAGGTGAGCAGGGCCGTGGTTTCGCGGTCGTGGCCGATGAGGTCCGGTCGCTGGCTTCGCGCACGCGTCAGTCCACCGAGCAGATCCACCAGATCATCTCCGACTTGCGTGCCGGGGCCGAGCGTGCCGTGTTGACGGCAGGCAAGGGCGAGGAAATCTCCCGCGGCAGCGTGCAGAGTGTGGAGTCGGTGCGTGATGCGCTGGAGGGCATCAGCTCGGCGGTAACTCGCATTACCGGCATGAGTCAGCAAATGGCTGCGGCTTCCGAAGAGCAGAGCCATGTGGCGGACGATATCAGCCGGCAGATCACTCGTATCGCTCAGCTTTCCGACCACAGTGCCGGCCAGGCGCATCAGGGCGCGGCCATCAGCCGTGAACTGGAGGAAATGGCCGACTACCTGCACAGCCTGGCAGAGCGTTTCAATCGCTGATGCTGCCGCCCGGGTGCGATCCAGGGAATGATTGGATGTTCCTGGGTTGCATCCGGGCTACGCGTGGGCAGGGCCTTCTGGCAAACTGCACGGCATGCCTCGTCCGACCTGTTGCCGTTGTCAGCGTCCCCTCAGTCATTGCCTCTGCCCGCTGATTCCCGATCTCGATAGCCATACTCGTGTGCTCATCCTGCAGCACCCGAGCGAGGTCGGCCATGCGCTGAATACCGCTCGCCTGGCTGCGCTTGGCTTGCGCAATGCAGAGCTGCGCGTCGGTGAGGTGTTCGAGGACCTGCCGCAACTGCTCGAACAGCCTGACTATCGAGCCTGCCTGCTGTTTCCTGGTGAAGAGTCCGTCGCCCTTGGCGCTTATGCGCCTGACGAGAAGCCCTTGCTGCTGGTTGTGCCCGATGGCACCTGGCGCAAGGCGCGCAAGCTGCTGCACATGAACCCGTCATTGGCGGCGTTGCCACGGGTCAGCCTGGATAGCGCCGCGCCGTCGCGTTATCGCCTGCGCAAGGCGCCGGAAGAGGGTGCGCTGTCGACCATCGAGGCGATCGTTGCGGCCCTGGGTGCACTCGAGGCGCCACGGGGTTTCGAGGCATTGCTGCGGCCATTCGATGCCCTGATCGAGGGGCAGATAGCGGCGATGGGAGAAGAGGTCTTCATTCGCAATCACCGGCGCTAACGAGGTGCGCACAGCGCCCCCTACGCAAGCGTGCACGGCAGGTATTCAACGTTCGCGCATGGCTTCCGAGCGGGCCTTGAGCACAGGCTTGAGCAGGTAGGCCAGCACGCTCTTTTCACCGGTAATGATGTCCACGGTGGCGACCATGCCGGGAATGATCAGCAACGGGTGTTCGTCGCTGCCGAGATGGCTTTTATCCGTGCGTACCTGGATCAGGTAGAAGCTGTTGCCTTCCTCGTCGGTGATGGTGTCGGCGCTGATCAGTTCAAGATTGGCCTTGAGCCCGCCATAGATGGTGTAGTCGTAGGCGGTGAACTTGACCATGGCCTTCTGCCCGGGATGCAGGAAGGCCACGTCCTGCGGGCGCACCTTGGCCTCGATCAGCAGGCTGTCGTCCAGCGGCACGATCTCCAGCATGTCGCTGCCCGGCTGTACCACGCCGCCGATGGTGTTGACCTTGAGTTGCTTGATCACTCCGCGCACCGGTGAGGTAACGGTGGTACGGGTTACCTTGTCTTCGATGGCGACACTGGTGGCGGTGATCTTCTGCAGCTCGGTGCGTACCTCGTTGAGCTCCTTGAAGGCATCGGAGCGAAAGCTCAGCTCGGATTCGTCCATCTTGCTCTTGATCTCGCTCATCGCCGCTTCGGCGCGGGGGATGGCCAGGTTGGTGGCTTCCAGTGAGCCACGCAGTTCCACCAGGCTACGGCGCAGGCGCAATACTTCGACCTGGGAAATCGCTCCGGAGGCCACCAACGGTTGCGACATGTTCAGCTCCTCCTGCAACAGCCCGAGGCTGGAGCGGTACTGCTGGGCCTTGGAGCGGAACTCGGCGAGCTCCTGTTCTTTCTGGCGTAGCTGCTCGCCGAGGGTGCGCTGTTCGCTCTGCAGGCGCTGCTGCCTTGAGCGGTACAGGGCCAGTTCGTCTTCGGCCAGTTGTGGCGCACCTTGCGCAATCTGCTCCGGGAGCCTGGGTTCACGCCCCTCGGCCTCGGCGCTGAGCCGTTCCAGGCGGGCCATCAGTGCCAGGCGATCGGCTTCGGTTTCGCCACGGTTCGACAGAAAACGAGTGTCATCCAGCCTCAGCAGCGTGTCGCCCTTGTCCACCACCTGGCCTTCGCGGACGAAGATTTCGCTGACGATGCCGCCTTCGAGGTTCTGAATCACCTGCACCTTGCTCGAGGGAATCGCCTTGCCCTCGCCGGTAGTGACTTCCTCCAGCACGGCAAAGTGCGCCCAGGCCAGCGCGGTGAGCAGGCAGGCGCTGACGGCCCACACCGTGATGCGACTCAACCAGGGCGAATCCTCGAGGATGGCGCCTTCCACTTCCGGCATGAATTCGGTGTCCTGGCGTTTCTCGCGCAGGCTGTCAAGGTAACTGCCGAGGCTCTGAGTGGCTTGCATGGCAGGGCGCTCCTACAGGCTGGCCGGGCCGACGCGGCCCTTGCGCAAGGCTTCGATGACGGCATCCTTCGGCCCATCCGCCACTACATGACCGTTGTCCAGCACGGCCAGGCGGTCGACCAGGCTGAGCATGGAGGCACGATGGGTAATGAGGATCAGGGTCTTGCCCTGGACCCAGCTCTGCAGACGCTGGCGCAAAAGGTCTTCGCTGGTGTTGTCCATGGCGCTGGTCGGCTCGTCGAGCACCAGAATCGGAGGATCGAGCAACAGCGCGCGAGCCAGCAGCACGGCCTGGCGTTGACCCCCGGAGAGCAGTTGGCCACGCTCGCCCACCGGGCGGTCGAAACCCTGCGGATGTTGGCGCGCCAGGTCGACCACGCCAGTTAGCTCGGCGACTTCGAGCATGCGTGTATCGCTGATGTAGCGCGCACCCAGGGTCAGGTTGTCGCGCAGGCTGCCGGCCAGCAGTGGCAGGTCGTGGGCGACGTAGCCGATCTGATGGCGCAGGTCGGCCACGTCGAGCTGACGCAGATCGAGATTGTCCAGCAGTATCTGGCCTTCATCGGCGCTGTAGAAGGCCATCAGCAGACGCGCCAGGGTGCTCTTGCCCGAGCCGCTGCGACCGATGATGCCGAGGCGTTCGCCAGCCCCCAGCCGCAGGCTGACATTGTTCAGTGCCGGTGCGCTCTGACCGGGATAGGTGAAGCTGATCTGGCGAACGTCCAGCGCCCCCTTGAGCTGGGTGCGGTCCAGCGGACGCTGTTTGTCCTGGCGCTCCTGAGGCAGGGCCATCAGCGCGTCGGTGCTGGTCATGGTCAGGCGTGCCTGCTGGTAGCGGGTGATCAGTCCGGCGATTTGTCCGAGCGGCGCGAGAATCCGGCTGCCGAGCATGTAGCAGGCCACCAGCGCGCCGACGCTGAGGTTGCCGGCGATGATCAGGTAGACCCCTGAAATGATGGTGGCCATGCCGGCGAACTGCTGAAGGAACAGGGTGCCGTTGGTGGCCAGCGAGGCAAGGAACTTGGCATGAGCGTCCAGGCGAGTGAGGGCGCCATGGGTCTGTTCCCACTGGTGCTGGCGTTCACTCTCGGCGCCACACACCTTGAGCATCTCCAGCCCGCCGAGCGTTTCAATCAGCAGGGCCTGGCGCTGCGAGCCGAGTTGCAGGCTTTTCTGCACCGTATCGCGCAGGCGCACCTGGATGATCCAGGCGAACAGAATGGTGATGGGGAAGGCCAGTACTGGAATGACCACCAGCGGCCCGCCGATCAGGCCGATTACCAACAGCATCAGCAGGGAGAAGGGCAGGTCGATCAGGCTGGTCAGGGTCACTGCGGTGAGGAAATCCCGCAGTCCCTGGAAATCATGGATGCTCTGGGCGAAACCGCCGATGGTCGCCGGCCGCGCCTTCATCGACATACCGGTGATGCGCTCGAACAGGGTGGCGGAAAGCACCACATCGGTCTTCTTGCCGGCGGTATCCAGCAGGTGCGCTCGCAGCACCTTCAGCAGCAGCTCGAAGCCTGTACCGATCAACAGACCGATGGCCAGCACCCAGAGCGTCGAGGTGGCCTGGTTGGGTACCACGCGGTCGTAGGTCTGCATGACGAACAGCGGCACCATCAACCCCAGCAGGTTGATCAGCAAACTGGCCAGCACCGCATCGGTGTAGAGCCAGCGCGACAGCTTGAGGGTGTCGCGGAACCAGGCTTCGATGCGTGGCACCAGCGGTGTGCGGGCTTCCTCCAGCTCGTGCCGTGGACGCGCGAAGAAGGCCTGGCCGCTGTACTCGGCGGCCAGTTGCTCGCGGCTGACCCACTGCTCGCCGCCATCAGTCTCGCAGGGCAGTATCTGTGCCTGCTGCTTCGGCCCCCATTGGCGTAGCACTGCGCTGCGGCCATCCTTGAGCAGCAGCAGGACGGGCAGGTTGAGCGGCGAAATGCTGGCCAGATCACGCTGCAGCAGGCGCCCCTGCAGCCCGGCCCGTGCGGCTGCGCGGGCCAGCAGATCGGGGCTGAGGCGCTGGGCCGGCAATGGCAAACCGGCGCTCAGGCTGCCACGGCTGGCGCTGCAGCCGTGTAACCGACAGAGGATCAACAAACCATCCAACAGCGGATCGTCGTGACTGAGCCGTGGATCACTGGCTGGCCCTGGCCGTTCCATGGTGGTCAATTTCTACTACTCCTCAGAGCCTGTTCAGCCCTTTGCTGCGCGTCGGTCCCGCGGGTATCCGTGCGGGGCCTTCGAGCCGGGATCACTTCATTTCCGGCAAGCGTGCTTCGCTCTTCACTTCGGTGAGGGCTACAGCTTCCGCCGGGACCACGACCTGTTGCTGACGCAGCAGATCCCCCATGGCCGCGACGACGCGGTACATCGAGAACTCTTCGCCGTAGCGAACCTCGGTGTAGCGGCGATTGGCGGTGAACAGTTCGTTTTCGCTGTCGAGCAGGTCGAGCAGGGTGCGTTGTCCCAGGCTGAACTGCTGCTGATAGGCCTCGCGAACGCGGGAGGTGTAGTCCGCGTAGTCACGTGCCTTGGGCGTTTGTAGGCGTGCGTTTTCCATGGCGTTCCAGGCCAGCGAGAGGTTTTCGTTGAGCACCCGCAGGGCATTGTTGCGGATGTCCATCGACTCGTTGATCTGGTGCGCAGCTGATTGCAGGCGAGCCTTGTCGCGCATGCCGTTGAACAGGTTGTAGTTCATCACTACGGCGGCTCGCCAGGTGTTGTAGTGGCCTTCGTCGCCCTGCACGTTGTCATCGGCCGAGGTGGCCAGCTCCAGATCGAAGCGCGGGTAGAAGGGGGACTTGGCAACCTCGTACTGCTTCTCGGCAGCGTTGACGTCCGCTTGCGCCGATTTCAGGAAGGGGTTGTTGTCCATTACCGTTTGCCGAGCGGCCATCAGGTCGGCGGGCATGTTGCTCTTGATCGATGCAGGCGCTTCCAACTGATCCGGCAAGCGCCCGACGGCGCTGAAGAAGTTGGCTTCGGCGTCGGCCAGGTTGACCTCTTCGGTGTACAGGTTGTTCTGTGCCAGGGCCAGACGCGCTTCGGACTGGTCCAAGTCGGCGGTGCTGCCCACGCCCTGACGACTGCGCATGCCGATCTGATCGTTGATGCGCTGATGGGCCTGCAGGTTGTTGCGGGCCAGGGCGACCATCTCGCGGCGCATCAGCAGGTCCAGGTAGACCTCGACGGTGCGCAGCGCCAGGCTTTCGGAAGTGCCCAGCAGGCGGTAGGCACGGGAGTTGACCACGGCCTGGGTGCGTTCCACTTCGTTGGGCGTATTGAAACCGTCGAACAGCATCTGGCGCAGGCGCAGCTCGGCGTTGCGATAGTTGAGGGTTTCCGTGTTGTGGTCACCCAGCGCTCGGGTGCTGGGACTATCGGTGTTCTGCCTGCCGTATCCGACCAGCAAGTCGACGCTTGGCAGGTAGCCGCCCTTGGCGAATTTCACATCTTCATCCGATGCGAGTCGGCTATTGGCGGCCGCGTGGATCTCCGGGTGATTATCCAGCGTGCTCTGAATGGCTTCCGAGAGATTCATGGCTTGCGCCTGACTGCAAACAGTCGCCAAAAGCATGGCGCTCCACAGCGGGGTTAAGGTGCGCATTGGCGTTTCTCCTGACTGAAGTTCTTATCCTGTCGCCATAAAAATGGCGTTTTTCCATGTCAAACCGTTTCAGGCTTGTAACATCAGAGCTAAGAACAACTTTTGGAGAAGCTAAGATGATTTTTTCACAAGGTATATTCAGAAAAAATCTTATGAACTCTGCGAAAAGCAGCACATTGTTTGAACCTATGAGCTGCTCGGGTCCGCATTTTTCGTGGGCTGTGCAGCTGAAATGGGCAGTCAGGCATCAAAAAGGCGGGGATTCAACTGATGGAGTAGTTCGACGCATGCTGTGGTGACATTTTTTTGTCAGTAGCGTTTTTTGGATTTTGCGCCGTTCCATTTCAATCAGCTGTGTGGGTTCTCTCCTCTGCTTCGAAAAGGTGCTCTGACCCTTTCGGTAAGTACGTGTCGGCGGTGGTCGGCAGCTGTAGTGAGGATGGAATCATGGCTACTCTTATTGGTGTCGTCAGTCAGGTTGTCGGCGAAGTGTTCGCGGTAGCGAGCGATGGATCGCGCCGGCCAGTCAGCGAAGGTGATCGGCTCTATGCAGGCGAGCAACTCATAACCGGAATGTCCGGTGCGGTTGCGGTGGCTCTGACCAACGGCCAGGAGCTCACCCTGGGGCGTGACAGCGGCATTACCCTCAATGCGCAACTCATCGCGAGTCGCGATGAGCTTCAGGCTCCCGTCGTAGAAGTCTCCCCCACAGCGCCGAGCGACGATGACCTCACCGATGTCGAGCGCCTGCAGGCTGCCATCGAAGCCGGTGACGACCCGACCCAACAGGGCGAAGCTACAGCCGCTGGCCCAGGGGCTGGCGCAGGTGGTGCGGGGGGAGCCGGTGGCGGCCATTCCTTCGTGATGCTCAGTGAAGTCGGCGGGGCACTGGATCCGGTCATTGGCTTTCCCACTGGGCCGCTTGCAGCAGCCCCGCTGTTTCCCGAAGGCGAAGTATTCGCTCCTGCCGATTTCAGCCCCGAGCTGACCGTGGTCTTCCTGGACAAGGAGGGCAGTGTGGTCACCGGTCCCGGTGTGGTGGATGAGGCCGCACTGAATGGTGGCGAGAACGGCGGCGGTCAGCCGGGCAGCAACCCCGGCAGCGACGCCGAAACGACCTCGGGCACCCTGATCATCAACTCCCCCGATGGCATCGGCCGTATCGAAGTGCTGGACGCTAGCGGCAACTGGGTCAACGTCACTGGTGGGGGCGTCGTGCAGGGCGCTTATGGCGTGCTGGTGTTCGACGCCGCCGGCAACTGGACCTACACCCTGACCGACAATAGCCTGGATCACAGCAACCCCAATGCCATTGGGGCTGACGATCAGCTGTTCGATAACTTCAGCGTGCGCGTATTCGATCTCGACGGCGACGTGTCGCCCACTGTGCCGCTGATCATCGCTATCAACGACGACGGCCCCAGTGCCGGCCTGGAGTTTTCCCGCGAAGGTGGTGAGGTGGTGCTCGACGAGAGCGCCGGCCTGCAGCCGGGCAGTCACGACGTCGCCGGTCCGTTAGCGGTGTTCAATGGCGTAGCCAATCCGTCTTCCGACATGCGCGCCTACGCGCAAGGTACTGCTCCGGCGGTCGTGGCCAACTATAACTTCGGTGCCGATGAAGGTGGTGCTACCGCCGTCTATTCCCTGGCGCTGGTCGGAAGCGGCGAAGGCGAACAGGGCCCGCAGGTGCAGGCGGTTGGTCTCACTACTACCAGCGGTAGCCCCATCACCCTGAGTGTGGAAAACGGCCTGGTGGTTGGTCGCGATGCAGGTGGTAACGCTGCGTTCGCCATTTCCATCGACCCGGACACCGGCATTATCAGTGTTGTTCAGTACCAGTCCCTGCATCACCCCGATGCGAGCGACGCCAATGACAGTATCGACCTCAGCGGTCTGATCCGCGCCGTACTGACCGTTACCGACGGCGACGGCGATCAGGCCGTTGCCAGCGCCGATATTGGCCAGTTGATCCGCTTCGTCGACGACGCTCCGACCGCAGCCATCGAGCGAGTCGAGGGCGTGCGCGTTACCCACGACGAGAGTGCCGGCCCGCAGAATGGCATTGCCACACCAACCCCGGGCGGCGATGCCAACGACAACGACACCAACGCTGGGTCTGTGGTGGGCCTTTTCTCGAGCGTGAGCAATACCGGTACCGACCTTTCCAGCCCTGGCTATGCGACCAGCAAAGGCGCGGTGGTGGACATCTCCGGCAGCAGCACCGGTGAGGACAACGAAGGGGCCACTACCGTGCTCAGCCTGTCTATCGTCGGTGGTGACGGCAGCGATTCCGGGCTCACCACCACCGATGGGCAGACCATCCGCCTGTATCTGGAGAACGGCCTGATCGTTGGCCGTGTGGACGGTGGTGAAACCAGTCCGGGCGCGGCGGCCTTCGCCATCGCCATTGGCCAGGACGGCAGTATCAGCGTCGCCCAATACATCTCGCTCCACCATCCAGACACCGGCAGTGCTGACGATGCCGTGAGCCTGGCCGGCAAGGTCCGCGCCGTGGTCACCGTAACCGACGGCGATGGCGATGTGGACACTGCGCAGGTTGGTATCGGCGGCGCCATCCGCTTCGAGGACGATGGCCCCACCGCGGTCATTCAGCGGGTCGAGGGTGTGCGTGTCACCCATGACGAGAGCGCTGGCCTGCAGAACGCCACCGAGACTCCGACGCCTCAGGGGGACGCCCTGGATGACGACACCGGCAATCCGGATGTGATCGCTCTGTTCGCCGGCGTGAGCAACGTCGGTACCGACCTGGAAGGTTATGCCGCCAGCGCCGGCCCCGTGGTCAGCATCGCCGGCACCAGTACCGGCGAGGACAACGAAGGCGCAACTACCGTGCTGAGCCTGGAGATCACTGGCGGCGACGGCACCGATTCGGGCCTCACCACCACCGACGGCCAGGTCATTCGCCTCTATATGGAGAACGGCTTGATCGTCGGCCGCGTGGACGGTGGCGACCAGGGCCCTGGCGCAGCGGTTTTCGCCGTCGCCATCGGCCAGGACGGCACGATCAGCGTCGCCCAGTACATGTCGCTCAACCACCCGGATACCGGCAGCCGCGATGAGGGTGTCGATCTCGGCGGCCTGGTCAGGGCCGTGGTCACCGTCACCGATGGTGATGGCGATGTAGACGTGGCCAAGGTCAACATCGGCGGCGTCATTCGCTTCGAGGACGATGCTCCTACCGCCAACATCCAGGTAGTCGAAGGTGTGCGCGTTACCCACGACGAAACCCCCGGCCTGCAGAACGGCACCGCCACTCCGACCCCGGGCAGCGATGCCAATGACAATGACACCAACACCCCCAGCGTGATCGCGTTGTTCAGTAGCGTGACCGATGCCGGCACCGCGCTAACGACCGGCTACGCCAGCAGCAATGGCCCGGTGGTGAGCACCAGCGGCAGCAGCACCGGTGAAGATCAGGAGGGCGCGACCACCGTGCTCAGCCTGGCAGTGCAGAATGCAGACTCGGGCCTCAGTGCCCTGGACGGCTCGCCTATCGTTCTCAGCGTGGAGAATGGCTTGGTCGTCGGCCGCGTGGACGGCGGCATCTATAACGGCCAGGCCGCCTTCGCTGTGGCCATCGGCCAGGACGGTAGCATCAGCATTGCCCAGTACCTGCCCCTGCAGCACCCGGATACCAGCAGCCATGACGAGGCATTGAACCTTTCCGGCAAGATTCGCGCCGTGGTTACCGTCACCGACGGCGATGGCGATGTCTCGGTGGACTCGGTGGGCATCGGTGGCGTCGTGCGTTTCGAGGACGACGGCCCCACCGCCACCAAGGTGACAGCTACCAATGTGCTTGACGACGAGGGCCTCAACGGTGGCATCAACGGCGGCCCGGGCGATGTCTCCGGCGCCCACACCAGCACCAGCGGCAACCTTGGCTACGACGCCGGCGCCGATGGCCTGAAGTCCATCGAACTTAGCGGCCCCAGCACCTTGGGCAGTGAGAACGTGACGTCTACCTGGGACCCGGACACCAATACCCTGACCATCAGCAGCGTCCGTGGCGACCTGATGACCGTGGTGCTGACCGACCTGGCCAGCGGCGCCTACACCGTCAACCTGCTCAAGCCACTGATGCACACCGTGGACGGCACCGAGGACAACATTACCCTCAATGTCGGCTACAAGGTCACCGATGGCGATGGCGACACCGCCGACAGTTCCCTCACGGTCACCATCAACGACGACACTCCGACCTTGCAGGTAGGGGCCCTGGACCTGAACTCCTCGGTGACCTTCCACGGCACCGATGCCGGCTACAGCAACAGCTACGGCTACTACATCAAGGGCGAGGATGGCACCCCACTCAACGGCAAGGTGATCTGGGCCAACGTCCACGACCAGAGTAGCGGCGATACCTTCGACCTGGGCGATCTGGATCCGGCCAGCACCGGCTTCTTCATCATCCCCAATGGCGGCGCTAACGCCGGCTTGCTCAACGGTGCGGACGTCACCTTCCAACTGGTAGGGGGCAAGTGGCAGGCCTTCGTCGGTGGCACGCCACTGATCGGCGCCGACGGTGCCAACGTGCTGTTCAGCGATGCCACCCTCAACCCCGGTGGTTCGCACCTGCAGGACACCGGCAATGCCGGCAACCAGAACTGGGAAGACAAGACCGATACATCCGACTACGACTACAACGACGTCAG
>ENA-UOXB01000945-UOXB01000945.1-bioreactor-metagenome-genome-assembly--contig:-NODE-945-length-15258-cov-27.347826_pt1 | contig 15258 bp, 15 predicted proteins | sample MGYA00238158_ERZ761615 | MGnify/ENA primary metagenome ERZ761615 (study PRJEB28904, sample SAMN06267902) | bioreactor metagenome | isolation source: Joint BioEnergy Institute, California, USA... | reverse complement strand
GACATCTCGCTCATGAGGTGACTCGACAGCAGGACGGTCCTGCCCGAGGCCGCCTGCGCCCGCACGAACTGACGCACCCAGCGCACGCCCTCGGGGTCGAGACCGTTCACGGGCTCGTCGAGGATGAGCGTCTGCGGGTCGCCGAGGAGCGCCGCCGCGATCCCGAGGCGCTGCCCCATACCGAGCGAGAACTTGCCCGCGCGGCGCTTGGCGACGCTCTGCAGGCCGGTGATCTCGATGACCTCGTCGACTCGTGAACGGGGGATGCCGTGAGTCGCCGCCATCGCGAGCAGGTGATGACGAGCGCTCCGACCGGTGTGGACGGCCTTCGCGTCGAGGAGGATCCCCACCTCGGTCAACGGGGAACGCAACGACCGGTAGTCGCGTCCGTCGAGAGTCACGCGTCCCGCCGTCGGTCGGTCGAGTCCCACGATCATCCGCATGGTGGTCGACTTACCGGCGCCGTTGGGCCCCAGGAATCCCGTCACCTTGCCGGATTGGACCGTGAAGCTCACGCCATCGACGGCTGTCTTGTCTCCGTACCTCTTCGTGAGGCCTTCTGCAACGATCATGTGCTTCACGCTACGGAAGGAGAGAGCTCCGTCGCGTCCCCCGTGAGCAGGAGATCGGGGCGGTCGTGTCATCCCGTGGTACGACATGACCGCCCCGATGGGCCGTGCTCAGTCCTGCGCGTCGCGCTCCTGAACGGACAGTGCCCGCTCGACGCCTGCAAGATTCTCGTTCACGAGCCGCCGCAGTGCGGCGGGGGCGTCACGATGCTCTGCGAGCCAGCCTCGGGTCGCGTCGCGAAGCGACGCGTCGGCGAGCGGTGCCGGGTACAGGCCCACGATCAGGTACTGGGCGATCTGGTAGGTCCGCGACTCCCAGACCGGCAGGAGCATGTCGAAGTAGGCTCCGACGAACTCCCCGAGTGCGTCGATGCCCGCGGGGTGGACGAATCCGGCAGCGGCCGAACGCACCACGGTGTTCGGAAGATCGTCGCTCTCGATGAGCGATGACCAGGCGGCGCGCTTCGCCTCGACGGTCGGAAGAGCAGCCCGTGCCTGGGCGGCGAACTCTCCGCCCTTCGCCGTGTTGTCAGCAGCCAGTGCCTCATCGATGTCGGCTGCGGTGACGACACCCCCGGCCGCGAGGGAGACGAGCAGAGACCACGAGAGGTCCGCGTCGATCTCGAGACCATCGAGCGTGAGCTCACCGGAGCGCAGCTGCGAGACGATGTCCCACTGGGCGGGCGTCGCCGCGGCGGACGCGAATGCGGTCACGAACTGCAGCTGGCTGTCGCTCCCCGCCTCGGCCCTGCGGGCGAGGTCCCACACACCGTCGGCGACGCGCCGGCGCGCCGTGTCCCGCGCGTCCGGAGCGACGTAGGAGTTCGCGGCGAGCTGCAGCTGCGCGAGCGTCGTGCGCACCGTCGTCGATTCGGTCTCGGTGCCGATGTTCTGCAGCACGAGGTCGATGTATTCGGATGCCGAGGCTTCGGCGTCCCGCGTCTGATCCCACGCGGCGCCCCAGACGAGCGAACGCGCGAGCGGATCGCTGATCTTGCTGAGGTGCGCGGTCGCGGTCCGCAGCGACCGCTCGTCGAGTCGGATCTTGGCGTACGCGAGGTCGCCATCGTTGAGGAGGACGAGGTCGGGCTGCGTGAGGCCGACGAGCTCGGGCACCTCGGTCAGGTCCCCGTCGACGTCGAGCTCGACATGGTGGGTGCGCACGAGCGCCTCACCCTCGAGCGTGTAGAAACCGACACCCAGGCGGTGCGGGCGGATGGTCGGGTAGTCGGCGGGCGCCGTCTGCACGATGGCGAAACGCGTGATGGTGCCGTCGCCGTCGACGCGGATCTCGGGGGCCAGCGTGTTGACGCCGGCCGTCTCGAGCCACTTCTTGGACCAGGTCGTGAGCTCGCGACCGCTCGTGGCCTCGAGCTCGACGAGCAGGTCGCTCAGCTCGGTGTTGCCCCAGGCGTTCTTCCGGAAGTAGGCGGAGACGCCGGCGAAGAATGCTTCGATGCCGACCCAGGCGGCGAGCTGCTTGAGAACGGATCCGCCCTTGGCGTAGGTGATGCCGTCGAAGTTGACCTGCACGTCCTCGAGGTCGTTGATCTCGGCGAAGACGGGGTGGGTGGAGGGGAGCTGGTCCTGGCGGTATGCCCAGGTCTTCTCCATGGCGTTGAATGTCGTCCACGCCTCGGTCCACTCGGTCGCCTCGGCTGTCGCGATCGTCGACGCCCACTCGGCGAACGATTCGTTCAGCCACAGGTCGTTCCACCACTTCATGGTGACGAGGTCGCCGAACCACATGTGGGCCAGCTCGTGCAGGATCGTGACGACGCGACGCTCCTTCACGGCATCCGTCACCTTGGAGCGGAAGACGTAGGCCTCCGTGAAGGTCACGGCGCCCGCGTTCTCCATCGCACCCGCGTTGAACTCGGGCACGAACAGCTGGTCGTACTTCGCGAACGGGTAGGGGACGCTGAACTTGTCCTCGAAGTAGGCGAAGCCCTGGCGCGTCTTCTCGAAGACGTAGTCGGCGTCGAGGTACTGCCACAGGCTCTTGCGGGCGTAGACGCCGAGCGGGATGGTGCGGCCGTCGGCGCTCGTGAGCTCCGAGAACACCTGCTCGTAGGGGCCGGCGACGAGAGCAGTGATGTACGAGGAGATGCGGGGGGTGGGCTCGAACGCCCAGGTCGCCACGCCCTCACCGGCAGGGGTCGGTTCAGGGGTGGGGGAGTTGGAGACGACCTTCCACGCGTCGGGGGCCGTCACCGTGAAGCGGAATGCGGCCTTCAGGTCGGGCTGCTCGAACACAGCGAAGACCCGGCGGGAGTCGGGGACCTCGAACTGCGAGTAGAGGTAGACCTCACCATCGACGGGGTCGACGAAGCGGTGGAGACCCTCGCCGGTGTTCGTGTACTCGCAGTCCGCGACGACGACGAGCTCGTTCTCGTCGGTCAGCCCGTCGAGTGCGATCCGGGAATCCGCGTAGACCGCAGCGGGGTCGAGAGTGCGGCCGTTGAGGGTGATCTCCCGGATGCCGCGGGCGATGAGGTCGACGAAGGTCGAAGCGCCGGCGGTCGCGGCGAAGCGGATGACGCTCCGCGACGCGAAGACCTCGTCACCGGTGGTCAGATCGAGCGTGACGTCGTACGAATGCGTCTCGACGGTCGCGCGGCGCTCCTGCGCTTCGATGCGGGTGAGGTTCTCTCCAGGCACGTTCGTGTCTCCCAGGGGTGAGGGTGGGGTGCCGCGGACGGGCGCTGCTGGCGCCGACGGCAACCGTCACAGCCTACGCCGATGGGTCGCCGGAACGTGGTACCGGCGTCCCTAGAATCGTCACATGCGCATCCACATCGCGACCGATCACGCGGGCATGGAGTTCTCGACCCGTCTGCAGCACCACCTGGCCGAAGCCGGTCACGACGTCGTGGACCACGGCCCGGTCGAGTACGACCCGCTCGACGACTATCCCTCCTTCTGCATCCGAGCGGCACGGGCCGTCGCCGAGGATCAGGCGCGCGGCATCCAGACTCTCGGCGTCGTCTTCGGCGGCTCCGGCAACGGTGAGCAGATCGCCGCGAACAAGGTGCGCGGCATCCGGGCGGCCCTCGTCTGGAGCATCGCGACGGCGGAGCTCGCCCGCGAGCACAACGACGCGAACGTCATCGCGATCGGTGCGCGACAGCACACGTTCGACGAGGCCGTCGGCTTCATCGACCGCTTCATCGCGACGCCGTTCTCGGGCGAGGAGCGTCACGCACGGCGCATCGGACAGCTCGCCGCGTACGAGACCGACGGCGCGCTCGAGGCCGACCCGCGCGCAGCGACGCCCGACGTGCTCGACGCGTCGGAGACGTTCGACCCGGAAGCCGGCTGATGCCCGAGGGGCATTCCGTCCACCGCATCGCGCGTCAATTCGACCGCAACTTCGTGGGGCGGCCCGTGTCCACCTCGAGCCCCCAGGGGCGCTTCGCCGAGGGTGCTGCCGTCCTCGACGGCCGGACGCCCACGCAGGTGCGCGCGGTCGGCAAACAGATGTTCCTCGCCTTCGACGAGGACGTCTGGCTCCGGGTGCATCTCGGCATCTACGGCGCGTGGGACTTCGCGGGGGAGATCCTCCTCGACCCGACGATCGCCTCCGCGAACGGCCGGATGGGGCAGACGAATCAGCGAGGAGTCGACCCTGTCTACGACGACGCCGGTGAGAACTCCCTCGCCTCGATCGGTGCACCCCGGCGCGCTCGCGGTGCGGTCAGGATGAGCGAGCAGACGAAGGGGCTGGCAGAGCAGACGGATGCCGAATGGCCTCCGCCCGTCGTCGGACAGGTGCGTCTGCGGCTGCTGACGGAGTCGACGTGCGCGGATCTGCGCGGTCCCACCGCGTGCCAGTTGCAGACGGCCGACGAGATGCTCGCCACCGTCGCAGCGCTCGGGCCCGACCCGCTCGTCGACGACATCACCGAAGGGGAAGAGCGGTTCGTCGCCGCCGTGCGGCGGAAGCCGACCCCGATCGGGCAGCTGCTGATGGATCAGAAGGTCGTCAGCGGAATCGGCAACGTGTATCGCGCCGAGATGCTGTTCCGTGCGAACCTCAACCCGCACACCCCAGGCCGCGACGTTCCCGAAGAGACCCTCCGACTGCTGTGGCAGGACTGGGTGCGCCTTCTGGCGATCGGCGTCGAGACCGGTCAGATGATGACGATGGACGACCTCGACCCGGAGGCCTACCGCCGGGCGTTGGCGAGCCGCGACGATCGGCACTGGGTCTACCACCGGGCGGGGCTGCCGTGCCGGGTCTGCGGGACGGAGATCGTTCTGGAGGAGATGGCCGCACGAAAGCTGTACTGGTGCCCGCGGTGCCAGGCCTGATCGAGGCGGAGGCCTAGGCAGAGTGAGACAGAACCCCAGTTTCGCGATGAGCGACGTGTCGGAGATCCGTCGCATCATCGACGCGCACCCGTGGGTCACGATCGTGAGCAGCGCCCAGACGGGTCTCGTCGCGTCGCACTACGCCGTCCTGCTCGATCCGACGCGCGACGACCTGACGATCGTCGGCCACGTCGGGCGTCCCGACGACCTGATCCACGGCCTGGGGGAGTCGGAGCTCCTCGTGGTCGTGCAGGGCCCGCACGGATACATCTCGCCGAGTTGGTACGGCGATGGCCCTGCCGTTCCCACCTGGAACTTCGTCTCCGTCCATCTGCGCGGCGTCCCCGAGATCCTCTCCCCGGAGGAGAACCTCGTCATCCTCGAGGAGCTCGTCGACCGCTTCGAGTCGGGTCTGCCTGAGCCGCGCGGCATGTGGCAGCCGCCCAACGACGACGAGTTCGTGCGGCGGCTCGCGAAGGGCACCGTCGGGTTCCGGCTCACGCCGACGCACGTGACGGCGAAGCGCAAACTCAGCCAGAACCGCCCTGATGACGTCGTCGACACGATCATCGAACGATTGGATGCCGGGGCCGGCCCGTACGCGGATCCCCGCCTCGCCGACGAGATGCGTCGCTCCCGCGATGCCATGCGCCACGCCCGGGAGGCCCGCACATGATCCCCGCGCAGGGTGACGCCGTCAGCGCCGTCACCGGAGTGCGACTGACGGGGGCGGACCGGGTCGATCCCTTCGGCGACGATCCCGTCGACGTCCATCTTCGCGACGGCGTGATCACCGACATCGCTCCCGCAGGCGCTCTTCCGACGCGCGGCGTCGTGGTCGACGGCGAGGGCGGGTGGCTCGTGCCGGGCTTGTGGGACCACCATGTCCACACCGTGCAGTGGGCGCTCACGGCGCAGCGCACTCCGCTCGGTGACGTCACCAGCGCGGGGGAGGCGGCATCCGTCATGGGCCGTGCTCCTGTGCTCGACGACGGTCGCCGCGTGGGTACCGGATTCCGCGACGCCTTCTGGGCCGACGCCCCCAGCCTCGCGCTGCTCGACGCGAGGACGGGCGACGTCCCGACCTACCTCATCAACGCCGACGTCCACAGCGTCTGGCTGAACAGCGCGGCGTTCCGGCGCGAGTCCTTCACCCCCGCACCGGACGGAATCCTCCGCGAGGAGCCCGCGTTCGAGATCTCCCGTCGTCTCAACGACCTGGACACCGCTGTCGTCGACCGGTACGTCGTCGCGGCGCTCGACCGCGCGGCGTCCCGCGGCGTCACCGGCATCGTCGACCTCGACATGGCCTGGAACGCGGATGCCTGGGCTCGGCGCCTCGCCGCCGGTTTCGACGGCATGAGGGTGTCCTTCGGTGTGTATCCCGATCTGCTCGACCGGGCGATCGCCGAGGGCCTCGCGACGGGTGACGCGCTCGACCCCCGTGGGCTGGTCCGCGTCGGATCCCTGAAGGTCATCACCGACGGCTCGCTCGGCACCCGCACCGCGGCGTGCTCGCACCCGTACCCCGGCGATCCGCACAACACGGGCGTCATGACGGTCGCCCCGGATGAGCTCCGCGCTCTCATGGTCCGCGCCACCGGATCCGGACTGTCATGCGCGATCCACGCGATCGGCGACGTCGCCAACTCGCACGCACTCGATGCCTTCGCCGCCTCCGGTGCGACGGGCACGATCGAGCACGCGCAGCTCGTCGCGCACGCCGACATCCCCCGGTTCGCCCGCCTGGGCGTGGGAGCGAGCGTCCAGCCCGAACACGCGGTCGACGACCGGGACCTGACCGACTCGGTGTGGGCCGCGCAGACCGCTCTGCCCTACCCGCTCCGCTCGCTCGCCGACACCGGGGCCAACCTCCTGTTCGGATCGGATGCCCCCGTGTCGCCGCTCGATCCCTGGGCGGCGATGGCCGCCGCCGTGCACCGCACCCGCGGTGGACGCGAGCCGTGGCGGCCGGATCAGGGGGTCACGGCGGCGACCGCGCTCGCGGCATCCACCTCCGGCGGCTCGGCGACCGGGAGCGGGCTCGAACCCGGGGGAGTCGCGGACCTCGTCGTGATCGACCGCGATCCGCTCACCGCGTCCGACGAAGCCCTCCGCGCGACGCGCGTCGCCGCGACGATCCTCGCCGGTCGTCTGACCCACATCGCCCTGTGAGGAGAGCGATGACCATCTCAACGCTCGCCAGCGTCATCGCACTGCCCGACGCCGCGCCCTCCATCTCGGATTCCGCGTTCGTGGCAGCCGGTGCCCGCCTGGTGGGAGCCGTGGCCCTGGGAGAGCTCTCGAGCGTCTGGTACAACGCGGTGCTGCGTGGGGACAGCGCTCCGATCGCCATCGGCGCGCGCAGCAATGTCCAGGACGGCGTCGCGATCCACGTCGACGCGGCGCACGGCGTCGACATCGGAGAGGACGTCTCGATCGGGCACAACGCCGTCGTGCACGGCTGCCGCATCGGCGACGGCACGCTCATCGGCATGGGCGCCGTCGTGCTCTCCGGAGCCGTCATCGGATCCGGTTGCCTCATCGCGGGTGGCGCTGTCGTCCTCGAGGGCACGGTGATCCCCGACGGCTCTCTCGTCGCCGGTGTCCCCGCGAAGGTCCGGCGCGAGCTGGCCGCCGAGGAGCGAGCGGGCATCCTCCGTAACGCCGAGGTGTACCTCTCGCATGCGGAGCGGCACGGCACGGTCACGCGATCGATGCACTCCCCGCCTTCAGCGGCGCCATAGCGCGACTCATCTAGGCTTCGTCCGTGCCCGGCCGTCCTGTCCTCCCTCTCTGGCTCGCGCTCCCCGTGGCGGTCGCCGGTGGTGCCGTGCTCGACCTCGCCTATCCCGACATCGGCATCTGGCCCCTCGCCTTCGTCGGAGCCGCTCTGACGCTCCTCACCCTCATCGGTCGGTCGGCCTGGGGTGCCGTAGCCGTCGGCGCTGTGTTCGCGGCATCCTTCTACCTTCTTCACATCGCGTGGATCACCCGCTACCTCGGCCCGGTGCCGTGGTTCGCCCTCGCGGGGGTCGAGACCGCCCTCAGCGCCGTCGGGGCGATCGCCATCACCCTGGCCTACCGGTGGCTCCCGCGGGTGCTGCCGGCCCGCTGGGCCCGCGTGACGCTTCTTCCGGCGCTGGTCGCGGCCGCGTGGACGGCGCGGGAGCAGTTCATGGGTTCGTGGCCGTACACCGGCTTCCCCTGGGCACGGTTGGGCATGAGCCAGTCAGACGGACCTCTCGCCGAGCTCGCGTCGTGGCTGGGCGTCAGCGGCCTCACCTTCGCCATGGCCTTCGCGGTCGCCGCAGCCATCGAAGCCGTTCGACTCCGATTCTGGCGTCACGTGCGGCTCGCGGTCCCCGCCGTCGCCGCTGCAGCCCTGCTGGTTCTCATCCCGCAGTTCCCGACAACGGATGCCGGAACGATGCGCGTCGGTGCGGTGCAGGGCAACGGCCCGTCGGGCTACTTCGACAAACGGAACGCGTACGACGTGTACCGGGCGCAGCTCGCGGCGACCGAGCCCCTCATCGGCGAGGACCTCGATGTGCTGCTGTGGCCGGAGGGCGGTGTCGATTCGGATCCGCTGAACGACGAGTCCATGGCGAAGGCCCTGGATGAGCTCTCCAGAAAGGTCGACGCGCCACTCATCATCAATGCGGCGACCGAGCGCGACACCAAGGTCTACAACTCGTCGATGCTCTGGCAGGCGGGCGCGAAGAACCCGGTGGCGATCCACGACAAGACCCACCCGGTCCCGATGGGGGAGTACGTCCCGGACCGCTGGTTCTTCGAAGCCCTGGCGCCGGACCTGATCGGTCTCATCCAGCGCGAGTACACGCCCGGGACGAATCCGCCGTACTTCGACGTCAACGGCGTCGGCGTCGGGCTGGCCATCTGCTTCGACGTCATCTACGACGACGTCATCTGGCAGGGCGCGCACGACGGTGCGGAGGTCTATATGTTCCAGACCAACAATGCCGACTTCCGGGGGACCGACGAGAACGTCCAGCAACTCGGCTTCGCGCGCATGCGCGCGATCGAGACCGGCCGATCCGTGGTCAACATCTCCACGGTGGGGACCAGTCAGGTCATCGGGCCCGATGGCTCGGTCATCGACGGACTTCCGGCGGATACCGCGGGCGCGCTCCTGGTGGACGTTCCGCTCCGTACCGGTCTGACGGCCGCGGTCGTCATCGGCCCCATCGTTCAGTGGGTGCTGGGGTGGTCCGCCGTTCCCGCGCTCGTGCTGCTCGGATTGCTCATCCGCAGGCGCACGAAAGCGGCGCCGTCCGCGAAGGACGACGCCGCTGAAGTGTGAGGGTCAGGCGCTCAGTTTGCCGGAGTTCTCGCCGCGTCGGGACCGCAGGAGAGCCAGTCGCTCCTCGAGCAGCTCTTCGAGCTCGGGGATGGTGCGACGCTCCATGAGCATGTCCCAGTGGGTGCGAGCGGCCTTGTCACCGGAGTGGTCCACCACGGCGACGGTGTCGCCGATGCGGCGGAGTGCTTCGGCTCCGCAGGTCCGGCATTCCCAGGCCTCAGGGACCTCAGCGTCTGCAGCGAAGGTGAGAACGGTCTCCCGCTCGCACTGCGTGCAGACGTAGGTGTGGTTGGTGCGCTCTACGAATACGACGCCTTCTTCGCTCTGTAGGCTCGAAGCGCCGAGACGCATGCCGCGAAGGCTGCGATCTGCCATTGTGTGGTCCTCTCGTCGTCCTCAGGTATAACGAACCCACCTGTGCGGATCATCCGAGAAGACCTCAATCGATGTGCTATTCACAGCCGATCTCCAGGACCGGCGACTATAGAAAGCGCGCCCTCTCTGCGACGCCGAGATCGGGCCGGTCCGTGACGATGCCATCCACACCGAGATGGAGCAGACGCCGCATGTCGCGGGGATCGTTCACGGTCCACACGTGCACCTCCACTCCGACCGAGTGGGCGACGTCGAGAAGGCGCCGAGAGAGCACGCGTATCCCTCGTTGTCGTTCCGGGATCTGAAGCGCCTGGATGCCGGCGAGGCGTCTCGCGGCGACTCGGGGGAGGCGTGCGGCCAGAGCGGCCAGGACGAGAGCGGTCGTCGCCGAGCCGGCGGAGGTCGCCGGCTCGCCGCCACGGTCCCGCGCGGCACGAAGCGCGATCTCGCGGCGCCGGTCCGAGAAGCTCGTGAGAAGCACGCGGTGAGCTTCGCGCGCCACGAGTTCGCCGACGGGCTCCGCCGCGGCATCCGCTTTCACATCGAGGTTGAAGCGTGCGTCCGGGAAGGCGCGGAGGACATCGGGGAGGATCGCCAGTCCGCCCCGCGTCGACATGATGTCGGCGAGTTCACGTGTACGGACGGCGGCGACCGGGCGAGGATCGCCCGCAACGCGGCGGAGGTCGTCATCGTGGAAGAGGACGACGTCGCCGTCCGCGGTCAGGTGGCAGTCCGACTCGAGGTATACGGTGCCCGTCGAACGACCGGCGGCCAGCGCCGCGACCGAGTTCTCCGCGATGTTCTCGGAATCGTGCGGCACGAAGCCTCGGTGAGCCAGGATGCGCGGGGTCGACTCACCGAGGAACCACGGGTGGGTCATGAGGTGGGGGGTGTTCCGTCCGCCGGTCCTGCGGTCTTCTTATCGGCGCCGCCGAACGCGGTGCTGAAGGAGTTCAGCGCGTTCGTGAATTCGCTCGGGATGATCCAGAGCTTGTTGGAGGAGCTCTCGCTGATCTTCGGCAAGGTCTGCAGGTACTGGTAGGCGAGCAGCTTCTCGTCGGGATCGCCCTTATGGATCGCGTCGAAGACGTACTGGATCGCCTGCGCCTCGCCCTCGGCGCGGAGGACGGCGGCGGTCTTGTCTCCCTCGGCTCGCAGGATCTCGGCTTGGCGCCGCCCCTCCGCCTCGAGGATCTGCGACTGCTTGGAGCCCTCCGCGGTGAGGATCGCCGCGCGGCGATCGCGCTCCGCGCGCATCTGCTTCTCCATGGAGTCCTGGATGGACACCGGCGGGTCGATCGCCTTCAGCTCCACGCGGGATACCCGGATTCCCCACTTGCCCGTCGCCTCGTCGAGGACGACGCGCAGCTGCGTGTTGATGTTGTCTCGGCTTGTCAGCGCCTCTTCGAGGTTCAAGCCACCGACCACGTTACGGAGCGTGGTCGTCGTGAGCTGCTCGACGGCGCCCAGGTAGTTGTTGATCTCGTAGGTCGCGGCGCGTGCATCCGTGACCTGGAAGTAGACGACCGTGTCGATGGAGACGACGAGGTTGTCCTCGGTGATGACGGGCTGCGGCGGGAAGGACACGACCTGCTCGCGCATGTCGACGAGCGGCAGCAGCCGGTCGACGAACGGGATCAGGAGGTTCAGGCCCGGGGAGAGGGTCCGCTGGTACCGCCCGAGCCGCTCCACGACACCGGAGTAGGCCTGCGGGATGATGCGAATGGACCGGAACAGGACGACGACGACGAAGATCGCGACGACGACGAGCAGGACGACGACGAAGATCTGGCCGACGAAGCCGCCCACGTCGACTCTGGCGGGGAGGATCATGCGGGATTCCCTTCTTCCGGCGCAACCACGACGGTCGCGCCGCGAACGGCGGTGACGATGACGCGTTGACCGGGGTCGACGGACGCCGCGGCATCGGTCAACCGCGCGGTCCAGGTCTCGCCGTTGTCGAGCTTGACCGAGCCGTCGCCGTCGATGAAGGCGGAGACGACGCGCGCGGACATTCCGGTCAGCGCATCGACGTTGGTCGGGATGTGCTGACTGGAGCGATGCAGTGCTCGCAGCAGAAGCGGTCGGATCGTGAAGAGCAGCAGACCCGAGACAGCCGCCGCGGCGAGGATCTGCAGCCACCAGACACCGCCCACGATGTTGACGCCCAGGCCTCCGATGAGAGTGCCCGAAGCCAGCATGAGGAACGTGAACTCGAGGGTCAGGAGTTCGATGATGACGAACAGGACCGCGAGCACCAGCCATCCGATCCACAGGTACTGGATGAGATCCGGGAACATCGACGGCTCCTTCGGTGGGCGTGTCCTCGCACACTACCAACCGGCTCCGTCGCTCAGGCCCGCCGCGCCGGATTGATAGGCTCGACGGCGCACCATCCGCCTCGCGCACCCGCCGAGTACTTCGCAGGAGAGCCCCATGTCGCAGCCCGTTCCCGCCGCATCCCTGACCGGCAAGACCGCCCTCGTCACCGGGTCGTCCCGAGGGATCGGTGCCGACACTGCGCGCTACCTGGCGCAGGCGGGGGCGAACGTCGTCATCAACTTCCGCAACAAAGCCCCCCGCGCCGAGAAGCTGGCCGCCGAGCTCCGCGAGCTCGGAGTCGAGGTCCTGACCGTGGGCGCGGATCTCACCGACCCGGCATCCGTATCGGAGATGTTCTCGACGATCGCAGAGCGTTTCGGCTCGCTCGACATCCTGGTCTTGAACGCCTCGGGGGGCATGGAGGGCGGCATGGCCGAGGACTACGCCCTCACGCTGAACCGCGACGCACAGGTGGGCGCGCTCGAGGCGGCCCTCCCGCTGATCCCCGCCGGTGGCCGCGTCGTCTTCGTCACGAGCCACCAGGCGCACTTCATCCACACGACGCCGACGATGCCCGAGTACGAGCCTGTCGCGCGCTCGAAGCGCGCCGGCGAGGACGCGCTCCGGGAGCGGATCCCGGCGCTCACCGAGAAGGGCATCGAGTTCGTGGTGGTCTCCGGCGACATGATCGAGGGCACCATCACCGCGACGCTGCTCGAGCGCGCCAACCCGGGCGCGATCGCCGAGCGCCGGGAGAGCGCAGGCAAGCTCTACAACGTGTCGGAGTTCGCCGCCGAGGTTGCGCGCGCAGCCGTTGAGCCCGTCCCGGCCGACAACACCCGCCTCATCGGCGACACCGCGTCGTTCGGAGCGTGAGCGACGACCCGGGGATCAGACCCCCGGGCTGAGCAGCACCACGACGAGGAACAAGACGGGCACGCAGCCGATCGTCGTCAGGAACACCGTGTCACGCGCGATCGTCTGCCCGACCGTGTACCGCTGGGCGTAGTTGAAGACGTTCTGTGCCGTGGGAAGCGCGGCCAGGACCGTCACGACGAGGACCTCGGCGGGGGAGAGGCCGAAGGCGAACCGCGACAGAAGCCATGCCGCCAATGGCATGAGCACGAGCTTCAACGTCGTCGCGAGCAGGATGTCACGGCGGCGGCCTGGTGTTCCGAGCACGCGCTGCCCGTTGAGCGAGATGCCGTAGCTGATCAGCAGCACCGGTACGGCGGCCCCCGCGACCAACTCCAGCGGATCGATGACGACCGGGGGGAGCGGGATGCCGGTGGCCGACACGATCGTGCCGAGGACGGAGCCGACCACGATGGGGTTGGAGATGGTCCGACGCAGAATCGGCCACGGCCGTCGCCGTCCGTCCGTCGTGAGCGCTTCGAAGACGGCCATGACGATGGGGGTCAGGACGAGGAGCTGGAACAGGATGACGGGGGCCGGGTAAGCCGCACTCCCGAGGAGATAGAGCGACAGCGGGATGCCGATGTTGTTGGAGTTCACCTGACCCGCGGACAGCACACCGATGAGCACCTCACCCGCGGGTCTGCGCCAGACGAACCTCGAGACGACGCCGAAGACGGCGAAAACCGTCACGGCGGCCAGCGCCGAGACCGGAAGGAGTGCGGAGAAGAGGGTCCCGACGTCGGCCTGGGCGAGTACGACGAAGAGGAGGAAGGGGCTGAGGACGAAGAACGTCAATCGGCTGAGGACCTGAGAACCGGTCGGGCCGAGAAGGTCTATGCGTCCGATGATCCACCCGACGAGGATGGCGACTCCGATCACGACGAATCCGGTCAGCACCTCGAGCACGACTCGAGCCTACGTCCCGACATCTCTTGTCGGACAACCTGCGAGGATATATCGTTTTTCGATAGATCCACATCGAAGGGCAATCATGAGTCGCACCACGATCGTCACCCTGCGCGCCGCGATCGCGTTGTCCCTGTCCGGCTCGTTGGCGATCCAGGTCCTCATCCTGCCCGCTGTCTGGCGCGACCTCTCGGGCGCTGCACCGGCCTGGCGGATCACCTCGGTAGCCATCGTCGGGCTGTGGCTGGCCTGTCTGCAGGTCGTCGCGATCTGCATCTGGAGGCTCGTGTCGATGGCCGCCGATGACGCCGTCTTCTCCGCGGGTGCATTCCGCTTCGTGAACGTCGTGATCGCGGCGATCTCGGTCGCGGCGATCCTCACTGCGGGGTTCGCGACACTCCTGGTACCGGGCGAGGTGGCGCCGGGGGTCGTCGGGATCATCTACGGGGCGGCACTGGCCACCGGGGGAGTGGCACTCGTCGTCGTGGTGATGAAGTCGCTCCTTCGCAAGGCCATCGAGATGCGATCCGAACTCGACGAGGTGGTCTGATGCCCATCGTCGTCGACATCGACGTCATGCTCGCGCGTCGGAAGATGGCCGTGGGCGACCTGGCTGCTCGCATCGGGATCACGCCCGCGAACCTCGCGGTGCTGAAGAACGGGCGCGCGAAAGCGGTGCGCTTCACGACCCTGGACGCCCTGTGCGAGGTGTTGGAGTGCCAACCCGGCGACCTGCTGCGCTGGGACCCCGCCGAGGACGCCGATGGCTGACGCACGACGCGTGGCCGTCGGCATCCGAGTCCTCACAGCAGTGGTGGCGATTCTCATCGCCGGGGCCATGACTGCTGTCGCAGTGTCGACGAGCGAGGAAGGTGGGGACACGACGGTTCTCGTGGGGACGCTGGACTCGCCTCAGATCCTGGCCGTCCTCATCCTGCTGGGCTTCATCGACCTCGCCGTCCTCGCCTTCAGCCTGCGAGCGACGAGGATCGCGGGGCGCGCGGCCGTGATCGGGGCGAGGGTCGTCGCAACCGGAGCGGTGGTCGTCGCCGGCGCGGGTGTGTTCCTGGCGACGTTCCCGACCACCGTCGTGTCACCCCTCATCGATGATGACGGATGCGACACCGGCTACATCATCCGCGAGGAGAACCATTGGCTGTCGAGCTCAAGCTCGCTGTACCGCATGGACGGTCTCGTTGCGACGCGGGTGGCCGCGATCTCGAACGCGGATGGCGGGACGCCGTTCCAGGATGGCGCGTACGGCGTTTCGGAGGCGGACGGGAGTCTCCGGGTCTCGACGACCACGGCGGGCGATGGCGTGGCCGTGCCTGAGTTGACGGGGCGCGTGCCGGAGTGTGGGAAGACGCGTCCGACGTTCCAGGCGGACCGTCCGACGCCGACGCCGACTGCGCCGACACCGGTCAGTCTGGAACGCGCCGAGGCGGAGCTGGAACGCATGTACGCGGCGACACTCGCTGCGGTTCCCGGAGCCGTCGGCACGGACGGCCGCGCCGTGGCGTCGTCCGCGCC
>ENA-UOXB01000944-UOXB01000944.1-bioreactor-metagenome-genome-assembly--contig:-NODE-944-length-15263-cov-11.497304_pt1 | contig 15263 bp, 14 predicted proteins | sample MGYA00238158_ERZ761615 | MGnify/ENA primary metagenome ERZ761615 (study PRJEB28904, sample SAMN06267902) | bioreactor metagenome | isolation source: Joint BioEnergy Institute, California, USA... | reverse complement strand
AGGGTCAGCTGGCGCTGCGCGACATCGCGCTGGATCAGGACCTGTCGCCCACCGACGTGCGCATCGCGGTCCATACGGTCGGCATCTGCGGGTCGGACGTGCATTACTATACCCACGGCAAGATCGGCCCCTTCGTGGTCGAGCAGCCGATGGTCCTGGGCCACGAGGCATCGGGCACCGTGGTCGAGGTCGGCGCCCAGGTCACGCACCTGAAGCCCGGCGACAGGGTCTGCATGGAGCCCGGCATTCCCGATGCGACCTCGCGCGCGGCCAAGCTGGGCATCTACAACGTCGACCCGGCGGTGCGGTTCTGGGCCACCCCGCCCGTGCATGGCTGCCTGACGCCGCAGGTCGTGCATCCGGCGGCCTATACCTACCGGCTGCCCGATCAGGTCTCCTTTGCGCAGGGCGCGATGGTCGAGCCCTTCGCGATCGGCATGCAGGCCGCGTTGCGGGCACGCATCCAGCCGGGCGACATCGGCCTGGTCACCGGCGCCGGGCCCATCGGCATGATGACCGCGCTGGCGGCGCTGGCGGGGGGCTGCGCCAAGGTGCTGGTCGCGGACCTGGCCCAGCCCAAGCTGGACATCATCGGCGCCTATCCGGGCATCGAGACCGTCAACATCCGCACCACCCCCGCAGCCCAGGCGATCGCCGAGGCCACCGATGGATGGGGCGCGGACGTCGTCTTCGAATGTTCCGGGGCGGCCCCCGCGATCCTGGGCCTGCCGGCGCTGGCGCGTCCGGGCGGCACGGTCGTGCTGGTCGGCATGCCGGTCGATCCGGTGCCGGTCGACATCGTCGGCCTGCAGGCCAAGGAGCTGCGCATCGAGACGGTGTTCCGCTATGCCAACGTCTATGACCGCGCGATATCGCTGATCGCGGCGGGCAAGGTCGACCTGTCGCCGCTGATCTCGGCCACGATCCCGTTCGCGGACAGCATCGCCGCCTTCGACCGTGCGGTCGAGGCGCGCGACACCGACGTCAAGATCCAGATCCGCATGCCGGACTGAAACGCGCCTGAAAAGTATGACCGCCGCCCCGGCGTTTTGGAATGGCTGCAGCCCTGGGTTGCAGCCATTTCCCATCGGGCAAGGCGCCCCTGGCGCGGCCATGCTGCATGGCAGCATTTTCATGCCGCGGTTCCCGTCCCGCTGATATGATGATTTTTCGGCGCCCGGTGTCAAAAAAGTATCTGAAGATTCGCCGTGCCGTCGTGGCCCCGTCCCGACCACCCGTGCTAGCAAAGGTCCAGCGCCTTGGAGGGCCGGCATCGCAGCAGCGGGCCGTGCTGGCGCGGAGAGGGGGAACGCGATGCAGCCAGATCTGGAACTGGTCCATATCCGCAAGGGTGAATCCTTTGCCGCGTGGCAGCACGGCTATCCCTTCCGCACGGTCCGCTGGCACTTCCATCCGGAATACGAGATCCACCTGGTCGTGGCGACCTCGGGCAAGTTCTATATCGGCGACCATGTCGGCGAATTCGGGCCGGGCCAGCTGATCATGACCGGACCGAACCTGCCCCAGAACTGGATCAGCGACATCCGCCCCGGACAGATCGTGCCCTGCCGCACCAAGGTCATCCAGTTCCCCGAAAGCTTCATCGAGGCCGCCCGCGGGGCATTCCCCGAGCTCGAATCCGCCCGGCACCTGCTGGAGCGCAGCCGCCGGGGCCTGCTGTTCGACGACGACACCTCGCGTGCGGTGATGCCGCTGATGGGCAAGCTGATCGACGCGCGCGGCGTGCGCCGGCTGGGGCTGTTCTTCCAGATCCTGGACCTGCTGGCGACGGCGCCCAAGGCGCAGACGCTGGCCAGCCTGAGCTTTGTCATGGACATGCAGCGGGCCGAGGAATCGGACATGAACCGCGCCCTGGGCCATCTGCGGGAAAACCTGCTGGACGCGGTCAGCGAAACGGAACTGGCCGACCTGACCGGACAGAGCCAAAGCGCGTTCTCGCGGTCGTTCAAGCGCCATACCGGGACCACGCTGGTCCGCTATCGCAACCAGATGCGGATCGACCTGGCCTGTCACATGCTGCTGTCGGACCCCGACGCCAAGGTCGCCGATATCTGCTTTGACGTGGGCTTTTCGAACCTGTCGAACTTCAACCGCCATTTCCTCAAGCTGAAGAAGATGTCGCCGTCGGAATTTCGCGCGACCTTCGCCGCCAACCAGACGATCCGCATGGCCAGCTGAACCCGCCACACCACCCCATACCCTGCGCGACGCGGTTCCCCATGCGGGCCGCGACCGGAGGGGGACTGCCGACTGCACATCGAAGGGAGGACTATGATGAACACCTTGCTCAAGACCGTATCCGCCGCCGCGCTGGGCTTTGTCGCCTCGGCCGGCCTTGCCGCCGCCCAGGACGACACGCTGAAGATCGGCATGACGTTCCAGGAGATGAACAACCCCTATTTCGTGTCCATGCAGGAGGCCCTGAACGAGGCCGCCGCCCAGATCGGCGCCGAGGTCATCGTGACCGACGCGGGCCATGACGTGGCCAAGCAGATCTCGGATGTCGAGGACATGCTGCAGCAGGGCATCGACATCCTGCTGCTGAACCCCACCGACAGCGCGGGCGTCGAATCGGCGGTGCGCATGGCCAAGGACCAGGGCGTGATCGTGGTCGCGGTCGACGCCAACGCCAACGGCCCGGTCGACACCTTCGTGGGCTCCAAGAACCGCGACGCGGGCTATCAGTCCTGCGCCTATCTGGCCGAAGCCCTGGGCGGCCAGGGAGAGGTCGCCATCCTGGACGGCATCCCGGTCGTGCCGATCCTGCAGCGCGTCGAGGGCTGCAAGGAGGCCCTGGCCGAGCACGAGGGCATCACCCTGGTCGACACCCAGAACGGCCGCCAGGACCGGTCCGTCGCCCTGGGCGTGGTCGAGAACATGATCCAGTCGCACCAGAACCTGGCCGGCATCTTCTCGGTCAACGACGGCGGTGCGATGGGTGCGCTGGCCGCGATCCAGGGGTCGGGCCGCGACATCAAGCTGACCTCGGTCGACGGCGCCCCCGAGGCGGTCAAGGCCATCGCCGACGGCGGCCCGTTCATCCAGACCACCGCGCAGTTCCCGCGCGACCAGGTCCGCGTGGGCCTGGGCATGGCGCTGGCCCAGTACTGGGGCGCGCGCGTGGTACCGACCGAGGTGCCGATCGACGTGCGCACGGTCGATGCCGAGAACGCGGCCGACTTCAGCTGGTGACGGACCCGGCCGCGCCCCCGACGGGGCGCGGCCGAACGAAAGGGGGCAAGATGCTGGAACTCAGGGGAATACGCAAAAGCTTCGGTCGGATCGAGGTCCTGCACGGGGTGGACCTGCATGTCCGCGCCGGAGAGGTGCACGCCCTTCTGGGCGAGAACGGCGCCGGGAAATCGACGCTGATGAAGATCGTCAGCGGCATCATCCAGCCCTCGGACGGCCAGATCCTGATCGACGGAGAGCCGCGCAGCTTTGCCACCTATGACGCGGCGATCGCGGCGGGCGTCGGCATCGTGTTCCAGGAATTCAGCCTGATCCCCGGCCTGACCGCGGTCGAGAACATGTTCCTGGCCCGCGAGATGCGCGGCCCCCTGGGCCTTCTGGACCGCAAGGCGATGCGGGTCCGCGCGCAGGCGATCCTGCGGCGGCTGGAGGTCGACCTGCCGCTGGACGTGCCCATCGCGCGCCTGTCGGTCGCCGAACAGCAGTTCGTCGAGATCGCCAAGGCGCTGTCGCTGGACGCCCGCATCCTGGTCCTGGACGAACCCACCGCGACCCTGACCCCGTCCGAGACCGAACACCTGTTCAAGGTCATGCGCGAACTGCGCGCCGCCGGGGTGGCCATCGTCTTCATCTCTCACCACCTGGACGAGATCTTCGAGATCTGCGACCGCATCACCGTGCTGCGCGACGGCGAATATGTCGGCAGCACCGATGTCGCCGACGTCACCATCGACCGCCTGGTCGAGATGATGGTCGGCCGCCGCATCGAGAACAGCTTTCCCCCCAAGCCCGCCCGCGACCCCGCGGCCCCCGTCGTGCTGGAGGCGGTCGAGGTGCAGTTGCGTCGCGGCGGCCCGGTGTCGTCCTTTCAGCTGCGCGCCGGAGAGATCCTGGGCTTTGCCGGGCTGGTCGGATCGGGGCGCACCGAGACCGTCCTGTCGATCCTGGGCGAATATCCCGCCGCGCGCTGCAAGATCCGCGTGGACGGCGCCGAGGCGCGCCTGCGCGACCCGGCCGACGGGCTGGCCCGCGGCATCGGCCTTCTGCCCGAAAGCCGCAAGGAACAGGGGCTGATCACGGCCTTTTCCATCCTGCAGAACGTGTCGGTGAACAACTACGGCAAATATCGCCAGGCCCATTGGTTCATCGACTTCAAGAAGGAACTGGCCTCGACCCAGGCCGCGATGGAGCAGGTGCGCGTCAAGGCCCAGGGCCCCCGCGCCCGCGTCGACACCCTGTCGGGCGGCAACCAGCAGAAGGTCGTCATCGCCCGCTGGCTGAACCACCAGATGCGGGTGCTGATCTTCGACGAACCCACGCGCGGCATCGACGTCGGCGCAAAGGCCGAAATCTATCAGCTGATGCGCCGGTTCACGGCGCAGGGATACGCCATCATCATGATCTCGTCAGAACTGCCGGAAGTCATCGGCATGGCCGACCGGGTCTGCGTCTTCCGCTCTGGCGGGATCGTCGCGACGGTCGAGGGGGACGCGATCACCTCGGAAGGGATCATGACACATGCAACCACGGGAAAGGTCCACCATGTCGCATGACGCAAACACCGCCAGGCACCGCGCCTTCGACTGGCTGCTGCATTCGCCCCTGGCGCTGCCCCTGGTCGGGCTGATCGTGGTGTCGGTGCTGATGGCCTTCGCCAGCGACAACTTCTTCACCGTGAACAACATCCTGAACGTGCTGCGGCAGGTGTCGGTCGTGGGCATCCTGGCGGTGGGCATGACCTTCGTCATCCTGACCGGCGGGATCGACCTGTCGGTGGGCGCGGTCATGGCGCTGGCCGGCACGGTCGCGGCCGGGATCATGGTGAACATGGGCCTGCCCGGCGGGGTGGGCATCGCCGCCGCCCTGCTGGTCGGGCTGGGGCTGGGGCTGTTCAACGGCGTGCTGGTGGCTTGGGGCAAGATGCCCGCGATCATCGTGACGCTGGCCACGATGGGCATCGCCCGCGGGCTGGGCCTGATCTATTCGGGCGGCTATCCGATCAGCGGGCTGCCGGGCTGGGTGTCCTGGTTCGGCGTGGGCCGGGTGGGCATCATGCCCGTGCCGGTGATCATCATGATCGTCGTCTATGCGCTGGCCTGGCTGCTGCTGCAGCGCACGCCCTTCGGCCGCCACGTCTATGCCATCGGCGGCAACGAGACCGCCGCCCGCCTGTCCGGTGTGCGCACCCGGCTGGTCAAGCTGGCGGTCTATGCCATCTCGGGGCTGACCGCGTCGCTGGCCGCCATCGTGCTGACCGGCCGCCTGATGAGCGGCCAGCCCAACGCCGGGGTGGGATTCGAGCTGGACGCCATCGCGGCGGTCGTCCTGGGCGGCACGGCCATCGCCGGTGGGCGCGGGCTGATCCTGGGCACGCTGATCGGCGCGGTGCTGCTGGGCATCCTGAACAACGGCCTGAACCTGGTGGGCATCAACCCCTACATGCAGGACGTCATCAAGGGCCTGATCATCCTGCTGGCGATCTATATCGGGCGGGAATGGCGCTGATGGACCGGTACCTGATCGGCATCGACGTCGGCACCGGATCGGCGCGGGCGGGCGTGTTCGACGCCACGGGCGCCGCGCTTGGCACCGGGAAATGCGACATCGCCATGCACCGCCCCGACGGGGTGATCGCCGAACAGTCCAGCGCGCAGGTCTGGGACGCGGTCTGCGCCGCGACCCGCGCCGCGGTGGCCCAGGCCGGGATCGACCCGGCCCGCGTGGCAGGCATCGGGTTCGACGCCACCTGTTCGCTGGTGGTGGTGGGCGATACGCCCCTGGGCGTGGGCGACCCCGCCCATCCCGACCGCGACATCATCGTCTGGATGGACCACCGCGCGGTCGACCAGGCGGCGCGCATCAATGCGGGCGGGCACGATGTCCTGCGCTATGTCGGCGGGCGCATCTCTCCCGAGATGGAGACGCCAAAGCTGCTGTGGCTGCGCGAGAACCGGCCCCAGGTCTTTGACGCGGCGCGCCATTTCTTCGACCTGACCGATTTTTTGACCTGGAAGGCCACGGACAGCACCGCGCGGTCGACCTGCACGGTGACCTGCAAATGGACCTATCTGGCGCATGAGGGCCGGTGGGACGGCGATTACTTCCGCGCCATCGGCCTGGGCGTGCTGGCCGACGAAGGCTTCGTCCGCATCGGCACGCAGGTCGTGCCGCCCGCCACGCCCCTTGGCGCGGGCCTGACCGCCGATGCGGCGCGCGCCATGGGCCTGCGGCCCGGCATCGCCGTCGGCGCAGGGCTGATCGACGCGCATGCGGGCGGGGTCGGCACCGTGGCCGCGATGGGCGATCCGGTCGACACGGTGGGCTATGTGTTCGGCACATCGTCCTGCACCATGACCACGACGCGGAACCCGGCCTTCGTGCCGGGCGTCTGGGGGCCCTATTTCTCGGCCATGGTGCCGGGCATGTGGCTGAACGAGGGCGGGCAGTCGGTCGCGGGCGCGGCCATCGACCACCTGCTGCGCCTGCACCCCGCCCACGACCAGGCGACCGATGCTGCCCGCGCGCAGGGCCGGTCCCTGCCCGAATGGCTGGCGGACCAGGCCGCGCCCGACGCCGTGCGGCAGGCGGCCCACCTGCATGTGGTGCCCGAATTCCTGGGCAACCGTGCGCCCTTTGCCGACCCCCATGCCCGCGCCATCGTCAGCGGCCAGGGGATGGACACGGACCTGGCATCCCTGATCTCGCTGTATGTCGCGGGGGTCTGCGGGCTGGGTTACGGCCTGCGCCAGATCATCGCGACCCAGGCCGCCCACGGGGCACCGGTCGCGCGCATCGCCATCAGCGGGGGCGCGGGCCGCCATCCGCTGATCCGCCAGCTGCTGGCCGATGCGACCGGCCTGCCCGTGGATGCCGCGGCGGCGGACGAGCCCGTGCTGCTGGGCGCGGCCATGCTGGGCGCGGTCGCGGGCGGGGTGTTCCCCGACCTGGCATCGGCCATGCCCGCCATGTCGCGCGTCCTGACCACCCATCATCCCGACCCCGACAGCCAGCGGCTGCACGCCGCGCGCCATCGGGCCTTCCTGACGCTTCAGGCCACCGCCCGCGACCTGCGCGGCGACATCGACGCCGCATTGAGAGGAGACCACGATGCCCTTCACGGATAGATCCGTCATCATCACCGGCGCAGGCAAGGGCATCGGCCGGGCCACCGCCATCCTGCTGGCCGAACGCGGCGCGCGGGTCACGGCCATCAGCCGCACGCAATCCGATCTGGACAGCCTGGACGCCCGGGCCATCGTGGCCGACCTGTCCGACCCCGCGGCCGCGCGCGATGCCATGGCCCAGGCCGGGACCTGCGACTTCCTGGTCAACTGCGCCGGCACCAACGTGCTGGAGGGGCTGCTGGATCTGACCGACGCGGGCTATGACACGGTGATGGACATCAACCTGCGCAGCGCGCTGATCTGCGCGCAGGAGTTCGCCCGCGCCCGGATCGCCGCGGGCGGCGGCGGGGCCATCGTCAACGTCACCAGCATCGCGGGCCATCGCGGATTCCCCGACCACGTCGCCTATGCCGCGTCCAAGGCCGGGCTGGAGGGCGCGACCCGCGTCATGGCGCGCGAACTGGGCCCGCACGGCATCCGCGCCGTGGCCATCGCCCCCACCGTCACCCTGACCGAACTGGCCGCCGCCGCCTGGAGCGCGCCGGCCAAGCGCGACCCGATGATGGCCCGCCACCCGATGGGCCGCTTTGCCGAGGCCGAAGACGTGGCCCGCGCCATCGCGCTGCTGCTGTCGGACGATGCGGGCCTGATCACCGGGGCGGTCCTGCCCCTCGACGGCGGCTTCCTGGCCGTCTGACCGAACACCATCCCAAGGAGAATACCATGTCCCAAGACCTGCACGGCAAGGTTGCCGCGATCACCGGGGCCGCATCGGGCATCGGGCTGGCCGCCACGCGCGCCCTGCTGGAGGCGGGTGCCCGCGTGGTGCTGGTCGACCGCAACGCCGACGCGCTGGACGCGCTGACGCGCGAGCTGGGCGCAGACGCGATCGCCCAGGTCACCGACCTGCTGGACGCGGACAGCTGCAACGCGATGGTGCCGCAGATCCTGGACAAGGTCGGCCAGATCGACATCATGCTGTGCAACGCGGGCAGCTATATCGGCGGCGATCTGGTCGACACCAACCCGGCCGCCATCGACCGCATGCTGAACCTGAACGTCAACGCGGTGATGAAGAACGTCCATGCGGTGGCCCCCCACATGATCGAACGCGGCACGGGCGACATCATCGTCACCAGCTCCATCGCCGGACACGCGCCGATCCACGTCGAGCCGGTCTATACCGCGTCGAAATGGGCCGTGACCTGTTTCGTCCAGACCATGCGCCGCCAGCTGATGGGCCACGGCGTGCGGGTGGGACAGGTCTCTCCGGGGCCGGTCATCTCGGCCCTGCTGGCGGATTGGGAACCCGAACGCCTGCAGCGCATGAAGGATGCCGGCGCCCTGATCGAACCGGTCGAGGTCGCGGACGCGCTGATGTACATGCTGACGCGCCCGCGCAACGTGACGATCCGCGACATGATCGTGCTGCCCAGCAACTTCGACGTCTAGGCGAACGCCTCGCTGGTGGCGCGCGACAGGTGCCCCCCGGTGGGATCGCCCACCGGGACGCCGTCCTGCGCGATGGTCCGGCCGCGCAGCAGGGTCCGGACCGGCCAGCCGGTGATCTCCATCCCCTCGTAGGGCGTGTAGTCGCAGCCGTGGTTCAGCTGCGCCTGCCGGATCGGCCGGGTCAGGGTCGGGTCCCACAGCGCCAGGTCGGCATCCGCGCCGATGGCGATGCTGCCCTTCTGCGGATAGAGGCCATAGAGCCGCGCGGGGTTGGTCGCGGTCAGCGCCACGAACCGCTGCAGGCTGATGCGCCCCTTGCCGACGCCTTCGGAAAACAGGATCGGCAGGCGGGTTTCGACCCCCGGAATGCCGTTCGGCACGTATTTGAACGACGATCGCGCGCGGGGCGTGTCCTTGCCCGTGGCGTCGATGCGAAACGGGCAATGGTCGGACGAGAAGATGTCGAAGGTCCCGTCCCGCAGCCCCTGCCAGATCGCCGCCTGGCTGTCCGCATCGCGCGGCGGCGGGGAACAGACGTATTTCGCGCCGTCGAAATCCATGTTCAGCCCGCGCAGGTCGTCGGCGGTCAGGGCGATGTACTGGGGGCAGGTTTCGGCGTGAACCTTCATGCCTCGGGCACGGGCCCACTGGATCTGCTCCATCGGGTCGCGGCCCGAGACGTGGACGATCACCACCGGCACGTCGATCAGCTGGGCGTGGCTGATGGCGCGGTGCGTGGCCTCGCGTTCGGCGATCTGGGCGTGGGCCTGACCGTGGTAATAGGGCGCGGTGCGGCCCTCGGCCTCCAGGCGGCGGGTCAGGTGGCGGATCGCGTCATGCCCCTCGGCATGGACCATGACCAGGGCGCGTTCGCGGCGCGCCACCTCGAACACGTCCAGGATCTGGGCGTCGTTCAGGACCAGGTCGTCATAGGTCATGAAGACCTTGAAGGACGTGTACCCGTCGCGGACCAGCGCCGGCAATTCTTGCCCCAGGACCTGGGGGGTGGGGTCGCTGACGATCAGGTGGAACGACACGTCGGTGTGGCAATGCCCCTGCGCCTTGCGATGATAATCCTCGACGCAGGCGCGCAACGACTGTCCTTTGATCTGCAGCGCAAAGGGCAGCACGGTCGTGTTGCCCCCCGCCGCCGCCGACCGGGTGCCGCTGGCGAAATCGTCCGCCATGGTGGTGCCGTCCGATGTCGGCTGGTCCAGATGCACATGCGCGTCGATCCCGCCCGGCAGGACCAGCAGCCCCGTGGCGTCGATCCGGTCGGCCCCGGTCAGCCCCTGCCCGATCTGCGCGATGCGCCCGTCGCGGATGCCGATATCGGCGGCATAGCTGTCGGCGGCGGTGACGACCGTGCCGCCCGCGATGACCAGATCCAGCCCGCTCATGCGACGATCCGGGCCAGCGCGTCGGTCAGGCGGTCGACCTGATCCAGCGTGTTGTAATGCACCATCGACACGCGCAGCACGCCGCCGTCCTGATCCTCGCCCAGATGCTCGACCAGGCGGCGCGAATGGAAATCGCCGAACCGCATGGCGATGCCGTGATCGTCCATCGCGCGGGCGACGGCGCCGGAATCGATGCCGTCGAACTTGAAGGCGATGGTCGGCACGCGGGTGCTGTCGCGGTTGACCGATCCGCCGATGACGCGGCAGTCGTTGCGCGCCGACAGCCAGGCCAGCAGGCGGTCGGTCAGCGCATCCTCCTGCGCGGTGATCAGATCGAAGGCGGCCTCCAGCAGGGCGCGGTCGTCGCCCGTGGCGCCGTGATGGCGGGCCAGCGTGGTCAGGTATTCAAGGATGCCGTCGGTGGCATAGGCGGCCTCATAGCTGGGATTGCCGGGCTCCAGCTTGGCCGAAACCTTATCCTTGCCATAGAAGTAATGGTACAGCCCGTCCAGTTCGGCCAGCAGGTCGTATTTCCCGTACATCAGCGCCCCGTGCGGGCCATAGGCCTTGTACAGGCTGAAGACATAGTAATCGACATCCCAGGCCTGCACGTCGATCAGCCGGTGCGGCGCATAGGCGACCGCATCGACGCAGATCCGTGCGCCGCGGTCATGGACGAAGCGCGCGAAATCCGCGACGGGATGCACCTGCCCCAGGATGTTGGACACATGCGTCACGCAGACCAGACGGGTGCGGTCGGTCATCAGCGGGGCCAGATCGGCCAGCTGCAGGTCCATCGTGTCCGCGTTCAGCGGCCAGACCTTGATGACGACGCCGAACTCCTCCAGCCGGGTCCAGGGGCCGATGTTGCTTTCGTGATCGGCCATGGTGACGATGACCTCGTCGCCCGGCACGAACTGGCGGCGCATGGCCTGCATCAGGTTGCCCATCAGCACCGTGGTCGAGGGACCGAAGACGATCTCCTCGGGGCGGGCGGCATTGACCAGCGTCGCCGCGGCGCGACGGCCCGCCATCAGCGCCTCGGCCGCGGCCTGCGACACCGCATAGCTGCCCCCGATCTGGACGTTGCGGTGCGTCAGGAATTCGACCATGCGGTCCAGGGCGGGCTGGGCGATCTGCGCGCCGCCGGCATTGTCGAAGAACACCCAGTCCTGCGTCAGGCCGGGGAATTGGGACTGCACATAGGCCATGTCCAGCTGTGTCATCGGGGTCGTCCTTCAGTGGTTCAGCACGGCGCCCAGGAAATTGCGCGTGCGTGGTTCTTGGGGGTCGGACAGCACCTGCGCGGGCGGTCCCTGTTCGACGATCTGGCCCGCATCCATGAAGATGACGCGGTCGGCCACCTGGGACGCGAATCCCATCTCGTGCGTGACGACGATCATGGTGGTGCCCGTCCGGGCCAGATCGCGCATGACGTCCAGCACCTCGCCCACCATTTCGGGGTCCAGCGCGCTGGTCGGTTCGTCGAACAGCATCACCTGCGGCTCCATCGCCAGCGCCCGGGCGATGGCGACGCGCTGCTGCTGGCCGCCGGACAGATGCTCGGGGTACTTGTCGGCCTGGCTGGAAATGCCCACGCGGGCCAGCAGGCGGTCGGCCTGGGCCGCGGCATCCGCCCGCGTGGTGCGGCGCACGCGGCGGGGCGCCAGCATGACGTTTTCACGCACCGTCAGATGCGGGAACAGGTTGAAGGACTGGAACACCATCCCGACCTCGGCGCGCACGCGGGCCAGCGCGCGGCCGGTGGTGACGGGGGTGCCGTCCACGCGGATCTCGCTTGCGGGGTCGAACCCCTCCAGGCGGTTGATGCAGCGGATCAGGGTCGATTTCCCCGACCCCGACGGACCGATGATGCAGACGACCTCGCCCTTGGCGACGTCCAGGTCGATGCCGCGCAGGGCCTCGAAGCTGCCATAGGATTTCCGCAGGTTGCGGATGCTGACGAAACCGGCCATCTCAGCGCCTCCGGGCCGCAAAGCGGCGTTCCATGCGCGACACCAACGCGACCAGCGGCCACAGGAACGCGATATAGATCACCGCGGCCACGATCAGCGGCGTGGGGTTCGCGGCCAGGGCCTGCGCCTGCGTCGCCTGCTTCAGCAGGTCGGGCATGGCCACGACCGATGCCAGCGCGGTGTCCTTGACCACGTTGATCGAATTGTTGGTCAGCGGCGGGATGACGATCCGCACCGCCTGCGGCAGGATCACGTCGGCCATGGTCTGGCGCCCGTTCAGGCCCAGGGCGGCGGAGGCCTCGAACTGGCCCTTGGGGATCGCCTCGATGCCGGCGCGAAAGATCTCGGCCGTATAGGCGCCCGACACCAGCGTCAGCGCGCTCATGGCGGATGCGAAGGGCGACAGGCGCAGGCCCACGAAGGGCAGCGCGTAATAGACGATGATCAGCAGCACCAGCAGCGGGATCGACCGGAAGATGTCGATATAGAGCCGTGTCACGAACCGGACCGGGCCGGGCCCGTACAGCCGCGCCATCGCCAGCCCCAGGCCCAGCACCAGCCCCGCGACGATGCTGGCCGCCCCCAGCTGCAGCGTGATCCACAGACCCTGCAGCAGCATGGGAAAGGTCCGCCGCATCACCTCGGCGTTCAGGAAGGTGTCGAAGATATCCATGTGCATCCCTTCGGGTCCGGGACGGGCCCGGACCCGGCTGTCGGATCAGTTGAGCGTCGGCATCGGCAGGACGGTGACGGTGGACGACCCCGCATCGGGGGCGACGCCGAACCACTTCTCGTGCAGCTCGGCCACCACGCCCTCGGTCTTCAGCGCGTCCAGGATGGTGTTGACCTCGGTCGCCAGTTCGGCGTCCTTGGCGAACATCATCGAATACTTCTCTCCGGTCGGGATGCGTTCGACGACGGCCAGCTGCGGCTTGTCCTTGACGTAGTACTGCAGCGCCGGGATGTCCGACACGTACCCGTCGATCCGCCCCGCCTGCAGGTCCAGCATCGCGGGCGCCAGCCCCTCATAGCGGCGGATGTCGGCGAACCCGTATTCGGCCTGGTTCTCGGTCGCCCACATGTCGCCGGTCGATCCGGTGTCGACGCCCACGACCTTGTCCTTCATCTCGGCCAGCGATTTCGGCCCCTCGGCCAGGGCGGTCAGCGACTGGTCGCTGTCGTAATAGGGCTGGGCGAAGGTCACCGATTCCAGGCGTTCGTCGGTGATGGTGATGGAGCTGGTCGCGATGTCGATCCGGCCCGACTGCACGGCAGAGAACAGCCCGTTGAAGGGAATGTTCACCGTCTCGACCTCGGCGCCCATGCGGTCGGCCACGGCGGCGACCAGGTCGATCTCGAAGCCCACGAACTGGCCGGCATCGTCCTGGAACTCCCACGGGACGTTGCCGATGTTGGCGCCCACCGTCAGGGTCTCCTGTGCCGAGGCGGCAAGGGCCGAACCGGCAAGCAGCGCCAGTGCCATGGCCGTGCGGCGCATCCTTTTTCCGTGCATGATCATCTCCCCGTCTTTATGATTCTGGATTGACCGGCCAAACCGGTCTGACCAGTATCAAGCCACGGGCCGATCCGGTTTGCAATGGCCGTGGTTCCTGTGCAGATGGATGGCGGACGGGATGCCGACGGAAAGGGCAATGCGCGGGTGATGTGGGACAAGGGACCGGTGACGCAGACCATCGCGCGTCGCCTGCAGGAGATGATCCGGTCGGGCGAACTCAAGGCCGGAGAGCGGCTGCCGTCGCAGCGGGTGCTGTCGGAACAGCTGAACGTGTCGCGCCCGTCGCTGCGCGAGGCGCTGCTGACGCTGGAGACGTTGGGCCTGGTCCAGACCCTGCCCGCGCGGGGGACCTTCGTGATGGACCCGGCAACGCGGCCCGCGCAGACGACATGGCGCTATGACGATGCCCACGATCTGCGCGAGGTGTTCCAGACCCGCCTGCTGATCGAGGGAGAGCTGGCGCGGCTGGCCGCATCCGCCATCACCCCCGATGCGCTGGCCGGCCTGCAATCGGCCGCCGCCCAGTTCGAGCAGGCCTGGGCGCAGGGCGACCTGGTCGCCCATGTGGACGCGGACCTGGCCCTGCATCAGGGCATCGCGCAGGCCTGCCCGAACCGGATGCTGGCCACGTTGTACAGCACCGTCAGCCAGCTGCTGACCGAGACGCAGCGCCAGCCGATCCCGAACACCGACCCCGATCGCATGGCGCAGTCCATCGCCGAACACCGTGCCATCCTGGCCGCGATGGAACGGCGCGATCCCGACGCGGCGCAGGCGCATATGCGCGACCACATCCGCAACACCGCGCGCTGCGCGGGCCTGCAGATCTAGCGCGCCCCGAACGCTCTGCGCGCGCTTTTTGGCAAAACCCGCTTGACGGCCCTGCGCCAGTCTTTTAGATCGCCGCTACTCGTGGCGGAGTAGCTCAGTTGGTTAGAGCAGCGGAATCATAATCCGCGTGTCGGGGGTTCGAGTCCCTCCTCCGCTACCAGTCATCCCCCCAGATGCAATCTTATGAACCCTGCCCCAGGTGGTCTGCGGGCATCTTTTCGTTTTGGGCTCACAGGGCCCCCTCGCTGCCGGAATACGTCACGCCCAGCACGCGATGGGCGGTGTCGGTCCGACAGGTCCATGGCGCCTCGGCCCCGGTGACGTCGGCCTGGACCTCGGCGCCTGCCTGCGTTTCGGTCACGGTGACGACGGTGACGGCGGACAGGCCCCTGCCCACCTGGGCCGCGATGGCCGCGCGGCAGGCGGTGGCGGCGGGGCCGGTCAGGTCGTCACCGACGCAGGCGGCCAGCGGCAGCGCCGCCAGCAGGGCAAGGATGGTCCTGACGGTCATGCGGCGGCCTTCCGATCCAGCGGTGATTCGCGCAGACCAGTCAACCATGCCGGCCGCGACCCGGCTATCGGATCGGCGACATGCGAAAGGGCCCGCGGCGATGCCACGGGCCCCTGTCGTCACGCCGGATCGGCGATCATTCGGCGGGCATCGCCTCGACCGAGATGCGGACCTCGACCTCGTCGGACACGGCGGGGGCGAACATGCCGGCGTTGAAGTCGCTGCGCAGCAGGGTGGTGG
>ENA-UOXB01000937-UOXB01000937.1-bioreactor-metagenome-genome-assembly--contig:-NODE-937-length-15348-cov-29.094226_pt1 | contig 15348 bp, 14 predicted proteins | sample MGYA00238158_ERZ761615 | MGnify/ENA primary metagenome ERZ761615 (study PRJEB28904, sample SAMN06267902) | bioreactor metagenome | isolation source: Joint BioEnergy Institute, California, USA... | reverse complement strand
CGCAAGCGCACGGAGCTTTGAGCCCGGTTTCCCGGAAGTCTGTCGTACACCTGCGCGGGCCCCTGCGATGCAGAGCTTCGATCGATGTGCGCGGGCGCACGCCGATGACCGACGGTCTTTGGCTTGTCCCCAGTGTACGTCCCGCAGACGCACCCGCCAAATCCCGGCATCCGTCGCGGTGACCCGGGCTTGCGGGGTTGTCCACATCATGTGCTCGCGACGAGAGCACATCATCTGCACGGTTCACGAGATGTGTCATCGTCCGGAAGACATGATGTGGACGACGGGCGGGCGGCGGCCGGCGCGGTCATGGACGACGGGCGGGCGGCGGCCGGCGCGGTCATGGGCGGGGTGAGACGTGGAATGCGGCCATCCGCGCCGCGAGCACCTGCGGAGAGTCGAGGTCCGCCCACCCGATGCGCACGAGTCGCTTCTGCGTCACGCCTCGGATCCAATCCTCGCGCTGCTTCTCCCGAAGCAGGATGTCGTCCAGGTGTCGACCGGCACGGAGCGCATCGTCGCGGTATTTGACCGCGCCATCGAACTCGACGAGGACGGCCTCGTCCTCGAGCTCGATGTCGACGCGGTAGTCCGAGCCGGCGGGCCCGCCTACCGGGACTTGGAGGCGGAATCGCGCGAACCCGATCTCAGCCAGCATCCAGCGCGCGATGCTCTCCCCCGTACTCTCGGCGAGACCGTTCGCGAAGGCGATGACCGCCTCGGCACGTGCCGCTCCTCGAGAACCGCGCTTCCGCCGGCCGATGTCGAGCACGCTCTGACGCCAGCGCTCGCCCACCTCGGGATCGCCGCCGGAGTCGGACGCCACGATGCGCAATGCCGCGTCCGCAGCAGCGACACCGCTGGACGGCGGTAGCACTCGACTCAGATCCCAGAGCGTGCGAGCCAACGTCGTGCACGGCACACCGAACCGGTCCGTCATCTCGGACGGGTCGAGCCGGTCCGCGTGTCGGCGTAGCGCCGGACGACTGGTCATCCGATCATCCGCCGGCATGCTCACGTGAACCGCATCGGGCACGTGCCGCGCGAGCGGCAGCCCCCACAACACCGCGGCGGATTGATACGAGAACACGCCCGTCCCGTCTTTCCGTTCGCCATCAGCGGCCGCGACCTCGACGAGGTGGCGCGCTTCGGGCCACAGATCATCGAACCGCTCGGCGAGGACGTACCGATTGCGTTGGATCCTCCGCATCCGACCGTCCTTCACGGCGTCCGTGATGTCGCGCGACCGCCACCCGGCGCGTTCCAGAGTCGCGCGATCCAGAACCGACCGGCGCGCTTCGGCGAACGAGATGTGACGTGGCATGCGGCGAGCCTCCACAGGCCGGCTCGGCCGGAGGGGGATCGCGTGCCGAATCGGGGAGGGGGCCGAGTTCCGGGGTGCAGTGGAGGAAGGGGCGAGGTCCACATCATGTCGACCGTTCGAGGACACACGTTCCGCGCCGTTGACGACCTGTGGTGTCGATCGGAGGACATGATGTGGACGGCAGAGCGGATGCCGGGGCCCGCCGCGCGCCCCGACACGCGGCGCGCTGCCCGGGGCCCGCGCAGGCGAGCGCCCGGGTCAGTGCGAGGAGAAGGCGGCGTCGAAGGCGGCGGCGGACGGCTCGTACGTCGAGAGGCGGCGGACGAAGGCGAGCGCCTCGGGGGCACCGACGAGGCGGTCCATACCGGCGTCCTCCCATTCGACCGAGAGGGGACCGGTGTAGCCGATCGCATTCAGCATGCGGAATGCGTCCTCCCACGGCACGTCGCCGTGCCCGGTGGAGATGAAGTCCCAGCCGCGCCGGGGATCTGCCCAGGCGAGGTGCGACGACAACCGGCCGTTGCGCCCGTTGCCGAGGCGCTGCTTCGTGTCCTTGCAGTGGACGTGGATGATGCGGTCGCGGAAGTCCCAGAGGAACGACACCGGGTCGAGGTCCTGCCACACCATGTGACTCGGGTCCCAGTTCAGACCGAACGCCTCGCGATGACCGATGGCATCGAGGGCGCGATGGGTGGTCCAGTAGTCGTACGCGATCTCAGACGGGTGCACCTCGTGGGCGAACCGCACACCGACCTCGTCGAACACGTCGAGGATCGGATTCCAGCGGGCGGCGAAGTCCTCGTAGCCGGCGTCGACCATGTCCTGGGATGCCGGTGGGAACATCGCGAGGTACTTCCAGATCGACGACCCCGTGAAGCCGGTGACGATCTTCACACCGAGCTTCGCGGCCATCCGAGCCGTGTCCTTCATCCCCTCCGCGGCGCGGCGGCGCACTCCCTCGGCGTCGCCGTCTCCCCAGACGCGGTCGGAGAGGATGTCGCGGTGCCGCTGATCGATCGGGTCGTCGCACACCGCCTGGCCCCCGAGGTGGTTGGCGATGGCGTGCACCTGCAGCCCGTTGCGCTCCAGGATCTCCTTCCGGCTGCGGACGTAAGCGGCGTCGTCCCACCGGGACACGTCGAGATGATCGCCCCAGGAGGCGATCTCGAGCCCGTCGTAGCCCCACTCCCCCGCGAGGCGCGCGACCTCCTCGAAGGGCAGGTCGGCCCACTGGCCGGTGAACAGGGTGATCGGTCGCGCCATTGCGATTCCTTTCTCGGATGCGGGGGTCCCGCGGTCAGTCGTTCGTCCGCACCCAGCGGCTCTGGTCCGCGGAGCTGCGTTCCACCGCGTCGAGGACGCGCTGCACGTGCAGGCCGTCGGCGAACGACGGACGGGGTGCGGTGCCCTCGGCGATGGCCGTCGTGAAGTCGACGACCTGGTGGGAGAAGCCGTGCTCGTAGCCGAGCATGTGCCCGGTGGGCCACCACGGCGCGAGATACGGGTGGCCGTGCTCGGTGACGAGGACGCGACGGAAACCGAGTTCGGTCTCGGGTGCGGTCGCGTCGTAGAAATCCAGTTCGTTGAGCCGCTCGAGGTCGAACGAGAGCGCACCGCGCGTCCCCGACACCTCCACCCGCAGCGCGTTCTTGCGCCCCGTCCGGTACCGGGTCGCCTCGAAAGAGGCGAGCGCACCCGAGCTCAACCGCCCGGTGAAGAGCGCGACGTCGTCGACGGTCACTTTTCCGCGTTCCGCGCTCGCGGTCCCCGAGAGCCCGATGCCGTCCGCCAGAAGCGGACGGTCCTCGACCAGGGTCTCTACGATGCCGGACACGCTGTCGACGGTCTGCCCGGTGATGTACTCCGCGAGGTCGACGGCGTGGGCCCCGATGTCGCCGAGCGATCCCGAGCCCGCCTTCGCTCGGTCGAGGCGCCAGGTCATCGGCGCCTCGGCATCCATCAACCAGTCCTGCAGGTACTCGGCGCGCACCTGGCGGATCTCGCCCAGTCGGCCGGCGGCGACCAGGTCGCGGGCGAACGTCGCCGCCGGGACCCGGCGGTAGGTGAAGCCGACCATGGACCGGATGCCGCGCGCCTCGGCGCGGGCCGCGGCCTGCGTCATCGCCTCGGCCTCGGCGACGGAGTTGGCCAGCGGCTTCTCGCAGAGCACGTGCTTGCCCGCCGCGAGCGCGGCGATCGCGATCTCGGCGTGGGTGTCGCCGGGGGTGACGATGTCGACCACGTCGACATCGTCACGGGCGATCGTCGCGCGCCAGTCGGTGGAGGACTCCGCCCAGCCCCATTTGGCCGCCGCCGCCGCCGTCGCCTCGGCGTCGCGACCGGTCACGACGTGCAGAACGGGATCGAGCGGCAGGTCGAAGAACCTCGGCGCGACGCGCCAGCCCTGCGAATGGGCGGCACCCATGAAGCCGTGGCCGATCATCGCGACCCGGAGCCTTGTCGTCATGACGATGTCCTCTCGAAGAAGGTGGGGGCGCCCACGCACCGGGCGCCCCCGTGGTGATCACTCGAAGGCGAGGTCGATGTACTGGTCGACGTTCTCCTTCGTGACGACCGGCGCGTCGAGGACGATCCGGTTCGGGATGCCGGGGGTCACGATGTCCCCGAGGGTCTTGCTCTGCGCAATGAGACGGGCCAACGCGACGCCGTCCGCCGCCTGCGTGGACGGGTAGATGACGGTCGCCTTGAGGACGCTGTCGTCGTCCTTGATCGCTTCCATCGCGGCCTTGCTGCCGGCGCCGCCCATCATGAAGAACTCGTCGCGGCCGGCCGAGGAGATGGCCGCGAGGACGCCGATGCCCTGGTCGTCGTCGTGGTTCCAGATGGCGTCGATCTTCGGGTTGGCCGACAGCAGCTGCGATGCGGCGGACTCGCCGCCGGCAACGGTGAAATCGGCGGCGACGCGGGCGGAGACGTCGAGGCCGCAGTCCTTCAAGGCGTCGGCGAAGCCCTGCGATCGGTCCTGCGTGAGCGGAAGCGAATCGATGCCGGCGATCTCGGCGACCACGGCGTCGGTCTTCCCGTCGAGCTGTTCGCAGATGTAGGTGCCTGCGGACACTCCCATGCCGTAATTGTCGCCGAGGACCGTGGCCCGGGCGGCGAAGGGGCTCGAGAACTCGCGGTCGACGTTGATGACGGGGATGCCGGCGTTCATCGCCGCGATCGCGGCTTCGGTGAGGGCTGCGCCGTCCGTCGGCAGGAGGACGATGGCATCCACCTTGTCGTTGACGAACGTCTCGACGGCGGCGATCTGGGCGATGGGGTCGTTGGTCCCTTCCGCTGTCTTCAGTTCGACGTCATCGAAGCTCGCGGCGGCATCAGCCGCACCCGAGTTGATGGCGCCGAGCCACCCGTGATCGGCTGCGGGGCCGGAGAAGCCGATGGTCACGGTGTCCCCGCTCTCCGCGTTCTCCTCGGTGGTGGTGCCCTGCCTTTCGGCGCCGTTCTCGTCGGCCCCGGTCCCCGTGCAACCGACCAGCAGGCCGATCGAAGCGGCGGCGGCGACGCCGGTCAGGACGAGGCGCGTCCGCGCCGTCATGCGTGAGCGCATGTCTTCCTCCTTGAATGTGATGCAGCTCTGGTGTGAAGCGACCAGCGCACCTCTCGGCGTCGAGAACGCACAGGAGGAGGGTCAGCGCTGACGGGACGAAGATAACAGAACCCAGCCTCTCCGCGTCAACTTTTGTTTTCTACTCGCCATAAGTCTCCCGGCGTGGAAACCGCGCCGAATCGAGGGCCGGCCCGCCGGAACGAAGATGGGTAACGGTGATTTCGCGAAAATCTCCCGTCGCGTCCGAGGATTCCGTCGTGTTATGTTCGCGGCGTGATCAAAGTCGACCATGAATCGTCATTACTCGACGTCCGCGGCGTGACGAAGGCTTTCGCCGGCGTGCGCGCGCTTCGAGGAGTAGACCTCACGGTCCGAGCCGGCGAGGTGCACTGCATCCTCGGTCAGAACGGTGCCGGTAAATCGACGCTCATCAAGACTCTCGCGGGCGTGCATCGCCCCGACGATGGCGAGATCCGCTGGGGCGGGGAGCTCGTCGAGATCGCGGACCCCGACGCCGGGCTCGCCCTGGGCATCGCGACGATGTATCAGGAGCTCGACGTCGTCGACGGCCTCAGCATCGCCGAGAACATCTTCCTCGGCCACGAACTCGCCCGCGCGGGGTTCACGCGACGCAGCGAGGCCGCGGCTCGGACCAGGGACCTCCTGACACGCCTGGGCCATGGCTCGCTCTCGCCGAACCTGGAGGTCGGTCAGCTGAGCGCGGCGAACAAGCAGATCGTGGCGATGGCGCGGGCTCTATCGCACGACGTGAAGTTGATCATCATGGACGAGCCGTCGGCCGTCCTCGACGCCCACGAGGTGCAGAACCTCTTCGGCGTCGTGCGAGAGCTCACCGCCGCGGGCATCGCTGTGGTCTACATCACGCATCGCCTCGAGGAGATCCGGCAGATCGGCGATCGCATCACCGTCCTCAAGGACGGTCGGACGACGGCGACCGGGCTCCCCGTGGCCGGGACCTCCACGGCAGAGCTGATCCACCTCATGACCGGTCGCGAGGTCGCCAACGTCTTCCCCGCCCCGGCCCCCCTCCCCGACGATGCTCCCGTGGTCCTCGACGTCGACGGCCTGTCGCTCCGGGGTGTCTTCGGCGATGTCTCGTTCCGCGTGCGCGCCGGCGAGGTGGTGGGGCTGGCCGGCCTCGTGGGGTCGGGCCGGTCGGAGATCCTCGAGACGGTCTATGGCGCGCGACGCGCCACGTCCGGCTCGGTCTCCGTGTCGGGACGCCCGCTCCGGCGGGGCTCCGTCGTCGACGCGGTCTCCGCCGGCGTCGGACTCTCCCCCGAGGAGCGTAAGAGTCAGGGACTCGTTCTCGATGAATCGATCGCCATGAACGTCACTCTGCCGTCCATCCCGGAGTTCGCCCGCGGCGGCTTCGTGGACTTCCGGGCTGAACGAGCGGCTGCTCGCGCCCAGATCGACGCCCTCGAGCTGCGACCCGCCGACCCCGACCGGCCGGCGCGCACACTCTCCGGCGGGAATCAGCAGAAGATCCTGCTGGCCAGGTGGCTCGTTCACGGCACCCGCGTCCTCCTCCTCGACGAACCCACACGCGGCGTCGATGTCGGCGCCCGAGCCGAGATCTACGCCCTCATCCGACGGCTGGCCGCAGAGGGGAACGCCGTCGTGGTCGTCTCGAGCGAGATCGAAGAAGTGATCGGCCTGTCCGACACCGTTCTCGTCGTCGCGGAGGGCCGGATCCTCTCCACCCTCCCGTCCTCCCAGATCGACGAGCACGGTGTGCTCGACCTCGTCATGAAAGGAACCGCCGCGTGAGCGAGCAGACCACCACGGGAGCGGACACACCGCTGACCCCGACTGAACCCCCGGCGACCACATCGACTCTCGCGGCTGACGCCACCCCGATGTGGCGGCGCATCCTGTCCGGATCGGTGGGACGGAACCTCGGCCTCGTCCTCGCTCTCCTCGTCCTCGTGATCGTGGGCGCTGCGACGGCACCCGATACCTTCCTCGGCCTCTCCAACATCATGGTCATCCTGCGGCAGGCGTCCATCGTGGGCGTCATCAGTATCGGGATGACACTGGTCATCATCGCGGGCGGGATCGACCTGTCCGTCGGTTCCGTCCTGGGGCTCGCCTCCGTCGTCGGAGCGCTCGCGGCCGTGCAGGACCTCGCCGATCAGACCCACTGGATCGTCATGGTCGTCGTCGCGATGGCCGTCGGCGTCTTCGCGGGACTCGTCAACGGAATCGTCATCGCCTACGGCAACGTCGTCGCCTTCATGGCGACACTCGCCATGCTCGTCGGCGCCCGCGGTCTGGCCGAGATCCTGGCGGATCGACGGACCCTGCAGGTCGGCGGTCAGCGAGACTTCATCACGTTCATGAACCTCGACATCCTCGGGGTCGACATGCTGATCTGGATCTTCCTCGTCGTCGCGGTTCTCGGGTGGGTCCTTCTGAACCGGACGACCTTCGGACGGAGGACGGTCGCGATCGGCGGAAACCGCGAGGCGGCGCGCCTGGCCGGTATCAACGTCAAGCGGCACGTGCTCTACCTCTACGCACTGTCGGGGCTGTGTGCGGGGATCGCAGGAGTGATGATCCTCGGCCGCACCACGGCGGGCACCTCCGTCAACGGGCAGCTCTACGAATTGGACGCCATCGCGGCGGTCGTCGTGGGCGGAACGCTGCTGATCGGCGGGCGCGGAACGATCACCGGCACCGTCCTGGGCGTCCTGATCTTCCAGACCCTGACGAACGTCTTCATTCAGAACAACCTCACGTCCTCGGTCCAGGCGGTCGCGAAGGGCGTCATCATCGTCGTCGCCGTGCTCCTGCAGCAGCGGTTCGCCCGCCCGTCCGGCCGATCGTCCTGACCCGACGCGATCAGGGGCGTCACATGCAGGGCGGCCCTACGAGCGCGGGGGACAATGGACGCGCGTCGAGCCGTGCGGTCGACGGCAGGACCCGGAAGAAGTGACCCGATGACAGACACCACCACCCTCACCTCCGGCGTCGGCGAGCTCTTCCAGTTGCTGCGGGACGGCGTACCCCGCACCCGCGCCGAACTCGCGAAATCGACGGGGCTGGCGCGCTCGACGATCGCGGCACGTGTCGACGAGCTCATGCGGATGGGACTGGTGACCGCGGTCGCGGACAAGGTGTCGACCGGCGGGCGCCCACCGTCGCAGTTCGCCTTGAACCCCGGCGCGAGGGTGGTCATCGCCGCCGACCTCGGTGCATCGCACGCGACGGTGGCCATCGCTGATCTGGCCGGGACGATCCTCGCGGAGTCCTCGGAGCACATCGACATCGCCGACGGGCCGGATGCCGTGCTGTCATGGCTTCTCGACGGCGCGCGCCGCCTGCTGGCCGAGGTCGGCCGCGACGATTCGTCGGTCGCCGCCGTCGGCATCGGTGTCCCCGGCCCGGTGGAGCATTCCAGTGGACGGCCGTCCACTCCCCCGATCATGCCGGGATGGGACGGATTCGACATTCCCGGGTGGCTGCAGGAGCACATCGCCGTCCCGGTGCTGGTCGACAACGACGTCAACACGATGGCGCTCGGCGAGCGCGCCGTCGCTTGGCCCTCCGTCGACAACCTTCTCTTCGTGAAGATCGCCACCGGGATCGGAGCGGGTCTCATCTCGGACGGCCACCTCCAGCGCGGCGCCCAGGGCGTCGCGGGCGACATCGGACACGTGCACGTGTCGCGGGGAGGGGAGGTCCCCTGCACCTGCGGCAACCGCGGCTGTCTCGAGGCCCTCGCCTCCGGCCCCGCCATCGCCCGGAGCCTGCGCGCGATCGGCGTCGAGGCCCACACCGGCAGCGACGTGGTCGACCTCGTCAAGAGCGGCAACGTCGATGCCATTCAAGCCGTGCGGCAGGCCGGGCGCGACATCGGCGAGGTTCTGACGACGTGCGTCAGCCTGGTCAACCCATCGGTCATCGCCATCGGCGGGTCCATGGCCCGGGTGGGCGAGCACCTCATCGCCGGGGTGCGAGAGGTGGTCTACGCGCGGTCGGCCCCGCTGGCCACGGCGCACCTCTCGATCGTGCAGTCCGCGACCGGGGCCGAGGCCGGTGTGCTGGGGGCCAGCATCCTGGCCGTCGAGCACGCCCTGTCCCGTGACGTCCTCGCTGCGAGCGCCGCGGCGTCGTGACACGGCGGCAGCGGCGGGTCGGAGCCGGCGTGCGGGAGGGGCGACTTAGGATCGACAGGTGACTCCCGAACTCGCTGCCCGGATCGTCGCGGACTCCCGCGACCGGGTCGCCTGGATGCGGGCTCGCTCCCGCGGGATCACCGCCACGGACGTCGCGTCGCTCACGAGCGAGCGGGCCATTCCGCGGGCTGCCGAGGCCAAGCTCAACGGCTCCGGCTTCAGCGGCAACGCGTACACGGATCACGGTCGGCGCCGCGAACCCGAGATCGCCGCGTGGGTCGCGGCGACCCACGGCATCCTGCCCTCGTCGGCCCTGTTCCACGCCGAGGTCGAGAAGCGGCACCTCGCGACTCCCGACGGGATCATGGTGGATGCCGCGGGCCGAGTGCTCCTCGCCGAGATCAAGACGACCAACAAGACCTGGAAGTCGATCCCCCGCACCTACATGCGTCAGGTGTGGTGGCAGCAGCACGTCCTGGGCGCCGAGCGCACGCTCGTCGTGTGGGAGGAGCACCAGGACTTCGTTCCCCTCCGCGACGAACCGCGCTGTGCGTGGATCGACCGCGATGATGCCGAGATCGGTCCGCTGGTCCGTCTCGCCACGGCCCTCATCGACGAGCTGTATCACCGCACGACGGGCAACACCCCGCCGCGACGCGAGCAGACCGCACCGGTCAGCCGCCGCGAGCAGCTGCGTGAGCGCGACATCTTCCGCGCTCTCGCCCTCGCAGACTGAGACGCGGACTCGATCCGGGCCGTGCCCGGTGTCATTCGCGCGCCCGTCGACCGATAGTTGACAGGGATCAAACATCGACATATAGTTGACCTCTATCAATTTTTGACGTGCGTCAACCATATGGAGCTGTACATGACCACCACCACTCCGACCCGGCGTCGAGTGCTCGCCCCACTGTCAGGCCTCCTCCTCGGCATGTTCGTCTCGATGATCGCCTCGACCGTCGTGTCGACCTCCCTGCCGGTGATCATCCACGACCTGAACGGCGACCAGAGCGCCTACACCTGGGTCGTCACCGCCACTCTGCTCACCACCGCCATCTCGACCCCCATCTGGGGCAAGCTCGCCGATCTCATGGGTCGCAAGACGCTGTACCAGATCGCCCTCGTCATCTTCGTCCTCGCGACGGCGGCCGCCGGGTTCGCGCAGGACCCCGGCACCCTGATCGCCTTCCGCGCGGCACAGGGCATCGGCGCCGGTGGCCTCGCGGCCCTCAGCCAGGTGCTCATGGCCGACATCATCAGCCCCCGCGAGCGTGGGCGCTACATGGGCCTGTTCGGCGCCGTCATGGCCGTCGCCACCGTCGGCGGACCGCTCCTCGGCGGCGTCATCACCGACGGATTCGGCTGGCGCTGGAACTTCTTCGTCTCGCTCCCGGTCGCCGTCGCGGCGCTCATCATGGTGCAGCGCACGATCCCCGCGTCCGCACCGTCCACCCGTCGGCCGAAGATCGATTACATCGGCATCGTCCTGCTGTCGACCGCCGTCTCGCTCCTGCTCATCTGGGTCACCAGCGCCGGCCGCGACTACGACTGGTGGAGCACCGAGACGATCCTCATGGTCGGCGGCGCCGTCCTGGCCGCGATCCTGTTCGTCATCGTCGAACTCCGCACCTCGGAGCCCCTCGTCCCGCTGACGCTGTTCCGCGACCGCACCTTCACCCTCGCCGTGGTCGCCTCCATCGCGACCGGCATCGCGATGTTCGGCGCATCCGTCTTCCTCGGTCAGTACATGCAGATGGCCCGCGGCGCGACGCCGACGGAAGCCGGCCTCATGACGATCCCGATGATCGCCGGCCTCCTGCTCTCGTCCGTGGGCGTCGGTGCTCTCATCACCCGCTACGGGCACTGGAAGCCGTACCTCGTCGTCGGCAGCGTCCTCCTGACCGCGGGCGCCGCGCTCCTGTCGACGATCCACTACGACACCGACTTCTTCCTCGTCTCGGTCTACATGTTCCTACTCGGCGCCGGCGTCGGCATGACGATGCAGAACCTCGTCCTGGCCGTCCAGAACAGTGCCAAGCCGAGCGAGATCGGCGTCGCCAGCTCGGGCGTCACGTTCTTCCGCAGCCTCGGCGGCACGATCGGCGTCTCCCTCATGGGCGCCGCCCTCGCGTCGCGCGTCACGGACCTCTTCACCGGTGCGCACGATCGCCTCATCGAGACCCTGACCGCCCTCGGCCCGTCCGGGGCCGCATGGGGTGAGCAGCTCAGCTCGGGCACGCTCCCCCGCGTCTCCGAGATGCCCGAACAGCTCCGGGTCATCGTCGAGGACATCTACGCGCAGGGCATCTCGTCCGCGTTCCTGATCGCCGTGCCGTTCGGCATCCTGAGCATCCTCGCGGTGATCTTCCTGCCGAACCGGTCGCTCAGCACGATGACCACGTCGGAGCGTCGCAACGCCTCGGAGGCGGATCTGGCCACCGTGTCGGTTCCCGCCGGCATGGACAGCATCACCGCGACCGGTGCCGTGCCCGTCACCGACCCGGACGTCGACACCGACGCCGAGGCCGAGGCGACGCCCCGCCGATAACATGGGCGAGATGTCCACGCAGTCCGATCGAGAGGCGCGCACCCTGGCGGTGCGCGCCCTCGAAGGCGAATTCAGCGATCTGATCGCCCTGTTCCGCCGTCGGATCATCGAGAACGCCAACAGCGTCAGCCCCGGCATGCTGCCCGGTGCCTACAAGGTGTTCACGACGATCGCCCGCCACGAGCCGATCACGCAGTCCGCCCTCGCCGAGATGCTCATCCTCGACAAAGGACAGCTGAGCCGCACGGTCCGCGAACTCACCGATCTGGAGCTCATCGAACGCACCCCCGACCCGACCGACGGTCGTTCCAGCCTGCTGACGGCGACCGACCACGGCCGGGAACGGCTCGCGGCGGCCCGCGGACCGCAGGAGGGGGCGCTGCTGGAGGCCCTGCGTGACTGGCGCGTCGAGGACATCGAGAACCTCGCGCACCTGCTGCACGCCCTCGTCGCCGGATCGCGGCCCGACAGCGGCCCCGCCGCGTAGGCCGCCGTCGGGCTTCTCGACCCGGTGATGCCGATGTAACACCGCCGAGACAATGACGCGATTGACTGGTCGTCCACCGAGCACCCCCAGCGCCCGCCGTCGAGCGCTGGTGAGAAGGAGCAGCCGATGCGATTCCGGCCGCTGCGATCAGCAGCCCCCACCACGAGCGAGGTGGTCGAGGTGACCGCCCCTCCCTCGGTCATGCGCGCCGTCGTCTACGACGCGCCCGGCGAAGCGGACGTCCTGCGCGAGGCGCAGGTCCCGGTGCCCGCACCTGCGATGAGCGAACTCCTGGTGCGCGTGGTGGCCGCCGGGGCGAACCCCATCGATGCGAAGACCCGCTCCGGCCGGGGCGTGACGAGCCAGATCCCCGGCTACCCCACCACGCTCGGCTTCGACTTCAGCGGCGTGGTGGTGGGGAGCCCTTACGAGACTCACCCGCTGCAGCCGGGCGATCCGGTCTTCGGCATGGTGCCGTTCCCCCGCTCGGGCGGCGCCTACGCCGAGTACGTGGTCGTCCCCAGCCTGTCGGTCGCCCGCAAGCCGGCGTCGCTCTCGCACGTCGAGGCGGCCGGAGTCCCTCTCGCGGCGCTCACCGCGTGGGGGCTCGTCGTCGAGACGGCGCACGCCCACGAGGGGCAGCGCGTGCTCATCCATGCCGGATCCGGCGGCGTGGGGCACTTCGCGGTGCAGCTGGCCGCCTACTTCGGTGCGCATGTCACGGCGACCGGATCCGCGGCGAACCTCGGTTGGCTCCGGGAACTCGGGGCATCCGTCGTCGTGGACTACTCGACGACGCGCTTCGAGGACGTCGTGGGCGAGATGGACGTCGTCATCGATCTCGTCGGCAATGTCCATGACGACACCGGTACCCGCTCGCTGGGAGTCCTGCGCCCCGGCGGCCTCTACGTCATGGTCCCGACGGGCGCCTGGTCCGGATATGCGGATGCCGCAGCTGCCGCCGGTGTGCGCGCGACGTCCTACAAGGTCGTCCCGGACGGATCGGTGCTCGCGACGCTCGGGCGCCTGCTCGACTCGCGGTCGATCCAGGTCTTCATCGACCGCGTCTTCGACCTCGCCGACGCTTCCGCAGCCCACCGCGAGATCGAGCGGGGCCACGTCCGCGGCAAGGTCGTGCTGACGGTGGCGGACGCGTGATGCGCCGCATCAGGCTGGTCGTCCGCGGCATCGTCCAGGGCGTGGGGTTCCGCTACTCGATGCAACACGTCGCCCGCGGTGCCGGCGCGACGGGATGGGTCCGGAACCTCGCGAACGGCTCGGTGGAAGCCGAGGTGCAGGGGGATGCCGCGGCGGTGGAGTCCGTCGTGGACTGGGCCGCGACCGGGCCGCGCGGAGGGGTCGTCGACGACGTCGCGATGACCGAGCTGTCGCCGGTGGACGCCGAGGTGGGATTCGAGATCCGCCGCGACGCGTGAGCGTCAGTCTTCGAGGGGCCGCAGGATGCGGTCGAGGAAGCGGCGCGTGCGGTCGTTCTCCGGCGCCGTGAAGATGTCGCGCGGATGTCCTCGCTCGACGATGACGCCGTCGTCGAAGAACACCACCTCGTCGGCGACCTGGCGCGCGAATTGAAGCTCGTGGGTGACGATGACCATCGTCCATCCCTCGTCGGCGAGCTCCTTCAGGACGAGCAGCACCTCGCCGACCAGCTCCGGGTCGAGCGCGCTCGTCGGCTCGTCGAACAGGAGCAGGTCAGGCGCGAGGGCCAAGGCGCGGACGATGCCGACCCGCTGCTGCTGGCCGCCCGAGAGCTCGTGCGGGTACGCGTCGCGCTTCTCGGCGAGTCCCACGCGAGCCAGCAGCCGCTCGGCCTCGGCTATCGCGGCATCCTTCGCGACCCCGTGGGCGTGGACGGGCCCCTCGATCACGTTCTCGAGCACGGTGAGGTGGGGGAAGAGGTTGTTCTGCTGGAAGACCATGGCGGACCGGTCGCGAAGGGCCGCACGCTGCTCCTTCGCCGCCCTGCCCCTGGCGGGCTGCGCGAAGTCGTGGCGCTGCCCGTCGGCGAAGGCGACCACGCCGGCGTCGGGCGCCTCGAGCCCGTTCAGGCACCGGAGGACCGTGGTCTTGCCCGACCCGCTGGGACCGATGAGGCAGACGACCTGCCCGGGCGCGACCGAGAAGTCGACGCCGTCGAGGACGACGTTGTCGCCGAACGATTTGCGGAGCCCGGTGACGGACAGGAGGGGTGCGTCAGTGTGCGACACGGCGGTCGAGCCTCCGTTCGATGCGGTCCTGCCCGAACGACAGGACGAGGCAGAAGAGCCAGTAGATGAACGCCGCCTCGATGTAGATGACCAGGAAGTCGAGGCTGAAGGCGGCGATGTTCTGCGCGACGCGGAACATCTCGGCGACGGTGATGGAGGCCACGAGCGACGTGTCCTTCACGAGCGAGATGAAGGTGTTGGACAGCGGCGGGACCGAGACGCGTGCCGCCTGCGGGAGGATGATGCGCCGGAGCGCCGTCGCCCGCGGGAGCCCGACGGTGAACGCCGCTTCCCACTGCCCCTTGGGCACCGAGAGGATCGCTGCGCGGATGACCTCGGCGGCGTATCCGCCCACGTTCAGCGACAGGGCGATGACCGCCGCGAGGTACGCGTCGATCCGCACTTCGATCTGGGGCAGACCGTAGAAGATGACGAAGATCTGCACGAGGAGCGGCGTGCCCCGGATCGCGGAGATGTAGAAGCGGGCGATGCCCGAGAGCAGCCGGTTGCCGGAGATCCGCATCAGAGCTGCGGCGATGGCGAGGACCAGACCGATCGCGAAAGAGATCAGCGCGAGCGGGATCGTCACGGTGATCCCGGCGCTGAACATCGGCCAGAACGAGGTCAGGATCAGGTGCCATGTATCGGTGTCCACCGGCATCCTTTCGCAGAACGGGGAACGGGCCCGGCAGTCGCGTCACCGCGCTCCGCCGAGCCCGTCGGGGCTGGTGTCACTCGGTGACGTCGGCTCCGAAGTACTTGTCGCTGATCTTGGCGAGGGTTCCATCTTCGCGCAGGTCGGCCAGCGCGCCGTCGATCTTCTCGATGAGCGCCTTCTTGTCCTTCGTGGTGACGACCGCGCTCTTGGCGGGGTCGGTCTCGGCCGCGATCTTCAGGCCCGTCGGCCCGTCGGTCTTCTCGTAGTCGAGGAACGTCAGCTTGTCGTTGACGGTCGCCTCGACACGGTCCTGACGCAGGAGCTCGACAGCCTGTGCCCAGCCCTCGATCGGGGTGACGTCGGCGCCGGCCTCCTCGGCGAGCTTGTAGA
>ENA-UOXB01000936-UOXB01000936.1-bioreactor-metagenome-genome-assembly--contig:-NODE-936-length-15353-cov-23.405805_pt1 | contig 15353 bp, 9 predicted proteins | sample MGYA00238158_ERZ761615 | MGnify/ENA primary metagenome ERZ761615 (study PRJEB28904, sample SAMN06267902) | bioreactor metagenome | isolation source: Joint BioEnergy Institute, California, USA | place... | reverse complement strand
CCTTCAGGCGCTGGCCCATGCCGATCGGCCAGGTCACCGGCGCGCACTGGATGCCCAGCACGCTTTCCACTTCATCCAGCAGCTCGATCGGCTCCTTGCCTTCGCGGTCGAGCTTGTTGATGAAGGTCATGATGGGGGTGTCGCGCAGGCGGCAGACTTCCATCAGCTTGATGGTGCGCTCTTCCACGCCCTTGGCCACGTCGATGACCATCAGCGCCGAGTCCACCGCGGTCAGCACGCGGTAGGTGTCCTCGCCGAAGTCGGCATGGCCGGGGGTGTCGAGCAGGTTGACGATCTTGCCTTCGTACGGGAACTGCATCACCGAGGAGGTCACGGAGATGCCGCGTTCCTTCTCCAGTGCCATCCAGTCGGAGGTGGCATGGCGGGCCGCCTTGCGGCCCTTCACCGAGCCGGCCATCTGGATCGCGCCCCCGAACAGCAGCAGCTTTTCGGTCAGCGTGGTCTTGCCGGCGTCAGGGTGGGAAATGATGGCGAAGGTGCGGCGGCGCGACGCTTCGGTGGCGACTTCGGACATGGCAGTGGCGCCCGCCCGGGGCGCAGATAAGAGAAACGAGCCCGCAAGTATACCGACCGGGGGCCGGCAGCGGGTCAGCCCGGTGCGGCCGGGGCAGGGGACGGCCGCGCGGGCGTCGGCCGCGGCTCGCGCGCCGGCCGCAGCAGGCCGGCCGGGGTGAGGATGCGCACGGGCACGGAGCGAAGCTGCATCCCCGCGTTGACCTGGACCACGAAGTGCAGATGCGGCCCGCTGCTGAAGCCGCTGTTGCCGGAGCGACCCAACGGTTGGCCGGTAGCCACCTGCTGGCCGGGATGAACCGCCATGGCGCCGGCCAGCAGATGGGCGTAGACGGCCATGCTGCCGTCCGCGTGCAGCACGCGCACGAGGTTGACCTGCTCCCGGTCCTGGCCGGGCGCGTCAGTGCCGGCGCCGAAACCGTCACGCACCTCCATCACCACGCCGGGGCGGGCGGCCAGCACCGGCGTGCCTTCGGCCAGGGCGAAATCGAGCGCATGCTGGTTGCCGGCGTCATGGTGGCTGCTGCCGCCGCCCGGGCCCTGGCTGATCCGCACCGGTGCGGCGGTGAAGGGCAGGGCGTAGGGCACGTCCTGGACGCGCGCGGCCGGGTCGCCGGGGACGGCGCGCAGTTGCAGATCCAGCCCCTGTTGCGGCGTGGGCGCCGGCAGCCCGTTCAGCGCCACCGTCGCCTGCACGGCCAGCACGGTGCGCAGCGGAAGCCCCGCCATGCGGCGACCGTCCGCCGCCTGCAGATCGATCTGCACCGGCCCGTGCAGCCGGTTGTCCACCTGGGCCCGCCACTGGCCGCCATCGGTGTGCAGCCGCAGCCGCGCCGGAGCGATGGTGGCCGGGTCAGCGACGGGTGCGCGCGGCAGCGGGCTGGTCAGGCCCCAGCCACTGCGCCAGCCGGGCGCGCCCGGGCCGGCCGCGGCGGGTGCGGCGGGTGGGGCCAGCAGCAGGGCGAAGCAGAAAACGAGCGCGCGTGCGGACATCGATCCTTCCCCAAGGTCGGCCTGCACTGTAACCGACGCGTCTGCCTGCCGGGCGAACCTGGCACCCGGCAGCCCCCTTTGTGACGTATGTATCTCTTTATCATGATGGAAGTGTTGACATGGCGGGCGGGGGCTGGCAACGTAGCCTCACCATCGAGACCGGCAGAGGGACAGGCCCTTTGAAGCCGGGGCAGCCCGCAGGCGCGCAAGCGACTGCGTAGGTGCCAAATCCTGCGGGGACCACCGTGTCTACCGGAAGATGGTTCGAAGCACGCCCCCCGTGGGTGTCTCGAACACGGGCCCGCGAAGGCTCGATGGCCAGTTCCCTTTGGATGCCGCCATGAGTCTCGCCTTCGCCCCGTCTGCCCCTGTTGAATCCTCCGCCCCCGTCAGCGTGCCGGTGCACGACCGCGTCCAGGCCGTACGCGGTGAGTTCACCGCGACGCTGCCGATGCGGCACGCTGGCCCCTGTCCGGTCACCCTGCGCTATGAGTGGGTGGGGCCGCAGGATGCGCCGGTGGTGGTGCTGGCCGGCGGCATCTCCGCCCACCGCCATGTGGCCGCCAACGCCCGCTTCGGCGAGAAAGGCTGGGCCGAAGGCCTGGTTGCGGCCGGCCGCGCGCTGGACCCGCAGCAGCAGCGCATCGTGGCCTTCGACTTCCTGGGCGCCGACGGTGCGCTGGACGTGCCGATCGACACGGCCGACCAGGCCGATGCGCTGGCGCTGCTGCTGGCGCACCTGCGTATCGAACGCGTGCAGGCCTTTGTCGGCTACTCCTACGGCGCGCTGGTGGCGCAGCAGTTCGCCCTGCGGCACCCCGCGCAGGTGACGCGCCTGGTCCTGGTAAGTGGTGCGCACCGCGCCCACCCCTACGCGGCGGCGTGGCGCGCGCTGCAGCGGCGCGCGGTGGCGCTGGGCCAGCTGCAGTGCAGCGATGCCAATGGGCTGGCCCTGGCGCGCCAGTTCGCCATGCTCAGCTACCGCACGCCGGAAGAGTTCAGCGAGCGCTTCGATGCGGCCCCCGAAGTGGTCAACGGACGCGTGCGGGTGGCCGCCGAGGACTATCTGGATGCCACCGCGGCGCAGTATGTGGCGCGCACGCCGGTCACCGCCTGGCTGCGGCTGTCTGAATCCATCGATCTGCACCGCATCGATCCGGGCCAGCTGCAGGTTCCCGCCGTGGTGGTGGCCGTGGAAGGCGACCGCCTGGTGCCGCTGGCCGACCTGGTCACGCTGGTGGAAGGGCTGGGCCGACGCGGCAGCCTGCGCGTGCTGCGCTCGCCGTATGGCCACGACGCCTTCCTGAAAGAAACCGACCGCATCAACGCCATCCTGGCCACCGCCCTTTGTCCTGCTGGAGCAACCGCATGAGCCTGCACACCGCTGACGCCGCCTGTCGCCGCACCACTACTGCCGTCCGCGCGGGGATCGACCGCGATACCGCGCACGGCGCGGTGACCCCTCCGATCGTGCTCTCGTCGAATTTCAGCTTCGAAGGCTTCGGCAACAAGCGCCAGTACGACTACACGCGCAGCGGCAACCCGACCCGCGATCTGCTGGGCGAGGCACTGGCCGAGCTGGAAGGCGGTGCCGGTGCGGTGGTCACCGCCACCGGCATGGCGGCGATCACCCTGGTGCTTAACGCGCTGCTGGAACCCGGCGACGCGCTGGTGGTGCCGCACGACGCCTACGGTGGCAGCTGGCGCCTGTTCAACGCATTGGCGGCCAAGGGACACTTCACCCTGATCACCGCTGACCTCACCGAGCCGCGCAGCCTGGCCCAGGCACTGGCCGCGCAGCCGAAGCTGGTTCTGGTGGAAACCCCCTCCAATCCGCTGCTGCGCATCACCGACCTGCGCTTCGTGATCGACGCGGCGCACAAGGCCGGCGCCCGGGTGGTGGTGGACAACACGTTCCTGTCGCCGGCACTGCAGCAGCCGCTGGCATTCGGTGCGGACGTGGTGCTGCATTCGACCACCAAATACATCAACGGCCACAGCGATGTGGTGGGCGGTGCGGTGGTGGCACGCGAGCCGGCCCTGCACGAGCAACTGGTGTGGTGGGGCAACGCGCTGGGCCTGACCGGCTCGCCGTTCGATGCGTTCCTGACCCTGCGCGGTCTGCGGACGCTGGATGCGCGCCTGCGCGTGCACCAGGACAACACCGCTGCGATCGTGCCGCTGTTGCAGGCCCATCCTGCCGTGGCGCGGGTGTACTACCCCGGCCTGGCCGAGCACCCGGGCCACGCAATCGCGGCGCGGCAGCAGACCGGCTTCGGCGCGATGCTCTCCTTCGAGCTGGTGCCCTGCGCCGGTGCGGACCCGCATGCGGCCGTGCGCGCCTTCGTGGAGGGGCTGGACTGTTTCACCCTGGCCGAATCGCTGGGCGGGGTGGAAAGTCTGGTCGCGCATCCGGCCACCATGACGCATGCCGCGATGAGCGTTGCCGCGCGCCAGGCAGCCGGCATCAGTGACAGCCTGCTGCGTCTGTCGGTGGGCATCGAGGCTGAGCGGGACCTGCTGGCCGATCTGCAGGCCGCGCTTGATCGTGCTGCGGCGGTGCTCGCACGGCACGCCGGCAACCCGCGCCAGGCGGTGGATGCATGAATGCCGTGGTGCGCGAGCCGGTCACCGCAGCGCAGCAGCTGGTGCTGCTGGGAACCGGTACGGTCGGGGCGGCGTTCGTGCGGCGCTACCAGCAACTGCAGACACGGGGGCTGGCGGTGCCGGCGCTGGCCTGGCTGGCCAACTCGCGCGCGGCGCGGCGCTGTGCCGGTGAGCTGGAGACCGTGCTGGAACAGGTGCGGCGTGCGCCGGCGGCGGCCGATCCCCGGGTGGCACTGGCCGCCACCACCCCGCTGCGCGCCGGCGATGTCGTGGTGGATGCCACGGCCAGCGATGCGGTGGCCGGGCGTCACGCCGGGTGGCTGCAGGCCGGCATCCATGTGGTCACGGCCAACAAGCTGGGCACCGGCGCCCAGCTGCAGCGGGCCGAACAGATCGTGGCGTGCGGCGCGGCGTCTTCGGCGCGCTATGGCGACAGCGCCACCGTCGGGGCGGGGCTGCCCCTGCTCAGCAGTCTGCGCTCGCTGGTGGCAGGCGGCGACCGCATCCACACCATCGAAGGGGTGCTGTCCGGCTCGCTGGCCTGGCTGTTTCACCGCTATGACGGCCAGCGCCCCTTTTCCGATGCCGTGCGCGAAGCGCTGGCGGCGGGCTTCACCGAGCCCGACCCGCGCGTGGACCTGTCAGGCGAGGACGTACGCCGCAAGCTGCTGATCCTCGCCCGCGCCAGCGGCCTGGCATTGGATGCCGCGCAGGTGCAGGTACAGTCGCTGGTGCCGCCGGCACTGGTGGCGTTGCCATTGGCGCAGGCGCTGGAGCAGCTGTCCTGCATCGATGCGCCGCTGCGGCAGCAGTGGCGGCACGCCCGCGACGAGGGCAAGGTGCTGCGCTTCGTCGGCCGCGTGGATCGCACCGGTGCGCAGGTCGGTCTGCGTGCGCTGCCCATGGACCACCCGTTGGCGCAGGGCGCGGGTACCGATAACCGTGTGGTGATCCACAGCGACCGCTACGCCACCCAGCCGCTGCAGGTGCAGGGCCCCGGCGCCGGGGCCGAGATCACCGCGGCGGCGCTGTTGGATGATGTGCTGCGCATCGTGGAAACGGCCGCGCGTCCTATTCGTTGACCCGCACCGGCTGGCTACCATCGCTCGTTCCTGGTACGCCGGTGGGTCCATGCAGTCTTCTGATAACGCGTCCCTGCACGTTGCCGTTGTCGAGAGCGATGCCCTGCTGCGCGAGCGCGTGCTGCTGCCACGGATGCTCGAGTACGGATTCACCGTGACCGGGCTCGGCAGCCGCGCGGAACTGGACCTGCTGCTGGCGCAGCGCCTGCCCGATATCGTGGTGCTGCAGATCGGCCTGCCCGATGCCGATGGGTTCAGCGTGGCGCGGATGCTCCGCCGGACCTGCCCCGGGTTGGGGGTGGTGCTGTTGACCGGCCGGCAGGATCGGGCCGACCAGGTGCGCGGCCTGGTCGAAGGGGCCGACGCCTACCTCATCAAACCGGTGGATGCCGGGCTGCTGGCAGCGACGCTGCACAGCCTGGGTCGGCGGCTGCAGGCCGCCCGCGCCACGCCGCCCGCGCGCCCGCCGCAGGCAGGCCCGTGGCAGCTGCAGTCCGGTGGCTGGCGGCTGCAGGCGCCCTGCGGACATGCGGTGGCACTGAGCCGCAGCGAGCGGCCGGTGGTGCAGCGCCTGCTGCGCCAGCCCGGCGAGGTGGTGCGCCGTGATCAGTTGATCGCCGAACTGACCGACAACGTGTTCGAGTTCGATACCCACCGTCTGGATTCGCTGATCCATCGCCTCCGCCGCAAGGTGTCCACGCACTGCGCGCAGGCATTGCCGTTGAACGCGGTGCATGGCCAGGGCTACGTCTTCACGCCCTAGTCTTCGCCCCCCTGTCTGCTGATCCCCGCGCCGCGTCCTCCTGGTCGCGGCGGCGGCCGCGTGCGTGTCGCACACGCGATGAAAACGGTCCATGGCGACGTCCTCTGACCGTTCCGGTCGCGCGCGCCGGCGGCAGGTGAGAACTGGTGAGCAGGCGGTGAGTCCGCGTGCGTGACACGCTGCTGGCTGAACCTTACGTTCATGGTTCGCCGCACCCCGTGCCTTCTGCACAGGTGAGCCGACTCACACGTCAGTGCGGCCGAAACATCCCACACCCGACCCCTCGTGGTGGCGTTGGCGCGCAGCGCCTGCCCGCCGCACGGGACCGCTTTGCCCTTTGAACGACTGAGGTGGTGCATGAACAAGATTTACCGTCGCATCTGGAGCCGCTCGCGGCAGCAGCTGGTGGTAGCGTCCGAGCTGGCGCGCGGCGCCGGTGCACAGGGCGGTCGGCGCACGCTGGCCGGTGCCGTCATCGCCGGTGCGCTGCTGCTGCCCGCAAGCGGAGCACTGGCTGCCGGCACGGCAGCCACAGCACAGGCGGCCGCCGATGATTACATCGTGATCGGCGGTGCCGGTGACGGCAGCGATGCGGCGACCGCGCAGGGCGAGGCCGCCATCGCGATCGGTGCGCGGGCGAGCGCCGACGGCGATGAGAGCACGGCGCTGGGCGCGGGCAGCGTGGCGCAGGGCGCAGGTGCCATCGCGCTGGGCGCGCGCAGCCTGGCGGCCGCCGAGCAGTCCACCGCCCTCGGCGATGGCGCGCTGGCTCTGGAGCGTGGCAGCCTGGCCGTGGGCAACAGTGCCAATGCGCTCGGCGAACACGCCATCGCGCAGGGCACGAGCGCGGTGGCTACGGCCGCGTCATCTATCGCACTGGGTGAAAACAGTGTGGCCAGCGAAGCCGGTGCGGTGGCGCTGGGTGCGCTTGCCGCCGCGGAAGGATACGCCAGTGTGGCGGCCGGTGCGCTCTCGCAGGCACACGGCAGTGAGGCGGCTGCGCTGGGCATGCAGGCGCTGGCCGAGGGGCCCGGCAGCACCGCGATCGGCGCCCGAAGCCAGGCGACCGGCGATTTCGCCACCGCGCTCGGCCAGAATGCCATCGCGGGGGAAGCCGGTGCGCTGGCCGTGGGGACCTCTGCGCACGCGGCGGCGTTCAGGAGCATCGCGGTGGGCTACCAGGCCATCGCCGGCGCCGACGGTGCGGTGGCCATCGGCGGCGAATACGCCTGTCAGGGGCTCTGTATTTCGCAGGCCACCAGGGCCGTGGCCACCAACGCGACGGCGGTGGGGCCCGGCAGCGTGGCGAGCGGCGCCGACGCGACGGCCGTCGGCGCGTTGTCCTCCGCACTGGCCGATCGCAGCATCGCGGTGGGGCCGGATGCGGTCGCGCACGCCGCGCAGGCGATCGCAGTGGGGCGCGGCAGCGCGGCCTCGCTGGAAGACAGTGTGGCCTTGGGGGCGTACGCGCAGGCCAATGCCGACGGCGCAGTCGCGCTGGGCGCGTACTCGCGGGCGGACCGCCCGAACACGGTATCGGTGGGTGCAGCTACCGAGTGGAGCGATCCGGCAGGGCTGACCTACCCGGCCTTCCAGCGCCAGATCACCAACGTGGCCGCCGGCACGGAAGACACCGACGCGGTCAATCTGGCGCAGTTGAAGCAGGTGCAGGCGCAGACCGAGGTGATGCGTTACCTGTCCGTGCAGGGGGCCGGCGACGGCAGTGACGACGCGCAGGCGCAGGGCGAAGGCGCGTTGGCGCTGGGCGCGGCGGCCTGGGCCGATGGCGAGGGCAGCCTGGCGGTCGGGCGACAGACCAATGCCTTCGGCAGCGGCGCACTGGCGCTGGGCGCGCAGGCCCTGGCGGCGGGTGAGGAAACCACCGCGGTGGGCCTGGCCAGCTCGGCGCTGGGAGAAGCGGGCAGCGCGTTCGGTGCCGGCGCGTATGCCGACGGAACCCGCGGCACGGCGATCGGTGCGGCGGCCACCGCCAACGGCCTGGAAGCGACGGCACTGGGCTACAACGCCCGCGCGACCGACATTGGCGGCACCGCCCTCGGCGCGGGTGCCAGCTCCCGCGACGGCGTGGCGGTGGGCACCGAGGCGCAGGCTGGCGGTGACCTGTCGGTGGCGGTCGGTGCGGCGGCGCGCAGCACTGGCAGCACGGCGGTGGCGGTGGGCTTCAACAACCGCGCCACCGGCGACAATGCCACGGCCATCGGCACCATCGCCGAGGCCACCGGCGAGAGCGCAACCGCGCTGGGTTACGGCGGCTGGGCGACCGCAGAGGGGACGACGGCGGTCGGCTCTGGAGCGCGGAGCACCGCCCTGAACGCGTTTGCCGGCGGGCGCGGGGCCCGCGCATCGGGCAACTTTGGGGTCGCGCTGGGCGGGTACGCCAGCGCGTCCGCTTACGCCTCCATCGCGATGGGGGCGTTCGCGAGCGCCCGCGACGACCAGGCCATCGCGATCGGGCGCTGGTCCGTGGCCGACGCGGAGGACGCCATCGCGCTGGGTCACAACGCCACCGCGAGCGGGCAGGGCAGCGTGGCACTGGGCGCCGGTGCGCTGGCGGACCGCGACAACACTGTGTCGGTCGGCAGGACCGGCAGCGAACGCCAGATCACCCACGTGGCCGATGGCACCGAGGGTACCGATGCGGTGAACAAGCGTCAGCTGGACAGCGCCATCGCCGGCGTCGGCGGTGACCTGGGCGAGCTGGCAGCGGTAGCGGTGCGCTACGACAGCGACGACAAGCAGCGGATCAGCCTGGGGGGCGCACAGGGCACCCGCATCGGCAACCTGCAGGCCGGTACCCGCAGCGACGAGGCAGTGAACGTGGAGCAGCTCGATGGCGTCGTACGCGCGCTGGGTGGCGGTGCGCAGCTGGGTGGCGATGGGTTGCTGGTGGGCCCGGTGTACGCCGTCCAGGGTGCCCGTTACGGCAGCGTGGGCGGTGCGCTGGGTGCGCTGGACGGCGCGCTCAGCGGGCTGGACGCACGGGTGGGCGCGCTGGAGGACGGTCTGGGGGGCGGCTTCATTCCCGGCCCGGTGCCCGACCCGGGCGTGCCGGGCGGGACCGGCGATGGCCTGGCCGTGGGCAGCGGCAGCCACGCCGCCGATGGCAACGACACGGCGATCGGCAATGGCGCCACGGTGGGTGCGGACAACAGCACCGCCGTGGGCAGCAACAGCAGCGTGGCGGCGAACGCCGGCAACGCCGTGGCGATAGGCGCCGACAGCGCCGTGAGTGCCGCCGGCGGCACGGCGGTGGGACAGGGCGCGGTGGTGTCGGCCAGTGGCGCGGTGGCGCTGGGCCAGGGGTCGGTGGCGCACGAAGACAACACCGTCTCGGTCGGCAGCGCCGGCCATGAGCGCCGGATCAGCCATGTCGCCGCCGGCGTGAACGCCACCGACGCGGTCAATGTGGCGCAGATGCAGGCCGGCGATGCACAGACGCTGCAGTCGGCGCAGCGCTACACCGACAACCGGGTGCAGGCGTTGGATGACCGCTTCACCGAGGTGACGCGCGCGATCGATCAGCGCTTGGGCCAGCAGGACAAGCGCATCGACCGCCAGGGTGCGATGAGCTCGGCCATGATGAACATGGCGATCAACGCGGCCGGCAGCCGCAGCCCGCGCGGCCGCATCGCCGCCGGTGCCGGCTGGCAGAACGGCGAAAAGGCGCTGTCCGTCGGTTACGGCAAGCAGATCGGCACGCGCGCCAGCGTCAGCCTGGGCGGGGCCTTCAGTGGCGATGACCGCTCGGCCGGCATCGGTTTCGGCATCGACCTGTAAGCGGCGGCGGGCCGGCTGAAGCCGCCGGCCCGCCGCCAGATCCTTTTTCTTTCACGAGACATCATCATGATCGGCAATTCCGCCCTGTGTGCGAGCGTGCTCGCACTGGCCATTTCCTCTTCCGTCTCCCTTGCGGCATCTGCCGCCATGGCGCCTGCGGGCGCGTCGCCGCCAGCGTCCGTGCCGGCGGCGGGCGCACAGCGCTTCATCGTCAAATACCGCCAGAACAGCGTGGCCACGCGCGCCCAGCCGGCCGGCGACGCCATGCTGGCGGCGGCGGCCCGAGGCCTGTCCGCCGGCGCCGCGCCGGTGCGGCTGAGTACGGCGCGGCATACCGGTACCGGTGCGCGGGTGGTGCATGCGTCGCGGCCGTTGAGCCCGGCCGAAGCGGACACATTGCTGCAGCAACTGCGTGCCGACCCGCAGGTGGAATACGCGCAGGTTGATGTCCTCCTGCACGCGCTGGGCGTGCCCAACGATCCGGCACTGGCCACGCACCAGTGGGACATGCAGGAAACGGTCGGCGGCATCCACGCGGCGCCGGCCTGGCAGGTCACCCGGGGCGAAGGCGTGGTGGTGGCCGTGCTGGATACCGGCGTGCTGCCCCATGAAGACCTGGTCGCCAACCTGGTGCCGGGTTACGACATGATCAGCGACGACGTGCTCGACGGCGACGGACGTGATGCCGATCCCACCGATCCGGGAACCAACGCGCACGGCGCCTGCCCCAGGCCGCTGACCAGCAGCTGGCACGGCACCCATGTGGCAGGCACCGTCGCGGCGGTGGGTGACAACGGGATCGGCGTTGCCGGCACCGCCTGGGGTGCCCAGGTACAGCCCGTGCGCGTGCTTGGCGAATGCGGCAGCGGCTTCATTTCCGATATCGCAGACGGTGTGCTGTGGGCGGCCGGTATCGCGGTTGATGGCGCGCCGGTGAACACGCGGCCGGCGGACGTGATCAACATGAGCCTGGGCGCGAACATCGCCTGCTCGGACACGCCGGTCCTGCAGGAGGCGATCGACCGGGCCGTGGCGCGCGGAACGTCGGTCGTGGTGGCCGCAGGCAACAGCAACAGGGACGTGGAGCATGCGACACCGGCAGGCTGCAACAACGTCATTGCCGTGGCCGCGACCGATTTCAACGGCATGCGGACCAGCTACAGCAACTTCGGCCTGAAGGTTGCCCTGTCCGCACCCGGCGGCGACAGCGCTCCCGTGGCCGCACCGATGGGCGGGCAGATCTGGTCAACCGCGGACACGGGAACCACGACGGCCAACAACGACAATGCGCTGGTGGCGCTCAGTGGCACGTCCATGGCCGCCCCCCACGTGGCGGGCATCGTCGCGCTGATGCAGTCCGCAGTCGTTGCCCAAGGCGATCAACCGCTGGCGCCGGACCGGGTACTGGCCGTGCTGCGACAGTCGGCGCGGCCGTTCCCACGCGAACAGGCGCGCCCGATGGGCAATGGCATTGCCGACGCCGCGCGCGCGGTGCAGCTGGCCACCGGCCAGGAGGTGCCCGAGCCGCCGCCGCTGGCGCTCGTCAACGGCGTTTCGCTGGTCGGGCAGGGCGGCGAGGCCTCGCTGTCGCGGACCTACGTACTGGAGGTGCCCGCCGGCGCCACCGTGCTGAACCTGCGCACCATGGGGGGCACCGGCGATGTCAGCCTGTATGCCTCGCAGGGCCGCATTCCCACGGTGGATGACGCGGACCATCGCTCCACCCGGCGCGGCACGGCCCAAACCATCGTGCTCAGCCGGCCCGCCGCGGGCACGTGGTACCTGCGCGTGGTGGGCGAAACCCAATACCGCGGCGTCAGCGTCCTGGGCCTGGCGCGGTGAGCCCGCAATCCGTTCTGCAGAGGATAATTCCATGAGCATCTGTTCCCCTCGTCCCGGCCGGTGCCTGCTGGCGATCGCGCTGTCCACGGCTCTGGCAGCCGGCAGCGTGCTGGCCGCGCCCGCAGCGCCGGTCGTGCACCCGCTGTTGCCGCACACCACCGCGCCGGTCGCCGACGGCGCGCGCTTCATCGTCCAGTACCGCAGCACGGCGCGCCGCACCCTCGATACCGCGCAGGCACTGGCGGTGTTCGATGCGGCGCTGGCGCAGGTCAGGCCGACCGCCGCGCGTGCGGCCCAGGCACCGTCCCGCCAGGTGCGCACGTTGGCCACCGGTGCACGCCTGATCGCGCCGGCAGTGCCATTGGATTACGCGCAGAGTGCCGCGCTGCTGGCGCGCCTGCAGGCCGACCCGGCGGTGGCCTATGCGCAGGCCGACCAGCGGCTGCACGCGCTGGATTTCACCCCCAATGATCCGGACTACGCGCGCCAATGGCACTACCACCACCCTGCGGTCGGCATCGGCACGCCGCAGGCGTGGGAGCGCGGCAATGGGCAGGGGGTGGTGGTGGCGGTTCTGGATACCGGCTATCTGGACCACCAGGAGCTGACGCCGAACCTGGTGGCCGGCTATGACTTCATCAGCGACCCGGCCATCGCCAACGATGGTGATGGCCGGGATGGCGACGCACGGGACCCGGGCGACTGGGACGCCTACCGGCCCAGCTCGTTCCATGGCACCCATGTGGCCGGTACGGTGGCGGCGGTGACCGACAACGGCAAGGGCGTGGCCGGCGTGGCCTGGGGCGCCCGGGTGCAGCCGGTGCGCGTGCTGGGTACCGGCGGTGGCGACACATCGGACATCATCGACGCCATCGTCTGGGCCGCGGGAGGACAGGTGGCGGGTGTGCCGGACAACGCGACGCCGGCCGAGGTGATCAACCTGAGCCTGGGAGGCCCCGGCGACTGCACCCTGTCACCCGCCACCCAGGACGCCATCGACACCGCCAACGCGCAAGGCGCGATCGTGGTGGTGGCAGCCGGCAATGCCAACATCCCTGCGGCGGCGTTTTCCCCGGCCAGCTGCCGGGGGGTGATCACGGTCGGCGCCTCCGACTATCGTGGCGGCCGCGCGTGGTACTCCAACTACGGGCCGGGCGTGCACATCGCCGCGCCGGGCGGAGCGGTGGTGACGGGCCACCCCGAGGACGACTACGTCTGGTCGCTGGGCAATACGGGACGGCGCGCACCGGACCCCAGCCCGGCCGGCGACACCATCGCGGGGATGATCGGCACGTCGATGGCGGCCCCCCACGTGGCGGGCGTGGTGGCGATGATGCAGAGCGCGGCGGTGGCTGCCGGGCACCCCCCGCTGACCTTGCCGCAGGTGCGCAGCGTGCTGCGGTCAACGGCATCCCCGTTCCCGCTGCAGCCGCCGTTCACCCGCAGCATCGGCACCGGCATCGTCAATGCCGCGGCGGCCGTGGCGGCGGCACAGCAGGGACAGCCGGCCGTACCCAGCGAGCTGCTGCGCAACCGGCTGCGGGTGACGGCACCGTCCGGGCAGGCCGGCGAGGTGCAGGTCTATCGCATCGACGTACCGGCCGGCGCTGCGGTGCTCAATCTGCGCAGTTTCGGCGGCGACGGTGATGTGTCGCTGTACGTCGCGCGCGGGCGTGTGCCCGGTGAGCAGGACAGCGACCACCGTTCGCAGCGTGCCGGCACCACGCAGACCGTGCAGGTGGTGCGTCCGCAGGCAGGCACCTGGTATGTGGCGATGGTCGGCGACAGCGATTTCACCGACGTTTCGGTGATGGCCATCCACTGAGTGGCCGGCATCCGGGGACGGGGTGCCGTCCCCGGCTGCGCTGCAGTCCGCTCAGCGGACTGTCCGCAGTGCCTTGAGCAGTTCGGCGTTGAAGCGCGCCGGATCCTGCACCTGCGGTGAGTGGCCGAGTTCGGCGAACTCCACCAGCGTCGCGCCGGGAATGGCCGCAGCCGCGGACCGGCCCAGCGCGGGATAGTTGCCCAGGCGCGCCTTCAACGCCGACGGGGCCAGATCGCGGCCGATCGCGGTACGGTCCTTCTGCCCGATCAACAGCGTGGTCGGCACGCTGACATTGCCCAGCTCGTGCACCACCGGCTGGTTGAACACCATGTCCGAGGCGCGCGCCTGTGCCCATGCCACCGTCTGTCTGCCGGTGCCGGCGTACAGGCCCGCCTGCATGCGGGCCCAGTGCTCGAAGGTCGGGGTCCACTGGCCGTCGTAGTAGACCTCCTGCTGATACCGCTTGATGCTCTCGAAGCTGGTTTTCAACTCGTTGGCGTACCACGCATCCACGCTGCGCCAGGGCACGCCCAGCGCCTGCCAGTCTTCCAGGCCGATCGGATTGACCAGCACCAGTTGCTGCGTCTGCTGTGGATACAGCAGCGCATAGCGCGTGGCCAGCATGCCGCCCATGGAATGGCCGACCACGTGCGCGCGCGTGATCCCCAGCGACTGCAGCAGCGCGTGGGTGTTGCTGGCCAGCTGGGCGAACGAGTACTGGTACCCCTGCGGCTTGCTGGAGCGGCAGAAGCCGATCTGGTCCGGGGCGATGACCCGGTAGCCCGCCTCCACCAGCGGCGCTATCGACGCCTGCCAGGTGGCCGCGCAGAAGTTCTTGCCATGCAGCAGCACCACGGTACCCACGGCAGCGCCGGCGGGGGCGATGTCCATGTAGGCCATCTGCAGGTGTTCCTGCTGCGAGTCCAAGGTGAACATCGTCACCGGGTACGGGTACGCGAAGCCTTCCAGGCGTGGGCCGTAGGCGGGGCCATCGGCAGCGGCGGCAACGGGAAGGCAGGCAAGCAGGGCGGCGGCCAGCAGGCGCATCGGGCATCTCCACGGGACGGCCCCCGAGGGTAGCCGTTCCGGCAGGAAGGTCACAACGCGCCGGCCGCGGGGGCCCGGCTCAGCACTCGATGACGTTCACCGCCAGGCCGCCGCGGCTGGTTTCCTTGTACTTGTCCTGCATGTCGCGGCCGGTGTCACGCATGGTCTTGATGACCTTGTCCAGTGACACCTTGTGCTTGCCGTCACCGCGCATCGCCATGCGCGAGGCGTTGATCGCCTTCACCGCGCCCATCGCGTTGCGTTCGATGCAGGGAATCTGCACCAGTCCACCGATCGGATCGCAGGTCAGGCCCAGGTTGTGCTCCATGCCGATTTCCGCGGCGTTCTCGATCTGGCTGGGGTTGCCGCCCAGCGCGGCCACCAGACCGCCGGCCGCCATCGAACAGGCCACGCCGACTTCGCCCTGGCAGCCGACCTCGGCGCCGGAGATGGAAGCGTTTTCCTTGTACAGGATGCCGATGGCGGCAGACGTCAGCAGGAAATCAAACACGCGCTGCTCGTTCGCACCGGGGCAGAAGCGGTCGAAATAATGCAGCACCGAAGGCAGCACGCCGGCGGCGCCATTGGTCGGCGCGGTGACCACACGGCCCCCGGCAGCGTTTTCCTCGTTCACCGCCAGTGCGTACAGATTGACCCAGTCCAGCGTGGTGAGCGGGTCGCGCATGGCCGCTTCGGGCTTGGACGACAGTTCGCGGTACAGCGCCGGCGCGCGGCGGCCCACCTTCAGCCCGCCCGGCAGCACGCCCTCCTCGCGGATGCCGCGCGAGACACAGGCCTGCATGGCGTGCCAGATCGCGCGCAGCTTGTCCCGGATCTCCTCCTCGCTGCGCCAGCACTTCTC
>ENA-UOXB01000934-UOXB01000934.1-bioreactor-metagenome-genome-assembly--contig:-NODE-934-length-15359-cov-22.396106_pt1 | contig 15359 bp, 17 predicted proteins | sample MGYA00238158_ERZ761615 | MGnify/ENA primary metagenome ERZ761615 (study PRJEB28904, sample SAMN06267902) | bioreactor metagenome | isolation source: Joint BioEnergy Institute, California, USA... | reverse complement strand
CCGTCTTCAGCGACCAGCTTGCCGCCTACGTGCTGGTAACCGCTCTCGGCGATCTTGCCGCCAGTGCGCTTGTAACCGTCTTCAGCGACCAGCTTGCCGCCTACGTGCTGGTAACCGCTCTCGGCGATCTTGCCGCCAGTGCGCTTGTAGCCGTCTTCGGCAACCAGTTTGCCGCCGACGCGCTCGAAGCCACTCTCGGCAATCTTGCCGCCGGTACGCTTGTAACCGTCCTCAGCCACTTTCTGGGTGCTGATCGAGTGCGAAGTGGTGGCGTCGACCGGGCCCTGCGGCATTGCGAATGCTGCGCTGGCAAGGGTGGCGATAAACAGGCTGGCGATAAATTCAGTTTTCATGATGAGCTCCTTGGGAGGAAGTAAGTGGGTATGGAGCTCATGTTACTCAAGAAAATTTGATCAAAAACTCGTTCCCAGGAATAGTAAAGATCGACTCCATTGATAGCTCCCTCAACGCCAGCAATGGCGGGCCTATAAAGCGAAATGCCCGATCCGGTACTGCTGCCGGATCGGGCATTTCGCTTGGCGACAAAAATATCAGTAAAGTCGATAGATCAGCCGCTGCACTCGCTCAGCAGGGTGACGGCCACCGCGCAGGATGCGCGCGGCGGCCCACGGGGCTTAGCGCAGCAGGCGGGTATCCAGCACCTTGGAACTGCGGCCCATGACGTTCTCGGTGATCTCGATGAAGTCCTTGGTGCTGGCCTTGTCCATGCGCATCAGGCCACGGGCCACGTCATCCAGGGAGCGCTGCTGGCCGTCCTTGGTGGCCTGGCGAATCTCGCGATCGAGTTCCTGCAGCAGCAATACCGCGCGGGCGGTGACCGGCCCGGTGGAGGTTTCGGTGCGCAAGGTTTTCACCGGTTTGCTCCACTTGATCAGGTGCTCGCGGATCTTCTGGTAGCGGTCTTCGCTGAGCCCACCGGCACGACGCATTATCTCGATGGCGTAGTACTCGGCGATCCCCTCGCTGATCCAGTCGCTCTTGTCGGTATCGCTGATACGGCTGAACACGTGCACCAGCTCGTGCACCAGGGAGCTGGTACCGTTCTCGCTGACCAGCGGGCGGTCGGCGTGCATGAAATAGGAATTGGGTGCCGACAGGCCGCCGCGCCACATCGGATCACCGGCGCCGACCACCAGCAGCTTGGCGGGGTCACGGGGGAACACCGCCTGCATTTCCGGCCAGACGAAGGTCAGCAGGGTCAGCGCGTCCATCCGGCGCATGCCCTCGCCCACCGGCGCGGCGATGGTCACCTGGGTTTCGCCGAGCTTGGCGCGGCGGGTGCCGATCTTGCCGGCGAGGATCCAGCCCGTGGGCCGGTCGAACTTGCGTTGCGGGTTGTCGATACGGAACTTGTTCTTGCCCACCCGCGGCCAGCCGGTCTCGACGCTGCGCCAGCCCTTGGGCAGGTCGAACTCCAGGCGGGCGACCAGCTCAAGGCCGTCGGCCTGATTGAGCACGGCACTGGGAATCAGGTCATCACCGCGCAGCAGTGCCCAGTCCTCGGTCATGCGCGCATCGAAGCGCCCCTCGCCGCGTGGGTGATCGATACGCACCTTGTAGCTCAGGCTGCTCTTGCCCTTGCCGGGCACCCACAGGCCGCGGTTATCGCCTTCGGGCTTCCACTCGCCATCGGCCTTGAAGTCGCTGTAGTAGCCCTCGTCACCGAGGTTGAAGTTGAGGCCACGCACGCGCTCGCCCTCCTCCAGGGTGATGCTGACTTCCGCCTGATCGCTTTGCGGCAGGAATTTGACCTTGTAGTCCAGATCGACCTTTTCGGCGGCCCACAGGGGTGTGCCGGTACTCAACAGAACAGCGGACAGCAGCAGGCAGCGAATCGACATACAGGCAACTCCAGAGACCAGTCAGAACGTCACGGGGGATCAACGCACAGCAAGAATATGACGCAACAGCACAAGCAAACAGCATCGCGCTTAAACGAGCCTTAACGGCTCAACACAGACACTCAGCCAGCGCGAAAGATCAGGTGTTCTTCCCAGTCGTCTTCGGCCACGCTGTTTTCGCTGAGCATGCGCCCGGCCTGGGAGATGCGCTCGCGGTGCACGGCATCGGGGTCGCCACACACCAGATGATGCCAGGGCGGCAGATCCTTGCCCTCGCTGACCAGCCGGTAGCCGCAGGTCGGCGGCAGCCACTGGAACTGGTCGGCCTGGGCCGGCGTGAGCTGGATGCAATCGGGCACGAAGCGCTTGCGGTTCGGGTAGTCGCTGCAGCGGCAGGTCTGCAGATCGAGCAGCTTGCAGGCGATACGCGTGTAGTACACCGTACCATCGTCCTCGTCTTCGAGCTTTTGCAGGCAGCACAAGCCACAGCCATCGCACAGCGACTCCCATTCCTGGAGGTCGAGCTGCTCGAGGGTCTTGTGTTGCCAGAAAGGAAGCGTGGGTGCGGCCATGATCGAACTTGCAGGTAGCGGGCGAAAAGGCCGGCAGTCTAGGTCTGCAGGCCACACAGTACAAGCCGGCGGCGACGGTGGGTTCAGTAGCCGCGGGCGAAATCCACCAGGCCCTGCAACGCGGCGCCCGCCCGATAACGCTGCAGGTTGGCCAGGAACAACTCGACCAGCAGGTGCGGCAGGGTCGGCGCGGCACTGTGGCCGGTCAGCGTCAGGTTGCTCGCGGTCCAGAACGGATGCCCGGCCGGCAGCGGCTCTTCACGGCAAACATCGATCACCGCCGCGGCCAGCCCTCCGCTGGCCAGCGCAGCGACCAGATCCTCGTCGACCACCGCGGTGCCACGCCCGGCGTTGATCAACACCGCCGATGGCTGGAAGCGGGCCAGCAAGGCGGCATCGTAGATATCCCGGGTGGCGGGCGTATTGGGCAGCAGGTTGACCACGTAATCGGCCTGGGCCACCAGCCGCGGCAGCTCGTCGAGCGCCGCCACTTCGTGAAATGGCGCCAGGCTTCGCGGGCTGCTGGCCACGCCACTGAGTTCGACGTTGAACGGCTGCAGGAAGCGGGCGACCGCCGCGCCGATCTCACCGCAGCCGACGATCAGCACCCGGCGGCCTGCCAGGCTACCCGGCAGGCGGCCATCCCAGCGCTGCTCGCGCTGCGCCTGCTGGCGGGCGACCAGTTCGCGCTCGTGGGCAAGCATATGGCACAGCACGTACTCGGCCATGATCTGCCCGAACACGCCGACCGCCCGGGTCAGCTGGTAGTCCCTGGGCAAATCCTCTGCCAGCAGCGGGGTGATGCCCGCCCAGGTCGACTGTAGCCAGGCCGGTTTATGGCCGGCACGCAGCAGGTCGGCGAACCGGTCGGGCTCACCCAGCCAGACCGGGCAGCTGGCGGCCTGCTCGGCGAGTGCGCTGTCCTCGCCGGTGACCAGCTCGAGTTGCGGCGCAGCGCGCTGCAGCAGTCGCTGGTACTCGGCGTGATCCTGCTCGGCGATCAGTACGCGCATGGCATGCTTCTCCCCTCAGACCGGATCGTTGCGGCGCAGCAGCTCTTCGGGAAGATGCTCGATGTAATCGTCTTCCGGAGGCGGCATCTGCAGGTGGTAGCCCTGGCTGTCGAGGTTGTCCAGCACCTTGCCGATGTCCTCGCGGGCCAGCACACGCTCGGGGCTGAGCACCATGTCGAATGCATGGATGGGCGTGCCGAACGCGCTGAGCAGCGGCTCGGGCACGCGCGCCAGCGCATCGGCGCGCAGCACGTAGAGATACATCTCGTTCTTGCGCGTGCTTCTGTAGATCGAGCAGATACGTTTCAAGCCGCTTCTCCTTCGCCAGCCAGGCAGTCGAGCAATGCCTGGCCCATCAATTCGCGACGCCAGCCGCGCAGGCTGTCCGGCAGGCGGTAGGGGCCATTCGGGTAGCCGCTCTTGAGCAGCGCTTCGAGGGTCTTCTTGCGCAGCATCAGCTCGGGCACGATCTCCAGGCGCTCGCCCTCGCGCTGGCCGATGGCGCGCAATTTCTTGAGCAGCCCGGCGGCCTCGATCGGCAGTGGCTCGGGCATCGCCGGCGGCCACTCGGCGGGTGGCAACGCGGCCGCCTCGCGGATCAGCTGCAGGATGGTCTCGCCATCCTGGCGCACGGTTTTCGGGTGCATGTCCTCGATGCGCGCCAGCGCGACCAGATCGCTCGGCTGCTGGCGTGCCAGCGGCCACAGCGAATGCTCGCGCAGGATCCGGTTGCGCGGCTGATTGCGCGCCCGGGCCTGACGCTCACGCCAGGTGCACAACGCACGCAGTACCGCCAGCTGCGCGCGGGACAGTTTCCAGGCCATCTTGGCTTCGCGGTAGGCCTCCTCGGCGGGCATCTCGCGGCGCAGGCCGGCGACCAGCTCGGCGCCGTCCTCGAGTATCCAGGCATTCTTTTCGGCCGACAGTCTGGCCTGCAGGCGGCGATAGAGCTCGGCGAGGTGCACGACGTCTTCGGCGGCGTAGCTGACCTGGGTCTCGGACAGCGGGCGCTGCAGCCAGTCCGAACGGGTCTCGCCCTTGGGCAGCTCGATATCCAGCACCGCCTGCACCAGGCGCGAGTAGCCCATCGAGAAACCAAGATTGAGGTAGCCGGCCGCCAGTTGCGAGTCGAACAGCGCAGCAGGCAGGCTGCCAGTCAAGCGCAGGAATACCTCCAGATCCTCGCTGCAGGCATGCAGCACCTTGACCACCTGGGGGTCTTCGAGCAGCTCGGCGAAGGGCGACCAGTCGCCGATCAGCAAGGGATCGATCAGGTAGGCATGCTCGCCTTCGCTGACCTGCAGCAAGCCGGCGATCGGGTAGAAGGTGTCGACACGCATGAACTCGGTGTCCAGCGCCACGAAGGGCTGTTTGCGCCAGACAGCGCATTGCGCTGCCAGGCTGGCGTCGTCTCGAATCCAGACAATTTCGATGGTCACGCGGCTCTCCCGTAAAGATTGCCGCGCAGTATATCCCGTGAGCCTCGGCTGTGCGCTCATAGCAGTTCGCTGCGCAAGCGCTCGCGCGCGGCATCCGAGCAGCGCGACATCGGCGCGCGCAGCTCATCGGCTATCAGCCCCTGCATGGCCAGCATGGCCTTGACCGGCGCCGGGTTGGGCTCGCTGAAGGCCAGGCGTATCCACGGCAACAATTGACGAAACAGTGCACGCCCGGCCAGCAGGTCGCCCTCGCGCAACAGCCTGACCACTTCCACGAAGTCGGCGGTACGCACGTGTGCTGCCGCGGAAATGGCGCCGCTGCCGCCCAGGCACAGGGTGGCGAAGATCTGCTCGTCCTCGCCGGTGAGCAGGTCGAGCTGGCCATCGGCGATCAGCGCCTGGGTCTTGCGCAGATCACCGCCACAGTCCTTGATCGCCACGATACGCGGGTGCCGGGCCAGTTGCCGGAGGGTGTCCAGCTCCAGGTTCACGGCACTGCGATAGGGAATGTCATAGAGGATGATCGGCAGCCGTGAGGCGTCGGCGACAGCCTGGAAGAACAGCTGCAGGCCCTCCTGCGATGGCCTTATATAGTAGGGTGCCGGCACCAGGATGCCGGCCAGCGGCCGGCTCTGGATAGCTTGCAGGCGAGCCAGTACCGCCACCTGGTTATTACCCGCCAGCCCCATCACCACGCGACTGGCCGGCACCACCTCGAGCACCGCATCCAGCACCGCCAACTGCTCCTGCTCATCCAGGGCCGCGGCCTCGCCGCTGGTACCGCAGACCACCAGCCCGGCCGCGCCGCTGTCGATCAGATGGGTTGCCAGGGATCGCAACGCCGGCAGATCCACCTGCCCGCCGCGAAACGGCGTCACCAGCGCAACCCAGATACCGGAAAATGTAGACATGCTTGCAACTCCTCGGTGTAGACCGTCTGGTCACCGTCGATGGAGTGCGGGAAGGGAGTGTAGCGAAGGGATGCTTCGACTCAGCGCCTCTGTCCTGTCAGCCCATCTGACGGGACAGCGCGCCCCGGTCAAATGAGCGACTGTTTCTTCGACTTGCCAGCTTCCAGGCGCACGCACCGATCCATGGCAACGAGGCCAGGGACAGCAAGCGTGGGCAGGGAATGGAAGGACATGGAACGCTCGGCAAGGCGACTGGAACCCGATACTGCCGAACCCAATACGGCGGTGTCAATCGCGCCACAGCGAAGTTTCAGGCAGGCTGACAGTTCCAATTCGATATATACAGGCCGAGCTAAATCCTCAATCGATTTAAAAACAGCCTTTTACAGCGCAAATATCGCACTAGGCTTGAAGTTGAGCGCCTAAACACCGCTCCCGGCGGGATTTATCGGTCATGGCATCTACCTTGTGCAGCCACGCATCCGCTGCCAACACCCTCCCCCACCGGTCACCTTGCTCATAGAGGTTCGTATGGGAATCGCCGCCAGTGACCTGAACCAACATGTCATCCGCCCCACCTTGCTGTATCTGGGTAGCCAGTCCGTTGCCGCCGAGGCCCTGTTGCTGGGCGTCGCCGCCTGCCAGTCGTCCCTGGGCACGGAACTGGACAATTACAACGGCTACGGCCTGTACCGGATCTCGGCGTTTCATCACCAGCACCTGTGGGACGACCACCTGGCCGCCAGCCCCGATCTGGCCAGCCGGGTTCGCGGCCTGGCCAGCCAGCATGCATTTCTCGGCGCGCCGCATTTCGAGCTGACCGTCAACCTGCGCTATGCCACCGCCATTGCCTGGCTGCTGATCGAACATCGCTGCAAGGCGCTACCGGCCGCCGACGACCTCGCCGCCCAGGCGCTGATCTGGCAGCAGGTCTTCGCGCCCTATCGCCAGCCGAGTGAATTCGTTCGCGCCTGGCAACGCTGCATCCTGGAACTGGCCAGCGCCGCTTGAAAAACTGACTGTCGGGTCACAGGTGCCAAGTAGCGAAAGGCTCTATATCCTGCGTTTCAGGGACAGCATCAACATCGAAGGAGCGTGTTTACCCTGAACTTTTCGAATTGCCATTCAGTCAGCAAGCGAGAGTTCCCGAACCTGCCATGGAGCACCCCGTGAGTAAAACAATCCTAAGAACCGGTCTGGCAATCGCCATCGCATCCACCTCCACCTATGGCCTGGCCAGCGGCTTCGCGCTCAACGAGCAAAGCATCGCCAGCATGGGCATGTCGTTCGCTGGTCGATCCTCCTCGGCCGAAGACGCCAGCACGGTGTTCGGTAACCCGGCCGGCATGGCGCGTATCCAACGCGAACAGGTCAGCTTCGGTGTGGCCGCCATTCATGCCAAGAGCAGAATCAGCGACACCAGCAGTACCACCGCGCCGGCGGCCGGTGGCGGTGGCGCCAACGGTGGTAGCAACGATGGCGACATGGTTCCCACCACGGGCGTGCCCATGGGTTACTACGTCAAGCCGCTGGATGAGAAGGTCGCGTTCGGTATCGGCGTCTACGCCCCTTTTGGCCTGGCCACCGAATATGAAAACGGCTTCCAGGGCCGTTACTTCGCCGACAAGAGCTATGTGCGGGTCATTACCGTACAACCGACCCTCAGCTACCGCTTCAACGACAAGCTGTCGGTAGGCTTCGGGCCGACCTTCAACCATATCGAAGGCGAGCTGAGCTCCGCGCTGACCAACCCCTTTGGCCCAGCCGGTGCCAACGACGGCCAGGTCAAGGTCAAGGGCGACGACACCGCGGTTGGCTTCACCGCTGGCGTACTCTACGAATTCACCCCGCAGACCCGCGTCGGCGTGACCTACCGCTCCCGGGTCAAATACGAGCTGGAAGGCGACACCCGGGTATCCGGGCCAGGCCTGGCAATCGGCACCTCGGCTGGCAAGTACGACGCCTCCCTTGACGTGACCACCCCCGAAACCGTGGACATGTCCTTCACCCACGAACTGAACGACGCCTGGACGCTTTACGCCGGCAGCAGCTGGACGCGCTGGAGCCGCTTCAAGGAGCTGCGCATCGAGAACGAAGGCGTGGGTGGTGCATTTGCGGGGCAGCTCGGCACCATCGTCGAGGAGCAGGAGTGGCACGACACCTGGGCTCACGCTGTTGGCCTGTCCTACAAGGTGAACCCGCAATGGGTGCTGCGCACCGGCATCGCCATCGACCAGACGCCGACCAACAACACCGATCGCTCGCCGCGCATCCCGTCGGGTGACCGGACGATCTTCAGCCTGGGCGCTGGCTGGAGCCCCACCGAGGACATGACCGTCGACCTGGCCTACTCGTATCTCAAGGAAGAGGAAGTCGAGATCAATCGCGCCAGCGCGGCCCGCGGCAGCTACAACGCCACCTACAAGAACAGCGCTCATGGCCTGGGCGCGTCCCTGACCTACCGCTTCTAAAGGCTGGCACGCTCGCCCCCTGCACAGGGGCGAGCCATTTCCCGCCGATAAAAAATCGCGGCCTTTGCCGCGATTTTTCATGCCTGAAATGACCTCAAGGTGCCGAGGCGATCGCCTTCTCGATGGCGGCGATCAGTTCGGGATCATCCGGCTTGGTCATGCTGGAAAACCGTGCGATCACCTGCCCCTGGCGATCGACCACGTACTTGAAGAAATTCCAGCGTGGTGCCGCCGTCTGCCGGGCCAGCTCCTTGAACAGGGGGATGGCATCGCCACCGGTGACCGGCTGGGTTTCGCTCATGGTGAAGGTCACACCGTAGTTCACGTAGCAGACCTTGGCCGTCTCCTCGGCGTCGTCGGACTCCTGCCTGAACGAGTCGGACGGCACCCCGAGAATCTCCAGCCCCTGGTCGCGATAACGCTTGTTGAGCGCCTCCAGCCCCTCGAACTGCGAGGTGAAGCCGCAGAAGCTGGCGGTATTGACCACCATCAGCGGCTTGCCGGCGAACTGTTCGCACAGGTCGATGCTGTCCTTGGAGCGCAGCTTGGGCAACTCGCCCTGGTCGGCCAGCAAGGCCGGGCATTCGGCGGCCTGCAGCTGACCGCTCAACGCCAGCAAGGCCAGGGGCACGGCAAACAATGACAGTCGCATCGAATCGTTCCTTATCGGTAAACGCTCAGCACAGGTTCATGCCCAGTTGCATGATCGCCAGGCCACCCGTGCGCCACGCCCAGAACACCAGCGCAAGCAGCGCCAACCCGGCAGCGCCGGCCGCCACTAAGACTACGGGTTTGAGCGTCATGCCTGGGCTCCTTGCAAACGTGCCACGGGTTGCTCGCGCACCGGCCAGTTGAGCGCGGCGGCGAGCACACTGAGCAGAATGGAAATCTGCCACACCAGATCATAGCTGCCCGTGTGGTCGTAGAGGTAACCGCCGAGCCAGCCGCCCATGAACGAGCCCAGCTGGTGGAACAGGAACACGATACCGCCGAGCATCGACAGGTTGCGCACGCCGAACAGCGTGGCCACGGTGCCGTTGGTCAGCGGCACCGTGGACAACCACAGCAGGCCCATGGCGATGCCGAAGGCGTAGGCCGTCCATACGCTCAGCGGCACGCTGATGAACAGCGCGATGACCACGCCACGGGCCAGGTACAAGGCGCTGAGCAAGCGCGGTTTGGAACGCCGCCCGCCCAGCCAGCCGGCGATGTAGGTGCCGAACACGTTGAACAGCCCCACCAGGGCCAGCACCGTGGTACCGACGATGGCCGGCAGGTGCTGGTCGACCAGGTAGGCCGGCAGGTGCACGCCGATGAACACCACCTGGAAGCCGCAGACGAAAAAGCCCAGCGCCAACAGCCAGAAGCCGGAATGGCTGCACGCTTCGCGCAGCGCCTCGCCGAGGGTCTGCTGCGGGCCCTGGGTCACCGTTGGGCGATCCTTGACCATGGCCGCCAACGGCACGATCAGCGCCACCATGATGCCCAGGACGATCAAGGCAGCCGACCAGCCCAGCCAGCCGATCAGCCCCAGGGTGCCCGGCAACATGGCGAACTGGCCGAAGGATCCGGCGGCCGCGGCGATGCCCATGGCCATGCTGCGTTTCTCCACCGGCACCGCACGGCCGACCACGCCGAGAATCACCGAGAACGAGGTGCCCGACAGGCCGATGCCGATCAGCAGCCCGGCACTCAGCGACAGCGACAGCGGCGAATCCGCCAGCCCCATCAGCACCAGCCCGGCGGCATAGAGCACACCACCGACGATGATCGCCCGCTGCGCGCCGAAGCGATCAGCCAGGGCGCCGGTAAACGGCTGGGCGATACCCCAGATCAGGTTCTGCAGGGCGATGGCAAAGGCGAACACGCCACGGCCCCAGCCGAAATCGGCACTCATGGGCGACAGGAACAGGCCGAAGCCGTGGCGAGTACCGAGAGACAGGGCAAGGATCAACGACGCCCCCACCATCAACCAGATACCCGTGCGCTGTAGCGAACTCATGGCATGTCCTTTTTATTATCAAATCCAACACGGGGAGAAAGGGCGATTACCGCCTTCATGGTCGATCCAGGCTGGCGAGCAACTCATCCAGCGCTTGCAGATGATGCGCCTGCACGCGTTGCTGCAGGTGCAGCTGCACGGCTTGCCAGGCCTCCAGCCCCTCGGCGAGCAGCCTCTCACCTTCGGCAGTCAGGCTTGCCAGGCGGTTGCGCTGATCGGCACCGCCCTGCAGGACGACCAGGCCGCGCCCTTCGAGCAGCCGCAGGTTGCGGCCCAGGGTGCTGCGCTCCAGCCCCATGGCGGCGGCCAGGTCAGAGATGCTGGGCTGATCGAGGCGTTGCAGGTGGCGCAGCAGCGAATACTGGGCGGCGCTGAGTCCGACACGGCTCAGGGCATCGTCATAGCGCTTGCTGACGCCACGGCTGGCGCGACGCAGGCGTGTGCATAGGCATTCGGTCGGCAACATGGAATAAGTGTATATACCCGCTTCGGCGGCAAGGCAACCTGAAACGGGCTTGGTCAGAACGTTCGAACATTGCCGGCGCCGCTCAGTCAACCGCCTGCAACCCCTAGACATCTTGAGGAGACCGACATGCTTTCACCCCGATATGCCTCATGCATTCAGGCTTGCAGCGCCTGTGCCATTGCCTGCGAAACCTGTGCGGCAGCCTGCCTCGAAGAACAGGATATGCAGATGATGCGCGCCTGCATCCAGCTCGATCGCGATTGCGCGGACCTGTGCCGGCTGGCCGCGGTGCTGATGCTGCGCAACAGCCCGTTGGCAGAAGCGTTCTGCAAGCTATGCGCCGAGGCCTGCCAGGCCTGTGCGCAAGAATGCGCCAAGCACCACCATGACCATTGCCAGCAATGTGCCCAGGCGTGCCAGCGCTGTGCGGACGAATGCCTGGCGATGGCCGCCTGAGTCAGCTACCGAGTTGCAGCGCCAGCGCCAACAGCGCGCCGCACTCCAGCACTTCGAGCAGCGCCCCGGCGGTATCGCCCGTGGTACCGCCGAGCCGCTGCAGCATCAGCCGCCGTAGCCAGAAGAAGATCACCACGGCCACCAGCAGCATCCAGGCGCCGCCCAGCAGCAGACAGGCCAGCAAGGTCAGCGCCAGCACGACGCCCGCCGTCGAGCGCGGCAGGTGCTTGGCCAGCGCCTCGCCCAGGCCGCCGGCGCGCACGTAAGGCGTGTGCAGAAACAGCGCCAGCACGGCAGCGCGTCCCAGCACCGGAACCAGCAGCAGGGCAAGCTGGCGGCCGTGTTCGAGCAGGGCCAGCAAGGCAGCGAACTTGAGCAGCAACAGCAAGACCAGCACCACCACGGCGATCGGGCCGCTGCGCGGATCCTTCATGATCGCCAGGGTACGTTCGCGGTCACCGAAGCCGCCCATCCAGGCATCGGCGCTGTCGGCCAGGCCGTCCAGGTGCAGTGCGCCGGTCAAGGCGACCCACAGGCTTAGCAGCAGGGCTGCCTGCAAAGCGAGCGGCGCTGCTTCGAGTAGCTGGGCGGCGCCCATCAACAATCCGCCGATCAGGGCGCCTACCAGCGGGTAGTAAAGCAGCGAGCGGCCCATTTGCTCAGGTGTGGGCATCCCCGCCAGGCGTACCGGCAACCGGGTGAGGAACTGCAGGGCGATCCACAACGGCGTCATGGCAGCTCCCGCAGGCCGTGCTCGTCGACCTGCAGGTGCACCCGCTGGCCGTGGGCCACGCTGACCTGCAGCAACTGCTCGCGGGGCAAACCCCGCGCCCTGGCCAGCAACAGGCGCATCACCCCGCCGTGGGTGACCACCAGCACCTGCTGCCCGGCATGCTCGGCCTGCAAACGCTGCAGGGCATCGAGCACCCGCGCTTCGAAGGCGAGCAATGGCTCGCCACGCGGCGGCGTGAAGGCATAAGGGTCGGCCCAGAAACGGCCCAGGTCATCGGCGTCGGTTTCCATCAACTGCGCGGCCGTGCGGCCTTCCCAATCGCCGAAATGCAGTTCCTGCAGGCCGGCCTCGAACTGCAGCGGCAGGCCGCGGGCAGCCGCCAGCTCCTCGGCAAACCGCGCGCAGCGCTGCAGCGGCGAGCTGATCAGCGCATCCCAGTGCTCGTGGGCCTCAACGGCGGCACGCAACTGCGCCCAGCCAGCCTCGGTCAGGGCATCGTCGAGGCTACCGCGCAGGCCACCGCCCTGCTCCGTTTCGCCATGGCGCAGCAGGTGCAGGATCACGCCGGGCGATCCGCGACCGCCGCTTCGGCGAAGGTGGCCATGCCGTTGTGCAACGCACAAGCCAGGCGCAGCATCGGCACCACCAGCGCCGCCCCGCTGCCCTCGCCCAGGCGCAGCCCCAGGCTGACGATCGGCGTGGCCTGCAGCGCCGCGAGCAGGCGCTGGTGGCCGGGCTCGGCGCTCTGGTGGGAGAACAGCAGCCAGTCGCGGCACGCCGGGTTCAGACGTACCGCCAGCAAGGCGGCGACGCTGCAGATGAAGCCGTCGACCAGCGCCACCACGCCCTGCTGGGCGCAGGCCAGGTAGGCGCCAGTCAGCGCAGCGATCTCGAAACCACCGAGGCAACGCAGTGCCTCCATGGGTTGCGCCGCGGCGCCCTGGTGCAGCCGAAGTGCCGTCTCGATCACCTGCGCCTTGTGGGCGACACCCGCCGCGGCCAGGCCGGTGCCGGGCCCGACCAGCTCGCCCACCGGGCAATCCAGCAACAGGCAGGCCAGTGCCGTGGCGGCGGTGGTATTGCCGATGCCCATTTCACCGCCGATAAACAGCTCATGGCGCTGCTCGGCGGCCCGTAGCACGCTGTCGCGGCCGGCCTGCAGGGCGATCAGCGCCTGGGCCGGGGTCATGGCGGCCTCGCGCATCAGGTTGGCGGTGCCCGCGCCGACCTGCAGATGACGCACCCCCGGCAAGGCTTCGAGCGGCTCGGCGGTGCCCAGGTCGGTCACCTCCAGCGCGGCGCCCAGCTGGCTGGCCAGCACGCTGATCGCCGCGCCACCGGTGACGAAGTTGCGCAGCATCTGCCCGGTAACCGCCTGGGGATAGGCGGAAACGCCCTCGGCTACCACGCCATGGTCGCCGGCGAAAATGCTGATCCACACCTTGTCGATCTGCGGCCGCTCGCGGCCCTGCAGCGCCGCCAGGTGCACCGCCAGGCGCTCCAGCTCGCCGAGCGAACCCGCCGGTTTGGTCAGCTGGGCCTGGCGGGCCGCTGCCTTGTCGCGCGCCACCGAATCCAGGGGCTGGGTGGGGTTGAGCCACCAGTCGAGGGTCATAACGGGTCTCCCTTGAGAATCATCGGCAAGCCGGCCACGGTAAACACCACGCGCTCGCAGCGCTCGGCGACGGCCTGGTGCAGCAAACCGGCGGCATCCACGTAACGGCGGGTCAGCTCGCCCATCGGCACCACGCCAAGGCCGCTTTCGTTACTGACCAGAATCACCCGCCCCGGGAGTTTTTGCAGGCAGGCCAGCAGTGCTTCGCACTCGCGGTTCAGACGCGCCTCGTCCTCCAGCATCAGCAGGTTGGTCAGCCACAGGGTCAGGCAGTCGACCAGCAGGCAGCGATCAGCCGCGGCCTGGCCTTCGAGCACTCGCGCCAGCGCCACTGGCTCCTCGATCAGCCCCCACTCGGCCGGGCGGCGTTCACGGTGCGTACGGACGCGGCTGCTCATCTCGCCGTCCAGCGGCTGGCTGGTGGCGACATAGATCACCTGCAGCCCCGACTCGGCGGCCAGGCGCTCGGCCAGGCGGCTCTTGCCCGAGCGGGCGCCGCCAAGAATCAACTCACGCATTTATCGCGCCTCCTCGGTCAGGCCACAGAGCGCGCGCAGGGCCGCCTGGTCCAGATGGTTTTCGACCAGGTCGGCCAGGCGCTCGATATCGCGCTCGCGCAGGGCGTGATAGTCCACCGCCTGCACATCACCCAGCCCGGCCCAGCGCAGCAGCGCGCTGCACGCGGCCGAGGACTCGAACAGCCCGTGCAGATAGGTGCCCAGCACCTGGCCGTCATCGCTCAGCGCACCGTCGCTGCGGCCATCATCGAGCTGCACCGCGGCGCGCTCGAGGCCGACCCCCGAGGTGACCCCGGCATGGATTTCATAACCACTGATGGCGGCATCTTCCAGGCACAGCCGGCCGCTGACATTGCGCAACTGCTTGTGCGGCTCCAGCACGGTGTCGATCTGCAGCAGGCCGAAGCCATCGCTGCCGCCGGCAGGCCCTTCCAGTCCAGCCGGATCCTCGACCCGACGCCCGAGCATCTGCAGGCCGCCGCAGATGCCCAGCAGCTTGCCGCCATAGCGCAGGTGCCGGTCGATGGCCGCTTCCCAGCCGCCGCTGCGCAGGAAGGCCAGGTCCGCACGTACGCTCTTGGAGCCGGGCAGGATGATCAGATCGGCCGGCGGAATCGCTTCGCCAGGGCCGACGAAGCTCAGCTCGACCTGAGGGTGCAGACGCAGCGGATCGAAATCGGTGTGGTTGCTGATCCGCGGCAACACCGGCACCACCACCTTGAGCACCTGATCGGCCTTGCTCACCTGGCGGCGGTCGATGGCGTCCTCGGCCTCCAGATGAAAATCCATCAGGTACGGCAGCACGCCCAGCACCGGTTTGCCGGTGCGCTGTTCGAGCCAGTCCAGCCCCGGCTTGAGCAAGGCGATATCACCGCGGAACCGGTTGATCACGAAGCCCTTGAGGCGCGCCTGCTCGCTCGGCGAGAGCAGCTCCAGGGTGCCGACCAGATGGGCGAACACACCGCCCTTGTCGATATCGGCGACCAGGATCACCGGGCAGTCGACCGCCTCGGCGAAGCCCATGTTGGCGATGTCATTGGCACGCAGGTTGATCTCGGCGGGCGAACCGGCCCCCTCGACCATCACCACCTGGTGGCTGGCCCGCAGGCGCCCATGGGAGGCCAGCACCGCTTCCCGGGCAACCTGCTTGTAATCGTGATAAGCCACGGCATTCATGTTGCCGACCGCCTGGCCATGGATGATCACCTGGGCGCCGGTGTCGCTGTTCGGCTTGAGCAATACCGGGTTCATGTCGGTATGCGGCGGCAGGCCGCAGGCCTGAGCCTGTACCGCCTGGGCGC
>ENA-UOXB01000933-UOXB01000933.1-bioreactor-metagenome-genome-assembly--contig:-NODE-933-length-15363-cov-11.137902_pt1 | contig 15363 bp, 19 predicted proteins | sample MGYA00238158_ERZ761615 | MGnify/ENA primary metagenome ERZ761615 (study PRJEB28904, sample SAMN06267902) | bioreactor metagenome | isolation source: Joint BioEnergy Institute, California, USA... | reverse complement strand
CGCCAGGCACCCGACGCCACGCTGCCGCACGGCGCATCAGTGGGGAAACTGCGTCGACAGCGCCTGGGCCAGTTGCGCGACATCGACCGGCTTCAGGCAATGCGGCACGTCGGAGAAACGCTCGGGCAGCAGGTCGCGGTCGTAGCCGGAGACGAACACCATCGGCAGGGCGCGCGACCGTACGGCGTCGGCGACGGCATCGATGCGCTCGCCGTCGAGGTTGACGTCGAGGATCACCGCTTCGATGTCCCCGTGGCGGGACAACTGCGCCAGCGCACCGTCCACCGTGCCGACGGGCCCGTAGACACGGGCACCGATGCCCTCGAGCGACGCTGCGAGCGCGTCGGCGAGCAGATAGTCGTCTTCGACGAGCAGGATCCTGCGATTGCGCAGGTCCGGGGGATGGATGGTCATCGGGCACCTCCGGGGGCGCGGATGCGGGCGTCGCGCGGCACCATGCCCGGGACCGCCTGCAGGGCGCGATGTCGTCAGCCTGCCCCGCGATGCGTGCAGCGCGCGCGAGGACGCGTACCCCGGACCGGACCGGGGCGCACGCGCAGTGGATTCACTTCGGGCCGTCGCGCGCGTCGAGCAGGGTGCGCACGCGCTGCAGGCCCTGTTCGGCGCGCCCGAGCGATGCCTGCGCGCGATCGACATCCGCATCGCCGACATGGCGACGTGCGAGCGCGACCGACAGGGCCACCGCATTCACCGCATTGCGCAGATCGTGCATCCAGGCCTCGCTCGCGGAAAGGACCGGGTCACGCTCCGTCACGGTCTTTCATTCGCGCGATGTGGTTGTGCACGGTCCGCACGCTGATCCCCAGCAGCCGCGCTGCGGCGGTCTTGTCGTTGCCGCAGTGCGCCAGCGCCTTGAGCAGCATGCGCCGTTCGATCTCCGCCCATGGCGTGCCCAGCGAGAACGACAGCGTGTCGCCGTGCTCGATCGGTGGCGGCGTGCGACCGGCCTCGGCGCTGAGCACCAGTTCGTTACCGGGTGCGGTCAGGTAGGCGCGGTGGACCACGTTGCGCAGTTCGCGCACGTTGCCCGGCCATGCGTGCCGGCGCAGCAGTCGCCCGCTTTGTGGCGACAGGCGCTTTTCGAGGTCGTAACGCAGGTTGGAGGCATCGACGAAACGCCGTGCCAGCAGCAACCCGTCCTCCTCGCGCTGGCGCAGGGGCGGGATCGGGATGTGCACGTCGGCGATGCGGTAGTAGAGGTCTTCCCGCAAGCGGCCCTCGGCCACCGCGTGGGCCGGATCCTGGCGCGACGCGGCGACGACACGCACCGGCGCGTCGCCCGCGCCTGCCGCCTCCGCGGCGATTTCCAGGCGCCGCAACAGGCTGCCCTGCAGGTCACGGGGCAGGTCGGCGATTTCGTCGAGGAACAGCGTGCCGCCGGCAGCCTCCTCGAACGCGTCGCGCCCCGGCTGCGCGCCGGTGCCGGTGCCGAAAATGCGGTCGACCAGCCGGTCGTGCGGCATCGATCCGCAGTTGAGCCGGACGAAGGGTCCGCCACGGCCGCTCATCGCGTGGATGGCTTTCGCGAACAGGTCCTTGCCGGTGCCGGCCTCGCCGGTCAGCAGGATCGACGCTTCCGTCGCGGCCAGCGCCCGTGCCAGCCGCGTGGATTCGCGCATCGCCTGGCTGGCGGCCACGACGCCGGGGATCGGCTCCGCGCCGGGCACGTCGGCATGCCGCGTGACGCGGCGCGATTCGCGCAACAGCGCGACGAAGGACACCGGATCGACCGGCTTGACCAGATAGTCGCTGACCGGTCCGGACACGGCCCGGGCGGCGCTCTCGACGCTCGGGTGACCGGTGACGATGGCGACCCGCCCGTGTCGACCGGGATCGATCTCGGCGAGCAGGTCCAACCCCGATCCGTCGGGCAGATGGATGTCGAGCAACAGCACGTCCGACCCGTGGCGCAACTGTTCGCGACCCTCGGCGATCGAGACGGCCATGCGGGGGATGAACCCCTCGGCCCGCGCGAGTTCCGCCACGGACGCCGCGAAACCCGGATCGTCATCGATGATCAGAATGTCGGACACCGCCTTAGACCCACCGCTCGTTCATTCAGGAATCGTCGCCCAAGCCTCGTGAGGCGACTGTGTCCTACCGCGCATAAGGCGACTGAAACCCGCAGCATCCGCGCACCTTGTGCACACGCGGCAACGTGTTCGCGCGGACCCGGTGCACATCGTGCCGAGTCAGACCGCTGCGCTTGCGAGGACGGGTGTCGGCGTCGTGGCGCGCGTGGACGTCGCAGCGACGCTGCGAAGGCGATCGGCGGGCTCGAAACTGCCATCGGCATTGCGGATGCGCAGCATGCCGTGTTCGATCATGCGTCGCAGCGCAACGTCCTTGAGCGCGGCACTGCGGCTGAGGTAGGTGTCCATGACCTGACCGTCCGGCCCGTTGAGGACCCAGACCCGCAGGCCCATGTCGTACTGAAGGGTGTAAGGCATATCCGGGCTCCTGCGCAGTGTGGCGTCATCGTCGAGGGCGATCGATGCCGCGCCCGTGAATGACGCGGCGCGCCTCGCTGTACAGGCGCATCGCCTGCGCCCGTGCGCAAGCCCTGCAGACGCGATCGAGCCGACGCATCGCGATCTCACGTCTGTCGGACAACGGGGGTTGCCCAATGCGGGCCCACCCCTGAGCCGATGGAGCCCGCATGGCCGTCAAGACACTCGAAGACCTCTTCGTACACGAACTTTCCGATGTCCACTCCGCCGAACGCCAGATCACCAAGGCCTTGCCCCGGCTGGCCCGCGCCGCGGAGAACCCCGCGCTCGCAGCCGCGTTCGAGGCGCATCTGGAGGAGACCAACGGCCAGATCGAGCGTCTCGACCAGGTGGTCGAACAACTCGGCATCCGCCTCAAGCGCATCAAGTGCGCGGCGATGGAAGGCCTGGTCGAAGAAGGCAAGGACGTCATCGACACGATCGAGAAGGGGCCGGTGCGCGACGCCGCGCTGGTCGGCGGTGCGCAGAAGGTCGAGCACTACGAGATCGCCGCCTACGGCACGCTGTGCGCACTGGCCAAGGCGCTCGGCTACACCGACGCCCTGAAGCTGCTCAAAGCCACGCTGGAAGAAGAAAAGGCGACCGACGAGAAGCTCACCGTGCTCGCCGACTCGGGCGGCAACCAGCGCGCGGCCGCGGCCTGATCCACCGTTCGGACCGGACACACGGACGTGCCCGGCTGCCCGACTCAGCGCACGACGCGCACGCCCCGCAACTGCGGCGCGCCGTCCACCACATCCGTCCAGACGATGTAGGCCTGCCCGCCGAACACCTGCATCTGCGGAAAACCGGTGCCGCGCCCGCGGCCCTGCGGTTTCGCGACTTCCAGCCGCTCGTACTCGGTGACCAGGTCCGGACTGCGACGCGACAGCCACAGGCTCTGCGTACCGGCCGCGTCCTCGCGCATCCACAAGGCCCAGGCCTGCCGGTCATCGAGCGCAACGGCCACGCGACCCTGCACGGCGGCGTCGCTGTCGAGTACGACCGGCGCGGCGAAGCGGTCGCCGGCATCCATGCTGTGCGCGATCTGCACCTGCGGCGTGCCGGACTGCGCGCTGTACCAGCCGACGATGACACCCGCCTGCTGCGCGGCCACGGCGGGACCGTTGACCGGGCAGGCCGGCATCACCCAGTTGTCGGCGTGCACCGCAGCCGGTGTCGTCCAGCCGTCGCCTTCGAGGCGCGTGACCATGATGTCGCGCACTTCGTTCTCGGTGCGGCCGCGATAGACGACCAGCGGCCCCTTCGCCGTGACCGCGGCCGCGGTCTGGCAGCAGTCGCAGACGCTCGCATCGATCTCCTGCTCGCGCACGCGCGCCAGGCCCGCGTCGAACTGCGCCGCACGCAACGTCATCGGACGGCCGCCGGTATGAGAGTCGTGATCGGCCTCGTGGCCTTCGTGACTCGCGCCGACCGTGTTGCGGCCATCGAGCCACGCGATGCCGATGCCGTCGCCCTGCGGCCACATCGACACGAAGCCGTGTTCGGTCTGCGTGCCGTCGTCGTGCGGCACGGTGTAGGCGCCCCAGTTCGAACCGCCATCGCGCGAGCGCACCAGCGCCACGTCGTAGGCATACGGCGCATCGCCGTTCTTCTGCAGCCAGTGCGCCCACAACGCGCCGTCGGCGGTGGGCAGCACATGCGGCGTGTCGGCCCAGTTGACGAACATGCGGTTGCCGATCGCGATCGTCGTCGGCGCGTTGCGCCAACGCTGCTCGGCGGTGTCGTAGCGCGAGAACTGGAACACGTGGCGCCGGCCTTCGCGGGAGTTCACCCACGACAGCAGCAGTTGACCGCCGGGACCGGCCACGAGGTCCGGCGAAGCCGAACCGGGCGTGGTCGCCGGCAACGCCCATTCGACGACCCGGCTCGGCGATTCCACTGGCGCAGTGTCACCGGAACCGGTCGCGGGCGCCGCGTCGTCGCGGCCACAGCCGGCGAGCAGCAGCATCGCGCAGGCGAGCGGTGCGAGGGACAGGCGCGTACGGCGCAGCGCAGGCATTTCGACAGGCATGGCCCAGCTCCAGTGAGCGTCGGATTGAGTGCGCAAGCGTACCCTCTCATCCATGCATGCAGTCTCAAGGACCCGGCCATGACCACCATCGTCGCGCGCTACGACGACCCGATCGAGGCGCAGATCGCCTGCGGCCTGCTGCAGGCCGAGGGCATCGAGGTGCACGTCGGCGATGCGCACACGGCGCTGGCGAACTGGGAATGGCGACTGGCGATCGGCGGCGTGAAGCTGCACGTGCCCGACGAACAGCTCGCACACGCACGGGGCATCCTCCAGCGGCTCGAAGCCGGCGACTACGCCCTGCCCGACGACGCCACCACGCCGGCCGCCGACGCGGGCACGGCGCCGGGCCGACCGCGCTGGTGGGCGTGGCTGGGCTATCTCGCCCTGATGCTGCTGGCGGTGCTGGGCGTCAACGTCATCGGGCGCTGATCCACCGCGGCGCCCGGAACCGTGACGGGTGCGGGCTGTCAACGGGTACCACTGCCCGGACCCGGCGGCGACAATCCACGCGCGGCGCTGCTGCCGCGACCTTCCGTGGAACCGATGTCCAAGCCCGACGCCGCCCTCGCCCGACGCATCGCCGAAACCATTGCCGCCGAAATCGGCGCCCAGCCCGCACAGGCCATCGCCGCGATCGAACTGCTCGACGAAGGCGCGACCGTGCCGTTCATCGCGCGCTACCGCAAGGAAGTCACCGGCGGTCTCGACGACACGCAGCTGCGCAATCTCGAAGTGCGCCTGGTGTATCTGCGCGAACTCGAGGACCGGCGCGCCGCGATCCTGTCGAGCATCGACGAGCAGGGCAAGCTGACCCCGGAACTGCGCAGCGACATCGAAGCGGCCGACAGCAAGGCGCGTCTGGAAGACCTCTATCTGCCCTACAAGCAGAAGCGCCGCACGCGTGCGCAGATCGCGCGCGAGGCCGGCTTGGAGCCACTTGCCGATGGCCTGCTCGCCGATCCTACTCGGGTGCCCGAAGATTTCGCCGCCGGCTTCGTCGATGCCGAAAAGGGCGTTGCCGATGCCAGGGCCGCGCTGGAAGGTGCACGCGCGATCCTGATGGAGCGCTGGGGCGAGGATGCCGCGCTGTTGGGCGAACTGCGCGACTGGCTCGATACCAACGGCGTGATCCGCGCGAAGGTCGTCGCCGGAAAGGAACAGGCGGCCGAGAAGTTCCAGGACTACTTCGACCACAGCGAACCGCTGGCGAAGATTCCCTCGCATCGCCTGCTGGCGCTGTTCCGCGGCCGCCGCGAGGAATTCCTGACCCTCGAACTCGATCCGGGCAGCGACGCCGAACAGGGCAATGCGTATGCCGAAGGCCGCATTGCCCGCCACGCCGGCATCGCCGCGCAGTCGCGCGCGGCCGATGCCTGGCTGCTCAACGCCTGCCGCCTCGCGTGGCGGGCGAAGATCCACCTGCATCTGATGATCGACCTGTTCGGGAAGGCGCGCGAGAAGGCCGAGGCCGAGGCGATCACCGTGTTCGGCGACAACCTCAAGGACCTGCTGCTGGCCGCGCCCGCAGGTCCGAAGGTGGTGCTGGGTCTCGACCCGGGCATCCGCACCGGCTGCAAAGTTGCTGTCGTCGATGCGACCGGCAAGCTCGTCGCCACCGACACCATCTATCCGCACGAGCCGCGCCGGCAGTGGGACCAGTCGCTGCACGCCTTGCGCAACCTGTGTGTCGAGCACGGCGTGCAGCTGATCGCGATCGGCAACGGCACCGCTTCGCGCGAGACCGACAAGCTGGCCGGCGATCTGCTGAAACTTCTGCCCGAACAGAAGATCCAGAAGATCGTCGTCAGCGAGGCCGGTGCGTCGGTGTATTCGGCATCGGAAGCGGCAGCGAAGGAGTTTCCGGGGCTGGACGTGTCGTTGCGCGGCGCGGTGTCGATCGCGCGTCGCCTGCAGGACCCGCTGGCCGAGCTGGTCAAGATCGAGCCCAAGGCGATCGGCGTGGGCCAGTACCAGCACGACGTCGACCAGTATCGCCTTGCCCGCGCACTCGACGCGCGCGTCGAGGACTGCGTGAATGCCGTCGGCGTGTTCGTGAACACCGCATCGAGCGCGCTGCTGTCGCGCGTCTCCGGCCTGTCGTCGGGCGTGGCCGAGAACATCGTCGTGCACCGTGATGCGAACGGCCCGTTCAAGCGCCGCAAGGATCTGCTGAAAGTGCCGCGCCTCGGCGAAAAGACCTTCGAGCAGTGCGCGGGCTTTTTGCGCATCGCCGACGGCGACGAGCCGCTCGACGCGTCCTCGGTGCACCCGGAGGCCTATCCGGTGGTCGAGCGCATCGCCGGCAGCAGCGGCCGCGACGTGCGCCAGATCATCGGCGACGGCGCTTTCGTGCGCAGCCTCAAGCCCGAACAGTTCACCGACGAAAAGTTCGGCGTGCCGACCGTGCGCGACATCCTCAGGGAACTGGAGAAGCCCGGCCGCGACCCGCGCCCGGAGTTCAAGGCCGCGCAGTTCGCCGACGGCGTCGAGGACATCAAGGACCTGCGTCCCGGCATGATTCTCGAAGGCGTGGTCAGCAACGTCGCCGCGTTCGGCGCCTTCGTCGACATCGGTGTGCACCAGGACGGCCTGGTGCACATCTCCGCGCTGTCGGACACCTTCGTCAAGGACCCGCGCGACGTGGTCAAGGCGGGCGACATCGTCAAGGTCAAGGTGCTGGAGGTCGACGTGGCGCGCAGGCGCATCGCGCTGACCCGGCGCATGGACGACGTGCCCGGCGCGAAGCCCGCCCGCGAGCTGCGCCCTGAATCGCGCGGACCGGGCGGCCCGCGCGGCGGCCGGCCGGGAAGCGGCAAGCCTGCTGCATCGGCACCGCCGGCCCACAACGCCCTGGCCGATGCGTTCGCCCGCGCGCGGGGACGCTGAGGTCGCACTGTCGCGTGGGCAAGATGCGCGCGCGACGCGCGGTGGAGTTCAGATCCGCTCCACGCCTCGACGCGGACGCTGGTGACGCGGTCGCACCGGCCGCGCAACCCAAGGCATCGAGATGCGAGATGGCTCATCCCAGAAGCGGCAATGCAGGCGCGTTCGCCCACCAGAGCGCGGAAGGTCCTTCCGACCACAGCGGAGGCGATCGCAATCCCGGTCAGGGCAGCGAACCGCTGGGTGGCGACGATGGTGACACCGGCGGCGACACGCCGTCGCGCCAGAACCCGGGCACCGAACGCAGGTAAGGGCGTGGCCCGCTGATCTCCCGGCGCGACGCCGGGAGATGCGCCGGGCGAGATGCACATGCTGCGCGGTTCGAGCGCAGCGCTCCCGAACACGCGACGTCAGAGCACGCGGTATTGGCGTCCTGCGGTGTCGGTGAAGACGTGGCCGGACAGGGGATGCCCGACGAGCGTGCCGGGAATCACCCTGTCCGGGGTCACCATTTCCCAGGCCGTGCCCTTCTGGCGCAAGGAGCCGCTGATCTCGGTCACGGGCCTCATCGCGCCGTCGGCCGCCGGTTCGAACACGGTGTACGTCGTCTGCATCGGATCGGGGTCCTCGAAGGAAACGTGAGCAGGACACCGACGGGCCGATGCAGCGCTGTTCACGCTGCAAACGGCCCGACCGTCCTGCGTTACTTGCGCGCGGTGGCGCCGGGTGTCTCCGACCGTGCAAGGAACACCTGGACGACCTCGGGCAGATGCGCGGCGAGCCATTCGGACATCGCCACTTCCTGCGCGAGAATCTCCTCGCACACGCGCATGGTTTCGGTGTCGCCGACCGCTTCGGCTGCAGCGATCAGTGCGTTGTAGGACGCGATCTCGACGTTTTCGAACACGTAACCGGCCATGGCCCCCTTGACGATCTCGTCGCTCGCGGTCATGCCGCCGATGGCCTGCCCGAGCGCCGCGATCTTGCCCATGGTGTCCTTGATCACAGACGGTGATCCGTCGTAGCGCGCGATGCAGCCTTCGAGCGCCTGCTGCTGGCCCAGGGTTTCCTCGATGTGCTGTTCGATGCGCGCCTTCAGGCGTGGGTAGTGCTCGATTCGGGCGGCCTGGGCCTTGAGCATCTTCTCGGCCTGCTGCTCCATGGCATGGGCATCGCGCAGCCAGTCGAGCAGATGTTCGCGGGCATCGGTCGTCATGGTCGTTCTCCAACGGATGGGCAGGCGAGCGTGTCGATGCCGCCGTGGAGCAACCGCGAATTCCATGCGCGCACTCGCGCAGGGATGTCTGGCGTGCGTAAGACCTGCGTGTGGCCTGCAAGCCCTGCCGGTGTAGGCATACGCCATGCACGTCACCGCTGCGAATTCGCGATTGATTGATGCATGCGCTGTTGCCGTGGGCGCCCCTGGACACACGACGCCGCGCGACTGCCGGCACCCAGGCGCCCGACCCCACCCACCCAAGGCAGGTGACGCATGTTCATGCACAACAAGAAGCTGCAATACACGGTCCGCGTACGCGAGAGCAATCCGCAACTGGCGACATTGATGCTCGAACAGTTCGGCGGCCCGCAGGGCGAACTGGCCGCCGCAATGCGTTACTTCACCCAGGCGCTGGCCGAAGACGATGCAGGCCGCAAGGACCTGTTCTTCGACATCGCGACCGAAGAACTGAGCCATCTGGAAATCATCGGCTCGATCATCACCATGCTCAACAAGGGCGCCAAGGGCGCACTCGCCGAGGGCATGGAGGAAATGGCCGAAATGCGCCACCTCACCGGCAACAGCACCAGCCAGACGCAGGCGATCCTCTACGGCAACGGTCCCGCGCTGGTGAATTCCAGCGGCGTGCCGTGGACGGCCGCCTATGTCGACACCATCGGCGAGCCCACGGCGGACCTGCGTTCGAACATCGCCGCCGAAGCGCGCGCGAAGATGGTCTACGAGCGCCTGATCACCGTGACCGACGACCCCGGCATCCAGGACGCGCTGACGTTCCTGATGACGCGCGAAATCGCACACCAGAAGGCGTTCGAGAAGGCCCTGTACTCGATCACGCCGAACTTCCCGCCGGGCAAGCTGCCGGGCAATCCGGCCTACACCGACGTCTACTACGACATGTCGCACGGCGACGACGTGGCCGCGTCGTGGAATTCGGGCGAACTGTGGACGCCGGTGTCCGAGCGCGAGCAGCAGGCCGCTGTCGACGGCGGCGACGGGCTGGCCACGGTCGAACTCAAACCGGCCGAAGCGGCCGCGCTCGAGGCCTTCGCTGCGCGCACCGCGTCGGTGCCCGATGCCAATCCGGTGACCGGCGCGGAGCTCGGCGCAGGTCCCGGCGCGGGCGCGGTGCTGCGCTGATGGCAGGCCGGCGCCGCGTGCACCGTCGACGCGGCGCCACCATGCGATGCAACGGTCCTCCGCGCCGGTCGCACTGCTGATCGTCGACATGGTCGGCACGCTCGACTTCCCGCGCTGCGCGTCCTTGCGGCGCGCCGCGCACTATGTCGCGCCGCGGCTCGCGGTGCTCAAGGCCCGGGTGGAGGCCGCCGGCGGGCTGTGCGTCCATGCGAACGACGACTTCGCCGACTGGTGCAGCGACTTCCAGGCGCTGGTGCAGCTGGCGCGCCAGTCACCGGGGCGCGAGGTGCTCGGACCGATCGCGCCTGATGCCGACGATGCGCACGTGCTCGAGCCGCGCCATTCGCCGTTCCACCAGACCGCGCTGCATCGCCTGCTCAAGGCACGCGAGGTCTCGCGCGTGCTGATCAGCGGCGTCTCGACCGAGTCCTGCGTGCTGGCCAGCGCACTCGATGCGCGCATCCGCGAACTCGACGTCTGCATGGTCTCCGACTGCGTGGCATCGAGCAGTCCGGCGCGGCGCATGAATCCCTCGCGGTCCTGCGCCACTGCAATGTTACGGTACGTGCCGCAGCGCGCACGCTCGACGCGCGCCCGGCCAGATCGCTCAGCCGCATTGGGCAAGATGGCTGCGCACGGCCTCTGACGTCGAACCGACAGCCTTCACGGCTTCGCGCAGTTCGTCTTCCGAGACGCCCAGCGCCTGGGTCCAGTACTGCACCTCGTCGTCTTCGCTCAGATTGATGCGGTGACGGTCCGGAGTTCCGGTGTTGCGCTTGTGGTCGCTCATGTGGGATCTCCTGCGTGTGCTGGATCGACAGTGCCTGTGCGCGCATCTCGCATCGCCGCCGGGACGTCGTGTGCGGACGCGTGCCGGCGATGACGCCAGGTGACGATCTGTCCGAACACCGCGGTCGCGAGGATGCAGACATTGGTGACGATGAAGACCCAGTCACCCACCAGCGCGCTGTAGGTCACGAAACCGGTGGACGCTGCGATCTGGCCGAGGAACAGCCAGCGCGAGACACCCCGGGCGCTGCGGTCGCGGACCTGCGTGGCGATCTGCCGGATCAGCGTCGCCAGCAGGATCGCCGAGGCGAGCCAGCCGATGAACTCAGGGGCCATATGCCGCAGCTCCCGTTTCGCGATGCGCGGCTGCGACCACGGCGCCGCTCTGCGGTGTCACTGGCCTGCCCTGCACCGTCGTCTCCGATTGGAAAGCAGGCGCAGACTGGCGCCCGCACCGGCGCGCAAACGTGAATCGTGCGCGCATCCGGCGCGTTGTCCGCGCACGGATCTGCGCGTGCCTGCCAAACATGCATCCGGGTTCTTCGAACCGTCATGCGGATTCACGTGCGCGTGATGGTCCGCTACCGACGGCGCGTGTCAGGCGCCCCACGCGGTGAGACCGGATCGGCGCGCCGTCCAGGCGCTCCCGGCCGGGTGCGCGGTCACCGGCCGACCTCGGGGTGGCCTGGAATCCCGGTCATCCGGACGCCGGCACGCGGGGCATCGTCGCGCCCGCGGTGTCCGATCCAGATCCAACACGGGTCCGCCTCGCACGTGCCGTCGACCGAGCGGTTGACGCACGCCGAACCGCACAACGCCTCCCCACGCCGGCCTGCAGACACCGACTCCTTGCGATCCGGTCACTGCGCCGCGTTGTACCGGAGCCTGTCGCCGCGTAGCGCTTGGCGCGGATCACGCGGCCGTCGCGGCACGCAACTGCTCACGTTGACGCCGGCTGCAGGGCACCGCGCTGCCGTCGTGGAGATGCACACGCGCATCGCCGCCGTCGAGCGGTTCGATCGAAGCAATCCGCGTCACGTTGACCAGATGGCTGCGATGCACGCGCACGAAGCGCTCCGGGTCCAGCCGCGCCTGCAGCTCGGACAGGGTGCTGCGCAGCGGATAGACCTTGCCGCGCACGTGCAGGTTCGCGTAGTTGCCCGAGGCCTGAACCCGCTCGATGTCGTCGGCCGCCACCAGGAACTCCCGGCCCAGCTTGCGGACCAGGAAGCGCGCCGGTCGTTCGACCGGTTCGACCGGCGGGCTGTCGTCGTCGGGGGCAGCCAGCAGCGAGGCCTCGCCCTGCAGGCGTCGCACCAGCAGGCGGTAGCCGTGCAGCAGCACCACCGTGCCGAGGAAGGTGCGCACGTCTTTCAGGTACTCGTAGACGAACGCATCTCCGAACGTGTAAGCCTCGCCGTGCCCTGCATAGACCAGCTTGCGCATGCCCACCATCAGGCCGACGTGGAGCATCGACCAGGTCACGCTGGCCAGCGCATAGACCGGCAGACGCCGATGCCAGTTGTCGAGATGCACCGGCCAGCGCGCGGTGAACCAGACCATCGCCGGCACCAGCAGCAGCGACGCGGCCGCACTGCTGCTCTCCCAGCTCGCGATTTCCCATGCGGCGTAGCCCAGGCCCAGGCGCTCGACGTCCATCCACGTGGTGGTGGTGTTGCCCACGGCCGACAGCAGGCAGGTGATGAGCCAGTAGCCGACCTCGACCGGTCGACGGATGGCGAGATAGCGCTCCGCGCCGGAGCGTGGCGGGACGGGACGTTCGGACATGCCGCGCATTCTAGGCGGCGGGCGCCGGATGACCGCCGCCGTTCGTCCCTGCGCCGCCACGACTCGTCCCCGGAACCGCGCCATCCAGCCATCCGGAACGTGGGGCCGGCGCATCGCGGCGCATCGTGGCGCCTCACTCCGACAGGCCCTGCGCATGGCACGACGCCACGATCTCGACACCCTGCGCGTCTTCGCGTTCGCGCTGCTGGTCCTCTATCACGTGGGCATGGTCTACGTGGTCGACTGGGGCTTCCACATCAAGAGCCCGACCCTGCTGCCCTGGGTGGAATGGCCGATGGTGCTGGTCAACCGCTGGCGGATGTCGCTGTTGTTCCTGCTGTCGGGGCTCGCCCTGGGACTGGCGCTGGCACGACGCGCGCCCGCTCGACTGGTCGGCATGCGGAGCTGGCGCCTGCTGCTGCCCCTGGTGTTCGGCATCCTGGTGATCGTGCCGGTGCAGGCCTGGTGCGAGGCGCGGATGCTCGGCACCTTCGACGCCGGTTTCGGCCGCTTCCTGCTGCGTTATCTGCAGCTGCGACCGTGGCCGGCGGGCACCTTCAGCGGTGCCGAGTACGGCTTCACCTGGAACCACCTCTGGTATCTGCCTTACCTGTGGACCTACACGATGCTGGCCCTGCTGGCGCTGCCGATGCTGCGGCGGACGGGCGGCGTTCGGTGCGCGGACTGGCTGGCCACCCGCGGCCGTCTCTGGCTGTGGGTGCTGCCGCCGGTGTGGATGCTGGCCGCGTTGCTGGTGCTCGCACCACGCTTCGCCTCCACGCACGCGCTCCTGGGCGACTGGTTCAACCATGCGCAATACGGCGCGGCCTTTGCGTTCGGCGTGTTCGCGTCCAACCGCGCAGCGCTGTGGGCGGCGCTGGAGCGTCGACGCTGGGCCTTGACCGCCGCGGCAGTGTCGAGCGCCAGCGTGTACATGGGCCTGCGCGTCGTCGGGCGCCTGCTCGACACCGGTGTGATGCAAGTCGAGGCACTTCCCGGCGACGTGCCGCTGGCTGCATGGAAACTGGTGTCCACCTGCGCGCATGCGTCGTACTGGTGGACGGCACTGCTCGCGCTGCTGGCCTGGGCCGCCCACGCCTTGAACCGCCCGTGGCCCGGCCTGCGGTACGCCAGCGAGGCGGTGTACCCCTGGTACATCCTCCATCAGAGCCTGATCGTGCTGGCCGCCTACGCCCTGATCCCGTACGGACTCGGCCCGGTCGTGGAACCGCTGTCCGTCCTTGCGATCACGGTCGCCGGCGGCCTGTTGATCCATGAGTGCCTGATCCGGCGGATCGGCTGGTTGCGGCCGCTGTTCGGTCTGCCGGTACGCGTCTCGTCCGACGGTCCGGTCGCCGCCCCGCGATGACGCCTCGCTCACCAGTGCAGCGAAAATGTCGCGTCGTCCTGATCCCGCGTAAGGTCAACCTCGAAGCCGCGGCCCTGGATCGCGGCGACGATGCGCTCGCAGTCGGCATCGTCCAGGCCGTTGAGCCGGATGCAGGTCACCAGAGAACGCTGGCAGTTGCGCGCGGCCGCTTCGGCCTCGCGCAGCACGTCGGCCACGACGAACTCGGCAATGCTGCGTTGCGAACCGTCGACGAGCGAGCGGGCGTCCTCGGCATTGAAACCGCGCGTCTGTGAGGACATGGGGGGCACCTCCGGTCGTGCTTCGATCTGTGTCGATGCAGATACAGGCGGACGCGCCCGGATGGCGTCAACGACGCGAGGTCAGCGTTGTGCAAGCCGACTGAACGCCGCGCGCGTCACCGCCCACGACGACGGCGCAGCCACGCCCCCAGCGCCGACAGCGCGACCGCCGGTGCGGACAGCACCAGCGCGTACGCCAGACCGGCGAGGATCAAGGGCTCGACGCCGCCGATGACGGCGATCACCGGAATCTGCGCCAGCACGACCAGCAGTCCCCACCACCCGCCGCGCACCGGAATCACGACACCCAGCAGCAGCGACATCAGCAAGGCGCCGGGATACCAGAGCGTCCAGTACGCCGGGGCGTCCCAGGGCTCGCCACCGCCGAGGACGGACGCGACCAGGCCCCAATACGCGAGGCCGCAGATCAGCGAACAGGCCGCACCGCGGCCGATACCGTGTCGTGTCATCGAAAGCGCCCGCATGCGAAGTCCGCTGCAACACACCACATGCCGGCGAAACGACGGGTGACCGCCCGGTGCCGCCTCAGGCCGCGCGCGTGCGCCGGGCACGCTCGAGATGCACCAGCAGCAGCGAGATCGCCGCCGGCGTCATGCCGGGAATGCGCTGCGCCTGGCCGACCGTGAGCGGCCGCACCTGGGTCAGCTTCTGCGCCAGTTCCGCCGACAGGCCACGGACCTGCGCGTAATCGAAGTCCTGCGCGATCGCGGTCGTTTCCTGGCGCTGCTGGCGTTCGATCTCCACGCGCTGGCGTTCGAGATAGCCGGAGTACTTGGCTTCGATCTCGACCTGCTCGGCGACCTCAACATCCGCGACGCCGGGGCCGATGCCGTCGACCTGCATCAGCGACGCATACCCGAGTTCCGGACGCCGCAGCAGGTCGATACCGTTGCTCTCGCGGCGCAATTCGATGCCGAGCGCGTCCACCGCGGCGCGGCCGATCGCGTTCTGCGGCGACGCCCACAGGCCACGCAGGCGCTGACTTTCCCGTGCGACCGCTTCGCGCTTGGCGTCGAAGCGCGCCCAGCGCGCGTCGTCGACGAGACCCAGATCGCGCCCGACCGCGGTCAGGCGCAGGTCCGCATTGTCCTCGCGCAGCTGCAGCCGGTACTCGGCGCGGCTGGTGAACATGCGGTAGGGCTCTTTCGTCCCGTGCGTGATCAGGTCGTCGACCAGCACGCCGATGTAGGCCTGGTCGCGACGCGGACTCCAGCCGTCGAGCCCACGCACCTGGCGCGCGGCGTTGAAGCCGGCCAGCAGGCCCTGCGCGGCGGCTTCCTCGTAACCGGTGGTGCCGTTGATCTGGC
>ENA-UOXB01000932-UOXB01000932.1-bioreactor-metagenome-genome-assembly--contig:-NODE-932-length-15419-cov-10.691552_pt1 | contig 15419 bp, 13 predicted proteins | sample MGYA00238158_ERZ761615 | MGnify/ENA primary metagenome ERZ761615 (study PRJEB28904, sample SAMN06267902) | bioreactor metagenome | isolation source: Joint BioEnergy Institute, California, USA... | reverse complement strand
TCAATTCTATTTTAGAAGCTTCATACATTCGGTAACAAAATACGTGAAAATAAAATAAGAAAGCACAGCCAAGTCATAGGCCTTCTTGCTAAATATGCTAAAGTAAGATGCACAATTAATAAAAACTATAACAATATTTATCAGGAGCTTTTGATGGGTAATATACCTTCAGCCATTGACCCAAAATCTTTAACGACGCAAGAGCGCAATGAGCTTAGCGTGCTTGAGCAGGAAAATTTTGTTGAACGCATGGACAAAGAAGTCTTTAACGATGAGTTGCGTCGTAAGATGCATGAAGATTTGATCGACAATTATGATGAAGAGCTTGAAAACGAGATAGATGATTATATCCGTGACTTTCGTTTTGATGGTATTGAGATGAGTGAAAAAGAAAAGCTAAACCGTCGTACGTATTTTCAAGAATTGGTACGCCTACAACGAGAACTTATCAAGTTACAAGATTGGGTCGTCGATCGCGGTGAACGTATCGTAGTGATATTTGAAGGGCGAGACTCTGCTGGTAAAGGTGGCGCGATTAAGCGTATTACACAGCGCTTGAACCCTCGTGTATGCCGAGTGGCTGCCCTGCCTGCCCCTACTGAACGTGAGCAAACACAGTGGTATTTTCAGCGTTATGTGGCACACTTGCCAGCAGCAGGTGAAATTGTTTTATTTGATCGCAGTTGGTACAACCGTGGCGGTGTTGAACGAGTCATGGGATTTTGTAGCGATGCTCAATACGAAGAATTCTTTCAGTCCGTACCCGAATTTGAACGTATGCTGGTACGGTCAGGCATTCGCTTAGTTAAATATTGGTTTTCAATCACTGATGATGAGCAGCACTCACGCTTTATGAGCCGTATTCATGACCCTCTCAAGCAATGGAAACTTTCACCAATGGACTTGCAATCACGAAGACGTTGGGAAGATTATACCAAAGCAAAAGAGACCATGTTTGAGCGTACTCATATCCCTGAAGCACCATGGTGGGTGGTTGAAGGTAATAATAAGAAGCGCGCTAGGCTAAACTGTATTGCGCACTTACTTGAGCAAATCCCTTACAAAGAAGTGCCGCGCGAAGAAGTTGAGCTACCTGATCGCAAGCGCGATGATGAATACTATCGTGAACCCATTCCAGATGATATGTATGTACCACCGCGCTACTAATTTCCCATGCTTCATAAAAAACAGCCTTATAAAATTATAAGGCTGTTTCTATACGTACTCAAAATCAAATACAGTTCTGGTAAATACTGCATTCAATAAACAGCACCGCCACTAACTTTCAGCATTACATTGTATAAGTAGATTGTAAGCCATCTATTTTACCGGCCAATAAGCGTTCAACTTCGTTTTTGATTCTTTGACCTGCGATGTCTGTACCAATCTGTACGGCAAAACCTGCTGGACGCCCACCTTGTGTTTTAGTATTTACCCAAACCACTTTACCATTCATTGGTAACCGCTCGCTTGAGTTGGGTAAGGTGATGGCAATAAACACTTCATTACCCAATTTTTGAGGTTGATTGGAAGGCACAAATAATGCCCCATTACTCACAAAAGATAAATAACTGGCATATAACGTCTCAATATTTTCAATATGGCAGGTTAAAATCCCGCCACGTCCTGGCATTGCCATAGTCAGCTTCCTTCATGAGTTAGATTTTTTTATACGACAACTTAGCGGTATATAGCGCATGATAATGATAAATACTCGAACTGCCGCCAGTGGCTATCATGCCATTCTATAAGTACGCCAATTCTTGCATCAGCTTATCATAGGCAAATTTTTCTTGCACATTTTGTTGTAGTGCAATTTTGGTCTGCTGTATGCTACTGGCAAATGCCTCTAATCCACTATCAGCTGGTTGATACGCGTCTAAAACGCTTGATAGATTGACGTCTTTTTGTAGTTCGCCAAGCCCAAGGCAGACACGGCGCATGTCAAGTAGCATCATTTCAGACAAGTGCATAAATTCTACGATACTTAACTGATTTTGCCAGTAGTCGCTCGCCGCCACGCTACTGCGCTTACCGCTACGTAATGCTTGCCACGTCGTTAACCATAAGCTTCGTTTACTGTACCATGGTGCTTGCGCCATGGCTATTGCTGCTAGAGGCGCACCATTTGCTAGTTGAATAAGTTGTTCAATAGCAGCTGTACCCACTGCCTCACGATTGACAGTGTGACCCAATGCATTGGTTACGTAATTGACAGCAACTGTAGTATCAATTGTTTGTAATGGCAACTGCTGGACACGGCTTTTAATGGTAGGAAGCAATTGGGCAGGCGTATCACTGATCAAAAACAAATGCACCTGTGATTGTGGCTCCTCTAGCGTCTTAAGTAGTGCATTGGCAGCCGCAACGGTCATTTGCTCTGCTTGATCTAGTACACAAATACGTATTCCTTGACCACCTTGATAAATAAAAGGCTGCAAGGCACGAATGTCATCTATTTTTATTTTGAGCGCGCTGTTGGATTGGGACGCTTTTTTGTCTTTTGCTTTGCTATTCGACTTTTCTGTATTATCCGTAGACTCTGCACTACTTGGCATACGAACAATAGGTAATACTTGCAAGCTTGGATGCGTGCCTGATCTGAGCCATTGACAGCTCTCACATTTTGCACAGGCCCCTGCTGGATGCGTTGCGCGCTCACGGCACAATAACCAAGCAATCAATCGCCATACAAAAGCACGCTTACCCATGCCTTGCATACCTGCGGCAAGTAGCGCATGAGGCAAGGGTTGTTGTGATTGCACTCGCGTTGTCAGCTGCGACCACAAAGCCTCTTGCCATGGCAACAACGGCGCAAAATAAATATTATCTGTGGTATCAACGACACTGTTGTTTTCCATGATGTTATTCATGACTATTTTTCAGCAGGGTTTTGAAAATCGGCTAGACTCATCGCATTTAAGCGGTCCAAGTCTTCTTGAGTATCAACACCAGCTGGTAATTGACAAGCTGCTGCTGCGATTGCAATATGTCCGCCATTTTCTAAAATACGTAATTGTTCTAGGCTTTCAAGACTCTCAAGTGGTGTTTGGGGCCAGTGCACAAACTGCTGTAATAAGCTGACGCGATAAGCGTATAGACCCAGATGACGATAGGCATTTTTTGGTGCTTGCTTATCCTGATTATTGGCCAAAACCACATCACGGTCACAAGGAATTGGTGCTCGGCTAAAGTAAAGCGCACGCTGTCTGTTATCGGACTGCTGACTGACTACTTTTACCACAGACGGACGATGAAACGTCTCATAATCCTCTATAGGCTCACATAAGGTTGCCATTACGCTCTCATTGTCTGCCACCAAAAGTGCCTTGACCTGCTCCAGCAATAATGGCGGCACCAAAGGCTCATCACCTTGCATATTGACCACAATATCATTATCTGACCAGCCTTTGATAGCCGCTACTTCTGCTAGGCGATCTGTGCCCGATGCATGCTCGCTACTGGTCATCACCACATCAAAACCAGCTTCTATACATACGTGAGCAATACGCTCATCATCAGTAGCAATACACATATCATCAGCAAAATGTGCAGCCTGTGCTTTTTCGGCAACCCAAAGAATCATTGGCTTGCCATGAATCATTAATAATGGCTTGCCAGGCAATCTTGTGCTTTTAAAGCGGGCAGGAATGACAATGTGGGTTTTAGCGGGCGCAGCAATGGATGACATGATTTATTCCTATGGGGTTTTATATGGTTTGAAGTATCAGCCATTGTTGTTTGTGCCATCTTGATCGTTAATATGACTGTCGGCTTGATCGTTTTGTATAGTAATACCTAATTGACTCAACTGTCGATTTAGATGCGGATAGCAGTTGTTGGACAGTACAGCGCTGACTGGTAAGACCCATAAATTATTTGCAAGCTTTTCATAATCGTCCATTAATGCTTGCTGTGCAGTATGTTCCAACAATAGGGCTCTTATTTTTACTGCATCTTTAGTGGTCACCACAATTGGATAATCGCTGTATTCAGCCAGCTCAGCCAAACTAAACGCATAATGGTCAGGATACGGATGCGCAATGACCTGATAACCAAGCGAATCTAGCGTATCAAAAAAACGCTGTGGATAACCAATGCCGCTTACTGCGTGTACTTGGCTACCTTGTTCAGGCATTTTGCTCCTCATTTTACTGTCAAAGGAGGATTGCCATAAGCGCTGCATATTATCCGCTTCTAGATGCATGGTCAGACGATTGACACGATGCTGATCACTGTCTTTATTATCGTGAGTTTGTGCATGAGTTACCCTTTGATGATAAATGACATCTGCGCCTTTTAACCTTGATATTGGCTCACGTAAAAATCCAGTGGGTAACAGTTGCTTATTACCAAAACCTCGTGCCGCGTCCACCACAATCCATTCGATATCGCGCTGTAATGCATAATGCTGCAAACCATCATCTGCAATAATTAATTGTAGGTCTGGATATGTCTCCAACAGCATAGTGATCGCTTGCTCACGGTTTGGGCATACCGCCATCGCCACACCTGTCGTATTCACAATCAGACAAGGCTCATCTCCCACCACATTGGGCAGACTGGTCTTACCGACCAACGCTGGCATCTGACTGGTATCCCCGCCATAACCACGACTAATGACACCGACGTGAATCCCTTGTTTTTGCAAATAGTCGACTAAGGTAATAATCAGCGGAGTCTTGCCACTACCACCCACACTAATGTTGCCAATCACCATGACAGGAACAGGAGCACGATAGCTTGATAAGAGGCCACTTTTGTAAGCCTGATGACGGAGCATCGTAATGAGCCCATATAACCAGCTAAAAGGCAGCAACAGCCATAACCAAGTGGCCTGACGTTGCCACGCACGCGTCACCGTCGTCTCAATACTCATTGTTAGCCATTTATCCCACTTATTCGCATTACTCAAGCGCAAGAATTGTTTTTAACTACCGCCTGATTGACTCACGTCCTGATTTGATTGAACTACGTAAAGTCTCGAGCATACATTTGCGCATAATGACCTTGCTGTTGTATCAACTCATCATGTGTACCCAGCTCAACTATCTGACCACCATCCATGACAGCAATACGGTCGGCAGATTCGATGGTCGTCAAACGATGAGCGATCACCAATGTTGTACGGTCTTTCATCACGTTATCTAGCGCCTGCTGAATATAATATTCTGATTCGTTATCAAGGGCACTGGTGGCTTCATCTAAAATTAAAATAGGCGCATCTTTTAATAAAGCACGAGCAATAGATAAGCGTTGACGCTGTCCGCCAGAGAGCTGCAAACCTTCAGCCCCGATTTCACTTTGGTAGCCATTTGGCATTTTTACAATAAAATCATGAGCAAAGGCATCTTTTGCTGCTTTTTCGACTTCGGCTTGGGTTCTATTGGCTAAGCTACCATAAGCGATGTTATTAAATACGGTAGTATTAAAGAGTACCACTTGCTGATTGACCATCGCAATTTGAGAACGTAAGCTTTCTAACGTGATATCTTCAATAGGCATGCCGTCTAAAGTAATCTGCCCTGAAGTCGTCGATAAAGTGCGGGTCAGCAAATTCACCAAAGATGACTTACCAGCGCCACTGCGACCGACCAATGCTACTGTCTCGCCCGCTCGTACATCCAACGTAAAATCACGCAGTGCTATGGTTGAATCTGGATAAACCAAACCAACATTATCTAAACGAATTTCTCCCGATAATGCAGGACTCAGCACACCTGTGTCTTTTTCTTCTGGCTCATCCAATAAGGCAAATATCGACTCACCTGCAGCAATACCTTTTTGCAATTTTTGATTGATATCAGTCAATGACCGTACTGGCTTACTAAGTAAGCCTGCAGCGGCAATATAGGAGATAAAAGCGCCCGCCGAGATATTGTCTATCACTGCTGGACGCAAGGCAAGCCATACGACAATTGACATGGCTATTGCCATCAATAGCTGTACAGCTGGCGTATTGATGCTGTTGGTAACAACAACCTTCATCCCTTGACGTAGGTTCTTTTTTGAGGTTTTATCAAAACGCTTGGCTTCATAAGCTTGCCCACCATAATTTTTGACCACTTGGTAGCCACCGATGACCTCATTAGTGATATGACTCACATCGCCCATCGTCTCTTGAATGCCTTTAGACAGCTTGAGATATCGTTTGGAAGCCAGACGAATTAGCCATAATATAGGCGGTAACACGACAAACAAAATCAAAGTCAAACGCCAGTTGCTATAAAGCAAAAACCCAATCAATGCTACGACCGTCAAACCATCACGCAGTAAGGTTTTCATAGAGTCAGTACTGGCGGCTGTTACCTGTTCAACATCAAAAATCAATTTGGATGATATGGTACCAGCTGGATTGGCTAAATAAAATGAGCTCGGCAAGCGTAGCAATTTATTAAAAACTTCTACTCTGAGCTCATAAACCAGGTTACGTGAGACTAATGCAGAATAGTAGTTACCTAAAAAACTGCCAACACCGCGAACAAAGAACAATGCAATGATCAATAACGGGAATAAGTCCTGTTGACTTTGATCATTTTGATTAATAGCATCAGTGATATATTGCAGCAGCTTGGCAATCCAAATCTCAGTACCAGCATTGATGGCAAATCCCAAAACCGTGAGCAATAATGCCCACCAGTATGGTTTTAAATAGCTCAAAAGGCGCAATAAGGTGGCATACCTAGACACACTTGCTGGTGCTACCTTAGCAGAAGTTTTGGCAGAATCAGATTGATAAGTTTGGCTCATAAAAGCCTCAATTCGGGTATCATCATATGAATGGACTGTGCTTAACACACAGCTTTACAGGAATAGTTTTAGCAAAAACTGGCTATATGCCATAGGCATTATTGCGGTAAAGGTTGCCCAAGTGGCACAACGGTACTGATATTAAGATTTAAAAAACCAAGTTTACCAGCGATATCCATTACCCGCACGACTGACTGATGGGTGGCATTGGCATCGGCAGCAATGACAAATAGCATATCACGATTACTGCCTGCTTCTTGTTGTAGCATACTGGTCAATTCTGCTTCATTGCTACTAGCTAGGGTAATACCATTAACCAAATAACTGCCATCTTCTTGCACTGCTACTTCAATGCTGTTTTTTTGCTCTGTCAATGCGACGCCTTCAGCCTCAGGAAGAATGATATTCAGGCGACTAAAATGATTGAACGATGTTGCCAACAGCAAAAATACAATCAAAAATAGCAAGCAGTCGATCATCGGGGTTAAGTTAATTTCAAGTGGCTCAACCGTTGGTTTTCTAAAGCGCATATCACTCTCTTTAATCCGCGTAGTACTAATGTCCTTGAGACATGGTTGGTTAAGCGTTAATGACGGGATTCAAACCATTAAAATACATTACGGCTCAATTTTATATAACAATCTCATTCTTTTCATCTGCCGCCCATTCAGACCATGAACCGTCATATAGAGAAGTACTCTCAAAACCAGCTATTTTTGCAGCTACTAACACGATACACGCTGTTATTCCTGACCCGCAACTAAAAACGAGCGAATCAGACTTCGCAATTCCTTTTTTGGCAAAAACGTCATAAATCTGCTTTTCGTCCAAATAAAACGCTTCGTTCAGAACATTTGCGAACGGTATGTTTAAGGACTTCGGGATGCTTCCACTTTTTAAACCTTTTCTAGGTTCAGGATCGTTGCCTAAAAACCTACCAGAGCTACGGGCATCAATCAATTTAAAGTGCTTACTGCTCAAATTATCTCTGACTTCTTGTGTGTTCTTTACATTTGATATTGAGTTCACATTGGGACAGGACTTCAATGTATTAGGCACTGAGAAGGCATTATCAACGCTGTGTCCACTTTCAACCCACGATTTTAGTCCACCATCCAATATTAGTACATCTCTGAAACCAGACTCGGTTAACATCCAGTAAGCCCTTGGAGATGAGTAAATACCCTTATTGTCGTAGACAACAATAGAGTCCTCAATATCAAGTCCTAATTTTTGGCAGGACTCAGCGATCATATCTCTAGAAGGCAAAGTATGAGGAAAAACACTCAAACTGTCTGAGAAGCCCTCGTCAAGGTCAAACTTTAATGCGTAAGGAATGACTCCATTTAGCGTTTCGTTTGCTGTACTTGAAACCGCTGATCCTAAAGACGCATCTAAAATTTTTATTTTTTTACCCATTGCCATTTGGTTGGCAAGCTCTTGTGCTGAAATCAATATTTTTTTCATAAGCGCTATACTAAGAAAGAGCAGACTTTGCTTAGACCTTCCTCCATTACACTTTAATTGCTACCATTTTATTTCAGTTTGACGCACTCATTGGACGCTCATGGTTCAAGCCTTCACCATTTACTACCGTATGGGTACGAGACTGATTAAAACCAGCAGCATGCGTATTTTCAAGCAACTCGTAATCGTATAGCTCTTGAATCATCAATCCCGCTTGGGTCTCAAACTGCGCATTGATATCAATGATGCGGCGCTGAAAATAACGATAAGCAACCAGCGCTGGGATAGCGACAATCATACCCGCTGCTGTGGTAATCAATGCTTGTGACACACCCGCCGCAAGCATCGTCGGATCTTGCATCGCACCATCGGTAATCGCTAAAAATGAAGAAATAATACCTAATACCGTACCCAATAGTCCGAGCAGCGGTGCAATCGCCCCTATGGTACCGAGCATATTGATGTTCTTTTCTAATTGATGAATTTGCACGCTCGCACGATTCTGCATATGCATCGTCATCGACTCTAAGCCATACTGGCGGTAAAGCAGACCAGTCGCTAGAATATCGCCAAGCGCGGTCTTTTCTTTGACATTCATCAATTGTGTTCGACCAATATCACCGTTTTCACGCAAGCGAGTGATCAGCTGTTCGCGCAGCCTAGTGGGTACAATCTTGTTAAACTGTAAAGTATGGCTACGCTCAATAATAATAACCAATGCCAAAATCGAGCACAAAACAATAGGGGTCATTAACCAACCACCTGCTTTCACCAACTCCCACATATTGACTCTCTTCTATTTTTTCTAAAAACAGCGGTTACCAAGATGATTTAAATATGAATAGGCCGTGCAAACTTATTTTAATGCTCAAGCCTGTGCTTCTATGTGCTTAATGAGCGCTGCAAGCTGGTCCTGACTATGGAAGAAAATCTCAACGCTGCCCTGCCCATCTTTTTTATGCTTGAGCTTTACTTGAGCGCCTAACATGTCTGTGAGTCTCTGCGTCAATTGTTCAGCATCACGAGATTGGATTTGTTCGGCACGATTGGCTTTCGGAGCAGGCTGTAAAATGGATTTGACCAATTTTTCAGCCTCGCGTACTGTCATACCACCATCGATGATTTTTTGCGCAATGATTGGCTGCTGTTCTGACGATAATGCTAAAAGTGTACGCGCATGACCCATATCTAAGGTATTGTTCGCCAAATGGTCTTTTACCGTATCATGCAACTGATTCAAACGTAGTAAGTTTGACACCGTCGTACGCGCTTTACCCACAACCTCGGCAATCATGGCATGACTCATACCAAATTCTGTATGAAAGCGCTGCAAAGCCGCAGCCTGTTCAATCACAGACAAATCTTCCCGTTGAATATTTTCAATCAGTGCCAGTGCGATAGCCAACTCATCAGATAAAGCACGCTCAATCGCTGGGATTACTGATTTTCCGGCCATTTTTGCTGCACGCCAGCGGCGCTCACCAGCAATGATTTCGTGCGTCACAAATGCTTCGCTTTTATCCTCATTCGCCAGTAACGGACGAATCACGATAGGCTGCATCACACCATGTTGCTCGATAGAAGATGCCAGCTCAGCCAAGGCCGTTTCACTCATATCACGGCGCGGTTGATATTTACCGGCTTGTAAGCGCATCACATCGATTTGTACCAAGCTGATTTGATCTTCTGTGGCACTAGCCTCTGTCCCATTAGTACGTGACTTATTGGCTGCTGCTTTACTCGCTGTACGTGGCAAACGTGCTTTACGATTGCTCGTATCCGTGGTTTCAGAGCCAAGCGTTTTAGCATCCGTTGGCTTTGTAGACGGTTTGTCGCTAGCCTCAGGGCTACTTAGTTTATCTGATGCACTGGTATCTGGCGTCTCAACTGGCAAAGTATTGTCGCGCATAGCCATATCATCTTGCAAGGCAGAGGCGGCAATTTGCTTTTCTTTTTTGATTGACCCTAATAAGGCATCCAAGCCTCGATTGGCAGCCAATCCTCTTTTCTTTGCCATGATTACCTATCCTCTAACGCTAAAATAAAAGCCAAATAATGATTCATGCGGCTTACTAAAAATACAATGTTAAGTGTTTTGATGTCTCACTGGATATGCTCGCTTCTGACTGGTCGGTTTCATTGATGACCAGCGATTGTCGCTTAAAAGCAAAACAATTAGCGACTTTGTTTCATCACTTCTGCTGCCAATTTTTGGTAAGCACGCGCACCTTTCGACCATCTTTCGTACGCAATAACTGGCAAACCGTGCGCTGGCGCTTCTGCCAAGCGAATATTTCTTGGAATATGTGTGTGATACATGATATCGCCGAAATGTGACTCCAATTCGGCAGACACATCTCGCGCCAGTGTATTACGTGCATCGAATAACGTTCTCACAACGCCACGAATATAAAGGTTGGGATTGAGTTCAGTTAAACGCTCAATGGTTTGTGACAAGTCCGCAAGACCTTCTAATGCATAATACTCACACTGCATAGGAATGATTACCCCATCTGTCGCGACTAACGCATTAATGGTTAGTAGATTCAAACTGGGTGCACAATCGATAATGACATAATCATAAGCAGGCTTTTGAGCAGTGATTTGATCGTTTACCAAATCGGCCATTGCTGTTTTAAACAACTCATGACTATCGGTCTTGCTCATTAAAGTGATGTCCATACCAGCCAAATCGCGATTGGCACCGATGACATCAAATCCTGCTGGGCTGGTGACAATAGCATCTGTCAGAGACACGCCATCAAGCAGCACATCGGCTATCGTCAACGCCAATTCATTTTTATCTACACCAGTGCCACTGGTCGCATTGCCCTGTGGGTCTAAGTCAATCAGTAGTACATGCTTGTGCTTAGCAGCCAAGCTGGCGGTCAAATTTACCGCCGTCGTGGTTTTGCCCACGCCGCCTTTTTGATTCGCAATTGCTATGATTTCCATACACTCACTCAATTTTATTAGGGTCTATTACCGTTATTCTTGTTTGTTATCTACTTCGTCATTGCCTACGCCAAGATTGTATCGTCACCATGCCTCAAAGCGCATGCATCATACTTGGATATTGAAGCGACATAAACCATTCATTAGATAAATAGCGCACTTTTTTCAGTGCATTTTCCATACTATGCCATTTAAATACAGGCGTAAACTATGTTTCACAAAAAAATCATTGCTGTTTCATGGTCAAAAGCTATTGGTAGCTTAGACATTTTTGATAGATAATTCAATTAAATGACGGCTATCGTGTAAATATGGCACATGAAGTTTGATGGTCTTGATGTTCCACTCACTCTCAAGCGCTTGCAGCTCTTCCTCGCTTGGCGCTTTCCCTTTCATAGCACACAGATAACCATTATCTGCCAGTCTAGGTTGTGCCACTTCAACAAAATCTATTAAGCTGGCAAATGCTCTTGAGGTGACCACGTCATAGCTGGCCTCATGAGCTTCAATGCGAGAAGCAATCGGCTGCATATTACTCAAACCAAGCTCACTACTGATTTGCTTAATAAAACGGATTTTTTTCTGGTTACTATCAAGTGCCGTACACTGACGTTCTGGCTGACAAATAGCAATAATAACAGCAGGTAAACCCGCGCCAGTACCAATATCGAGCAAAGATCCTGCTGGTAAATGCGTTATAATAGCCAAACAATCAATCACATGCTTGATCAAGGCTTCTTCTGGATCAGTGATTGCGGTCAGATTATACGCTTTATTCCATAATAAGAGCTGGTCTAAGTACAATAATAACGTGCGTTGCTGCATCTCGCTTAGAGGTAGATTCAGCTTGTCTACTGCTTGCGACAAAGTCTTAGCAAGTGCTGGTAATTGTGAACCAAGCTTTACAAAGCCAGTCGAATCCATATGTACACTACCTGTACTAGCAGAAGATAAAGAGGTTTTAGCGGAAGCTGACATACAACAAGTTATCCAGTTTTGACATGTGAACCGTCTATTTTATCATGCAGCCTGCTCATTGAATAGTTGCAGATTGCGCCAATGTGAGACATCTTATACTATCTTCCCCTATATGAAGTGCGTTATTCTTCTTTAATGACTTTAAATTGACTATCCTTTTATACCTATTTCTTTCATTTTACTTGCCCATTTACTTTATCATGATACAAAACTGCATTTAATGACTTGTCTCAAGTGCAGCCATATCTTGTAATATGCTTTAGCGGTTTGTCAAAATGATATGAAAAAATCAGGCTTATAAAAACAAATACAGAAAATACGAACCTAGCTAAACATTAAAAAATCAATAATGATTCAACGCTTTTAAGACGATCTATCATACGCTTATGACTGAACAACTTCACAACCTTCATTATCAAGTACTAAAAGACACCAATAATATGGCAACATCCCTCTCTGAGTTAAAAGATACCGAGCAAACAGCACCAACTACCCCGCATCCTGTTTTTATTGAGGTCGAGCAACGTTGCCTGATCAGCGCCGAGCAACTCAAGCGTTATAGCAATCCTGATGAGCTACCGACTGACACGCGCACAGCGCCTGACTTAGATGTTGGCTTTGGTCAACAGCGTGCCCTCAAAGCTTTGCAAACGGCCTTAGATATCAAAGCCAGTGGCTATCATGTATTTGCCGCTGGAGAAAATGGTTTAGGCAAGCGCACGATTATCAGCCGTTTGCTCACGCGCATCGCAGCTGATGCACAGACACCAGATGATTGGGTATACATACATAATTTTACTGATCCTCGTACCCCTTTGGCTTTGCGACTGCCAGCAGGTCATGCAGATCTTTTACAGCAGCAAGTCAATCATCTGTGGCAACAAGCCAAAAAACGTTTGAGTCAGCGTTTTCGTAGCGATCAATATCAAAGCAAAATCGAAGCCATCAAAAACAATACGCATCAAAAAGAAAGTCAAGCGTATGAAGTACTAAATGCTGAAGGTAAGCAATATGACTTGGCGCTGACGTTTCGATCGTTTGATAATAAAGCCGTTTTTGTGCATCCTAGCCAGCTACAGACTGACAATGAAGATAATGAAAACACCGATCAGCCCGTAAATAACGCCAATAAAAAAGTAGACGTAGAAGATAGCAAAGAAACTTCTGTTAATGGTGCAGAAGACAACGATACTGAATACGGTAATAGTGAATACGAGACTGAACTGAATAATTTTGTACAAAAGAACCATATGCAAAAAAGGCTCAGTCAGTTGACCATCGCTTTGGAGCAGTTGGAAGACGAAGCCAACGATGCGATAGAAGCGCTGCATAGAAACATTGCACAGCGAGCATTACAGCCTTTGTTTGCACCTATTTATGAACAATTTACCGCTCACCCACTTGTCGTTGATTATCTCAAAGCGGTGTTTGCCGACATGGTCACTCATGTAGAACGCATCGTCAATGGGGACGATGAAGAATTCGTGACAGCAGTTTTGGCCACAACACCAAGTCGTTATGCGGTCAATGTGATTGTCAGTCATGCACCTGACAGTGGTGCGCCAGTTATCTTCGAAGACCTACCAACTCATTTAAACTTATTGGGTCATGTTGAGCAGATCACACAGTTGGGCACAGTGACCACCGACGTCAGCATGATTCGAGCAGGCGCGCTACACCGTGCCAACGGTGGCTATTTACTATTAGAAGCCAGTCACTTACTAGAGCACCCTTATGCTTGGCAAGGGCTCAAGCGAGCCTTGCAATCTCGCAAAATCAAGCTCTCAAGCCTTGAGCAGATGCTGACCTTAACAGGTAGCTTATCGTTATCACCTGCACCCATTGATTTGGACATCAAGGTCATCTTGTTGGGCGAAGCAGACTTGTATTATGAGCTGCTGGAGCTTGAACCTGAGTTTGACGCGGTTTTTAAGGTTCGCGCTGACTTTCATGACGACGTGGTTCGTACCAGCGAGCATGAACTAGCACTGGTCGCGAAGATGGCTGACATCATCGACTATGCCAACCTTTATCCCTTCGATCGTCACGCCCAAGCCACTTTGCTTGAGCATTTGAGCCTACAAGCGGAAGAACAAGACCGCTTGAGCCTACATAGCGATCTTTTAATCAAACTGCTTCATGAATCAAACCGCCATGCACGCTTGGATGATGAAAACATTGTTACTGCCACGCATGTTACTCAAGCCATTAGTGATATGGATGAGCGCTCAGGATACTTAAGAGATCTGTATTGGGATGAGCTGAAAAACGGTCAGCAATTGATTCAAACACAAGGGCACGCCGTCGGACAGGTAAATGCCTTAACGGTGGTTAGCTATGCGGATAGTGAGTTTGGCATGCCAGCACGTCTCACCGCAGTCATCCAACCAAATATAGGCGCTGGGGAAATTCTAGATATTGAGCGCGACGTGGATTTAGGCGGTAGCTTACATGCCAAAGGTATGCTTATCATGACCAGCTACTTACGGGCACTTTTTAGTCAGCATCATGCCTTAAACTTTAGCGCGTCACTCGCTTTTGAACAAAGCTACGCCCACATAGATGGCGATAGTGCCACCGTCAGCGAAGGTTGCGCCCTATTGTCCGCACTAGCCAACGTACCTATTGACCAATCTTTTGCCATCACAGGCTCCATGAATCAGCTCGGCGAAGTACAGGCCGTGGGCGGTATCAATGCAAAAATCGCAGGTTTTTTTGATGCGTGCCGTGAGCAAGAATTGACAGGACAACAAGGCGTTGTGATCCCTATGGCCAATGTCAAACAACTGATGCTACGCGACGATATTATTGAAGCCGTCAAAGCTGGCAGTTTTCATATTTATGGTGTTCATACATTAAGCGAAGCCCTAACACTGATGACAGGCCTTCCTATCGATACCATGAATAAAAAGGGCCGCTACCGCAAAGACACTCTATTTGGCAAAGTATTGAGTCGTCTGATGCTATGGGATGAGAATCAGAACGAAGAAGAGGATATTGACGATAAGAAGTCAAAAAAGAAGGACAAGAAAAAGCGGAAAGCTAAACGTCAAAAAAAAGAAGACCATAGAAGAAAAGACACTGCTAAACATCAAAAAAATGAGAGTGAAGTGGTGGACACAATGAATGGTCGTAAAGAGGTTATTGATGACGAAAAGAGCATCGATAATGATGAAAATGCAAAACCACTTGATAGTATTTAATACAAATCATAGTAGGGTGTAATAACGTGATGCTTCACTATATGCGGTATTGGCTTAGCAACACTT
>ENA-UOXB01000927-UOXB01000927.1-bioreactor-metagenome-genome-assembly--contig:-NODE-927-length-15458-cov-6.742842_pt1 | contig 15458 bp, 11 predicted proteins | sample MGYA00238158_ERZ761615 | MGnify/ENA primary metagenome ERZ761615 (study PRJEB28904, sample SAMN06267902) | bioreactor metagenome | isolation source: Joint BioEnergy Institute, California, USA | place... | reverse complement strand
TCTTCGCCGTACAGTCGCAACATGCTACGATGTATCGTGGTTTTGTGTGCCAGATCGCGCATACTGTTTGGCTTTTCTGTGACAATCTCACGCACGGCTTGTTTTTTAATAATAAAAGTACGCGGCTGATTGGTCGCGCGTGCCAGCCCTTCACGCCAAGTTGCGACTGCCTTTAATATTGCCATCTCTTCTGAAGTATAGCGATAATCTGCCATTGTAAGATACATAGCGTCATCTTCAACACGCTGAGTTTCATACAATTCACTGGCATAAAGCTGACAATCCGCCCATACGTAATCAAACAAACCTTTTGTTTTTAGCTTGTTCTCTAGCTGTAGATATAGCGCTGGCAAAAACCGCACATCATCAATAGCATATCGCTCTTGCTCATCTGACAATGGGCGCTGCAACCAATCTGATTGGCTTTGTTCTTTATCGATATGTATCTCTAACTGATCAGCAAGCGCTTGCTGATAGCCCATTTGCAACTGACCCGTCAGATAAGATAAGGCAATCTGCGTATCAAAAATATTGGTCAATGGCGGGCAACCAGACAAAAGATAAAAAATACCCAAATCTTCGCCGCACGCGTGCCAGATAGCGACATCAACTTGACTCAGCGCTTGCCAAAGCTCGCCCAACTGTAGTTGCGGTGCATCTAGCAAATAGATATGATCGCCCGTATTTAACTGCACCAGTGCCAAGCGCGGATAATACGTATCGCGTTTAATAAACTCGGTATCTAAGGCCACGCGTCCGCAAGTGGCAAGCGCAGTAATCACTTCATCTAACTGGTCCTGCTTGCGCACCCAAGTGACAACGGCCTTATTGGCCGTCTCTAGCAATGCTTCGATATCCATTTCGGAAGATGCCTTTACGGTTTCATCAGCTATTAGCTCATTTATAGTAGCAGCGTTGTCTTGTTGAGGGTTTGAAGCGTTAACAGCATGATTGGGCACGGGCAGATACCTGCATAAATAAGAAAAAGATAAGAAAAATGACACGGTTATTATAACCGTCTTTCAAAAGAAGTCAGGTTTTGATTTATAAAAAAGAGCGATTTTGCATGGCTTGACCCAGTGTCATACTATCGAGGTACTCAAGCTCACCGCCCATTGGTACGCCTTGTGCTAAGCGCGTGATTTTATTGACATGGCGACCCACTGCTTCACTGATGAAATGCGCAGTAGTCTGCCCCTCAACCGTGGTGCCTGTCGCCAGTATCAGCTCTTCAACGGGTTCTTGTTTAACCCGCCAGACCAGCTGATCAATATTTAAGTCATCGGCACTGATACCATCGATGGGTGAGAGATGACCACCCAACACAAAATAGCGACCGCGGTAACCTGCAGTTTGTTCAATGGCCATGACATCGGCAGCCGTTTCGACCACGCACAGTAGGCTATCGTCACGTCTAGGGTCTTGGCATAGTGGACATACTGCTTCATCACTAAAACTATGACAACGCTGGCACTCGACGATATCACGCATCGCCTCATCTAACGCTTGGGCCAGTGCAATCCCTTGTGGACGTTTTTTGGTGAGTAAATGTAGCGCCATACGTTGGGCACTTTTTTGACCCACACCTGGTAACACACGCAGCTGTTTGACCAGCTGATCAAATTTGGCTGTCAGCAAAGTTACTTCCTTTATTTGTAAACCGTAGCTATAAAAATGGGGTCGTATCGTGTCGATAACAACCCCATTTTTGTCTTCAATATACAGTATTTAGCGCTTAGAACATGCCTTGCATACCTGGTGGTAGACCCATACCAGATGTCGCGCCAGCCATGGTTTCTTCATACAACTCGTCCGCTTGGCGAACTGCATCATTGATGGCAGCAGCAATCAAATCTTCGATCATATCTGGCTCATCTTCTAGCAAGCTTGGATCGATGGTCAAACGCTTGACCACATGACGACCTGTCATGGTCACTTTTACCAAACCGCTGCCCGCTTCTGCTTGCACTTCTTTATTGGCAAGCTCTTTTTTGGCGTTTTCGACGTTTGCTTCGACTTTCTTTTGCATCGTTTGGGCTTGTTGCATTAATGCTTGAATGTTCATAGTTGCCTCTTTGTCTTTTATAGTAATAAGTCATGATTGATAACGTAGAGTTAATCCGTTAGCGGTGATTATACCGTTATCTTTATAAACTGTCTAAACCGCGTGCCAAATCTCTGATAATGTCTTCTACATCTTCTAATCCTACCGACAGACGAATCAGACCATCATTAACACCAGCTTCTGCACGGGCCTCTGGCGTTAAGCGAAAATGCGTGGTGGTCGCAGGATGGGTAATGGTGGTTTTGGCGTCGCCAAGATTATTGGTGATAGAAATCATTTGTGTTGAGTCAATCACGTGCCAAGCAGCGGCTTTTTGGTCGCGGGCTTTTGAATCATGACTATCAGACGACTTGACCTCAAAACCCATGATAGCACCGTACGCGTCTTTCATATGATGTTGACGTGTTGCTACCTCATGCGACATATGATCGCTCAAACCCGAAAAATGTACTTTACTGACATTTGGATGATTGACCAAAAACTCAGCCACTTGATTGGCATTGTGACAATGCGCTTGCATACGAAGTTTAAGCGTCTCAAGGCCCTTGGTAAACACCCAAGCGTTAAAGGGACTCATACTGATACCGCCTGAGCGTACCACAGTAAATGCCTCTTGCATCAGCTCTTCATTACCAACCAACGCACCGCCCAGTACGCGGCCTTGTCCATCTAAGTATTTGGTCGCAGAATGAATGACGATATCAGCGCCCAAGTCCAAAGGCCGTTGCAGGGCTGGAGTAGCAAAACAATTATCAACGACCAATAAGATGTCATTGGCCTTACACAGCTCACTTAAATAACCGATATCACAAATCTGAGCCAATGGATTACTTGGGCTTTCACAATAAATCACTTTGGTATTTGGCTGAACGGCATTGGCCCATGCCTCATTGTCAAAGCAATCGACATAGCTGACTTCAACACCATACTTGACCATATAATTGTTAAACAGACCAACAGATGAGCCAAACAGCTGATTGGCTGCCAACAGATGATCACCTGCTTTTAGATACGCCAAGCACATGGTCAAAATCGCGCCCATACCTGATGCGGTTGCGACCGCACGTGCGCCGTTTTCAAGCGCGGCTAAACGGCGCTCAAAAGTACGCACGCTTGGGTTGGTATGGCGTGAGTAGACGTTGCCTGTCTTAGTCCCATCAAAGTGTGCAGCGGCATCTGCGGCTGAGTGATAAACATAAGAGCTGGTGGTAAAAATAGGTTCTGAGTGTTCGCCCTCATCTGTGCGATGCTGTCCTGCCCGTACGGCAATGGTCTGCATGCCATAATCAAGCCCTAAATCTAAGGCATCGTTACGCCAGTTTGGATCTAATGGATTTACATGACTCTCATCATGCGTTTGCGACTGACTCATAAATATTCCATTGCTTTGATTGTTATTAATTTAATTAGTATGAAAATAACTGATTATTTTTGATTTTTGGCGAACACGCCAGCGTTATCATATCATGTCAACTTATTCTAGGGCGTGTCCTCATTTTAAAAATGGTAATAAAAATGAGATAAATTGCAGTCAAACAAGGAAAATAGCGCAGATAATATCGAGATATTCACCAGCTATTTGACGCGGTTTGGCAAAATTTAGCCATTTTTAGTCCATTTAAATGACCATTGATTGAATTGAGGACACGTCCTAGACAGCTGGTTTGAGATAATTGCCGAATCAGCCGCCAAATCATATAAAAATAACGTATTTATAATAGGCAGATATCGCGACAGCTGGTAAGCTTAGCGGCGATTTGGATTTTGCCTTAGGCGATATTATCACACGCCTTATAATCAGTGCTATCATCTGTAAAAATTGACTAAAAACGCAAGCTTGTTCTTTAGCAAATGCTTCATTATACAAAGGCTCACTAAGGTAATTCATTTATGTCGATGTTTAGTATAGAACCTAGCAATTTATCACTGAGCCTAGCGCTTGGACTTACCTTGGGTTTGAGTGGGTGCCAAATTTTGCCAAAACAACCGCATTTGCCTGAAAGCGTCGCCTTGTCAGAAAGAGTTGAAGCTTTATACGAACAAGAAGACAATAAGAATATCGAGCAAAATCAACCCGCTGAAAGCGATAATACTGATTTGGTTGCCGCCATTAGTGAACAAAATGACATCCATCCTGAATTGTCAGGCTATCACCCTATCGTGACTGGTGCCAACGCTTTTGCGTCTCGCAGCGTCTTGACGGATATGGCCACACGAACCATCGATGCACAGTACTATATTTGGCACAATGACCAAGCTGGTCAGTTATTATTAAAAAACCTATGGAGAGCTGCTGAGCGTGGCGTTATTGTGCGCTTGTTGTTGGATGATTTTAATAACAATGCTGAATTTGATCAGCATCTATTGCGTTTTTCTCGTCATCCCAATATCGCGGTGCGTATCATCAATCCGCTGGTTCACCGCAAATTACAGACATTGAATTACGTCACAGGCTTACCTCGTATCAATCGCCGTATGCACAATAAGAGCATGATTTTTGATAAACAAATCACCATTATTGGCGGGCGTAACATTGGTAATGAATACCTAAGTAATGATCAAAACAGTCAATTTGCAGACTTAGACGTTTTGCTTATTGGTAAAGTCGTCGCAGACATTGATAATAGCTTTACCAGTTACTGGTCGTCGCCCTTATCATTTGATATCGAAACTTTGGTCAAACCTGATACCAATATGCCGTCTGATTTCTTAGAGGCGTTAGACAAGCTTGGTCCAGAAGAGGAAGGCGATGACGAGGGTAATTTTACCACTTATAGAGCGGCTCTCGAAGAATCCACGATAGATAAAGACTTGATTAATCAGCGTGTGCCCTTTCGTTGGACAGACATGCAGTTTTTGAGTGATGACGTAGGCAAACTAAGTAAATCTGTGCCATCTGAAACCAATTTGGTACATCAACTGCGCACCTTACTTGGCAGCCCAACCAAGCAGTTAACCATTATTTCATCGTATTTTGTACCGACCAAAAATGGTGTTAATACCTTGGTCCAACTGGCTGAGTCTGGTATTGATATCAAGATTTTGACCAACTCATTTGATGCCACCGATGTGACTGCTGTCCACTCAGGCTACATCCAATGGCGTCCTGTCATGTTGCGTGCTGGTATCAAAATCTATGAGCTAAAATCGACAGCTTCTGAAGAAAAACGTGAGAACAAGCTATGGAAAGCGCGCAGTCAATCTTCAACAAGTCTACACGCAAAAACCTTCGCTGTTGACGATCATCAAGTCTTCATTGGCTCATACAACGTAGATCCCCGCTCTGCTAACATCAATACCGAGATGGGCGTCATTATTAATGACGATCAACTAGCAAAACAATTGCATGGTGCGCTTGGCGATGATTTGTTAAACCAAGCCTATGAGGTTAAGCTATTGGATAATGGCAAATTGCAGTGGCATACCATGGAAAATAACGAAGAAGTGGTTTACGATTCAGAGCCGCGTGTCGGGGTAAGTGACCATGTCTGGCTAACCATCATGTCGTGGCTACCAATTGATTGGTTATTATAATTGTCATAATAAGTCGTCAGCGTATCCATTGATGTTTAAATAACCTCAAAGTATGTGGATTAGGTACTTTTGAATGATTCATTCATGATTGCAATACGCGTTTTCTAGCTCTTTTTTCAAAAACTTTATTTTCTCGGCAAATCATTATTTTTTATATTGATTTGGCGTTTTTTATTATAGCCAGTTATTTATACAATAACCGTCTTAACGAGCACTTCTATATGTGGATACGCGACTGATTATGCCTTCTCGTTCTCAATATGCACTAATGTCTTCTAAAGACAAAAATACAGTATTATTTATATGCTTTAGTAGCGCAGTCGCGTTTTTTGATTTTTTGATTTATTTATATATTGCAGATATCGTGGCGACCGCTTTTTTCCCCGCTAACGTCAATCCTGCTATCACAAAAATTCAGGGGCTTGGTTTATTTGCCGTTGGTTATTTGGCACGTCCGCTTGGCGGTGTCATTTTTGGTCGTTATGGTGATATTAAAGGTCGAAAGCCAGTACTACTAATTAGTATGTTAGTGACTGTCGTAAGCTTGCTCGCTATGGCATTACTGCCCACCTATGCAGAGTGGGGCTTGGTTGCGCCAGCGTTATTTATAACCCTAAGACTGATACAAGGTATTGCTTTTGGACTCTACGCACCCCTTGCTTGGGTGTTTGTCGCAGAGCGTGTGCCGCGTCAGTATTTATCCATGGCCTGTAGCTATGTCACTGCCAGCTTCTATATAGGCGTCTTGTTCTCCAACGCTTTTTTCCTTTGGCTGACCAATAGCATGACACCTGAGCAATTGGCGGATTATGGATGGCGCCTGCCCTTTATTATTGGCGCTGTTTTGAGTCTTTTACCGCTGATCGGATGGCGATGGATAGATGAGTCGCCATTTTTTCTAGAAATGCGCAAGTCAAAACCGGAAAGTTATGTCGCCAAACCCTTTAGTTTGCTGTTTAAGCACTGTAAGCATTCAATTTTTATTGGTATGGTGCTGACGATTATTATATCGAGCATTACCACCGTCATCGTACTTTTGTTACCTGAATTAATCGAGCTACGCTTTATTTTAGACAGTGATCTGTTTGGATTTTCACACAGTTTGGGCATTGTCTTTATGGTTTTGGGCTGTGTGTTTTATGGGCTTATATCAAATCATCAAAACTTTGGTAAGGTTTTGGCGATTGGCTCCACTCTATTAATTATCCAAATATTGGCCTTCTTTTATCATCTACAATCAAGCGGTGACTACATTCTTATCATGTATGCGCTATTGGGTTTTTGTGCCGGTATCGTCGGCATGATACCTGCTATCCTTGTACAATTATTTCCGACCAATGTCCGTCTAACAGGAATCGCTTTTTGTTATAATATGGCCTACGGTATTGTAGGTGTGCTGGTACCTTTCGGGCTTGGCTTTGCCACTTTATATGTGAGTTTTTCGCCAGCGCTTTACATCTCGTTTGTCGGCTTTATTGGTATTATTATGGGTATTTATTTTTATAATTTGCCTGAATTTAAACAAATCGACGAAGTTATCTAGCCAGTATCCGTATATCAATTAAGCTCAAAGGGTAAGACATCTTGTACTGCTTACCCTTTAGTCCTTTCTCTAAGAAAAACGTTCGCGTTAAGATTCAAACATTCCAATATTAAGGCTTAACCATGGTTGATATGACCAACAAAAGACTCTCAGTTGCCCCTATGATCGATTGGACAACGACCGACTATCGATATTTTGCGCGGCTCTTTAATCCGTACACCTATTTATATACCGAAATGATTAGTACAGGTGCGTTGATACATGGCAATCGTGAGCGCCATTTGCGCTTTGATACGCTTGAGCACCCTGTTGTCTTGCAACTTGGCGGGGCAGATAATACTGAGATGACTCAATGTGCTGAGTTTGCTCAGCAGTACGGCTATGATGAAGTAAATATCAATGTGGGTTGCCCCTCTGATCGCGTGCAGCACAATAAGATTGGTGCGTGCCTAATGGCTGAACCTGATACTGTCGCAGACTTAGTCAAACATATGCAGGCAGCGGTTGATATACCTGTAACGGTAAAGCACCGCATTGGTATTGATGATTTTGACAGCTATGAGTTTATGGTAGATTTTGTACAAAAAGTTGCCGACGCTGGCTGTACACGTTTTATCGTCCATGCGCGAACTGCTTGGCTACAAGGGCTCAGCCCCAAGCAGAACCGCGAAATACCGCCACTGCGTTATGATGACGTCTACCGTCTTAAGCAAGACTTTCCTGCACTGGATATTGAAATCAATGGCGGTATTGATACGATTGAAGATATCAAAGCACATTTGGAGCATGTAGATGGCGTCATGATCGGACGAGCCTTTTATCATAATCCTTATCTGTTGGCAGAAGCGAATGACTTATGGGGAAAACCCGCCCCTAAACGCTCAGATATTTTAGAGCGACTCTACCCTTATCTAGAAGAACAGATAGCAAAAGGTGAAGCGCTGCCAACAATGACTCGGCACTACTTGGGACTGTTTCAAGGTTTGACAGGTGCGCGCAAATGGCGACAAGCTTTGAGCGGTAAGCCGAAGCTAACGATTGATGAGGTAAAACGCGCCGCAGATGAGGTATTATTGTTAAACCCTGAGGCTTAATTAACACCTTTATCGTCGCCATCTGACCCGACAGCCGTATTCCTTACGTTACGGCTGTATCCTTCAAGCCGTCTGCGCAAGATATTGTCCCATAGCCACCCCATTATTGATGACGTGCAATAGCATCGGCAACAACAATGAGCCTGATCGGATACGTGCGTAGCAAAACAACAATGCCAGCACCACGATGGTACTGATTTCATAGATGCCATACTGCACATGAATCACAGCAAATATTAGGCTGGTCACCACGCTTGCAACGATTGCTCCTTGATGCTTTAAAGAAGATGCTTCAAATTGCTCTGCAATCGCAGACCACAATATACCGCGAAAAACCAACTCTTCATATAACGGTGCCACAATTACCATGGCAAAGATTAGCAGCCATACAGAGCTGACAGATTGATATAAGGGATCTACAAATTCTAGTGGCGTCTCATCAAGAAAGTACGTCAGCACCTGACTGGCAATCATAAATACCAAAAGCAGCCCAAGCATTTTTATACTGACTGCCCAAGAAAGTGGCTTTAGCGCCAGATATCGACGACTACTCCCTCCTCGCAATCGGATGATCAAAACACTCAGCGCTACGAGTAGCACACAGCCAATAATGATAGAGAGACTGACAACCGTACCGTCATTACTGCCAAATACAAATATATCGGCGATGGTTGAGTTTTTGGTAGATGGCAGCACCAATTTGCCAGCGACATACACGCCTAGCAATTGACTGATAAAAAAGGCAAGCATCATACCTATTATTAGTACAAACGCCCCCAAACGCGAAAACAGAGGCGTTTGCTTAGGCGATATAGCAAGATGGCCCAAGCCATTCGCTTCTTTTAACATAAAGTCATTACTCAAAAATGAATTCGGTCAGTTCACATTTATCATTAATACAAATGCTGATTATCTCGCCAGTTGCTGCTTGATTAGTTCCAGTACCTGTAGCGCGACCGATTTTGGATGCTCAAGTGGGAACATGTGCCCGCCAGCATGAGTCCGATAAGGTATACCCAGTCTTGACTTAACCTGCTGCGGAAAGCGGCGTTTTAAAAACAGACTGTCCTCACCAATGATTAAGGTCACAGGTGGTTTGGGGCTACGATTTGGTGCCAGCCAATACCATGAAGGATTGGTACGGAACACTGCCACCTCAACCTCTTTAGGAATAGCGAGGGTCACCTTACCGTCTGCACGCTCATGTAAACCATAATCGATATATCTTTGAAAACTGCGCTCATCAAAATGCTTGAAGAAGTTTTTGTGGCGTAGCTGCTCATAAGCCTCTGTCCGGCTGTCCCAAACGTCACGGCGGTGTTTAGACACGCCAGATGGTGACAACTTATCCATCAAACGATGATTCATGAGTGGCAACCTATCAGCTGTCTTTGCCAAATGCCACAGCAAACTGACTTTGCCATAAATCCAAGGCGGATCCATCAGTACCGCTTGACTAAAAAGCTTAGGGGCTCGATACAGGGCTTGTAAGGTACACATAGCCCCAAGCGAATGACCAACACCCACCACTTGTGTGACTCCATGCTTTTGACAAGCATTTTTTGCACTATCAATGATCTGCTTCGTAAGACTGCGCCAATGATCATCTACCGGATAATCAGGCGTGGCTCCCAACATTGCAATATATTCAATCGTAAAAAACTGTGCCAGATGTTCAAAAAAAGGTTCATAGACAGCGCTTGGCATACCGTTAGCATGGGCGAAATGGATAACTGGCTTATTCGTTATTTTAGATACAGGCAGAGTAGCAAAGGTTTGCAAATTGATGTCATCACTCATAACAGGGGCTCGTTAGATCATTATGAATAGGTTGTATTTTTTAGATTGTGTGTTTTTATGGTCAGTGACTCTCTTGTCATTCTTATAATAGCGCTTAATAAGGACAAGATTGACAGTTTTTTATGTTTGGTATTACCTATAATTAAGGCTGAACATGGTGACATGCTCAGCCTCTTCAATCATACACACTACGTTTAAAAGATAAAATGCTTAACGCATTTTTGCATTGCCTTCTTCTTGGGGCAATACATCAAGACTGACACTAGAGCCAATGCCAGCACCTAGTTTAATAGCAAATCGATCCATCAATGACTGGAACGGATCTCTTGGGCTATAATTTACCACATCGTCAAGCTTTAATTGCTTCTCTAGGCTTGCGATACTGCCTCTCTTATCTGCCAAACCCAGTTCAATAGATTGCTCGCCTGTCCAAAATAGGCCTGAGAACAGCTTGTTTTGCTCAGGATTTTTTAAGCGATCTCCGCGGCCTTCTTTGACAGCATTAATGAAATGCTTGTGCGTATTGGCAAGTACGTTTTTGACATGGTTTTCTTCATAATCTGTCAATGGACGCGACAGACTTAAGATGTCTTTGTACTCGCCAGCCGTAATGGTGCGATCTTCTACCCCAACCTTATCCATCAATCCTTCAATATTGTAGCTTGGCATAATAACGCCAATAGAGCCGACCAAACTTGATGGATTGACATAAATCTCATCCGCTGCAGAAGCAATATAGTAAGCACCTGAAGCACCGATATCACCAATGACCGCATAAAGCTTCTTGTCTGGGTATTCTTGACGCAAGTCCATCATAGTCTGCCAGATTTCATCAGACTGTACAGGTGAACCGCCCGGAGAGTTGATATCTAACGCCACCGCTTTCGAATTAGGGTTTTCAAAAGCCTGCGTTAATGCTTCATTGACATCATAAGCGTTGGCGATATCGCCGCTGCTGATAACCCCTTGTAACTCAACCACGGCTAAGTGCGGTTTGCTCGTATCGATTCCATCAAGACCAGTCGGTGACTTGCTGGTGCACCCACGACCAAGCATCAAAAATAACAGCAAAAGATAGCCAAAGGTCAGTAGTTTAAAAAAGATACTCCAGCGGCGCGCACGGCGTTGTTCAACCACACTTGCCAATAACGTGTTTTCTATCACACGCCATTCTTGTCCACTTGGCGGGTTTGGCTGCTGCATTGACACTGGCTGGTTTGCCGAATTATCAGGACGTTTATTAGGGTCTGGTGGCCAGTTGGGCATATAACTTCCTAGTAGAAACAATCTAAAACATTAAAAAAACGATATAAACAGCACACAGCATAAGAAGCTCACTCTCACGCTACTTGTTCTTAAACTGTCACGGTTATCTATATTAATAGGCTGCTAAGTATGGTGGTATTTCATTCAGGGTTCAATAGTATAACTGTGAAATAACGCGATATTGTATCAGCGTCATTTTTGAGAGGTATTATGAGCAGCTACGGTTAAAGATAACGCAGCCTCCAGTCCCTTATCATCATAGGTGACTACTTCATCTATATCCTGATCACTCATCACATTCGTCGTTATATGTGAGGCACTGTGACCAAGCCACGTCGTGTGGTTCGGTATTGTCTTCTCACAAGCTAACACATCATTAGAAAGCTCATCTTTACATAATAATGACCACATTTGCCAAATGCGCGGATGTGTATCGGTATTTAGTATAAGGCGTGATGACAAATCATCTGCTTGAGAATCGGTCGGTGAATTCTTTGATATGAGCTTTTGAGTAGTAACCAGCAATGATCTAAGCGGCTCAGATGCATCATACCTCAGCACTCGTACGGGTAAGCCAGAATCGATAGCCACACTACAATCCCAAACACTGGCATCATTTATCTGACTCCAACCAGTCATTGCTTTTATAGATAGACCGCCTGTCGCAAGCTGCCATGTTTTGCCTTGCTCGCAGCGTTGTGCGCTTATACTTGATTTACGCTTAGTCGGATTATTTGCTTGATATGCTTGAGCAATATCAGCTTTGTGATCAGAGCGCCCTGCTTGCCAGTACTGGCTGATGGGTAAGCGTCCGCTCAGATGAGCAACACTCATCGGTAGTAGTGCAGCAGTGCTGTTATTAGAGAAAGCCTGCTTGTTGTCCTTGGTAAGCGTCGCTTTTTTATCACCGCTTTGCACGATAACACCTTCTAGTCTATCAATTGAGAGACGACCTAATTGCTGCTCTAAAGTCGTAGACAACTGACTTGCCGTTAGCCTGCTGGGTAACGATTGCGTAGTGGTGGATCTATTGTCCGCCAAAAACAGCCAACTGACGTTCTTTTTATTGGTGTCAGCAGCCCCTTTATTATCGACAATAGGATACTGCAACAAGGCGGCACTTATATAAGGATCGCCAGTTGGCAACACATACAACGTCGGTATCGTTGCCAGTGACTGCTGATTGGCATATACCGTCATCATTAATAGAGTAAGAGGCGGCAATGCCAACCAGCGACTGATAAACCCACGTGACAAAAGCCAAGGCAACAGGCTGAGTAATACCATAAGTACTAGCGCCATATTCACTGGCGTATATAACCATGCTTTTGACAACGCTGGTAGTGAGGTTAACGCGATTATCAATTCATGCAAGCCTGTCACAATCCCAATAACGAGTGACCAAATATTATCAGCGATAGCAGGTGATATCAGATAACAAAGTCCTGCCAATAAATTAAGCGGTACGATCACCCAGCCGAACAGACCGATTGCAAATAAATTGATAATAAGTCCCCACAATGAGGCTTTGCCAAATAGGAGCAACGTGACGGGTAGTAGCGTAAGAAACAACCAAAACTGTAATTTAAATAAGCGCTTACCCGTTATCCAAATCCGTGTAAACAACGTATTCATAGCGCTGGCGTCTTGAGTAAAAACAGGCGGCCCATGCTTGTATGATGCATCCTCGTATTTGAGCAGCAGTGCTACCGCAATAAAAGACAACCAGTAGCCGGCTTGCCATAACACATAGGGATCATGCCATGCCATCAATACTGCCAGTGCAAATAACACCTTTATCGTACTAACAGGCAACAAGGTCAAACGTACCAAACCCACTGCCAACAACATCCATGCGGTACGGGCAGCTGGCACATCGAACCCTGTAAATAGTGCGTAAATAAAAGCGGCACCAATCATTACCCACCAGCGTATCTGCCAACGGGGAACAGAGCGATAAACTAATGGACATCGTCTATCGAAAAGCAGTACGACTGCCCCAGATAGCATCACCGTTAAAAACAAAATATGCGTACCTGAGATTGCAAGCAAGTGCGAGATACCAGCTAATTGATAAAGATCTTTGGTCTCACGGTTGATTAAACTACGGTCACCTGTCAACAAGCTTAGGGTGACCGCTTTTGCTTGCTGCTCAGCGGTAGTCTGCCCTTCCCAGTTTTTATAAAAATGCTGTCGTAACCGCCAACGACCTTGATCGATACGAGTACGAAACCGCTTGAGATAAGAATCAGAAGAAGGTGCGATCACTGATGAGTTGGCATGGTTAACTTTGGTAGGATTAATTATCGATGTGCTGCTAACCAATACATTTGCTAGTCCATCGATATGACGGCCTCGCAACCAGCGATGACTATCAAAGCCAGATGGATTATTAGTGGCTTGCTCAGACTTAGACAGCGTGGCCAGTGTCAAACTCATAAACAACTGATCACCAGGTTGCAATTGGTTCAATCGCGTTAATTGGGCATCGTTAGAGGGTTTTCCAGCAGAGGACTTTGATGGTTTTTTTGGGTATGCATTGAGCAATACTCGGTAAGTAGTGTTATCACTATTGGCTGCATTCAAATTATTGCTTAGGCTATTTTTATTGCTTGTCAAATAGTTACGTGTAATATCATCGAGATCTTGTGTCGTGAGCTCAGATACCAATGGCGCTATATGACTGATCGTGACCACTTGCCGATAACCACTATCTGTAGTGCCATCGTAGACACTATCGCTGATTCCTTCGACAGTTACCAAGGCTTGTACACGCATAGGCTCAGTTATTTCTGTGGACTTTGCTTGCTGATGGCTGACCATAGCTTGCATCGCACTACCAACAATGAGACCAATGGCGAGTGTAGTAACTAAAACATAAGTGACAATACGAAAAGACGGTTTGAAGTGATGTGGTAGGTCGTAAGAAATGGGCTGAGCACGATTATGGGGATTTATTGAAGGAACATGAGACTGGGTAACAAGGCTTAGAGTAATAGCAAGCGTAATGAGCAGTATAAATAAGACAGGAGTACTAAGGATGTCTGCTAAAAATGGATTGATCGATATCGCCATACTCTCTGCGACCGTCAAAACACCCATCATAGCAACAAGCAATAGACTGCCAATCAACCAATACACTCATGCTCCTTGCTTGATAAAATGGATATGACAATAGCGTTAAATACAGGCATTTGATATCGCGAAAACACATCTAAATACAGACTTACACTTAAACCAGCAATAACTGATACGTCATGCAATAGCATTTATATTTATATTACCCTATACTGATTAGACATATTTAGATAATAATAATCTGACATTATTATCTTTTATATCCTTATCCATATTTTCTACTAATGACATCACTTTATACCAGTCCATCAATGCGATTGAGCGGACTGTAGTTAATGATTAAAGGCGATCCTGTGCCCCAAAAACGTCTAAAAGACTTGCTTCCTACACCAGAGAAAATCTTAGAAAGTCGCACCCTAAAATTGTTCGCACCGCATTTAGCTGACCCACGGCTGTGGCAATTCAATCGCCATAGCTTAAATAAGGCTGTCTACATTGGGGTGCTGAGCGCATTTTTCCCGTTGCCAGGTCAGATGCTACTGGCTTTAGTTGGTTCATTAATCTTTCGTGCTAATGTTCCAATGGCGCTTGGGTTGACATGGCTCACCAATCCACTCACTACCCTACCTGTCTTTTACGCAAGCTATTATGTAGGTGCCAAGATTCTTGATGTGCCAATGGTGAGTTTACGACTCATCGGTCGCATGATTGCCGATTTTAGCTTATGGATACTTTCAAATGGGGCCAATCCGTTTATCACCTATCGCGGCACAGTATCGCTTGCAGCTTTTTGTCTAGGACTTACAATTTTAGCGATTATTACTAGCATTATTTGCGGATTGGCATTTAAAGCCGTTTGGCGCTACAAAACTGTCATTAGCTGGCAAAAACGTCAACAAGAATTTTCTGACAAAAAGAGTGACTCTGATAAGCCGCCCAAACTTTAACGTCGTATAATCGTCAGATTATGAAGTCCATTTAAACGGATCATTCTTCATCTTTGCTATTATCTATCGCGACTTGTACATCATCAGCAAGGTCTGTATTCATAACAAAAACCTCGACTACTTTTCCGTTT
>ENA-UOXB01000920-UOXB01000920.1-bioreactor-metagenome-genome-assembly--contig:-NODE-920-length-15522-cov-7.612530_pt1 | contig 15522 bp, 10 predicted proteins | sample MGYA00238158_ERZ761615 | MGnify/ENA primary metagenome ERZ761615 (study PRJEB28904, sample SAMN06267902) | bioreactor metagenome | isolation source: Joint BioEnergy Institute, California, USA | place... | reverse complement strand
TTCCGATCTTTGTTGAGATTTTCTTTCTCATCGATAGGTATCGCTTGGCTCTTTAATGCATCGTAAAAGTCACTCAGATCCATCTTTCGTGCCTTATCAATGTCTTCATCAAACAAGCTTTCAAGCTCTGCCATTGCTGATTGGGCCGACTCAATCATGCTGGCTTCATCGTCATAAATGGCTTGTTGGCGCTCGATTAAGTCATCATCGTAATCGCGGAATGTTTGTACCGTCTCGCGCGCTTTTTCTGGTGAGATACCAAGCAGCTGTAGCGACTCACGTGACATATCCAAAGACGACAAATACGTCTCACGCCAAATATGACGTACCCCAACCTCCCTTAGACGATAATAGTGCTGACGATCACGGGCGCGTGCCAATACAATCATGTCTGGATAGTTCTTACGTAAATACTGGGCGGTGGTGATGGAACGCTCTAAATCATCAATGGCAAGGATAAAGATACGGGCTTTTTTGATACCCGCTGCGCGTAATATTTCGGGGTTTTTTGGATCGCCATAATAGACTTGGTTACCAAATTTACGGACAAAATCGACGCGATTGGCAGAGCGCTCAATGGCAGTGAATTCGATATTGTGCATACGCAGTACGCGACCAATGATCTGACCGACTCGTCCAAAACCAGCAATAATGACCTGATGTTCGTGATCTGGAATCGTATCGTATTCACGGCTTGGTTTGCTTTTGGCAAATAAAGGTTCACCTACTTTTTCTAACAATAAAAACGCCAGTGGTGTAAGCGCCATCGAAATGGTAACGATAAGGTTGAGCGTATTGGCAAACTCTGGTCGTAACACGTTTTGTGCCGTTGCAACACTGAACAAGACAAAAGCGAACTCACCGCCTTGAGCCAAAGTAACACCTAGCCTGATACTGGTCGGCCAGCGATTGCCCAAGACTTTGGCAATTGCGGCAATGACGCCAAATTTAATAAACATCAAGGCCATGGCACAGCCAATGATAAAGACGGGCTTTTCTAAAATCAGTTTGACATCGGTCAGCATACCGACTGACATAAAGAACAGGCCTAGCAGTAAGCCTTTAAAAGGTTCGATACTGGCTTCTAACTCGTGACGATATTCAGAATCCGCCAATAATACTCCTGTCAAAAACGCACCCAATGCCATTGATAGACCGATCTGTCCCATTAAAATAGAGACACCCATGACAATAAATAAGGCGACGGCAGTTAGTAGCTCTGATGCGCCACTTGAGGCGACAAATTTGAAAAATGGTCGAATGATATAACGACTGGCAAAAATGAGCCCGGCAAAAACGGCAAATACTTTGCCAAAATAAAGCAAATCGTAGGTTTGTTCGCGCACGCCTGACAAGAAGGGAATGACGGCTAACAAGGGAATAACAGCAATATCTTGGAACAATAGAATCGTAAAGGCTTCGCGGCCATGAGTGCTTGAGAGCTGCTGTTTTTCAGTCAATATTTGCAGTACAAAAGCGGTGGATGAGAGGGCGAGGCCAAAGCCAACGATAAACGCTGTATCTAGCTGTAAGGCAAAAAAGTAATGCAAAAGCCCCATCAGTAAGGTGCCGGTCAAACCAACTTGTAAACCACCTAGCACAAATATCGAACGACGAAGTGCCCATAGTCTTGAGGGCTGCAGCTCAAGTCCAATGATAAAGAGCAACATGACCACACCAAACTCAGAAAAATGCAACAAACTCTCAGCATCGCCTGCAACATCTAGAGCGCTCGGTCCCAATATCAGTCCTGTAATGAGGTAACCCAGTACAGTTGCAATACCAAAGCGTTTGCCAAGTGGGACAAAGAGCAGCGCTGCGCCCAAGAAAATAGTAGCTTGTAACATCAAATTTGGTGAGCCGGCGGCGGCAGCGAACATCTTGTATCCTCAAGGGTGGCAATAGCGCAAATACTATAAAGTGGCAAAGTAACCAGCTGATAAAGTGGCAATAAATACGACGCCATAATGCAGCGCCGATCTCAGTTATTTTTTACGATAAATTTTCCAAATGCCGTTATCTGCAATTGGATTGTTATAGGCGTCGTTACGGCGTTTACGCGGTGTTTGCCGACTGTCTACAATTTTAAAATCAGGCAGGGCGTGAACAATGAGTCCGGTGCGATAAAAGCGTACCCGTTCAGGCTCTAACATCTCGCCCTTATTGTCACGGCAAAAAACGTATGCTCGCAGATCAATAAATTCACGATGCGCCACCAAACGTGCTTCTTCATCATTATCAAATATGGCCGACATACGCGCAATCTCATCAGCGCTATAATCACCGCATTTATCAGTAAGCGCGCCTACCGAACCGAAGCTTTTGGATTCTTTGGCACGGGTCTTAGTTAGGTGCAAGCGCTGCACATGATAAATAAACTGCGGTATCTCAAGACTTGCAGGCAACGACAGGTAATCAGGTGGCAGATTGGCAGCAGGATAAAAAGCCAATGCACGAGTCAATAGAGGCTGCCAACGCTGCTGATACGCCTGAACCTCGGCTAAGTTGCCTTCATAAATAGGCATATCGCGAACCTGACGTAAAACATCAGGCGGAAATTGATCATTACGAAAATTGGCAATGTCTTCTTGCAACGTTGATAGCAAAACCTTGGCGTGTTTTTTGCCATCCTTTGACGTAGGGTCTTCGATGTGGTCTGGGGCGACAAAGGGCGCTGAGCGTTTAGACATAATAAAAGGCCACAATTGATGAGCTATAAAGCGTTTAAGTCCTAAGTATACAGAAGTTATATTAAAAATATGACAGCGAGGCCAATTTTTTCAGCGTTTTTAACATGCGATTACATGATAAAAGTCGGTGTGATATCACAGTACATTGGCCGATCGCTTTTACGTAGCAATTTACGGTCATTTTAATTTAAAGCTATTTCAATTTACCATTATTTTAATGATGATGTCCGACGTGACCATGAGCATCAGCTGAATGCTCTGAGATATCGCAGACAAGCGCATTACTGTGGGCTTTGATTGGCGGATGCGACCAGCTCTCAATCTGAATGGTGGCGTGATGGATACCAAGCACCAGTAGGCTTTTTTCGAGACTGGCAATCAATACGCTTGATTCATGAATGCTCATGTCTCCATCGACGACCACGTGACAAGACAAAGCATTTAAGCCGCTGGTTATGCTCCATATATGAAGGTCGTGAACAGCTTTTATCTGCGGATGAGCGAGTAGCTTTTGCTCGATATCGACCAAAGAGATATGGCTTGGCGTACCCTCCATTAAGATATGGACGGAACGACGTACGACGCGGTAGCCACTGATTAAGATGAGTGCAGCAACGATCACTGAGGCGACGGCGTCCGCCCATACCCAACCAAAACCTATCATCAATAAGGCTGCGATAATGGCAGCAACTGATCCGAGTAAATCACTCAGTACATGCAAGTAAGCGCTTTGCATATTGAGATTGACAGGTTCTTTGTTATTAGGCTTTGCATTATTAGCCGATTTGGCGGCATCTGTATCATGACTATGACTCTGGTTGGGGGTATGACTACTATGACTATGCTCATCGCCACTATGTTGGCCTCTATGCATCAGCCACGCTACCAAAATATTGATCAGCATACCGATTGTCGCAATGATTAGCATACCTTGGGTAGCAATCTCAGGAGGCGAATTAAAACGTTTGATCGCCTCATAAAAGATCATAAGAGCAATGACGATCAATGTCGAGCCGTTGACGGTTGCTACTAATATCTCGAAGCGCTTATAACCAAAGGTCTTTTGATGGGTCGCTGCTTTTTCGCCAATTTTAAACGCTATCAAAGTCGCGCCCAGCGCTATGGCATCACTCAGCATGTGACCAGCATCCGATAACAGCGCCAAGCTGCCTGTGAGCCAGCCACCAATAGCCTCAATAAACATATAGCTGGTAATGATAATGAAGCTGATGAGCAAGGTTCGCTGATAGCCTTTTGTGTCTCTTGAGACAGCCGACTGTCCTACGTGATCATTGTGATCGTGCGCATTGTGGCTATTATCTTGTTTGGGATTTGAGTTTTTTGGCGTCATAGCAACACTCAAATTATTAGATATCGAATAACATAATCTATAAAAATTTTGCCCAGTAGGATTGGACATTTAACCGTAAGGCTAAGTAATGGCTATAAAGGTAACATAACAAAGAATGAGAAGTTGTAGTGACGGCGTAAAATTAAGACATGAGTATTTGGCCATCACCAGTCAGATCTATCTAGACAAAGTTAGGATTACGGGGATAATTTTGACGCATCTGTCAGTAATAAAGTTACCAGCCTACCGGATCAACATCCAACGTAAGCTTAAGATACTTAGCGCTTGGCAGCGTTTGCACAGGTTGCCACCACTGACCTAATACCCGATGTAGCTGCCCTCGATCTTTGGCTAATAACAAGAGCTGGGCATGGTAACGACTGTTCTTTTTACTCATCGGCGCATCAATAGGACCGAGTACGGCTAGATTATGATGGTTTGGTAAAAGGCCAATCGCATCTTTGAGCGCTTGAGTGGTAGCGGCCATCGTTTTGCCTTCACAGCGTATGAGCGCAGCATAACTGTGAGGCGGCAATCCCATCATTTTGCGTTCATATAATAACTCGCGAGCAAACGACAAATAACCATCTTTGACCAATCTAAGCAACAGCTCATTTTCAGGTTGTAAGGTTTGAATCAATACACGACCTGCCTTATCACCGCGACCAGCACGGCCTGCGACTTGTATCATCAGCTGGGCGGTATGCTCAGGCGAGCGAAAATCTGCGGACAAAAACCCACGATCTGCATTGGGGAGACAGACAAGCGTGACATTAGGGAAGTGATGGCCTTTAGCAACCATTTGCGTACCAACTAGGATGGCAGGCTTGCCTTCATTGATACGCTGATAGATGTTTTCCCAGCTGTCTTTTCGCCTTGTGGTATCGCGATCAATTTGAATAATGGGGTAAAGCGTTTTACTGGTTTGCGGATTGGCAAAAATGGCATGTAAGTTTTCACTCAATCTGGTCGTACCCATGCCTTTAGCATCCAAGTTTTGACTGCCACAATCAGGGCATACAGTAGGAATATAGGCCTGCCAATCGCAATGATGACATTTTAAATAAGAATGGTTTTGCGGAGCTTGGCTATTATAATGTACAGTCAAATGAGCATCGCAGCGCGGACAATCTGCCTGCCAACCGCACGCTTTGCAAAGCAGAACTGGTGCATAGCCGCGGCGGTTTAAAAATATCAATACTTGGTCGCCAGCTTCTAGCGTTTGGCGTATTGCACCAATCAGAGTATCAGTCAGCCCTGTGTCATAGCGCTCACCATCGTCTGTGGTTTGTTGATGGGTGCTTTGTAGGCGCGCATCGATAAGCTGCATGGGCGCAGGTTTAGCGTTACCAGGGCGCGTTAGCAATTGATACTCTGACAGCTTGCCATCATCGACTAGCTTTAGGTGTTCAAGAGAAGGGGTCGCTGTACCTAACACGACGGGTATATTGTGCTGAAAGCCGCGATACAGAGCAACGTCAGCGGCATGATAACGCAAGGTATCTTGCTGTTTATACGAGCCATCATGTGCTTCATCAACAACGATCAGGCCTAGATTGGCAAAAGGGTAGAGGACGGCCGATCGCGTTCCAATAATGATTTGGGCATGCCCTGTGCGGCAATCTTGCCATCCTTGTAAGCGATGGGTATTGTTCATTCCTGAATGTAACAAGACAATGTCAGCGGCAAATCGACTGGCAAAGCGCGCCCGCGTCTGCGGTGTCAAACCAATTTCTGGTACTAAGATTAAGACCTGCTTCCCCGCTTCTAATACCGCTTGCATCGCTTGTAGATAGACTTCGGTCTTACCACTGCCTGTAATCCCATTTAATAAAAACCCTTCGTAGCGGCCAGCCTCATGTGCTGCAATGATCGCATCGACAGCAAGCTGCTGTTCTGTGTTCAAATCAAGCGGCATTTTTGCTAATTTGACAGCTGAGGGCGCTTGTTTATACTCAATATAACGCTCGATAAGCCCCTTATCTTCTAGCGTCTTTAAAAAGGCTCGTTGCATCCCTTCTAGTAATAGAACGTCTTCACTTGCCCCGCGCTCGCCATGCAGTTTTAACATATCAAACTGCTGTTTTTGTTTTTTGGCATTGGCATGAAAATCGTCATCAGTGATGTGCGGCAAGATACGCCAGTGCGTGATCAGCAGATCTAAGGGTTTGCCTTGACGCACCAAGCTTGGCAAGATAACAGCCAAGACATCTCCGAGTGGATAGTGATAATAGCGGGCGAGCCAATTGGCCAGTTTTAGCATGCTGTCGTCTAAAATAGGCTCAGCATCGAGGCATTTATGAATGGGCTTTAATTTATTCAGTGGTACGCTACTGTCCGCTTCTAAAAGGTGAGCGACGACAATACCGATTAAGGTTTGACGTCCAAATGGCACCTCGACCCGAGTACCGATTTGCGGGATAGACGCATTTGGCAGCGCGTTTATATCTGCTGGTAGACGGTAGTCGAACACCCGATAAAGGGGCACGGGTAGAGCAACTTGTACCAACATAAAATGCACCCATCGTCTTTGGACAGTTAAATTATAAAAGAGACATGATAATAAGCCCAAATAGTGCTATTTGGGCTTACGTCAGAAGAGTTGTTTTGATAAAAAAGAAGTTTTTACTCAAGTCTTTGAGTAGTTACATATCAGTATTATTCAATATAAAGAATAGACTCAATCTCAACCACACCGCCTTTTGGTAAAGCAGCTACCTGAACGGCTGCACGAGCAGGGTATGGCTCGCTTAAATTGGCAACAAACACTTCATTTAAAGCTGCAAAATCATTCAAATCAGTCAAGGATACATTGAATTTAACCACATCATTTAAGCTGCCGCCTGCTGCTTCACAAATCGCTTTGATATTTTCAAAAACTTGCTTGGCTTGAGCTTCAAAGCCTTCTCTTAATTCCATCGTCTCAGGATCAAAACCAAGCTGTCCTGAGATATAGACGGTATTACCGACTTTTACGGCTTGTGAATATGTGCCAACAGCGGCTGGTGCTTTGTCCGTTTGGATAGTTTGACGTGTCATATCGTGTCCTTTTTATATTTTTCTGGTTTGGTTAGTGAAAGTGTATTGTTGACTATATTTTATCATTATTTTGAGACTGTTGAAAAAGTTCTAAGACGACGAGCTGGTACTAGCAACTGCCCATTCGCCGTTTTTGCTACAACTGATATAAGCGCATGATGTTAGGGAAACCAAGTAATGAACGCAGCTCGCGAATACCTTGTGCTAAATGGTTGCGACTGCGCACGATGACATGGATGATGGTATCCGTGCTACGGACATCGATGGTCTCGACACCAATATTTAGCTGACGCAGATGATAAATGACTTCCGTGATTTGCTCATCGCTTAAAGAAATGGACAGTTTTAAATAGGCCGGAAAGCGAATTTTGCCATTATTTTTAACATCGTGCTCGTCTGATTCACCTTGCTTCACCGCTTTGTCATTGCGCCAGCGTAACTGGATGACCTGATAAGGATTGTCTTTACGAATGTCGTCGATAGAAAAACACTTATGTCGATGCGCCACCAAACCGTGACGTGACAAATGACCGACAATAGGATCGCCATAAATAGGATGACAACAATTGGCAAAATCCAGTTCCACACCTGAGGCGTTGACGATCAGCTGCTGCGGTTGGGTCATGTCTTCGTTGTGTTCTTTCGCTTGTAGATCATTGACCTCATCACTAAACAGGCGAGTGACCACCAACTGCGGTAGCAAGGTGCCAGAGCTGATTTGTTCAAATAAGGCGTCTTTTTCAGTCAAGCCGCGCCATTCAGTGAGGTTCTTCCAGTCACTCTCCGTCAAGTCATCCAAGCTTTTTTGGTACGTTCTGAGCGCACGATCCAACGCTTGCTGACCATGATGCTGCTTGTCCGAGGTAGACAAGTCTTTAAACCAGCGCAAAATCTCTTCACGCGCCTTATTGGTTACCACAAACCCGAGCCATTCGGCTTTTGGTTCTGAGTGGCTGTTTACCTCAATCTCAATGGATTGTCCATTTTTTACCACAGTACCTAATTTGGCTGCTTTACCATCGATATTAGCACCGACGGCTACGTTGCCGACCATCGGCCCGACTGCGTAAGCAAAGTCGAGCGCCGTTGCGCCTTGGGTCAATTCATAGGCGCGGCCTTGCGGGCTGTAACAGATGATTTTACTGGAGTGCAGATAATCCATCAGCTCATTAATAGTAGAAACCGCTGCCGAAAAGTCTGGACTGTTTTCATTTAAGTTGTCCTCATCGACCAACTCTTTCATGTTGCGTAAGGACGCCTGAATAACCGACTGACTGACATCAGATGCATGTTCTGCACCAATGACACCAAGCCTTGCTGCGCTTTGCATTTGCTTAGTCAAAATGGTGACTTTCACCACATCATTATCCCGCTCGTAGATAAGGGTGAGCGACTGATTACCACCTGGTAATGGACGGCGGATATTGTCAGCGATATGACTGTCATCAATCTGATATTTCTTAATAAGATAATAAGCCAGCTTGTCACAGGATTCGATATTATCAAGAACAATCTCAAACGCATAGTGACGAAGTAGCGCGTTGATTTCGCCGCGATTGCGGAAAAATTGGCGATAGATGACCACGCGGTTGTCTAAGACTTTGACCAGTCCATTCAATTCCAAATTATTGAGGACAATACTCAAATAACGATGAATGGCTTCTCTTTGAAAATTGCGCCCAAGACCATGCTGCAAGAGCTTATCGGATATCTTGCTATACATGTCAGGGTCAAGGTTACGATAACAAAGCACCTCAATATAATCAGCGATGTCGTTAAGACCCATCAAGCGCGCAAATGGCACATAAAAATCTAAGGTTTCTTGTGCTGTTGTGCGCTGCTTTTCGGGGCGTACCGCATCAAGCGTGGACATGTTGTGCAATCGGTCAGCAAGCTTGATAATCAACACACGAGGATCAGCCAGCGTAGCCGTCAATATCTTGTGGAAAGTGGCGGCTTTGTTTTGCTGCTTATTATGTGAAGAGGATTTTAGCTTGGTCACACCATCGACCAGTCTTGATACAACCTTGCCATAGCGCTGCTCAAGCTGCTCGTCACTCACCTCAGTGTCTTCGACCGTATCGTGCAAAATCGCTGCAATAATCGTATCCCGATCAAGGCGGAATCCCGCCAATATTTCAGCCACCGCAATAGGGTGAGTAATATACGGTTCGCCTGACTTACGCTTGTCTTTAATGTGTGCAATATCACCGAACTCACAAGCATCAACAATATCACGGCGTTCAGCAGCCGTGAGATAACCTACTGAGCGCAGTAAGTTGTATTGAGCCTCATCGACCAGATGATGACTGAGTTTGGGTAAAGTTTGACTCATAAAGCAACGATCCTATTTTTCATTACCTATCTTCCTAGCTCGCTATGAAAGTAAATAGTGACTGACTGAATACTGATCTTGTATAAAAAAGCTCAAGGAAAAAAGCTTGCAATGAGTAGATCATATTCTAATTAATCGTAAATTGCTTTCAATGTCAACTGCTAAGCGAGCAGGGCCTATAAAAACTTAGAGATTCTTACTCGGCGGTATATTCTAAGTTATAAATGGTGACTAAAACTGTCAAAACAATATGATTACAACTAAAAAACCACAGCCGATGCTGTGGTCTCTATCGCCATTGTATATGTTTATATAAAGCAATGATCCGCTTTATAGTGACTATACCAATGACCTTATCAGAGCGCCTAACTAAAAGCTATGATCGCCTGACAATGCCAAATCCAATGAGCTGGTGGCAAAATGATGCTCTGGCTGATTTAAGATATCACGCGTGATTTTACCTGCAGCAATCTCACGTAAAGCCAATACAGTAGGCTTGTCGTTATCGACGCTAACCAATGGCTCAGCAACACCTTTGGCCAACTGACGAGCGCGTTTGCTTGCCACTAAAATCAACTCAAAGCGATTATCAACGTTATCTAAACAATCTTCAATCGTCACTCGTGCCATAACTAGCTACCTCGGTTGTTTTTATGAGTAATGAAGATGCCTCATCACTTCATAAAAATAATATCAAAAATATAAAAAAGGGATAGCTGGACATTATAGCATTTTTTGCTCAGTCGCGTAGGTGCTTTTTATCGTCCCTTTTATTATGGCCACTTTTATTATAGTCACTTTTACTATCCACTACCAAATCAGTGGCCCATCATTATCTATGCTTGTTTATTCTTCTGCGTTGTCGCTAAGCAAATTGGTAATAGTGCGATGATAGCGCTGCTGCTGGCGTTTTAGCGTCTGCCTATCGGCCACAATAATAGATTTTAATTCCGTCAAAGCAACATCGAAGTTGTCATTGATAATGACAAAATCAAAATGGACGTATTGCGCCATCTCAGTCACCGCGCCTGCCAAACGCTGCTCAATCACTTCTATCGTATCTTGCGCACGGGTCGATAAGCGCTGACGTAAAGTTGCAATACTTGGTGGCAAAATAAAAATCATTATCGCATCAGTGAATATTTTTTTGACTTGTAGCGCCCCCTGCCAGTCAATCTCCAAAATAACATCGACACCTGCTTCTAATTGCGTGCGCACGCTTTGTTCTGAGGTGCCGTAATAGTTGCCAAAAACCTCAGCGTGTTCTAAAAATTTGTGTTCACCAATCGCATTCACAAAGCTGTCAACGTCAGTAAAGTGATAATGCTGACCATCAATCTCACCAGGACGCGGCCCGCGAGTCGTATGTGAGACACTGACAGTCAAGTCATTGGTGGTGGCAAGTAGTTGCTTGACCAATGAGGTCTTGCCAGTACCAGAGGCGGCGGTAATGATAAATAATGAACCTGTCATACGATATGTCCTGATAAAAGACGAAAAGTGTCCTAGTAAAGGGCGAAAAACTGGTAAAAATAAAAATCGCCATCATGTATGGCGATAGGAGTCGGAGTCAATACGGTATTATAAACTGCTTTTACCGCTTTTATTTTAATTAAGTCACATCTAGCAAAGCGCTATTGGTATCTTGCGGCTTTTTGTGACGTGTTAGCATTTAGGACTTTGCTATTTTCAAAGGCAATAAAGGCAAATTATGCTAAAGTAGAACTCTGCTTTTACCCCAACTTTTGAATTGAAGCTTTGTAAGATAAGCTTTGAATATAAATTATCTAATGATAGGCCCGCTTATGCAAATTTATCTTGCCAACCCACGTGGATTTTGTGCTGGTGTGGACCGTGCAATTGCGATTGTGAACGAAGCATTGACACGTTTTGAGCCACCTATTTATGTTCGTCATGAGGTGGTACATAATAAATTTGTCGTCTCTGACTTAGCAAATCGCGGTGCTGTTTTTGTGGAAGAGCTTCATGAAGTACCGGACGGTTCTATCGTAATCTTTTCGGCACATGGTGTATCAAAAGCGGTAGAAGATGAGGCCGAGCGCCGCGATCTCACTGTATTTGATGCGACCTGTCCGCTGGTCACCAAAGTACATATCGAAGTCGCTAAGTTTGCACAAGAGGGTATGGACGCTGTGCTAATTGGTCATGCAGGTCACCCTGAAGTGGAAGGCACCATGGGCCGATTTAACCGTCGTCATGGTGGTCAGATTCATCTGGTTGAAGACGAAAATGATGTTAAAGCACTAACCGTACAAGACGCTGAGCGCTTAGCCTTTGTGACCCAAACTACTTTGTCGATGGATGATACCGCCCGCGTGATTGATGCGTTACGTGATAAGTTCCCCAGTATCCAAGGGCCGCGTAAAGATGATATCTGTTATGCCACTCAAAACCGCCAAGATGCGGTAAAAGATCTTGCCAGTCGCTGTGAGGTAGTCTTAGTGGTCGGTTCGCCAAACTCATCAAACTCCAATCGTTTGCGTGAGCTGGCAGAGCGTATGAACTGCCGTGCCTACCTGATCGACAATGCCAGCGAGATGGATAGAAGCTGGCTTGATGGTGTACAGAGTATCGGCGTGACGGCTGGCGCATCAGCCCCTGAGGTACTGATTCAAGAGGTGCTACAGCAGTTACAAGACTGGGGCGGTGACTTACCAAGTGAGCTGTCAGGTATTGAGGAAAACGTGATATTTAGTTTGCCAAAAGCCTTACGTATCCCTGTCACTCAGGTTGGTAAATAGCAATTGTTAGGGGATACGCTTTTGACGCAGTTTGGCAAAATTTGCCCGTTTTTGGTCTATTTAAATAACGATTGATTGAATTAAGAACATTTCTTAGTATGGATAATTATTCATAGGGACAAGAGAGTATGACAAAACCAGCCCCCAAATTTATATTGGCAGAAGCGACGCTCGATGAGGTCAATAAGCAGCTGAAACTTAACCTAATGGTCACGACAGTAGTGATCGTGATACTAGTGATGAACATGTTAAAGTTTATGACAGAAAAAACCTTTTTTTATGCCACGCTGTCAGTTGTAATGGTTGTCTTATTATTTTTTATCCAAAAGGCACGTCGTATTCTGGTGCTAAGAAAGCAAGAACTGACTCATCAATAAAAAACAAAATATAAAAAATATCAAAGATAGGATAGCCATGTCAGCTTATTACACCTTTATCAAACGTGAGCAGCCAGAAGATGGCGTCAGTGTTGCCCACTATCAACCAACCAAACACGCACAGGGCGCTTGGAATGAGCATGAGCAGCACATGGCTCCAGCGACAGGTTTGCTCACAGCTGAGCTAAACAGCTACGCGCCACAAACCAACATGCGTATTGCTCGTATTAGTCTCGATATTTTGGGCTTAATACCGCTTGATGACTTTACTATTACCACGCGCTGCATTCGACCGGGCAAAACCATTGAGTTGATTGAAGCGGTTATGAGCAGCCGTGGTCGCGATGCGATCATTGCGCGTGCATGGCGTCTTATGACCCAAGACACCAGTAAGATTGCAGGGCTTGAAGATCAAAAGGTGCAGTATCGTCCTGAGGATTTGCCAGCTTGGGATGGTATGAAAGGTTGGCCGGGCGGGTTTATTGAAAGCGTGCGTCTGGTGACAGATCCAGAGCGTCGTCCGGGCCGCGGTACGATCTGGATAACCAATAATATCGAGATGGTAGAAGGGTTGCCTACCAGTGATTTGGTGCATCTATTAGGTATGGTGGATACGGCCAATGGCGTTGTGCCACGGGTTGGTCTTGGCTTATCAAAACTGGAATGGATGTTTCCAAACACGGATTTACAAATCCACATGCACCGCGCGCCACAAGGTCGCTGGCTGGGTATCGAAGCGGTGCAACAATATGGCGATGATGGCATTGGTCTGACCAGCGCTATACTGCATGATACACAAGGGCCTTTTGGTCGCAGTGAGCAGATTTTGACCATTCGGCCGATGCCTCGTTAAAAATAAAGCATCATCTAGCTGTTGGTTTTAAAAAATGAAACGACATATTGTAATCAATTAATTATACAAATATTTGAAAATTGGTTGTAATAGTACCTAATAAGACAATGTCAATCGACATAGAGGTTACTATGAAAACACATATTGGTTTTTCAGAAAAACTGACGACTATTTGGGAGCTATTGTTAGAAGTTTACTCAGAATAGCTGCCTATGCTTTGACTTTTATATAAGCAAGTGACTGATAATAGAACACCGCCTTGGTAGACAAGTGCGGTGTTTTTTATTGAATAGCAATTTTGAGCTTGAATTTTTTTGCTGTGCCCTTATTAGTATAGACAGCTTAGCGGTACTCAATATTAAGCGTGTCTGCTGTTTACTTGAGCACATTTAACTTGATTGCTGCTATCTTGAACCACTTTTTAACACCAATTAAAGGAGTTTTTTATGAGTGAACAGACCCAAGCGGATAATAACAATGTTGATAGTAACAACGCTGATAACCTCAATACTGATACAACTGCCTCTAATACAAGTGCCCCTGAATTAAAAAAACACAGTTTTGAAGCAGAAGTGGCGCAGCTACTGCATTTGGTGACGCATTCACTATATTCTAACGCCGATATCTTTGTGCGTGAGCTGGTCTCTAACGCCTCTGATGCGTGCGACAAATTGCGCTTTGAAGCGACCAATGACGACAGTCTGTACGAAAATGACGGTGAGCTGCGCATTCGCATCAATGTTGATGAAGACGCCAAAACCATTACCTTTACCGATAATGGTATCGGAATGAATGAAGCCGATGCGATTGAGAACTTGGGCACGATCGCCAAATCTGGCACCAAAGCGTTTTTGGATAAATTGTCCGACTCACAAAAACAAGATGGTCAATTGATCGGCCAGTTCGGTGTTGGTTTCTATTCTGGTTTTATCGTGGCTGATACCATCAGTGTTGAATCACGCAAAGCGGGCGAGCCTGCTGATAAAGGCGTACGCTGGGTGTCAGACGGTACTGGTAGCTTCACTGTTGAGCCTATCAATAAAGCAGAGCGCGGCACTGCCATTACTTTGCATTTAAAAGAAGAATATTCTGAGGGCGAAGACAACTACCTTGATCGCGGTAAAATCAAGCGTTTGGTGAATAAGTACTCAGACCATATCAGCTTGCCTATTCAGATGCGTAAAGAAGTCTGGCAAGAAGACGTCGTTGATGATGAGAACGATGATGCGCCAGCGGGCGGCGAGATGGTATTAACTGACGAGTGGGAAACCATCAATAAAGCCAGCGCGCTATGGACACGCTCAGCGTCTGAGATCGAAGATGACGAATATGTCGATTTCTACAAAAACATCACTTACGACATGGATGCGCCGCTGACTTGGACACACAACCGTGTTGAAGGCCGCGTGCAATACACGCAATTGCTGTATATCCCGAAAAAAGCCCCTGTCGATTTATATACCCGTGAGCAGCAACATGGCTTAAAGCTTTATGTCAAACGTGTATTTATCATGGATGAAGCTGAGCAGCTACTACCTATGTATCTGCGCTTTGTTAAAGGTGTGATTGATTCAGCCGACTTGCCATTGAACGTGAGCCGCGAGCTTTTACAAGAGTCGCGCGATGTCAAATCAATTCGTGATGGTAATGCACGCCGTATTTTGACCTTGTTATCAAGCTTGGCTAATAGTGAAGACAGCGACAAACAAGAAAAATTCGCTCAGTTTTACGCAGAGTTTGGTGATGTGATCAAAGAGGGTCTTGGCGAAGACATGGGCAATCAAGAGCGTATTGCTAAGCTGCTTCGTTATGCGACCAGCACACAAGACGGCCTTGAGACCAGCTTTGAAGACTATAAAGCGCGTATGAAAGAGGGTCAAAAAGCCATCTATTATCTAACGGCTGATAACTTGGCCGCGGCCAAAAACAGCCCGCAACTTGAGCTGTTTAAGAAAAAAGGCATTGAAGTTATCTTGATGACCAGCCGCGTCGATGAGTGGGCGATGAACTTCCTAACGCAGTTTGACGAGACACCATTACAGAACATCGCAAAAGGCGCCGTAGATTTAGGCGACTTGCAGGATGAAGCCGAAAAAGCAGAAGCTGAAAAGGCCC
>ENA-UOXB01000915-UOXB01000915.1-bioreactor-metagenome-genome-assembly--contig:-NODE-915-length-15634-cov-14.617305_pt1 | contig 15634 bp, 18 predicted proteins | sample MGYA00238158_ERZ761615 | MGnify/ENA primary metagenome ERZ761615 (study PRJEB28904, sample SAMN06267902) | bioreactor metagenome | isolation source: Joint BioEnergy Institute, California, USA... | reverse complement strand
GTCGTTCTGCGATTGGTATTTTGCGTTTAGTGACTGAAAACAATCTTGATGTTTCAATTGAAGAACTCATCAAGCTTGCTTTGGCTGCTTATGGCGATGTATTGAAAGACCATGACAAGACTTTGGCAGATGCTGTTGCGTTCCTTGAAGGCCGTTACCGTGCGAAATATGAAGACCAAGGCGTTGCAGTTGATGTGATTCAAGCGGTTCAAGCACTTTCTCCAAAATCACCACTTGATTTTGATAAGCGCGTGACTGCGGTAAATCATTTCCGTAGTTTGCCTGAAGCTGCTGCTTTGGCTGCTGCGAATAAGCGTGTTGCGAATATCTTGGCGAAAGAAGCTGCACCTACGGGTGAAATTGTCGAATCTAAGTTAGTTGAAGATGCTGAAAAAGCACTTTATGCAGAGATTCAAGCTATCCTGCCTGTGGTTCAACCGCTTTTGGCTGCAAAAGACTACACCGCTGCACTTTCTAAGTTAGCTGCGCTGCGTGCGCCAATTGATGCCTTCTTCGATGGTGTCATGGTGATGGCAGATGATGCTGAATTAAAAGCAAACCGTTTACGTTTATTGGCGCAGTTACGTGGCTTGTTTACCAGTGTTGCGGATATTTCAGTGTTGCAGCACTAAGCCTTAATTGGTTATGAATTAAAAAACCTGCTAGAAATAGCGGGTTTTTTTAATACTAAGAATAAATCAGCAGTAATCATAATGAACCTCACCAATTAAAAACTTTTAAGCAAAAGATGCTGATCTCGTAGTGTCTTGGAAGCTAACTGCTTACATTTACTAGTTCAATTGCGGGATTTGTTTTACTGGTGTTGCCGATATTTCAATGTTGCAGCACTAATCTGAATTGTTGAAATAAAAGACTTGCTTTAAGGCCTACTTTTTAATGAGCTTACTTTAAAAATAATTAATAAGAACCATTAACAATAAGTTGCAATGAAACCTCCTTCCTTCTACTATTCAATACTATAACTATTTAAAAAATAGCTAGTTATAAACTTTATACTTTAAAATCCAGCATAGTTAATTTATATGAAATACCACATCTTATTTTCTTTACTCGCAACTACATTCGTAATCACAGGGTGTACCACTACAAAATCAATCAAATATCCAGTCCATGGACAGAACACAACCATTTCCGTATCTTCAGAACAAATATCTGCCATGACAGAGTCAGGCGCTGGAGATTATTTTATTAGTGATAGCCAAATCACCGTTGGAGATGCAAGTAAGGCTACGTCTAATCCTGCGGCAAGTGCATTTGGTTTAATTGGTATGGGTATTGCGACAGCAATAGAGAAAAATACAAATGCTTCTGCTATTTCTAAAAGTAGCTTAAAACAAGCAATTAAATTTGATGATTTAACAAATGCTAAAATCAATCAAGCTCAAGCGGAACATACTGTTGATCCTTCTCTCAAAATTCTTGCGATCAACCAAGTCTCAGAAATTAAAGTTGTTCCATATGCACGTATCTCATTTAAAGAAACACCTCTAGTTTCTGTTAATTTTGGTTTGAAAACGGAATTTAAGAATTCAGCAAGCAACCAATCATCGGCAAAACGTTTTTATAGTTATATGAGTAAAACCAGTGTTCCTTTAAGTGAATGGGATAGCAGCAACAATGCACTCTTTAATCAAAAAGCAGATCAGGCTTTCAATGCTTTAGCTAAAGCATTTATTTTAGATGCCCAACATCAATTAAACTTAAGTGTTTTCAGTGAATCGAAACAAAAAACTTGCCAAAATAACAAAGATGGACTGAACTTAAGCTTTGTCGAGGCGCCAGAGGATATCTGTATTGGTGTATTAAAAGATAAGAAAGGCAAAACCTTTGAAGGTCTACTTTTTGTAGTTGAACAATAAGCCTAAAAAGGTTCTTCAAGCATAAGAAGATACTATATTCAGTGTCTTCTTATGCCGAATGCTTATAAGCGCTTTTAATTATGTAATTCATTCATCATTTAATCTATTTCAGAAAACACAAAGAAAAATAGAAGTAACTTTTTCTAATTCTTTAATATCAAAATCGCTCATATTTTAGTAAACAGTAAAATAGTGATGTCATTAAAATTTATAGCCAACCCTATCTCATTTCCCTATACTCAACCTAACAACTCGCAACAAGAACGAACCTTATGAAATTAAAAACTGTACTTTTCGCTACTTTTGCTGCCCTTTCTATTACAGCATGTACATCTCAACCAACGATTCCACAGTTGACAGCGGGTGTATTACAAGAAGTCCAAGACATTGAAGTCTATCCGGACACAACCAATAACAAAGCAAAATTGACCAAATTTGAAGATAAATGTGTCATCGAATTTACCGGTAACCTCAAAGCAGGCAAAGTCGTAGAACAGTGGGCGTTCCGTGACTACACCCTCATCACAGGTGGCTCAGCAACCTTTGCACTCGATGGCACTAGCACAGCAACCAAATTTGAATTACACGATGCAGAAGTACAGAAAAACTTCCTCGCACTACGTAATCACTTTGCAAAAGAAGCCTTAGCGCAATGTAACTAAGCAAATCGTCATCACTGGTGCAATATCAGTGATGACTTTCTCTCAAATGCCTTTCGCTTCGTGTCCTTTACTTCAATACCAGTCTCCATATTCTTTACATTTAAAACAACGACCACGCATAAACTTACATAATTTTAATGAATTAACTGAACGACACAATTTTCAGCCCATTGTTCATGCGCTGTTGCCGCATTGTGCGACTTTCATATCAAACGCTATTTTTGAGCTCATTTCTGTCTATGATGACTGCTGTTCTGAACTCCTCATCGGGTTCTGTCATAAGAGGTAGAAAATCAAAGATGAAAGTTTTAACAAAGACACTCACCGCTTCGGCTTTAACCACTGCACTTTTAGCCTCCACTTCCCTATTTGCAAATACCACAGCCAATACATCGGCCAATGTTCAAGTTCAAACCTCGCAGCCAAGCGTATTGCAAAACTTAAAACATGATGTCAAACATGCCGCGCATGCGACAGGTGAAACGGTTGAGCATGGTGTCGACAAAACCAAAGCATTCAGCAAAGAAAAATGGCAAGACACCAAAGAATTTTCAGCTGAAAAATCTGCTGTCGTAAAAGATAAGGCTGGTGACGTTAAACACTCTGTTGAGCATAACACCAAAAAAAGTGGTCACTATATAGCGGATAAAGCGAAACAAGGCCAACAAGCGACCAAACAAAAATGGCAGGAAACTAAGCAGGCTGTCAGTGGTCAACCTAAACGTGCTGACGTAAATGGGCAAGCCCAAGTGGAACTAGATACACCTGTTGCTAAAGCCAAAGTCGGTTCATCGACCGATGCTGCTGTTGGCGCGAAGTAAACGTTAAACTCCTCCAGAGTTGAAAGAGTCCACATGCTGGGCTCTTTTTTTAGCTATATACGTTTGCATACGACGCTTGTTTACAACCAAGCACATGAAATTCACACAAAGAGGCTTTATGCTAAAACGCTGATTTATGCACGATAGCCCAAGAGGTACACTGCTCTATGAACATGATGAAAACAACACTCTTCTGCGCTCTTTTAATGACAACAGCAGGTGTATGGGCACAAACAGAAACCACTACTCAGCAAGCGCAAAAGCCAATTACACCTTATGGTAAAAACCCCAACATCTTTCATGTCTGGGCTTATAAAACTCAAGAAGGTGTGATTAACACGGCGGAAAAAGTCGGGACAGCAACAGAAAAAGGCATCCAAAAAATTCGCCCTTCTGCACACCAAGCCTTGGACAGTGCAAAAACCATCACCAACAACACCGCAGAACAAGCCAAAGAAACAGGACAGCAAGTTACCCAAAATGTGAATAAAAAGCTGCATGAAACCAAGCAAGTGATTACTGGTCAAACGGATCAACCTGCCCCCATTTACCAAGGCAGCTTGAGTCAACCGTCATCAGCACCCGTAGATGCTCCTGCGGTTCAAACACCGTCAGCCTCATCTCCACAGCCTGTCACCCCCCAAACAGTGAATGAACCCACGATTACCCAAGCACCATCTTCCTTTACACCAGCCCAAGCAGAAGAAGAAATTAAAGTGACTAAGCTTTAATAGCAAAAGCCCGTCATCTGACGGGCTTTTTCGTTGTCATTATTTGCTTTAATTCACCCGACGGATTGGCTGCCCTGCTTGAAAAGCTTGAGCATTTTCCACTAACTGCTGCACCATGCGTTGACGTGCATCGACACTGCCCCACGCACTGTGTGGTGTAATGATTAAATTCGGCAGACCAACCTCCAATAAAACATTGCCCTCTTTAGGTGGCTCAACGGTTAGTACATCAGTTGCTGCGCCTGCAATTTCACCCTGTTTTAATGCGTCTGCCAAGGCAGCTTCATTCACAATTCCACCCCGTGCACAATTAATTAAAAAGGCACTTTTTTTCATTTTTGCGAAAGCTTGAGCATCGATCAGGTCACGTGTGTCATCGGTTAATGGACAATGCAGACTGACAAAATCCGATTGCGCCAGCAAGTCATCAAAGCCCACTCGTGTTGAGTCAGCATGTGGACGGTTTGGCAAATTGCCCACTAAAACCCGCATGCCAAATGCTTCAGCGAGTTTAGCCACTGCCTGCCCCAATTCGCCATAACCTAAAATGCCCAATGTCTTGCCGGAAAGTTCGATAATTGGGTAGTCTAATAGACAAAACTGAGAAGCTCTATTCCATTCGCCCCGCTGCACCGCACGCTCGTATTGCAAGCACGAGGTTGCAAGGTTGAGCATCAACATTAAAGTGTGCTGTGCCACCGCTGCCGTGCCATAACCCTGACAATTACACACCACAACACCTTGCGCTTTGGCTTGCTGCAAATCGATGTTATTGGTGCCAGTGGCAGAGATTAAAATCAACTTTAACTGAGAGCATTGTTTTAGGGTATCGGCATCCACCATTACTTTGTTGCTAATAATCACATCTGCATCTTGTACACGGGCGACAAGTGTCTCAGCATCGGTACTTGGGTAAAGGATCAGTTCATCAAAAACAGCATGCAGTGCTTGAAAGTCCAAATCATTTTTATCTAAGGATGCATAATCTAAAAATACGGCTTTCATTGCTCACGTCCAGTTGTTCTGCATAATGATAGAGCGCTTATTTAAACTAACTCAGCCCCTTTTTTCAACGTAAACACTGTCTTCACCACTTAAAAATAGCCGCAACACACAGAAAAAAGCCCGCTATTTAACGGGCTTATTACGATGAATACGAATAGAAATACTGATCTGTTTAATCACATAAAACGTCAGGATCAGTAAGAGAATGAGACCACCACCGAATGTCAGATAGGCTGGGTCTAAACTTTGTGCCAGTACGCTTTGTGATGTTGAAATAAACAGTAATGTTATAAATACAGCCGACCAATGTCTTTGCATTGCTTCCACCCTATTTGATCTTTATCCGTATTGTTTAAAAGATAAACAATACTTTCATATTAAAGCAAATAGGACGGAAAACAAGCGCTTGGCCTTAGACCAAAGCCCTATATGAATAAATCACATGAACACATCTGATTCAGCATCGCTTGACACCAAAAACTGCGCTGTTTCTGGAATATCTTCGACCAAATCAAAGCCACCATATTCATCACAGCTAAAGTTAAACTGCTTATAACTAATCAGATAATAATCACTATATTTTTTCATTAACAATGGATGCATTCCAGCGCTCAACTCGGCTTGTTCATGCACCAACTTCATGATCTGTCTGTCATTCATGACGATGGTATAGCGCATGTCATTATAGTAAATGTGTACCAGTCCATTACCCTTGGCAAAAATCGGCAGCAGAAACTTATGATTCAGCGCAATGGCATCTGGTGCATAGCTTTCAATCTTTTGACTGATCATATTGAACACCAAACCATGTCCAAAACTATCCATCAACTGACAGCTATTTTCTTGCGGCAAGTTGACCTGAATGCCCAGTTTCAGCAGATCCGTCTGGCTCACTTGTCGATTGCTGAGTAACTCGCGAATAATGCTTTGTTTTAGCTTGGCATCAAAAAATTGACCATCTAACTCAAGCTCATTATTTTTCAGAATTCGTCCCAAAGAAAAGCGATGACGCGGCAACAAGTTTTCGATCACTTTACGGTAGTAAAACTTGCTGTTCTTTTTCACTTCACGAATTTTTTTATAAAAATACGGCGCATCAAACTCATGACGTAAAAAATCGTGCAACAAATCTGAACTGGCCAAAACCGCAATCGCATCATGCCCTGTAAAAGGTAAGTTCAGGGTATTCAGATTCGGCACGACCGTTTGTAATTTTTCATAATGCGCACGGTCTTCAGGGCAGTAAGGGTCATAAATAACAATGTATTCACACTCTGCCGAGACATCCTTCGGCTGAACCTGCATGTCATGGTTCAGCTCAGGCTGATAGAACATGTTATAGCGGTTATCCGTCACCTGTTCAGGGTCGATCGAATACTGCGGCACCAAGGCCACCACGCGCTTAAATCCAAGAAGTTTAGAGTATTTAATCGCTGCATAGCCGCCCATCGACCCTGCATAGGCAATGCGGGTTTGAAAGGGGGCAATCCAAGCGCGAATTGCCTCTAACATCGCCAACATCGAAGACTCTGGAAACCATGACTTCTGTTTCGGCATAATGCCAACCACATTGAAGCCAAACTTCGCCAGCGACTTTTCTGCATTGATCGACGTTCCCTTGGCACGGGTAATCAGGTCGCCAAAAGAGAAAATAAGTTCGTCCGATGAACCCTGTAAAAAAATGACACGAATCTGTTCGTCTTCAAAAATAATTTGTTTCGCCATGTCCATGCTGAGAGATTTCATTCCTATAAAGTGAGGTCATGTTCGTTCCATACAGCATAAGCGATTTCATCGAACCAAATGTGTTATTTTATAGATGCAGAGCAGATAAAAAAGCGCAAAATATGACACAATTACTCCATCCTGCAGCACAACACGGGTTTAGCGCAGCTGCTGAACTTTATCAACAAGTGCGTCCAAGTTATCCACAAGAGATCCATGCTTGGCTCACCGAGCAACTGCATTTAAACGCAAATTCACGTGTGATTGATCTTGCCTCGGGTACAGGAAAGTTTCTGCCTTATCTGATTCCACATAGTGGACAGCTCACTGCCATCGAACCTGTCACCGAAATGTTAGCTCAGCTCAAACTGGCTTACCCACAGGTGGAAACATTACAAGCCTTTAGTGACCATATTCCCCTGCCTTCGCAAAGTATCGATGCAGTTTTATCTGCGCAGGCCTTCCACTGGTTTGCGAACATGGACAGTTTAAAAGAAATCCATCGTGTCCTGAAACCGCAAGGGCATTTGGGCTTGGTCTGGAACCAACGCGACACTCAAGTTGACTGGGTCAATGCACTCGCAGAACGGCTCGCTCCTTTAGAAGGAGATACCCCGCGTTATCATAGTGGGCTATGGCAAAAAGTCTTTGAACATCAACCCTTATTTCAACTCAAAAGCCTGCATCAGTTTGCACAGCAGCAAACAGGTACAGTAGAACAAGTCGTCTCAAAACGTCTCCTTTCGACCAGCTTTATTGCCGCAATGCCACTCGAACAACAGCTGGATTTAAAACATCAGTTTGAACAAATTGTGCAGCAGTTCACGGGCAAACAGCCACAAGACGAAATCAGTTTTCCTTACATCACCTATGCCTATCACTTTCAAAAAATAGCAGAATAATAGGACACCGATATGAACCCACATACTCTTTCATTGAAACAGGTTCTACTGCCGCTTCTTTTAGGTGGCAGCTTAATCCTGACAGGCTGTAACAAAGCCAATGAACGTGCTGAGCAAGACACGCTTTCGAGCGATGATAAAATTCTGCAAGAACTCAGCTCTGAACCTGTCAAAAGTTTTGCAAAAACAGCCAATGATCCGCACGATATTGCGCTCTTGGTCGACTATGACCAGCGCTTTAGTAGCATGAGTGATGAAATGGAAGATGAACTCATGAAAATGCGTGAGGCAGGCACGCTCACGGATGAATTTGCAAAAACACGCAAACAAGACAACATTCAGTCTGCACTGAATATGCTGAAAGAGCTGGATTTAAAAACAGAACAAGGGCGCTACATTCAAACTCTGATGTACCAATATTGGGATAACCAAGCCAAAATCATCCAAGATAAAGCCGCAGCACCACATGACAACGTGAAAGGCCTCGGTGAGCTCATTCATGCTCAAGAGCAGCTTGAACACTGGCAGTCGCAGTATCCTAAAGCTCAAGATACGATGTCGACAGGCTACTAACTCAATCGCAGACAAAGAAAAGGGATCCGATGATCCCTTTTACTTATATCTATTCTAATTATGGGCGTTCAGCATATTGTGGTAATGCATCACAAATGTTGTCCCACTCGGCTTGAGATGCCACAAAAATATGCTGCGTCGGCTTTTGCTGTAACGGGGTATCTAAAGTTCCAATACGCAAACGGTAAAAGTCAGGTGTTTCAGCTTTAATACTGACAAGAGGTGAACCACAGTTGCCACAGAAACAGCGCTCTGTGCCTGCACTCGATGCATATTTTTTTACAACGTCCTGACCAGAGGTCAGTTTAAAATCCGCCTTAGCAATCGGTGCATTGGTTGCATATGCCGTTCCATTGGCCTTGCGACATTTTTGACAATGGCATTGAATAATATCGCCAATCGGCCCATCAATTTGATAAGTCACTGCACCGCATAGGCAGCTGCCCACATACTGCTGAAGATCCGACATCATGATGCTCCTTGAATTTTTTATTCAAATTAGCACAGCTGATTTTCAGTTGCATCGCTTATGGCGAATTTTTTGCCACATTCAAATACTGCATCACGCCCTCACCTGCGGCACGTCCGGTTGCAAAACATGCAGTGAGTAAGTAGCCCCCTGTGGGTGCATCCCAGTCCAACATTTCCCCACATAAAAAAACGGCAGGATTGGATTTTAATTGTAGCTGCGAGCTTAGGCCTTCACGGCGCACACCGCCAGCACAACTAATGGCTTCTTCAATCGGACGAAAACCAGTTAAAGGAATCTGTAATTGCTTCACCTGCTGAGCCAGTTGTTCAGGGTGATTCCAGTGTTCTTTTGCAACCAACTCTCGCACTAAACTGGCCTTGGCTGCATCTAAACCCGCTTTACGCCAAACATTACTTAAAGACTGCTTTTTCGTGGGTTTCAGACGCACAGCCAATTCTTGAACCGTGACATCAGGCAGTAAATCAAGCGTTAACACTAAAGGTTGGAGCTGTTTTTGCTGCGCACGCAGCGCTCGACCTTGCTTATAGACCAAACCACTTTCTAGGCCATAATGGGTGATGACGATATCGCCCATACTTTTTTCCGCATCGCCCACCCATGCTGCGATACGTTTCAGTGGCTGCCCAAAGACGGGTTGCATATAGGTAGACCATTCATGTTCTACCCCAGCATTGCTGGCTTGAAAAGGCTCAATTTCATCGGCCTCCAACCAGTTTTGCCATGCGCCATCACTACCGAGCTGAGACCATGACACCGCTCCGCAAGCCAAGACGATCGCATCATAGCTCTGGCTGTGCACTTGATCACTAAGCAAAGACTTGATTTCAAGTGTATGTTCTTTGAGGCTGAGGCATTGATGACGATAGTAAAACTTGACGCCTGACTCAACCAAGCGTTTCAACCATGCACGTAATAAAGGCGCGGCTTTCATTTCAATCGGGAAAATACGACCAGACGTTCCGACATAGGACTCAATGCCTAAACTTTTCATCCATGCTTGAATCCATGTGGCATCCCACTCACGAATCCAAGGTGCCAACCATTCGGCTTGATCATAACGACCGATAAACTGCTCCACAGGTTCGGCATGAGAGATATTTAGTCCTGTTTTACCCGCCATCAGGAACTTACGTGCAGCAGATGGTTTTTGCTCAAATACATCGACCTGAACATCATATTGGCTCAATACTTCTGCTGCCATCAAACCGGCTGGGCCCGCCCCAATAATTGCAATACGCTTTGGCATGATTTATTCAGCTTGATCCGAAGATTGCGCCTGCGGGTTCTGACCTTGCAAGGCCTGAAACGCATCAAAACGCGTGCAATAACCTTCAGGTTTCGTGATGATTAACTGTTGGCAGAGCTCGCCTCGTTCTAAATATTTAATTTCAAAATGCGTGCGCGCTGAGCTATCTGCAATGCGCTCTTTCACAAACGGTAACTTCCACACCTCAATCAACTGTTGCTGTGCTTCTTCGATATATTCAGGAATATTGCTGGCTAACGTAATTTGTCCGCCCACTTGTAAACGTGAAATCAGAAACTCAAAAAACGGCATATTCAACCAGCGCTGCGCAGGATTATGCGGTTCAGGGTTGGGATAAAGAATAAAGAACTGTTCAACCTGCTGCGGTTGCAAGGCATGTACCACCCAAGGCAGAGCATCGGCATGTACCAGCTGTAAATTCTGCTGACCTTCTAAGCCATGTTGTTTCTGCATCGCCACAAACTTTTCACGGGTACGCTCAACCGCAATCAGCTTTTTCTCAGGATGATGGGCCGTAAACAATAAAGCATGTTTACCCTTGCCCGCCCCAATTTCCACACACAGTGGATCAGGACTGATCATTTGAAAATCACGAGGCGCATGCATACGCTGGGCTTGAAATTGACGAATCGGCATAATCAGATCAAACTAAGAAAAAACCGCATCAGTCTAACAACTGCCAACGTTTTTGCCTATTTCAATCCGAAAATTTTATCTGGAGTCGATCATGCCACACACTTTCCCTTGTCCCCGTTGTGGAGAAATGAGTCAATGGGAAGACAACGCCTTTCGTCCTTTTTGTTCTGAACGCTGCAAACTGATCGACTTAGGTGCATGGGCCAATGATGAATATCGCCTCCCAACGCAAGATGCACCGCAAGCAGAAAACTCAGAAGAATAATATGTTTAATTTCATGATATTTTTCATATTTTAAGAGAAATTGTTCATTATTTAATATCTTAATATTCGCTTAAAAGGATCATTCGTCGACTATACTCCCCCAAAAATTGGTACATGCTCACAGCATGATCAAGTCACAAAAATAACATCCTAAAGGGGGATAAGATGAACATCCTGAGTAAGACTATTGTTTTAATTGGCGTTTTACTTGCGATCTGTCTATTCAGTTTTGGCATCTATATGCAAGATCTGTTGATCCTCTCGGTTGGACTATTAGTGGCCTTATTCTCTATCGTGTTTGCTCTAGAAACCCAACACATTTTGAATAATCCATTTCGCAAATAAAAAAGTCAGCAGCTGCTGACTTTTTTATTTTTCAATGAGACCTCAAAGCGTTTAGCCTGCTTTTCCTGCCACAAAAGGGTTATGTTGTTTTTCAAAACCAATGGTACTGATTGGACCATGTCCTGAAATGAACTGCGTCTCATCGGGTAAGCTAAAGCATTCACGCTGAATAGAGTCAATCAACTGCTGATGATTGCCACGCGGGAAGTCGGTACGACCAATGGAGCCTTTAAACAACACATCGCCGGTCCAAAGCAGACCATAGTTTTTGTTATAAAACATCACATGACCCGGAGTATGTCCAGGGGCAAAACGCACTTCAAACTCTTCATTTCCCAGTTTAAGGACTTCACCACCTTCAAGCCATGTCGTGACATCTACCTTTTCAGGAATAGGAAAACCATAACGCTGCGAGACTTCTTGAATCATATCCAACCAAAAGGCATCTTCTTTATGCGGGCCAATCACAGGGACATCCCACAGTTTTTTTAATGCTCCCACGGCTCCAGCATGATCTAAATGCCCGTGCGTCAACCACAGCGCTTTTACTGTCAAACCCAACGCTTCAATTTCTGCTTTAAGTTTCTCAGGCTCTCCACCTGCATCAATTAAAATTGCTTCTTTACTGTCACTGTCCCAAACAATGGAACAGTTCTGCTGAAATGCCGTTACAGGCACAATTTTAACTTGCAACATAGAGTGTCAACCTCAATTCGTTTTGCTGGCTAATGTCTGCTTTAAGGCATCAAGATTAGCCTGAACCAGTGTATTGAGCAATTGCAAATGATCTCCACGGCTGTTCAAGGCTGGAATATATTGATACCGCTCTCCACCTTGAGACAAAAACAATTCAGCATTCTGGATCGCCAGTTCCTCTAAAGTTTCTAAGCAATCCGCTGAAAACGCCGGACTCATAATTTGTACCGATTTCACCCCCTGCGCCGCCCATTCGGCCAGTAATACATCGGTATACGGTTTCACCCACTCTTGTTTGCCAAAACGGGACTGGAAACTGATTGCCCATTCATTCTCTGCCAGTCCTAATTCGGCTGCCACCAACTGTCCTGTGATACGGCAACGGTCGGCATAGGGATCACCTTTATCGGCATAAGGCTGTGGAATACCATGGAAAGACATTAACAGCTTTTCAGTCCCCCCATGTTCAGCACGGAAATCACGCACACTTTGCGCCAAAGCCTGAATGTATAAAGGGTGCTGATAATAATCACGAATAATGCTCAGCCCCGGCAAATTACGCTGCTTTGGAATCCACTTCGCGAAAGCATCATATAAAGGCGCGCTGGATGTCGCAGAGTACTGCGGAAATAAAGGAAAAAGGACAATATGATCTTGCGGGTTTTGACTCAACTCAGCAAGCAAAGGCTGAATGCCGGGATTACCATAGGTCATCGCAGGGACGATATTCAGCTCAAACTCAGGGTATTGCAAAATCAACTGTTGTTGTAACGCAGCCACTTGAGTCAGTAAAATTTCTCGCATTGGAGAATCGCTGCCCCACACCATCTCATAAGCATGGGCAACGCGTTTCGGGCGAAACGGCAAAATAAATAAACGGAGAATAATTTGCCAAAGCGGTTTGGGAATTTCAATCACCCGCTGGTCTGACAAAAACTGATCCAAAAAGCGACGCACTGCTGAAGCCGTCGGTGCATCAGGCGTTCCCAAATTTGCCAAAATAACAGTAACTTTTGCTTTTGTTGCAGTAGACATTCAGCCCTCGTGGCTCGTTTTCGAATGTCTCTACTGTAACAGTTTTCAGTTCATTATCTAAATGGATAACTACGAAGATTGAAATTGAAAAGGCCGATCCTTTTCCAATAAATTACTCTCCAAAAGTTTAGTCGCCTTCGGGGTCAACTGCCAAAGCATGCGCTGACGATCATCTCGACCCGACTGAACAATCCAATCATTTTGACGCATTTGCATTTTGATACTGTGCAAAGCACGAATATTAATTTGCGAGCGTGCAACAGCATGGGCACGCGGCATTTCTAGGCGTGCATCATTCAAACCAGTTTCGTTTAAATACTCATTTATACGTTTGGAGAAATACTCTTCAGGAGTTGGGTGAATAAAGGTTGTCCCCAAAACCGAGAGTAATTGCGCCCAAGTCATCTGCTTTTGAATTTTCAGCTCTTTAAAATTGCCATCTTGATAGGCATGCATCCGATAATCAAATGCAAAAAACTCATGCATAGCCACTTTGGGTAGAGACAAAAATGGATCGACTTCACGTTTACCCGCTTCAGTTTCAAGTTGCACCAGTTTGGCTTTGAGTTTATCTATTTCGTCATGCAAGACTTGAGTATTCTGCGGACGTACCCAACCGGACACAGGATAGCGCTCTAGCATTTGCGTCATATTCAAGCGAACGGCCATTTCCAAGTCACGCATGGTGCGATAAGTGAAAACCTGATCAACTTCGTTTTGCAGCAGTTTCCGAAACTCTTTGAATTTTTCACGCAGCTCAGCTTTGTCGTCATGTAAACATAACTCACGTGCATCAGGATCATCATGCATAAATACAATAATCGGCTTTTGTTTGGTGACCGCATAAATGTATTCAAGGTGCATATATCCCACCCCTGACACGGACTGTTCGCCATATTTGCTGCCCAGCAACAATATAACGTAGTCACAGTCATCGATCTGACGGCGTGCAAAAGCCGTTGAAAGTGGTGTCCGTTGTTCTAATCCCCAAGAAAAAAATCCCATGCCCACTAAAGTTTGGGCCAAAATGATCCGCTCTGGTTGCATCTCGCTTCCAGAAGTGGTTATAAACACTTGATAACGCTTATCGAGCATCGGTTATCCTCATTATTCTTCGCAGCATCCCATCCCCCAAATTCCATTAGATAGACACTGCGACTAACTCAAGCATATTAGGTTGCAATTTTTGACTATATATCAAAATACTCGACTTATTTGTTTAAAAATTAATCAGATATATTTGAAATAGTCCAATTTAGTTCTGGTTCAAGCAAAAGTTGTAAGATAGGTCTCAAACTTTCTGCATTATTTCCACTGACATAACATTCAATTCGAACATCACCATCATGATTTTGTTCAAATAATAACTCATTTTTGATTAAAATACGGGCTGTTTGTCGTGCAACTGCCAGTCCAGAGTCAATTAATGTCAGTTTCTGACCAAAAATAGATTGTATCGCTATTTTCAAAAAAGGGTAATGGGTACAGCCTAAAACTAAGTAATCTGCACCCTGATCAACAACCGGTTGTAAAATATCTTTTAACGTGGCTAAACATGCCGCACTCATCTGTGCGCCGCTTTCAACAAAAGGCACTAAATCTAAGCAGGTCACTGGAATCACCGTGACTCCCGAAGGTTGTGCAAACTTTTCCACCACATCTTTAATCAGCTGCCCGCGAAAGGTCGCAGGGGTCGCTAGAACGGCCACGGTTTTGGATTTGCTTTGCAATACCGCAGGTTTTAGGGCCGGAACCAGGCCGATAATCGGGAAATTGTCGCCATAGTGCTCGCGTAAATAATCCAAACTAAAGGCTGAAGCGGTATTACACGCCACAACTGCAACCTTACAGCCTTTGCGGTAAAGCCACTCAATCGCTTGTGCAGTCAATTCTCGAATATTTTGATCATCGCGCGGCCCATAAGGCACATGTGCAGTATCGGCAAAATAAATAAATCGTTCATGCGGTAAATGCTTGGCAATTTCTTGAGCGATGGATAAGCCGCCTATTCCCGAATCAAATATCCCGATTGGCGCATCGGCTGTCGCTTTTGGCATGGGGTTGATCAGAGGAAATAAGGGCTGAATGGCACTCATGAGGACTCGTTGCAGTATAAAGTTAAAAGATCAATCAAGCTTAAACCTCAGGTGCCTAATTGCAATAGCAAATCACCACTTTGTAAGCTCAGTTTGACCTGACCCTCCGCATCGTCGCTTAGCTCCCCCATTTCCACCAAATGAAAAAAAGCAGCACGCTGAATCAGTGCATTGATGCCAAAACGAACATGCACATAAGGACGTAGCTCCCCTTGGAAGGCACGCATAAAAATGGGATGGTCTTCATCAACAATCACCACATCATGCGTGGTCGTGGTCAGTTGTAGGTAGATTTTTCCTGCAATTTCGACTTGATCGACCTGATTGACAAATAAAGGCTCATCTTCAACCTCGATTTCAATCTGCTCGACCGGGGTTTTGAGATAAAATTTTCCGTCCTCTTTCCAAAGTACCGTTGCAAACAGCTCAATCATGGCTGGACGTTTGATCAATTGACCTTCGTGCCACCATTCTCCATTGGCTAAAACCTTCAAATCCATTG